>Ga0207701_10000033_pt1 | contig 104825 bp, 93 predicted proteins | sample KBSSwiSSwithPhiX_FD_184294 | JGI IMG/M metagenome (GOLD analysis project Ga0207701, IMG submission 184294) | Switchgrass rhizosphere bulk soil microbial communities from Kellogg Biological Station, Michigan, USA, with PhiX - S5 (SPAdes) (version 2) | ecosystem: Environmental > Terrestrial >...
TAGCCAAGACCAAAGCGCCAGTCGAACAGTTGACGATCGCGATCGACGACACCCCCGCCGGCGCCACCCTGCGCGTCGAGTGGGGCACGACGAGCGCGAGCATCCCCTTCACTGTCGGATAGTGGCGTCGTCGGTGAGTCGCGGGGTCGCAGGTCAGTCTATGCTCAGGAGTCAGTCGCATTGAGACTGATGGGTGCGGACCGACCTTCGTCCCGCGACTGCCAACCACCCCTACCTGGTCTGTCACGCGGGAGAATACCACCAAGCTCTCCGCCTAATTCCTCCAGACTGTTCTTCGCCGCTCTGCCCGAAAGGCGAGCCATCGCGCCCGCGGAGCCGCGCGATACGATCGGCAGTTTCAGGACGTAAAGCACGCGGCTTCGCGCCCGAGTAGACCAGCCGTTCGACGGGCCTGGAGGTGGAAGATCTCAGACATTTCGGGTTGGCGGAGCGTGGATCGGCTCAACTATTTCTATGACTTTAACCGTCGGCTTAGGCCCACACCTCTTCCGATTGACGTATAGAACTTATTGAAAATGCAGGGCTTAACATGCTATGGCCCATTTGGCTAACGACACTAAGCGCCGTGGGCTTTAGGAACAGATATCCAGCGAGCCCACCGTTTGACTCCGTGAACATCGACACGGCCCTCAGCCCGCATCTCGCCCAATAGCCGTTGGACGGCACTCTCCGATTCAGCGGGCAGCACCTGACGCAGCTCTGCCAAGCCAGCGCCAGAATCCCCTTGCTCGGACAGATGCTGTTGCAGCAAGGCCTTTTTCGTTTCATGGTCCAAGCCCTTCCTGCGCGTGCGGACGCCCTTCGCTCCCATCGCCGCATAGAGCCGTTGGGAAAGCAGGTACCGCATCCCGCGGCCCCGGCCCACTGACTCGAGCGCTCCCAGATCGACCAAGCCGTGAACGCCTGCAAGTGCGGCGGTAACGCCTGTTCACGATGGACATAATCGAGCGTTAGGAAATCATCGGTCGAGAACGAATGCAGCGTCTCCTGACCGAGCCGTTCGAGGTATCTGACGAAGACGGGATCCCGGACAGCGCCTTCGAGCGTCAGCCGCACCTCGTGGCCCGAGGTACCCGCGAAGCTCGGGAGCGGCTTGCCCTGGCGGATCGCCGTCTCGAACATCAGGTTCATACCCTGACCTGAGCGTTCGATCAGACCACACCTCGCGAGGGCTTCAGACAGGCGACGGTTGCGTGGATTCTGCTGGCTCAGCACGTTCTCGGCAGTGATACCGGGCGGAAATCCACCGGGGCTGACCACCTCGAGCCGACGCGCGTACTGCCGGATGAACACCGAGCCACCCAGCCGATAGTCCCGGTGAGCGACCGCATTGAGGAGCGCCTCACGGACAGGCACCTCGTCGAACGTCGGAAGCTCGAATCGGAACAAACCGTCCTGGTAACTCTGGCGATCGTTGCGCTGATTGATCTTCGTCCAGAGCGCATCCTGCAAAAGGAGAAAGCCTTCGCGAAACTCGAGCCGATCGGCCGCGGGACCGGACGCTTCGGACGATCGGTACTCGAAAACCACCTCCGCCTGACCGAGCAGACGGCTGAGGGCGGCACGCGTACCGAGGAGAACGAGTGCGGCGTAGGTGATGCCACCGTCGACCAGCAGTTCGGAGTCGGTCAGGATCTGCACTGCCGGCCAGCGCAAACGGCGGTCATCTCGTTCCCTGGCTGCCCATCGGGTGCGGAACTCACCAATCGCCTCGGCCGCCAAGTCTTCGAGCGTGGCGCCGGGACAGACCTGGGCGGAGAAATCGGGCCCGGTTTCGCTGAAGATCGATCGGAGTTCATCGGCCGGCATCCCGACGAGTCCGTCGCCGGCGCGCTTCAGATATTGACCCTTGTCCTGCCACGCGGTGCCCGGCAACCGTGCCGGCACATGCACGACCAGCACTCGTCCGTCGTCCGTCTGCACTTCCTCGACCGGCACCCGATGCGACAGTCGCTCGTGCAGCCCAGACTCAGTCCGCCCAGGCTCGGCGAACGCCTGAGTGCCGACGACGCGCCGGGGGCGTCGGTCGGTGACGCCGAGGATGACCTTGCCGCCCCCTTCGTTGGCAATAGCGACGCAATAGTGGACCAGCTTCTCGAAGTCAAAATGCTGCTTGGCCTCCTTGAATTCGAGCCGGCTACCCTCCGGCTCATCGAGCCACTGCTGAAGCTCCTCTGGGGTTGTCGCCGGCATCGTCACTCAGAGCTCTTTCCGGAAGGCGCGGCGTTGGGAGGGCATCGAGTTAGGCGAGGGAGGCTGATAGCGTTCCGTGCGCTTGCTACATCGGCCATCGAAGCGTCAGCCGGTGTTTGTCAGCGCGGTCCCGGAGATTTCCGAGAAGACGGATTCTATCGACGCGCCAAGCGGATTCGAGATGCTCCGGTCCCGAGACATTCCACATCTTGTCGTTGAATGTCCCCGGTGAGCATGTTTTTGACGAGCAGTATACCGAACGGGAATGCTCTTTTGAGACGGTGAAGAAGACAGCTGAATCGGGACGCGTGGCGGGCTCGCGGGTGGCGCACGGCGGGCGCCCGCTGGGATCGAGCGCGGGTGTCCGGGAACTCCCGAGCCGCGTTCGCATCCCAGTGGGCTGCCGGGCGACAGGACCCGCGGGGTGCCCGCTTCGGTCCCGATTCCGTTGCGACAGATGGCAACAGGGCGGCCGCTCAGACCGGACGGCGGATCTGAAATTCGAGCCTACGACGGCATCACCGCGTGAGGGTCGAGCTAGGAAGTCGGGTCGGAGTCGAACCACGCGACCCCCAGCTCCGCGAGCAGCGGGCGCAACCCCATGACGTCGAGCGTCAACTCGCCTTTCGCCAGACGCGCCTTGACCGCGGTTTCCTTGTCGCGCCGCTGCTCGCCGAGCGTCGCCGCATCCTCGGCGCGCACGCGAGGTACGACCATGACGCCGTCGCGATCGCCGATGACGATGTCGCCCGGGTGCACGGCGAGACCCGCGCACGTGATCGGCAGGTTCACCGAGCCGGCTGCCGCCTTGATCGTGCCCTGTGAGTAGACCGCGCGCGCCCACACCGGGAACTGCATCGCTTCGAGCTCGGCGGTGTCTCTGACGCCGGCGTCGAGCACCAGCGCCGCGACTCCCAGCGCCTGACATGAGGTCGCCAGCACGTCGCCGAACATCCCGTCCACCGACGGGCTCATCGTCGTCACGACCAGGACGTCCCCCGGCTGGACGACCGAGAGCGCGGCGTGGATCATCAGGTTGTCGCCGGCCGGGCACAGCACCGTCACCGCACTGCCGGCCGTTCGCGCCTGCGGATAGATCGGTCTGATCGCCGGTTCGAGCAAGCCGGTGCGCCCGAGCGCTTCGTGCACCGTCGCGACACCGAGCTCGCCGAGAACACGAATCGTTTCCGGATCAGCGCGCGGAATGTTGCGGACGATGGGGTGGGGCATGTTCGTTGTTCGCTTTCAGCTTTCGGCGGTTCAGGGTTCAACGTGCAGGGCTCAGCGCGCGGGGTTCAGGGAGCGAGGGTCACCAAACCACTTGGTTCCTGTGGGTGCGGGGAGCCGGAAGCGGCAAGCGGACACGCCCCGGCCAGCTCTCAGCGCCGGCTCTCGAGCTGGATCCCGGGTTCAAGCTGACGGCTACTTCGCGTCCGCGCCCAATTCCTTGATCGCCAGGTTACGCCACCGCCAGAATCCGCCTGGCTGCCAGCGCACCGTGCCGCCGTGGATCTGGATGGCGATCGGCCCCTCGACCATGCCGTTGAAGGCGTGATTCTCGGTGTCAGTGGCGTCGCTGACCTGCTGGCCGTTGATCCATACCGTCGCGTGAGGGACGTCGCCCGCGACGCGGATCCGCACGGTGTTCCAGTCCTCGCGCTTCCATGCCTTCATGCCCGGGTCGCTGGACTCCCCGGGACCGGTCTGTGGAGGCGGCGCGGGCGCCGGGGCTGCAGCTGCCGCCGGTGCTGCGCCGCGGCCAGCGCCGAACTGGAAGCCTCCCTCGCTGATGAAGCGGCCCATGCTGCCGCCGGGCAGATAGTCCATGGTGATCTGGTAGGCCAGGCCGGTTTCCGTGGTGCGGATGAACACGCCACTGTCGTTGCCCCAGTCCGGCTTCACCTCCATCGACAACTCGAAGTTGCGGTACTTCTTGTCCGTGACGAGCAGCCCGCCGCTACCGAGCGGGCGCTGCGTACCGAGAATGATCCCGTGCGCGACGTGGTAGTCAGGATTGACGCCGTGGCGTGCGGTCTTGCTGATATGCCAGCCGGTCAGGTCCTTGCCGTTGAAGATCGACGTGAAGCCGGCGGGAATCAACGGCGGTGGCGGATCGGCGTTCACGTTCCGATAGTCGGGTACCTCGCGCAGCCCTGGTGCCAAGAGGATCGTCGGTGGCGCCGGTGCGGCGGGTGCTTGTCCGACGGGCGGCGCCTGAGGCGCCTGACTGGCGTGGAGCGACACCGCCGCGGCGCACGCGAGCGCAAGTTTCGACAGTGGGCGCATGCAGTTCCTCGATCCACTCGAAACGGTCAGTCGGTGAGCCGGAGAACCTTCCCGGGATTCATCCGGTTGTCGGGATCGAGCACGCGCTTGATGTCACGCATCACGCTGATCGCTTCGCCGTGCTCGGCCTCGAGCGAGTCAATCTTGCCGTAGCCGACGCCGTGCTCGCCGGTACACGTCCCACCCATCGCCAAGGCGCGGGCGACGACCCGCTCGTTGTAGCGCTTCACCTGCGCGAGCTCGTCGGCGCTGGACGGATCGATCAGATAGATGACGTGGAAGTTGCCGTCACCGGCATGCCCGACCAGGCACACGGGAAACGGCGCGTCCGCATGATCCGCCTTGGTCTCGACCACGCAGTCAGCCAGCCGCGAGATCGGGACGCACACGTCCGTCGCCCACGCGCGGCTGCCGGCGCGCAGCGCCATCGACGCGTAGTGGACGTCATGACGCGCCTGCCACAAGCGCTCGCGGTCCTCGGGCCGCCGGGCCCACTCGAAACCGTGACCGCCGCGTTCGGAGGCCAGCCCCTGCACGGCCTCGGCCTGCTCGGTAACCGCGCGATCGCCGTCGCCGTGGAACTCGAAGAACAGCGTCGGCGACACCGGGAACGCAGTCTTCGAGTAGCGATTGATCGCGTCCATCATCACCTCGTCGAGCAGCTCGATGCGGGCGATGGGGATGCCCAGCTGGATGGTCGCAATCACGGTATCCACCGCACCGTGGATCGAGTCGAACGAGCACACCGCCGCGGCGGTCGCCTCCGGCAACGGGTGCAGCCGCACGGTGACTTCGGTGATCACGCCGAGCGTGCCTTCGGATCCGACGAACAGGCGTGTCAGGTCGTAGCCGGCGGACGATTTCCGGGCCCGCGTGCCGGTGTGGATCACCCGGCCGTCCGCCAGCACCACCGTCAGAGCCAGCACGTTCTCGCGCATGGTTCCGTAGCGGACCGCCGTCGTCCCGGACGCGCGCGTCGCCGCCATGCCCGCGATGGTGGCATCGGCGCCCGGATCGATGGGAAACATCAGCCCGGTGTTGCGGAGCGCGGCGTTCAACTGTTTCCGGGTGACGCCGGCCTCGACGGTGGCGTCGAGATCCTCGGGGCTGACGCGCAGGATGCGCTTCATCTCGCGCAGGTCGAGGGTGATGCCGCCCTGGAGCGCGTGGACGTGCCCCTCGAGCGACGTGCCGGCGCCGAACGGAATCACCGGCAGCCGAAAGCGCTGGCTGACCGCCAGGATGGCCGCGACTTCGCCGGTGGTCTCCGGGAAGCAGACGAGATCCGGGGCCGCCGGCGGGTGGTACGACTCGCCGTGGCTGTGATGCTCGCGGACTGCCGCCCCGTCGGTCACGCGGGATTCGAGAAGGCCACGGAGCTCCGCGGCCGCTTCCGCGACGGCGTGGGTGCGCTCGATGGTGGACATCGACGGCATTCTACCGGGCCTTGCGGCGGCGCGCTCGAACAGATCTCTATCGGCTCGCGATTGCCTGCAACGCGGCCCCGAGCTTCGGCTTCTGAGCTGACGCCAGCGCGGCACACGCGTTGACGCGCTCGATGACCTGCGCCAGCGTGCGTTCGGCCTCCGGCACCGGACGGGCGGCGAAGAACGTCTTGATCTCCGCGGCGCGGCCGGCGTCGCAGAACGCGGAGAGGCTGTTGACGATCACGGTGGTGCCGTCGAACTCACCGGTCTTCTTCTGCACGGCGTCCCAGCGCTCGCGGAGCATGTCCCACACGATCGGACGCGCCGCTTCGTTGCCAAGGAGCTGCGCGATCACGATCTTCGTGTCCTGGGTGCGAACGTCGGGCCCGAGCGCGTATTCCATCGTCCGCCGGGTCGAGGCGGGATCGGTGAAACTGGTCAGCCCGTAGAGAAAGCGGTAACGGTCCTCAGGATCGACCGCCGACTTCGACCGCGCCAGGTATCGCTCATATAGCGCGGCGTCGCCGTTCGCGGCGGCAATCGGAATCGCCGCGGCGAGGACCGTCGGGTCCGTCGACTTCGGCGTGGCCAGCTCCTCTTCGACCAGGGCCCGCGCGTCTTCGATGGCCGACTGATTCCCGACGGCCCCGAGCTGACCGAGCAGCACCGCGCGGCGGGTACTCGCACTGTCGTCACCCGTGCTGCGCGCTGCGGCGACGGTCGCCTCTGCGGCGTTCGGACCCAGCAGGTCGCTGACCCATTTCCTGAAGGCCGGTCGCGTCTCTGGCGTGGTCATATCCTGATCGATCGCCCGCAGCGAGCGGGTGAGGCTGGCCAGCACCGCGTCACTCGTCTCCGATCCGAACGCCGACGCGAGGGTCAGATAGCTGCCGACATCGTGTGTGCCGGCGCGGACCAGCGCCCACTCGTCCGAGAGCAGGGTCAGCCGCTCGGGAGCCGACATCTTGCTCACGTTGGCGGCAGCGGCCTTCAGCGCGGCCTCGTCCAGAGCGGTGCGGTAGTACCCCTTCCCGTTGGCGTTGCCCATCGTCCACGCCGGGCAGGCCTCGAGCCCGACCTCCTGCCGCGGGGCGTCGAGTAATGAGCATGTCGACGCGGATCCGCCCGTTTCGAGGCACACCGGAACCTGCCATGTCGGCGCGTCTGCGGCGGCGGGGCCGTTCATCGAGTAGCGGCTCTGCGCCAGCGTCACCGCTCCGTGCTCCGCCTGACACGCGGCGGACAGGGAGATCAGGGGAACACCGGGCTGATCGACAAATGTCTGCATCACCTTGTCCACCGGCTTGCCGGTGCTGGCGGCGACGGTCGTCCAGAAATCCTCGGCGCGAGCGTTGCCGTACTTGTGTTTCGCGATGTAAGCGTTGACGCCCTTCTGGAAAGCGGCCTCGCCGACCCAGGACTCGATCATCCGCAGGACCGCGCCACCCTTCTGGTACGCGATTGGATCGAACAGCTCGTTGATCTCCGCCGGCGTGCTGGCCTTCGAGCGGATCGGCCGCGTGGCGCGCAAGGCGTCGAGATTCATCGCCGTCTGATTGTCAGCCGTTTCCCTGAGCTCGACGTGCCACTCCGGTTTCCAGGCCTTGATCGGCTTGGTCTCCATCCAGGTGGCGAAGCCCTCGTTCAGCCAGATGTCGTCCCACCACTGCATCGTGACCAGATCGCCGAACCACTGGTGGGCGATCTCGTGCGCCAGGACCTCGGCGACGTCGGTGCGGGTTGCGACCGAGGCTTTGGCGTCGGCGAGCAGCAGCGTCTCGCGATAGAAAATCGCCGCGGTGTTCTCCATCGCGCCCGCCGCGAAGTCGGGCACAGCGACGATGTCGAGCTTCTTGAAGGGATATTTCTCGGCGTAGTAGCGGTTGTAGTACTTGACGATCTGTTCGGTGGACTCGAGCGCGAATCCGGTCAGCCCCTTCTTGTCCGGGGTCGAGCAGATGCGGATCGGAATGTTGTCGGCCGACCCTTCGTTGCACTCGAAGTCACCGACGGCGAGGGCGACGAGATACGTGGACATCTTCGGCGTAGTCGCGAAGGTGATGGTGTGCTTGCCCGATGGGCCGGGCTTGTCGGACACCACTGCGCCGTTCGAGATCGCATGATCGCCGGCGTCGATGATTGCCGTCAGCGCGAACGTCGCCTTGAACGCCGGCTCGTCGAACGACGGGAACATGCGCCGCGCGTCGGTCGCCTCGAGCTGGGTGACCGCGTAGCGGCGGTTGTTGGCCTTACTCAGATACAGCCCGCGCAGCTGATCGTTCAGGATGCCTTGATAGGCGATCTGAATCCGTGCCGGGCCGGCGGGAATCTCGACCGGGACGGTGAACGTCGCCTGATCCTTGGCCGCATCGAGGGTCACCGCCGCGGGCTGCGTCTTGCCCCCAGCGACAATCTGCACGTCGCCAAACGTGATCTCGGCGGCGTTGAGAACGATCGCCTTCGACGGCGTCTTCAGCGTCACGTCGATCGCTTCGCGACCGGAAAAGGTCGCCTTCGCCAGATCCGGCTCGACGGTCAGATCGTAGTGCGCCGGGATGACGGTATCGGGCAGCCGTTGCGCGTAGGCGGGAACGGCGGTTAGGACGAGGAGCGCGATGAGGAGGGGTTTCATGGGCTTGATCTCAGTAGGTTCCAGCTTACGGCTGTCAGCTGCTTCGGCGGCCGGACCTGCCGCAATTCTTCTGCGACTGCCGTGCCACACCGGGTTGAAGGTGACAGCTGAGAACTGATGGCGGATGGCGAATGGCTGATCGCGAAGGGACGCGGTGACATAATCGCCGGCGATGGACGCCGACCTCGCACTCTACCGTAGCAAAAAGCCGCTGGCCGCCTGCGTGGTCGGACATGGCGCCGGTGCGGGACGAAACAGCCCCTTCATGGTACGGTTCGCGCAAGGCATGGCCGATCGAGGGGTCAGCGCCGCGACGTTCGACTTCCCCTACATGGCGGCGAAACGCGGTGCGCCGGACAAGCCGGCCGTGCTCGAAGCGTCGTGGCGGGCAGCGGTCGATGAGGCCCGCGGCGTATTCGAGGGACTGCCGCTCTTCATCGGCGGCAAGTCGATGGGCGGCCGCATCGCCTCGCACATCGCGTCGCAAGGTTCACCCGGCTTGGCCGGAGTGTTCTTCCTCGGTTATCCGCTGCATCCGCCCGGCGCGCCCGAGAAGCGTCGTGACGCGCATCTGCCCGCCATCGTCGAGCCGCTCCTGTTCGTACAAGGGACGCGGGACACCTTCGGCACGTCGTCAGAAATCGAGGCGCTCCTGCCGACGCTGCAGCGTGCGACCCTCCACGTGGTCGAAGACGGCGATCACTCGTTCAAGGTCCGCGCCCGTTCGGGCCAGAAGCCCGACCAGGTCCTCGATCAAATCATGGGCGTCGTCGTGTCGTGGATGACGTCGCTGCCGGCCGGCCGCCACGCGGCTCAGCGCGGCTAAGCCGGATTCTTTTTGCGCTCCGACTTCGGGAAAGCAGGGTCCTGGACCTTGCGGATGTGACGCGCCTTGGCCTCCTCGACTGAGTGCGACTCTGTCAGGCTGGCATCCTTACGCGACATCGCCACCAGTTTCGCGTAGTGCTGATGCAGGGCGCGCAGTTCGTCCTCGTTCAGATCCTCGACGTCAATCAGCTGGTTGCTCGCCCCTTGAAGCGCCGCGACGATCTCGTTCAGCTTTAGCTGGACCGCCAGCGAGTCCTTGTTCTGCGACCGCTGGATCAGGAACACCATCAGGAAAGTGACGATCGTGGTGCCCGTATTGATCACCAGCTGCCAGGTGTCCGAGAACCCGAAGAACGGCCCGCTGATCAGCCAGACCAGGACGATGCCGCAGGCTATGGCGAAGGCCGAGCTTCCACCTGTCCACCGACAGACCGCCCTGGAAAAGTTCTCGAGGTAGCGGCCGATGCCGCTCGCGTTGTTACGAGGCATGCCACGCGCCCCCTTGGCCGCGATCGAATTTCAGGGAGACGGGCGCCATCAGCGGCGGCCCTCCACCTGGAAGCGATAGCATAGCGGGATGATCCGCGAGTTTCGTTCTCCGACCGATTCGGCCACGGCTGAGCCGCCACAGGCCCGCAGCCGCAAGCGCGACGACATCGACAACCGCTACAAGTGGAACCTGTCCGACATCTTCTCCGACTGGGACGCGTGGGAGGCGAGCTACGCCAAGCTCGACGCCGGCATCGATCGCTACGCGGCGCTGAAGGGAACGCTGTCGGAAGGGCCGTCGCGGCTGCTGGCTGCGTTCGAGCTGTCGGAGGAGCTCGGGCAGCTGGCGTATCGAGTCTGGTACTACCCGTCTCTCCGCTACGACGAGGACCAGCGGGACAACGCCATCAACGCGCGACGTCAGAAGGTCCAGATCCTGTTCGCCAAGTGGAAGCAGGCGGAATCATGGTTCAGCCCTGAGTTGCTGGCCATTCCGCTGGCCACCGTGCGCGCGTGGATGGATACGACCCCGGCCCTCGCTATCTACCGGTTCGCGATCGAGGATCTGTACCGGCAGCAGGAGCACGTCCTGGACGAGGCGGGCGAACGGCTGATGTCCTTGTCCAGCCGCCTCGCGTCGGCGCCCGGCGACGCCTACGGATCATTGTCCACGGCGGACGCCCGATTCCCGACGGTCACGCTCTCGAATGGCGACGAGGTGACGGTCTCGTACGGACAGTACCGGGCGATTCTGGCCACCCGTCGCGAGCAGTCGGACCGGGCGACAGCGTTCCTGGCCCTCCACGACGTGTATCAGGCCAACCTGAATACCTACGCCTCCCTTTACAACGGCGTCTGCCAGCGCGACTGGTTCCAGGCCCGCGCGCGCGGGTACGGGAGCACGCTCGAAGCGGCGCTGCACGGCGACAACATCCCGACCTCCGTCGTCGAGAACCTCATCGAGACGACCCGGGCCGGCGTCGAGCCGCTGCGGCGATATCACCGGCTGCGGCGGCGCATCCTGAAAGTGCCGTCGTATCACGTCTACGACTTCTCGATCCCGATCGTCACCTACGACCGCAAGTACACCTACGACGCGGTGCTCGACTGGGTGGTCGAAGCGGTGGCGCCGCTCGGACCCGAGTATCAGGCGCGCATGCGTGAGGGCTTTTCAGGCGGCTGGATCGACGTCTACGAGAACGAGGGCAAGCGGTCGGGCGCCTATTCGGCGCCGGTGTACGGGACGCACCCCTACATGCTGCTGAACTACACCGATACCCTCGACGACATGTTCACGCTGACGCACGAGATGGGGCACTCGATGCACACCATCCTGTCGCACGAGACCCAGCCGTTCGTCTATTCGAGCTACACGATCTTCGTCGCCGAAGTGCCGTCCACGCTGAACGAGGCGCTGCTGCTCGAGTACCTGCTGGCCCGAACCAGCGACCCGATCGAACGCATCTTCCTGCTCCAGCACGCCATCGACAACATCACCGGCACGTTCTACACCCAGGTCCTGTTTGCCGACTACGAGCTGCGGGCGCATCGGCTGGCAGAACAAGATCAGCCGATCACCGCCGAGATCCTGACTGAGACGTACACCCAGCTCCTGAAGGATTACTACGGCGACGCCGTCGACCTTACGCCGCAGACCGGGATCACCTGGGCGCGCATCCCGCACTTCTTCAGCTCGCCCTACTACGTGTATCAATACGCCACGTGCTTCGCCTCGGCGGCGCGCATCGCCCAGTCGATCATGCACGGGAGCCCGGAGGAGCAGGTCGACGCGCGCGAGCGCTACCTGACGCTCCTCCGCGCCGGCGGCAGCGATCATCCGATGGCCTTGTTGAAGACGGCTGGCATCGATCTGAGCCAGCCGGACACGGTGCTGGCAATCGTGCGGCAGCTCGACGATCTGGTCAGCCGCCTCGAGCGGGAGATCGCGAGTCTTCCCAACCAGTAATCGTGCCGGGAACGGGGATCGGGGACCAGGGACCCGGCACTCGAAGGCGTGGGAACGATCCTGAGGGCGCTCAGTCGCGGAGCGGCGGCCGGTAGCGGAGAGTAATAGCGGCCGCGCCGAGCAGCGCGATGGCCGCCGATCCATACGCTTTGCCTTCGCCGTAGAACTGGAGCGCGCCGTTGCCCCACACCGGGCCGATGGTGCGTCCCAGACTTTCCAGGGCGCCGGCCGCGCCCTGAATGCGGCCCTGCTCCTGCGGTCCGGCCGCGTTGCTGATCAGGGTGCTCAGGGTGGCGTTGCACAGCCCGATGCCGATGGCACCTGGTACCAGCATCAGCACGAACACCGGCAGCGAGTGGGTCATCGCGCTCCCGCCCCAGCCAACCGCCGCGAACAGCAGTCCGACGGCCAGCGTCCGCTTGCCCCCGAGCCACTTGACGACCGGCCCGACCATCACGCCCTGCACGAGTACTCCGAGGAACCCGAACGCGCTCAGCAGATAGCCGGTATGCGCGGCGTCGAAGTTGAAGCGTCTCGCACCGAACAGCGCGAACGTCGTCTGGTAGACCGCGAACGCCGTCCAGTACACGAAATCGACCGTGAACAGGATCCGCAGGCTCTTCCGACCGCCCATCTCGCGCAGCGCGCGCCATGGCGAGCCTCCCCCGCGCGCGTGGTGCACGGTCTCCGGGAGCCACACCCAGGCCAGCGCGGTCGCGACGATCGTGATCGCCGCCGCGGCCCAGATGGGAGCGGTGTAGCTGATATGCGAGAACAGCGCGCCGAGCGCGGGCCCGACGATGAAGCCGAGGCCGAAGGCGGCGCCGAGCAGGCCGAAAGACTTGGCGCGGTTCTCCTCGGTCGTGATGTCGGCAATGTAGGCCCGCGCGGTGGTGATGTTGCCGCCGGACAGCCCGTCGACGATGCGAGCCGCGAACAACAACGCCAGGCTGTGCGCGACCGCAAGCATTGCGAAGCTGACTACCGTGCCGATCAGGCTGAAGAGCAGGATCGGGCGCCGCCCGAGGCGATCCGACAGGTCGCCGAGGATCGGCGCGGCGACGAGCTGGCTCACCGAAAACGAGGCGAACAGCAGCCCGATCACCAGCGGGGAGGCACCGAAAGTCTCGGCGTAGAACGGCAGCAGCGGAATGATGATCCCGAAGCCGACGAGGTTGACGAAAATCGTCAGGAAGATGACGAGGAGCGGGCGAGACAACTGGTCAGAGCCTCCGGTTCAGCGGAGGACCTTGACGGCGGTGATCAGCACCGGGTCGACCGGGACGTCCTCCATCCCGGCGGAGACATGGGTGGGCACCGCGGAGATGCGATCGACGACATCCATGCCGGAGAGCACGCGGCCGAAGACCGCATACCCGAAGTCGCGCGGCGAGAAGCCCTGATGATCGAGATCCGGGTTGCTGGAAACGTTGAAATAGAACTGCGACGTCGCGCTGCGCAGGCTCTGGGTGCGGGCCATCGCGACGGTCCCGCGGACGTTCCGGAGCCCATTCGTCGCCTCGTTCTGGATCGGCGGCCGCGTCGGTTTCTCCACCATTGTCGCGGTATACCCGCCCCCCTGGACGACGAAGCCCTTCACGACGCGATGGAAAATAGTCCCTGGATAGAAGCCTTCTGTCGCGTAGTCGAGGAAGTTCGCGACCGAGACGGGTGCCTTGTCCTTGAACAGTTCGATCGTGATGTCCCCGGCGGAGGTCGAAATCAGCACCACGTTGTTGCCGGGCGCCGGTTCCGGAGGGGCGGTGGGCTGCGGGGCCGCCGTTTGCAGGAGAAGCGCGAGTGCCAGCGTCGCGAAGAGCACGAACGTATTGTATCGCCTCGGCTGGCGCCCGGTTGACACGGGTCCCTCGCGAGGCGGTGCCCTCGACGGGACACGGCACATTCAAGCGGATGAATGCCCCTCATTCAATTCGATGGATCGCTGGCGAATGCCCAGCGCTCCGGGCGGCCGTTGCGCCGCCGCTCGACGCCGTGGGCTACAATGTCCGACACGGTCGGCTGTCTCCAGCAATCACCTGCTCCGCCCCCTCCATGCTCGTCGCTTGCGTTCGCGCGTGAGCATTGGATCTCTGGCGGAGCGACGCCTCGTTCGAACACGCGCCCGGCGCGGGGAGATTCACGATGGTGACGGGACTCGACCATGAGCAGCGGGAGCTGGCGGAATTCATTCGCGCCGGCTCGACGCGGGGCCACCAGTGCTTCGGCAGCTACTTCGACGACCGTGGCGGGTCGTGCGCCCTCGGGGCGGTGTACGACGGCGTCTATCACCTTCCCCGTGACCACCGCCGGCTGGTCCCGGATCATCTCGAGCGGCTGTTCCGCTGTCTCGACGAGGTCACCAAGCGCTGTCCGGTCGGGTGCGTCAAGCGGCTGCCGCTGGCCGCGATGATCGTCCACCTGAACGACGACCACCGCCTGACTCGCGAGCAGATCGCCGAGTGGCTCACACAGGAAAGTAACGGTTAGCCCGCCATGTCCTTTCTCGACCGCTTCAAGTCTCAACCCAAGTGGAAGCACGCCGACGCCGCCGTCCGTGCGGCGGCGGTCAACGAGCTGGCCCTCGACGACCCCGAGCAGCAGCGGGCGCTCATCGAGCTGGCCGGTGACGAGGACATCCGGGTCCGGCGCGCCGCCCACGCGCGCATCGACGCGGTCGAGGATCTCGTCCGCCTGTCACGCAGCGAGCAGGACGAGAACGCGAAGCGAGGGTTGATCGATCGCCTGGTCGAGGTGGCCACCGCGCCGGCCGAGAGCGACGGCGACGCGGCACTGGCGCTGAGCGGGCTCGACGACGAGAAGGCCCTGGCCACCGTGGCCAAGAGCTCGCCGCACGAAACGGTGCGGACCGCGGCGCTCGGGCGCGTCCACGACATCCGCAGCCTGGGGAGCATCGCGCGGCACGCCACCGATCCGCAGACCGCGCTCGAGGCGGTCGCCCGTGTCCCCGATCCGGCGGAGCTCCTCAACATCGCCCTCAAGACGGACCACAAGGACGCCGGGATCGCCGCCCTCGAACGGATCGTGAACGGCGCGGCTCCGGGGGCGAGCCGCAACACCCTCGACCTGGTGTCCAACCGGGCCAAGAACAAGTCGGTTTCCAAGCGTGCGCGCACCATGATTCAAAGCATCGAAGAGACGGAAGCCCGGGAGCGCGCAGCGCTCGAGGAATGGCGCCAGCGGATCGCCGGCGTGGTAGCGCGCGTGACCGCCCTGGCCGCCGCGCCGGTCAGCGCCGACACGCGCGTTCAACTGGCCGACGCCGAGTCGACGTGGCTGGCGCTCTCGAGCACCGGCAGCTTCGCGGTGGAGCCCGAGACGGCATCCCGCTACGACGCGGCGGTGGTCGAAGCGCGTAGCCGCGTCGAGCAGTTCGATCGCGAGCTGGCCGAGCAGCGCGCCGTCGCTGAACGGCGTGCCGCCCGGCGCGCCGCGAAAGAGACGCTCTGCCAGCAGGTGGAGGGTGTCGCGTCCGAGGACGCGCTCGAAGTCGTCGAGCGGGCCCGGGCCGAGTGGGAAGGCATGGCCGCGCCGGAGAATAGTGAGGACGCCGCCGCGACCGATCCGGACCTGCTGGCGCGCTTCGAAGCCGCCTGCCGGCGCGCGACCGAACGTCATGCCAACCGGCAGGCGATCGAGGAAGCCAGGAGCCGCCTGGAAGGCGTCGCCCAGCAGGCGGAGTCTGCGGCCGCCGCCGAGCCGTTCGATGAACAGGCGTGGAAGTCGGCGACCAGTGAGTGGACGTCGCTGCTCGCGCTGACGGAAACCGCCGACCCGGCCGTCGCCCAGCGGTACGCCGATGCCGAGGCTCGCGTCGCGCAGCGTGCTACTGAGCGTCAGGCCGCCGAGGAGCGCCTCGTCCGGCAGCAGGTCCAGCGCCTCCAGCAGCTGATCGAGCGCGCCGAGAGCCGCGCCGCGGCGGAAGACCTGACCATTCGCGAAGCCGATCGCCTGGCGCGCGATCTGCGCAGCGCGATCGAGGCTCCAGCGTCGACCCCCGATATGCCGGCGATCCCGGAGCGTGAGCGGCACGAGCTGATCGAGAAGCTGAAGGCCGCCCTGGTACTCGTCGCCCCGCGACTCCACGACCTGCGCGAGATGGACGAGTGGAAGCGCTTCGCCAACGCCGCCGTGCAGGAAGAGCTGATCGCCCAGACCGAAGCGCTCAAGACGAAGTATCACCTCGATGCGGAGGGTGGCCCGGCGCCCGCCGACATCGAGAAGGCGGCCCGCGAGCTGCACGACATCCAGGAGCGCTGGAAACAGGTCGCCGAAGCGCCGCGCGCCCAGGCGCAGGCGTTGTGGCATCGCTATCGCCAGGCCGCCGATCCGATCCAGGCCAAGGCGCGCGAGTTCTTCGCCATCCGATCCGAGGAGCGCAAGACCAACCTGGATCGCAAGCTGGCGCTGATCGAGCGTGCCGAGGCGTTGGCCGAATCGACCGACTGGATCAAGACGGCGGAGGAGCTGAAGACGCTCCAGCAGGAATGGCAGCAGATCGGCGCGGTGCCGCGCACCGACACCCGCGCCACCTGGAAGCGCTTCCGCGAAGCGTGCGACAGGTTCTTCACCCGCCGTAACGCCGATCTCGCGGAGCGCAAGGAAACCTGGTCGGCCAACCTTGCCAAGAAAGAGGCGCTGTGCGCCCGCGCCGAGGAGCTGTCGACGTCGCGTGATTGGGATCGCGCGGCCGCCGAGATCCGCCGCCTCCAGGCCGAGTGGAAGACCATCGGACCGGTGCGCCGGAACAAGTCGGAGGTGATCTGGCAGCGCTTCCGGGCCGCCGCGGATACGTTCTTCGATCGCTACAAGCGTCGCGACGAGATCGACCTCGAGGCCAAGCAGGCCGATCGCGAGGCGCTCATCACCGAGCTCGAACAGCTCGCCGCACCGGCGGCCGCCGACGCGCCGGAAACGTCCCCCGCCGATCTGCTCGAACGTGTTCGCTCGCTGAGAACGCGCTGGAACCAGACGTCATCGGTGGTGCGGCACGGCGCCGATCCGCTCAGCGAGCGCTTCGTCGCCGCGCTCGAGCGCGTGATGGTCACCCATCCCGATCAGTTCCGCAGCACCGAGCTGGACGCGGAAGCCAGCCGTCAGAAGATGGAGAAGCTGGTCGCCAAGGTCGAAGGTTTCCTCTCGGAAGCGCCGCCGGCCCCGACCAACTCCTCGCAGGCGCTGGCCGATATGCTGCGCGAGGCGCTCGCCACCAACACCATCGGCGGCCGCGGCAGCGACGAAGGCCGCTGGCGGGCCATGGGCGACGACGTGCGGCAGGCGCAGGCGGCATGGAGCCGGCTCGGCCCGGTGCCCGGACAGGCCGGCCGCGAGCTCACCGAGCGCTTCCACCGCGCCACCAACCGCTTTATGGAGCAATACCGTCGTCGGGTGCCGCAGACCCCGCAGTCCGGCCCCGGCGGCCGCCCGCGGAAGGAATTGCAGACCCGTTAGGCAGTACGCGGCAAGACGATCACCGGCCGGGCGTGCCCGGCCGGTCCTCCCGCTGATATCGCACCTTCCCGCCGACGATCGTGAACATCACCTCGGTCGTCGGGATTTCGTCCTCCGGGATCTTCGTGATGTCCTTCGACAGCACGATCAAGTCCGCATACTTGCCCACCTTCAGCGAGCCGCGACTGTCCTCTTCGAAGGCGGCATACGCCGCATTCCAGGTGTACGACTTCAGCGCCTCCGCGCGGCTCATGCGCTGATCGGGATAGAACACCTTCCCGTCTTTCGACTTGCGGGTGACCGTGGCGTAATAGTTGGGGATCGGGTTGACGTCCTCGACAGGTGCGTCCGTGCCGTTCGACACGATCGCGCCGCTCGTCATCAGCTTCTGCCACACATACGCGCCTTCCTTGGCACGGCGATCGCCGAGCCGCGCCGGCACGTAGGGGGCATCCGAGGTGCAGTGAATGCCCTGCATCGAGGCGATGACGCCGAGACGGCCGAAGCGCGGAATATCGGCCGGATCGAGATGCTGCGCGTGCTCGACGCGCCAGCGGAGATCCTTCTTGTCCGGGTTGGCCTTGAACGCTTCCTCGAAGATGTTCAGCGTTTCGCGATTGGCGCGATCACCGATCGCGTGTACGCACAGCTGATAGCCGTTCGCGATCGCCAGCTTCGCAGTCTCGCGGATGGAGTCCACGGAAGTGGTGTTGAGGCCTGTGCTGTCCGGCTTGTCGGCGTATGGCTCGAGCAGCCACGCGCCGCGTGAGCCGAGTGCGCCGTCGATCTGCCGCTTGATCGCGCGGACGGTCAGGTGGCCCGCACCGTAGTCGATCATCCGGTACTGCGCCAGCTTCGGCGCTTCGGCGGCATTGCCTTCACGAACCATCACCCACAGCCGCACGCCCATCGCCCCTTCGTCGACCATGGTCTTCATCAAGTCGATGGTCGCGAACGACGAACCGGCATCCTGGAAACTGGTAATCCCCTTCGAGAGGACTTCGCGATCCGCGAGCTCGAGAACTTTGCGGGCGCGCGCCAGGCGCTCCTCCGGCGAGCCGGGTGTCTGGTGGATCAACCCCTCGGCTGTCTCCCGCAGCAGGCCGGTCGGCTCGCCATTCGCGTCCTTCAGCACTTCCCCGCCTGCGGGGTTCACCGTGGCCCGCGTAATCCCCGACAGCTCCATCGCCTTGCCGTTGACGAAGCTGGCGTGGCCGCTGGCGTGCGTGAGCACGACCGGGTTGTCCGGCGAGACGCGATCGAGAGACGCGTGCGTCGGAAAGCCTTCTACGTTCGGGGTCGGCGCTGACGTCCACTTCTCCTGGTGCCAGCCGCGCCCGACGATCCACTGCCCCGGCTTCGCCGTCTTGACCGCCTCCTCGACCATCGCGACGATCGCATCCCACGACGTGACGTTCATCAGGTTCAGATTGAGCTGCGCCTCGCCGACGCCGGTGAAGTGGCCGTGCCCTTCGATGAAGCCGGGGGTGACCAGCCGGCCGTGCGCATCGATCACCTGCGTCGACGGCCCGACGTAGCGGGCGATCTCGGCGCTTGTCCCGAGCGCGACGATGCGGTCGCCGGCGATGGCGATCGCTTCGGCCTCGGGCTGCGCGTCCTCGACGGTGACGATGCGCGCGTTGGTGACGACGAGCGTCGCGGGCGTCACCACTTGAGGTGCGGGGGTGTTGGCGGACAGCGCGATCAGGCCAGCCACGCAGAGCGTCAGCGCGCCGCCGATGATCAGGATTCGAGTGGACATGGTCGACGTTCCTCGTAAAAGGCGGACGACGTCGTGAGCGGATGGTGAGTGTCAGCCTTCGGGAAACAGGCGGGCGAAGTTGCCGCCCATGATGTGCGTGCGCGCGTCGAGCGTGGCGTTGGCGGCGGCGAGTGCCGCGGTCTGCGCCTCGAACACCGGCTTCTGCCAGCCGCGTGGGAAAAATGACGAGTCGGTGCCGAATAGCAGCCGGTCCGGACCGGCGACGATCAGGGCCTGGCGGAACACGGCTTCCAGGGTGAGGCCGGGATGATAGGCGATCCAGCTGTTCGAGCTTGAGGTGTCGAGATGGATGTTGGGGCACTGCGCCGCGGCCATCAGGGCCTCTCGGAACATCCCCGCTCCGAAGTGCGGGAGAATGACCGGCACTGTCGGGTAGCGCGACGCGATCGCGGCAACCGCCAGCGGATCGCCGAGCCGCAGATCGAAGGGGGACGGCAGCCCGAGTCTCGTGCGCACGCCGACGGTCAGCACGCCGCAATGGACGAAGACCGCGGCCCCGGCCGCCCTGGCCGCATCGAACACCTCGGTGACGACCGGATCATCGAGGCGATAGCGATGCATCGCCGGGAAGAGCGCGACGGCTCGAAGCGTGCCGTCCGCCAACAGCGGGTCGAGCCGCTGGCGCACCTCGCCGGGAGCCGGGTTGAACATGAAAAATCCGACCAGGCGCGACGGATGCCGCGCGACGGCAGCGCGCACCGAGCCCTCGTCTCCCGGAATGCTGGCGATCAGCGCGGCGCGGCCGACGTTGTGGCGATCCAGCTCGGCGATCCAGCGATCGGCGAGCGCCTCGGCCGTCCCGGGCGGGTCCCATCCCAGCTTCGCCGATACGACGGTCGCCGCGTCGCCGTCGACAGCCGCCGGCGTGCCTTGCGTCAACAGCTCGAGATAGCGGGCCGAAAAGAAATGACAGTGCGCGTCACAGAGCATCGATGACGGAGAATTGTAGTTCTACGAGGTGCTCACGGGTGCCACGAGTTCTCAGAGTGCTCGTTCTGTCGGGTTCAGCCGGACTCCGTGTCATCGCTGTCGAGAGACGCACCTGAGCAACTCGTACGACGAGCACCCTGCGAACCGGCCAGAACCTGAGCACCCGAGGTAACCAGGATGATCAATCTCAATGCCTGACGATCGTCTCATCGGGCTGATCTCTGACACGCACGGCCAGTTTCGCCAGGAGATTCGCGAGGCGTTCCGCGGCGTGTCGCTGATCCTGCACGCCGGCGACGTCGGCGGCAGCGGCATCTTGCGTGACCTGCGCGAGATCGCGCCAGTCCAGGCGGTCTACGGCAACGTCGACGACCGGCACGACCCCGCGCTCGCGAACGGCATCGAGCTCACCGTCCACGGCGTGAGCATCCATGTGAGCCATGGTCACGAGCTCGGCAGCCCGACACCCCAAGGCATGCTTCACGCCTACCCAGCCGACATCGTCGTGTTCGGCCACACGCATCGTGCGGTTATCGAACGGCTCGATGGGCGGCTCGCGGTGAACCCGGGTGCGGCCGGGCCGCAGCGGTTCAAACTGAAGCCAAGCGTAGCGCGGCTCACGATCGCGGAGAATGGACCGCATGCGGAGATCGTCTGGCTGTGAAATCAGCCGGTTGTTGGTGGCCTGTGCGTTGCCCGAATCAGTCGCCTACGGCGGGGAGCAGTGAGGTATGTCACAGATTGACGCGGCAGTGCTCAACGGACGAGATGTGGTGCGGATCACAGGACCTGACCCCTTCCCTCTGACGCTAACGGTCAACGGACACGTCGTGACGGTCATGTGCGACCCGGGAACCACGCTGGTGGAGGTGTTGCGCGAACGCCTGGGCCTGACAGGTACGAAGATCGGCTGCGACCGCGGCGCCTGCTCGGCATGCACCGTGTGGCTCGACGGCGAGGTGGCCTCGAGCTGCATGACGCTGGCGCTCGATGCCCGCGGCCGGCATGTCACAACCATCGAAGGGCTCGCCGACGGTGACACGCTGCATCAGGTGCAGCAGGCCTTCATCGAACACGACGCGATGCAGTGCGGCTTCTGCACTCCCGGGATGGTCATGAGCTGCGCGGCCCTGGTCGATCGCAACCCGGCATGCACGCTCGACGATGTGAAGGCGGCGATCAGCGGACATTTGTGCCGGTGCGGTACCTATCCGAACATCTTCGCGGCCACGCTGGCAGCAGCGCGAGTGCGCCAGTCCGAGCCGGCAACCGACCGAAAGGAGCCGGTGCGATGAGCGCCCACACCACGGATACCACGCACACCAAGGACGCCGCGCCCTCGAAGCCGTCGGAGATCTCAGGCCACGATCAGCCGACCGCACCGAAGCCGCCGCTGCGCGATCAGCAGGTCACCTATGGCATCGTCGGCGACGGACTGGAACAGGTTGCGCGGCGCGTGCCGGCCGGCGAGCCACCGCCGCTCGGCGCGAACGCGACGCTGAGGGTCATTGGCAAGCGCATGCCGCGGCTCGATGCGGTGCAGAAGGTCACCGGTAAGGCCCGCTACACGTTCGACGTGCAGTTGCCCGGGATGCTCTACGCCCGGCGCGTCGTCAGTACCGTCGCCCATGGCCGCGTGATCTCGGTCGACACGACCGCCGCTGAACGCCATCCCGGCGTCCGCGCGGTTCACGTCCTCGATCGCCAGTTGCAGACCGCGCAGCTCCGCGATCACTCCCAGGAGAAGCCGCGTTATCCGATCGTCCGCTATCTCGGGCAGCCGATCGCCGGTGTCGCCGCCACCTCACAGCGCGCCGCCGAGGAGGCCGCGGCCCTGGTGGTCATCCGTTATGACGTGCTCGGTCACGTCAGCGGACTGGACGATGCTATGCGCGAGGACGCGCCGCCCGTGTTCCCCGGGCCGACCGAGCAACCCTCGACCGCCGGTGGCGGCGGTGCAACGCCTGGTCTGCCGCAGAAAGGGAATGTGCGTGGCCCGGACACAGGGTCGATGTTCGGGCTGCCCCGAGGCAACGTCGCACAGGCGCTCGCGGAAGCCGACGTGGTGATCGACGCCGAGTACCGCACGCAGGTGCAGACGCACGTCCCGATGGAAACCCACGGTCTGGTGGCCGACTGGACGGATGAAGGGCTCACGATTTATGCCTCGACGCAGTTCACGACCAGCGTGCGCGACGAGGCCGCCGAGCTGTTCGAGCTGCCGAAGAATCGCGTCCGCGTGATCAGTGACTTCACGGGCGGCGGATTCGGTGCGAAGTACGGCATCGGCAACTTCGGCCTGCTGGCGATCCATCTGTCGCGGAAGGCTGGCGCGCCGGTGCGGCTGATGCTGGACCGCCGTGAAGAGCATGTCTCGGGAGGCAATCGGCCTGACAGCCTGCAGCGGCTCAAGGTCGGGGCCAGACGCGACGGCACGTTGACCGCGATCGTGCTCGAGAGCTGGGGGACCGGCGGCGTGGCCGGTGGCGCCGGAATCGGCTTCGCGCACGGGATGCTTTATCCCTGCCCCAATGTCAGCGCGGATCAGTACGACGTCTTCACCAACGCCGGCCCGTGTGCCGCGTTCCGGGCGCCGGGACAGGTCCAGGGCATCTTCGCGCTGGAACAATCGATCGACGCGTTGGCCGATCGCCTCGGAATGGATCCGCTTGCGCTCCGGGACAAGATCGACGTGAACCCGTCAGACGATGCCAGGGCGCGAAACGCGGAGCGCCGGATTGGCGCCGAACGGTTCGGATGGTCGGCGCGGCGGGCTGCCGGTGCGGACACCGGCCGGATCAAGCGCGGGCACGGTGTCGCGCAGTCGCACTGGTTGTCGGTGATTCATCCACCGACGATCTGCGAGGTGCGGATCGCGGACGACGGCTCGGTCGAGGCGTTCACCTCGGCTCAGGACGTCGGCACGGGGACGCGCACGATTCTCGCGCAGACCGTGGCCGAGGAGTTGGGTCTCGAGGTACACCAGGTCGGCAGCTACATCGGCGACACACGCTACCCGCCAGGTCCGCCGTCGGGCGGCAGCCGGGTCACCGGCTCGCTGACTCCGGCGGCACGCAACGCCGCCTACCAGGCCGGGCGCAAACTGGCGCGGCGGCTTGCGCCGGTGCTCGGCGTGGAGGCGGAGGACGTCGTGTTCAGGGACGGGCACGTCGGTGTCCCGGGTAGCGCGAAGACGTGGCTGACCTTGAAGGACGCAATCAAGAAGACGGGCGGCAAGGAGATCTCGGCTCGAGGCGAGCGGCACGACGACTACGACGGGTACATGGCGGTCACCCCTGAGTTCGCCGTGGGCAAACACGGCATCGGCGGTGTGCAGTTCGCCGAGCTCGTCGTGGACACCGAGACCGGGTCGGTCAAGGTCGAGCGGATCGTCGCGGTCCATGATTGCGGACGGCCGATCAACCCGCAGCTCACTGAGAGTCAGGTGATGGGCGGCGTGATCCAGGGCTTGAGCTACGCGCTCTACGAAGAGCGTCACCTCGACGCGGCGAGCGGTCTGCAACTGAACGCCAACATCGATCAGTACAAAATCGCCGGGGCGCGTGAGATGCCGCGGATCGAGGTGCATCTGCTCGAGCAGCTCACCGGCCAGTCGTCGACTGACGCCAGGGGCGTCGCGGAGCCGGCCAACGTCGCCACCGCCGCGGCTCTGGCCAACGCGTTTTTCAACGCCACCGGGAAACGTATCCGGACCCTGCCGATGACCCCCGCGAACGTGCTGGCGGCACTCCGCGATGGCGAGCCCGTCCAGGGCAAGGGGAACTGACGTGCAGACCTTCGAATGGATCGACGGCACGTCGATCGAACAGGCCGCCGCGCTGCTGAAGGACGGCGCCAGCGGACTCGCCGTCGCCAAGGCGGGTGGCATCGACCTCGTTGACCTCATGAAGGAGGGCATTGTCCGCCCCGCGCGGGTGATCAACCTGCGGACCATTCCTGGTCTCGACGGCATCAGCGTCGGATCGTCGGGGGAATTGCGGCTGGGTGCGCTGGTCACGCTGGCGCAGATCTGTGAATCGCCGGACGTGCTGGCGCACTGTCCCGCGCTGGCGGAGGCGGCGCGCCACGCCGCGACGCCGCAGGTGCGGAACGCCGCGACGATCGGCGGCAACCTGCTGCAGCGGCCGCGGTGCTGGTACTACCGCACTGCGCATTTCCATCAGGACGGTCGCGAGCCGGCCCTGGCAGCGATCAGCGGCGAGCATCAATATCACGCCGTCTTCGACAACACGACGTCGGCGATGGTGCACGCGTCGACGCCGGCAACGGCCCTGGCCGCCTATCACGCCAGCGTCGAAGTGAGCCGCGGTGCCGGACGCACGCGGACGGTGCCGCTCGAGTCGTTTCTCCTGCCGCCCGATGCGCGCCGCGATCGTGACGCGGCGATCGAGCCGGGCGAGATCCTGACGACGGTGATCGTTCCTGCGTCGGCTGCGGGCACGCGCAGCGCGTATCACAAGCAGACCGAGCGTGAGAGCTACGACTGGCCGATTTGCGACGTCGCGGTTGTCCTCCGGTTGGACGGACCTGTCACCGAGGCGTCGATCGTCACGGGATGGGTCGGGCCGACACCTCGACGCGCGGTCGAAGCCGAGCACCTGCTGCGCGGTCAGACCGTGACCGAGGATCTCGCCCGCCGCGCCGCGGCCGCAGCGGTCGCCGGGGCGACGCCGCTCCCGAAGAACGCCTACAAAGTGCCGGTTCTCGAGGCCGTCGTTCGTCGCACGATCCTTGCCGCGGCACAGGTCGGATAGCGCGGGCTGGCCACGCGCGCTCAGTAGCGCCCGACCTGAAGGTCGTGACTATGCTATGGGCGACTGACGGTGGGGCCTACGTGCTGGGCGACCCGCCGGACGATGCCGTTCGCGTTACCTGACGGCGTGAACCGACCTGCCAGTGTAGGCCCGGCCTTCAGGTTGGGCGTGACACGGGCGCGACAACGTGGCTGCCTGATTCGACAATGAGGGACTCCCCACCGACCGTCACGCCCACCGACGTTCCGGCCGCGTGCCGCATGCTGCGCGCGAAGGGGGCGGGCGTGGTGTATGGGGACCGCGTGCCATGGAAGAGTGGCTTCCACCCGAACGCGGTCTACTGGTGCCTGCTCACCGCGGAGTCCATGGGGCCCGACGATGGGCCAGTACATCCGCACGCGTGCGGCGTCCAGCGCGGTTGCTTCCGCGCCTGAGCGACACCCGTCCTGAACCCGAATCGGCCGAACCGCGCCGGATCATCGACGTCAGCACCACCAGCGGACGCTTAGAAGCGCTTGTCGTCGGCGGACGGTCCGTAGAGCGCCGGCACCGGCGCGCCCATCAACCGCAGGTAGACCGTCATCTGGCCGCGATGATGCGCCCAATGATTGATGGTGTCCTGGATCATCTCGAACCGTGGCTGCTCCTGCACGACGTTCCCGCCCGCGAGCAGCTTCCACTTGGTCTGCAGGTGCGCATCGCTCGTCTTCTGGAGCGCCGCGCGCGCGTCCGCCGCAGACTTGTCGAGCGCCGCGAGAAACTCCTCGCTCGTGTTCATCGGCTGCGGCCGGTGCTGCGACCCGCCTGCCGGGGCGATGTCGAGCTCGTCCTGGTTGACGATCATCGCCACCCAGGTCGGGATGTTCGCCACCATGTTGGTCAGGTTGCCAAAGATCATCGACTTGTCGTGCGGCTTCCAGTCGTGCTTGCCCGGCGGCACGTTCTGGAGCGCCCGACGGCTGCGCTCTACTTCGCGATCGAGTTCAGCGAGGAGGAAGGTCGTGAGTTCCATAGCGGCTCCTTTGCACGAGGTTCATGAGGCTTCGACGACTTCCGAACTTATACCGCATCCCTGTTGAACGCGGGCGCAGCAGTCTGAACCCAACCTCATGAACCGACTCGACTCACCTGAAGCCGCTCTCTCCTCGACACCGCTCGATCGACGACGAGGAAGTACGGAACGGCGAATGCGGACAGCGAGGCGGCAACGCCGAACGCCGGCGCGAAGCCGTAGTGCTGGATGATCCAGCCCAGCGAGGTCGAACCGGTGCCGATGCCGGTGTCGAACGCGGCCAGGATCGCGCCGAAGGCGGCGCCGCGCCGCGCCGGCGACACGCCGCGCATCACGTAGGCGACGAACGTCGGGTACGCCGTGCCGAAGCCCGTTCCGAAAATCACCGCTGATGCGATCATCCATCCTCGCGTGCCGCCGAAGGCGAGGCAGGCCAGGCCGGCGCTGATCAGCACCAGGCAGGGCACGAACACGCGCCGGTAGCCGAATCGATCGCCGAGGCGGCCGGACACGGGCCGCGTCACCAGCACCACGACGGCCAGCGCCGTCAGATAGAGGCTCTTCGGTGTCACGCCGTTGGCGTCGGCATAGAGCGCGGTGAAGCTCGTGATCCCGCCGTATCCGAACGAATACAGGAACAGCGTGAGCGAGACGGCGAGGACGCGCCACTCGAGCAGGGACTTCCGCGGCCCGTGGGGCGGGTCGTCGAGCGCGGCGTGGGGCGCGGTGCGCTCGTCCCGCAACTGCCAGGATATGCCGGCCATGATCAGGTTCAGCAGCGCCGATCCGACGCACAGCCACAGCCATCCGCGGCGGTAGATCCAGAAGCCCGCGGTCGGCGCGATCGCCATGGCCGCGACGCTGGACAGCCCCCAGTAGCCAATCCCCTCGGCCCGGCGATACGGCGGCAGCAGGCTGGTCATGTAGGCCGCGGAGGCGGACAGCAGGCCGGACCAGAACACGCCGTGAATCAGCACCAGCCCGAGCATCACCGGCACGCTCGTGATCACCGCGTAGGCCAGCGAGAACACGACCAGCGCCAGGCTCGAGATCAGCAGCACTCGCCGCTGACCGGCACGGTCGACCAACGCACCCGTGAGCGGCGCGGAGAACGCCGACGAGTAGGTCAGGAAGCCGAGGAACAACCCCGACGCGAAGGTCGAGCCGCCGAGGTCGAGAATGTGAAAGGGGGCGGTCGGCAGGAGTTGAAATGCCGACAGGAACACCGTGAAGGTGAACCCGCACATGACGAAGAATCCGGACGTAAACAGGCGGTCGTTCGCGGCCGGCATCGATCCGGAAAGTGTAGCAGACGACGCGTCGCGGACCGGGCGCCGCGTTATACACTTTCCAGATGGAATCGGACTTGAACGAGTTCAGGCCTTCGCGCCTGTGGAAGAGAATGCCGGTCGAGAAACGCATCGCCGCCGCGGAGCTCTTCTGGGACGACGAGCAGTCCACCGAGCAGCAGCTCGAGGCGGTCGGCGCGCTAGCCACGCACATGAAATTCCGGACGAAGAGCGTGCTCGGTCTGGCGCCGGAGCGCCGCGCCAAGTACCTGGCCACGCTGCCGAACGTCTCGGACGCGATCGCCGCGCGCGCGCTGGTGAATTATCACCTCGCGACGCAGCGGCCGATGATGTCCGCCTTCCTCGATCGTGTCGGCATCGCTCACGAAGAAGGCCTGATCACCGAGGAGAATGTCGCCAAGCCTGACCCCGAGAAGCTGAAGGCGGCCGCGGCGGACATGGCGACGCAGTTCCCGCCCGCGGACGTGGCAATCTATCTCTCCACGCTGGTGTCGCAGGACCCCGAGACGTGGGGCGATCTGATCGAGGTCCCGCAGACCACTCAGGCCTGAGCCAGGGCGCGCACCTCCGCTGCCGCGCGGCGTCCTGATTCGACCGCGCCGTTCATGTAACCCTGCCAGTGCAGGCTCGTGTGCTCCCCGGCAAACAGGATCCGGCCGGCCGGGCGCGCGAGCCACGCCCGCAGCGCGGGATCGAACGACGGATCGAACACCGCATATCCCCCCTTGACCCACGGGTCGTCGTCCCAGACCACCACTGCCGCCCCGGTCGGCGTGGGCGCGACGCCGTTTGACGACAGCCACGAGAGCCGGCGCGCGACGCCGTCCGTGCCCTCGCCGGCGAGAATGCTCCGCAGCTCGCCGGATGCCCGACCCCCGGCGAGCAGGCTGAGGATCCCGCCGCGCCCGGTCTGCTCCTCGTTGGCGTCCCACACCGCGCCGGTCGGAAGGTCTGTTCCGAACGCGCTCGGCCGTGCGGCGTGACGCCAGAAGCGCCGCCCGAACTGCAGGAGGACGCGCGTCGCCCGCCCGTACTTCAGGGTCGCAATAGCGCGATGCTGATCATCGGGGAGCCGCGGGTCGACGATGACGTCGCGCATGGTCGAGGCCGGCAGCGCGGCAACGCAATATTCCCCGCGCAGCTCGTGCTGCCGGTTTCGGTGTTCGCACGTCACGACCACACCGTCTTCGGATTGGACGATCCGGCGCACGACGTGCTGCAGCTTGACCTTCGCGCGCAGGCGCCGCGCGATGGCCTGCGGCAAGGCGCCGTTGCCGCCCCGGATCCGGAACGATCGATCGCCCGATGGGTCGGGCGTCGAAGCGCCTTTGCTGCTCGCGGCGAGCTGATCGACCAGCGCGATCAGCGACAGCTCCTCCGGATCCGCAAGGAAGAAGCCGCGCAGCCCGAGGAGTCCCGCTTCGAACGTCTTGCTGGCGCCCTGACTCGCCATCCACTGGGCCACCGACTGCCGCGCGAGCATCCGCGCCACCGGCGAGTCCCAACGCCGCTCCGCGATTTCGTAGTCGGCGACTTCCCGCGCGAGACGCCGGCTTGACTCACGGAACGCACTGTTCGAGGTGTGGACGCGGTATCGCCCCCGCGCATCCGGTCCATAGAACCCCCAGCCGCGGGCCAGAATCCGAATCGGCTCGAGACCGACGGCGGTTGCCAGATCCCGCACCCCCGATTGCGCCGACTCGATCAGATCCGCGCCGCCCTCGGCATGCTGGCCGTTGCGAAACCCCGCCTTGACGGTGACGACGCGGCCGCCGACGCGATCGCGGGCCTCGACCACCGTGACCGCCGCACCGTCAGCCTCGAGGTCACGCGCGGCGGCAAGACCCGCCAGCCCGGCGCCGAGAACGATGACCCTCGTGCCCTTCAGGCTGCCACCCATCGCCGAAGCATACACGGAGGTAACATGAGCCTCGGCGCGCCATGATCACTCCAATCCGCAGTCTCTGCCTCGCTCTGGCCGTCCTCGTGGCGCCTTCTGCGGTGGCGCAGGCGCCTCGTTCGCTGGAGACCGACCTGCGGAACGCCATCGCCGCCAGCAAGGCCGACATCGCCGTCGCCATGCGGACGCTCGACGGCCGCGACGAGGTGCTCATCGATGCGGACGGCGTATTCCACGCCGCCAGCACGATGAAAGTGCCGGTGATGATCGAGCTCTTCAAGCAGGCCAGGGCTGGCACCCTGACGCTCGACGATCCGCTGCCCATTCGCAACCAGTTCCACAGCATCGTCGATGGCAGCCCCTTCACGCTGAGCGAGGGCGACGACTCCGATAAGGCGATCTACGCGGCCGCCGGTCGCACGATGCCTTTGCGCGAGTTGTGCGAAGCGATGATCACGGTGAGCAGCAACTTCGCTGCGAACCTGTTGATCGAGCGGCTCGGCGCCCCCGCGATTCAGAAGACGGTCGACGGGCTGGGCGCCGGCGGCATGCGCGTGTTACGCGGGGTCGAGGATCAAAAGGCCTTCGACAAGGGATTGAACAACTCCACGACGGCGCGCGGCCTGCTCACGCTGTTCGATCGCCTGGCCCATGGCACAGCGGTGGACCCGGCGTCAGACGCCGCCATGGTCGAGATCCTGAAGGGACAACGCTTCAACGCCGGCATTCCGGCCGGACTGCCCGCCGGGGTCCCGGTCGCGCACAAGACCGGCACCATCACCGCCATCCACCACGATGCCGGGATCGTGTACGCCACCCGGCCATATGTGCTGGTCGTGCTCACTCGGGGATTTCCCGACGAGAAAGCCAGCGATCTGGTCATAGCGGAGCTGTCACGCCTCACTTTCGCCGCCACCCAACACTGAATCCGCCAGCAAACACGCAGGACGGCCGGCGGCGCGCTTCTCGCAGAGTACGGTGGTATGCGAACGCGAATCATCGCCGCCATCAGTGCCGTGGTAGTGCTTGGAATCGCGGTCTTCGCCCTCACGCGGGGGAGCGAGCCGATTCGCGTGGCAACCGCAGCCGCGACTGAAGGTTCCGTGACGCGCCAGGTCCTGGCGGCGGGCACACTCGAGCCGGTGCGGATGGTCGAGGTCAGTGTGCAAGTGTCGGGCACCATCTCCGAGCTCCTGGCGGATTTCAACAGCACCGTGAAGGCCGGGCAGGTCATCGCCAAGCTCGACCCGGCCGTCTACCAGTCTCAGCTTGAAGCGGCGCGCGGTCAGCTGGCGCAAGCGCAAGCCGAAACGGCGCAAGCGCAGACGACGCTGGACGATGCCACGCGGAAGCTCCAGCGGGCGGAGGAGCTGGGCAGCCAGCAGCTCATCGCCCAATCGGAGCTGGATGATGCGCGGGTCGTGGAGCGGCAGGCCGAGGCGGCTCTACGGGGCAAGCAGGCGGGGATCAAGACCGGGCGGGCCGCGGTCAAACAGGCGGAAGTCGATCTCGACCGGACCGTCGTGCGCTCCCCCATCGACGGCATCGTGGTCAACCGCGCGGTGGACGTCGGACAGACCGTTGCCGCGACCTTCCAGTCACCGACGCTGTTCACCATTGCCGACGTCCGGACGATGAACCTGCTGACCGAGGTGAACGAGGGCGAAATCGGCGGGGTCAGGAAAGGCTCCGACGTCGCGTTCCAGGTCGAATCGCTGGGCAGCCAGACGTTTCATGGCAAGGTCACGGACGTGCGGCTGCAGCCGTATGCGGATCAGGCGGGACAAGTGGTCGTGGTCGTGACCAGCGGCTTGACCAGCGGCGCAAGCGCCACCGGGACGCCGGGAGCGACCGGTGGGTCCGGCTCGAACAACGCCGCGCCGACCACGTCGAACACCACGTCGGCGTCCGGCACCTCGTCCAGCACGGCCTCGACACCGGGCGCCGTGACGTACACCGCGGTCGTCGGCGTCGACAATCCAGATGGTCGGCTCGCCCCGGGCGGCACCGCGATCGTGACGTTGACCAGCGGCGTCAAGGAGCATGTGGTGCGGCTGCCGAACACGGCCCTGTCGTTCCGTCCGTCGCCGGCGGTGCTCGAACGCATCGGCCAGAAGGACCTGCCCGCGAGCAGCGCCGCCGAGGGCGGCGAAGGCAAGACCCGGACGAGCCAGGTCTGGCGGTTCGAGCAGAACCGCTTCGTGCCGCTCGAGGTGGAGACGGGACTGGCTGACGATCAGTGGACCGAGATGGTCAGTGGCCCGGTGCGTCCGGGCGACGTCTTGGTGACGAGTGCGGCGATCACCCGGTGACGGGCGGTTGCGGGATCACCGGCCGCAGCGGGCTCCGGCGCCGTCGTAGGACTTCACCTCGAGCACCGGCAGCGATGAGCGCGTGTCGGGTACGCCGCTCTGCGCGGTCGGTGTGCCGACCCCGAACGTGATCTTGGTCTTGCCCACCGTTTTACTGCGCGCGGCATCGTCCTGCGGGAGCTTCGACTTGAGGATGCCCTCGACTTCGACCTGCTCCCCCTCGTGCTCCGATCGCATCCGCTTGAGGAGATCCTTATCCCCGCGCAGCTGATACGTCATGGGACCGGCCGTCTTCCCGATCTCGTCGGTGACCACCGTCTCGGTCGACTCGAGCGTCGGGCCGATCAGGCAGCCTTTGACCCGGATCGCATCCCCCTTCTCCGGAGCCTTGGGGTGCGCGTTGGGCTCCTGGGCGCGCCCGTTCAGCGGCAGGATGGCAGCGGCGACAACCGCGATCGCTATGCGGAGAGTGACAGCCCGCATGTGGGACCTCCAGGGCGGCGTGCGCATGGCACTTTGAGCATAACAAAGTATCAAGGTTGTAAGATCCGCGGATGAACCGGCGTCGTTTCATCGGCAGCGGGGTCGGCACGGCGGCCATGGCAGTGTTGACCGCGCGGTCAGGGCCCGCCGCCGCGGCCTCACCGAGCGTCATCAAACCCAAGCGGCTCGCGGCCGGTGACACGGTCGGCATCGTCGCCCCCGCGAGCGCGACGTTCAACACCGTGGACCTCCAGATCGCGCGCGAGTCGCTCGAGGCGCTCGGCCTGAAGGTGCAGGTTGGCGGACACGTGCTCGATCGCCACGGCTACCTCGCCGGTCAGGACGTCGATCGCGCTGCCGACATCAACCGTTTCTTCGCCGATCCGGCAGTGCGCGCGGTGCTGCCATTGCGCGGCGGCTGGGGCGCCAGCCGGCTGCTGCCGTCCCTCGACTACGACGCCATCCGCCGCAACCCGAAGATCGTGCTCGGCTACAGCGACATCACCGCGCTCCACATGGCGATCGCCGCCAAGACCGGCCTGATCACCTTCCACGGCCCGAACGGCATGGGACGCTGGGACGAGTTCTCGGTGAGCTGGGTGAGGCGCGTACTGTTCGACGGCGAGGCCGTCACGCTGGAAAACCTGCACGACAAAGGGGAATTCCTGGTCCAGACCGAGAACCGCGTACAGACCATCACGCCGGGCACCGCGCGCGGCCGCATCCTGGGCGGCAATCTCACCGTGCTGACCGCAATCATCGGATCACCATACGTCCCCGACTTCACCGGCGCGATCCTGTTCGTCGAGGACGTCGGCGAGGACATCTACCGCATCGACCGGATGCTGACGACGCTGAAGCTGGCGGGGATCCTCGACCGCATCCGCGGCTTCGTGTGGGGAACGTGCAGCGAGTGCGAGCCGGGGTCGGGGTTCGGCTCGCTGACCTTCGAGGAGGTCTTTGCCGATCACATCGCGCCGCTGAAGATTCCCGCCTGGCAGGGCGCGATGATCGGGCATCGCACGCCGCAGTTCACAATTCCTGAGGGGATCGAAGTCGAGATCGACGCCACCGCCGGCCGGATCCGGATGCTCGAGCCCGCCGTGTCGTAGGCGCTCGTTGCCACACAACACCATCGCCCGACCTGAAGGTCGGGCCTACATGCGTCGGTTAGCTGATGAAGGTGGGCTTTTCTTCTGGTAACGGTCGGGCCGAGATGCCCCACCTGTTGTAGCTGCCGGACTAAACCGGCGCCCGACCTTCAAGTCGAACGCATCTGCTGCGTCGGTCAGCGACAGGTGTCGGCTTTCTCGATCTGGATGCGCTCGATGCGGTCCCCCTCCTGAATCCGATCGACGGTCTCCATCCCGGCCCCGCACACCCGCGCGAAGACCGTGTATTCGTGATCAAGGAACGGGTTGTCGACGAGGTTGATGAAGATCTGCGCGTCGCCGGTATCCCGGCCGCGGGTCGAGATCCCGACGCTGCCGCGGGTGTGCAGCTCGAGGCCGACCTCGTCCCGCATGTAGAGTGCGTCGCCCGCGTACTCGTTGGCGCCGGGGCTACCCCCCTGGATGAAGGCGTTGGCGACAATGCGGTGGAAGGTCAGGCCGTCGTAGTAACTGCTGCGGGCCAGCCGGACGAATCGGGTGCGGGTCAGCGGCGCCTGCGTGGTAGCGAGCTGCAAGGTGAACGATCCTCCGCCGGCCATCGTCACGACCGCCTGGACGTCCTCGCCGAGCTCTTGACCTGACGGAAGCGGCGCGCGCGGCAGGAGGTGGGGCTCGACGATCGGGTCCTCACCTGACCAGGACTTCAGCAGCCGGGCCGTGGCCGTGGCGATGACTGGATCGAAGTCCCTGAGCAGCGGACGAAGCCACGGCGCGTCACGGTCCGTGCCCAGCTCGCCCAATCGCTCGAGCAGCGCCATTCGCGGATCACGGGATGTTTCCTTCTTCTCACCCGTGACACGTTCCAACGCGCCGCCCAGCGCCGTCGCGAGGGCGGGCGACGGCGCGGACCCCTTCAGCTCGCGCGCCGCGGTCCGGATCAACTGGTAGTTAGGCCGGCCAAGCGCAGCGACGAACAGATCGTCACTCTCGTCGTGCAGCAGGCGCCTCAATGCCGGCAAGGTCGCCTCGCGCACGTTGTCGTCATCGTCGAGCGCGAGACGCTTCAAGGCGGCCACATCGTCTGCCGCGGCCGCCGCCCGCGCGGCATACATCCTGACTTGCCAGCGCTGGTGGCCGGCGAAGGCGGGCATGACGAGCGCCGCTCTGTCGGTCGCCCGCCGGGCGAGCGAGACGAACGCGTGGGCCTGCCGTTGCCAGGAACCGGCGGCAGGAGGTGTGCGCGCTTCCGCTGTCAGCCGGTCGGTTACGACGATGTCGTCCTTGCACTGGTCGGCGAGGGCGTCGAGCGCGTAAAGGAAGACGTTGGGATGCTGATCGGCGAGCGCGGCGAGGATGCGGCCGCAGCCCTGCTCCGGCACGCCTCTGCGCACCCAGCCTTTCAGCGCCTCGAGCCGGACCATCGGAGTGCGATCCGTCAAGGCCGTCTGGAGGAGCTCGAGGCGGCGGGCCTCGTCAATCGTCGCGCCGGCGCCGGCCAGCGAGAGCATGGCCAGCCGGCGGACCTCCGCGTCGTCGTCATTCACCGCGGCCGTCAAGGTTGGGTTGTCCATCGCCTGTGCGGCGATGAGCGCGGCAACGGCGTTGCGGCGCAAATCGGGCGAGCGGGCGCGTTCGTGCGTAATGGCCAGCGCCCGGAGCCGGTCCAGCGTGACGTCCTGAAACGGCAGCAGCTTGCGATTGCGCCGCGCCAGCGCCTCGAGACCGCGCAGCGGGCCGACCGTCGTCTCGCCGGATTTGATTGCGCCGGCGAGCACCTCTTCGGCCGACCGGAACTGGCCGGCGGTGGTGTAAGGAAGGTGACCGAGGGCGAGGTACGCACCGTCGCCGCGCGACGAGACCGCCAGCGCGGTAACCACCGACGAGACCTGATCGTCCGCAGGCACGCCCGCGAGTGCCGGGCCGCGTAGCGCCAGCGACAGCGCCACGGCGGCCTCGTCTCGTGTCTGCGGATCAGAAGCGCTGAGAAACGTCTGCACGTCGGTGATCACGTCGCGCCGTTCGAGCCGGCCGAGCGCGCGCACCGCGGCCCGCTGGATCGCGAGATTGCCCGAACGGGCCGCAGCGAGTAGCGCCCGAACATCGTCTGGCAGCGGTGCACGGGCATCCTCGATCGCGAGCACCCCGAGCAGCCCCGGCGCCGAGATCGCCGTCGCCTGCTCGCCGCCTGACGCACCCGCCGTGGCGTACAGGCGGGCCAGAAGCAGGATGACCGCGACCGCGCCGGATGTCGCATGCAGCCTGCGCACGATCTAGTGCTTCCGCCCGGAGTAGGCGAGCATCTGCGCGGTCAGATCCATGGGATAGGAGATCTTGACGTCCGTCACCTTGCCGTCCGCGCCGGTGACGGCCGTCAGCATAGGCTGCACGAACCCGGTGTACGACGGCAGGTTCAAGTGTTCGACGCGGCTGACGATCTCGTCGCGCAGCTTCGGATCGAAGTGCACGCCGTAGGTCTCGAACAGGTTGCGGGCGGCGGCGTAGTCGCCTTCCGACTTGATCCGCTGGACTTCCGCCAGCAAGCGGCCGACGCCTTCCTGGAATCCTTTCTGATCGACCATCACGTAGAACGTCTTGCCGTCGCGTTCCCGCACGTCGATCGCCTTGGTATTGGACATCAGCCACCGCACGACCATCTGCCGGTTGCGCATGTGGTCTTCTTCGATCTGCGTTCCTTCGCGCACGCGGCGGAGCTGGGCCAGCGCGTTGCGCGTGTAGCCCTCGTATTCGGCTTGCACAATCTCGGATTGATCGCCGGCGGTGACGAGGCCCAGCTCCGCCAGCTTCGGATTCGGCAGGAAATAGAGCGCGACGAGATCGGCGCGCGCTTCTTCCAGCGCGGAGTAGTGCTCTTTCAACGCGGTGGATGGATTGCCCTTGAGCCGATCCGCAATCTTGCCGGAGGCATGCCCGATCACCTCGTGCATGTTGGTCAACAGCTCGGAGGCGATGCTGCTCCACTTCTCGGCGCGCGCCGTCTCTTCGTCCGTCCACGAGAATTCCCGCCTGAACTCCGGCGGAGTCGAGCGGTCATACGCCTCGTTGACGTTCGAGAGGGACACGGACTTGCTGCCGTGCTGCTCGCGGACGTTCGAATCGTTCGGCAGGTTGATGCCGATCGGCGTGATCGGGCCCGAGTCGCCGGACTCGACCACGACGTCGATGGCATTGGCGGTGATCCCGCGCACCCCCTGCTTGCGGTACTCCGGAGGCCACGGCATGCGGTCTTCGAACCACTGCGCGTCGGCGGCCAGCTTGCGGATCCCCTCGGTCTTTCCCTGATTGACGTAGAACACCAGGCTCTCCCATGAACCCTTGATGCCCCGCGGGTCCATGTAGACCTCGATGAAGCCGTTGATCGTGTCGACCGGCGAGGTCTTGTCCTCGACCCAGGCGATGTCGTACGCGACCCGGTCGGCTCTCTCGCCGGTCTGGTAGTACTTGATCAACGCGCGCAGCGCCGTCTGCATGGCCGGCGTCGCATAGGGGACGGCGGCCTCCAGATGCTCGACAATCTTTCGGATCTGCGCGTCGTATCTGCCGCCAACCTTGTAGACCTCTTCGACCAGCTTCCCGTTCTGCTTCACCAGCCGCGAATTCAGGCCGTGCTGCTCCTCGAAGCCGTCGAGGTCTTTCATCGTGACGCCGACGTAGAGATTGTTGGCGCTCGACGCCAGGATGTCCTTGCCCGGATCGGGCGTCTTGTTGGTCACGATCGGCTCGCTCGTGACATCGAAGAACGGCGCCTTCAGCCGGGCCAGCATGGCATCGAGCGACTCCTCGCCCGATCCAGAGATACGGGCACCGTTCTTCACGGCAAGGCGCACCGCTGCGGCGAACGCGTCGGGCGTGCACTTCAGGACGAACTTGCGGGCCGTGAGGTTGTTATACGGGCCGCTATTCAACCAGAACAGCTTGGTGTAACGCTGGATCTCGGTCAGCGTCGCCGGATCGATCCCGGCCGGGTGCGTGAGGATCTCCTCGAGGATGTTCCGCATCTCGAGGCTGTGCGCGTAGCGCTGGTCGTAATAAATGTCGCGTCCGGCCAGGGCCGCTTCATACAGGTGCCAGATCAGAGTCTTCTCGCCGGCCGGCAGCTTCTCGAACCCGTCCGCATACACCTGCACCACCGCGGCATCGTCGACCCGCTCGAGCAGGTACTTGCGATCCGCGACTGGCGCCGCGGCGGGCGCGGCCGCCGGCACAGGCCGCTGCGCCGGCGCCGCCGGCTGAGAGTCACCCTTGCCGCAAGCGGTCATCGCAGCCATCGCCATGACGGCTCCAATCCATTTTCGGGACATGAAGCTATTTTAGGTTCATGGGGTTCAGGGTTCATTCGGTTCAAGGTTCGGGTCGAAGTTCAACGTTCGGTTCAGCGTTCGAACCTGGAACCCTCCGAACCGACGAACCTCTAAATCAACTCAACCCTTTCCCGATGCTCGGGGATCCTTGTTCTCCAGCCCAGCTTGGTCTGGATGGCTGACTCGAGGGCCTGCATCGCCGTCGGCTCGCCGTGGACGATAAAGGTCGTGCGCGGAGGCCGGCGGAAGCCGGACAGCCAGCGCATGATCTCGAGTGAATCGGCATGCGCCGACATCGACTCGATCCGGATCACCTGGGCATGGACCGGTACGATCTGGCCGTGGATCTTGACGCTCTTTGCTCCGTCGACAAGGCTGCGGCCGCGCGTGCCGACGGCCTGGTAGCCGGCGAACAGTACGGTGTTCCGTGAGTCGGGAAGCCCGACGCGCAGGTGATGCAGGACCCGCCCGCCGGTTGCCATGCCGCTCGCCGAAATGATGATCGCCGGCATCTTCGAGCTGGTGAGCTCCTTCGATTCGGCCGCCGACCCGATCGTCCGGAACCGTTCGGTGCAAAAGGCACACAACTGCCGTTCCTTGCGCGCGTGCTGCCGGCGGCGGCCCGAGTCCTCGTGCGCCGCGGGACCGTGCGGCGCTTTGTCGTCCCGGTCCTCCGGCTGCATCTCGGCGTCGAGCTCGTGGACCCGCTCGGTGTAACGGGCCAGGGCATCGATGGCCATCGGGCTGTCGACGAACACCGGGACCACCGGGATGCGGCCCTCCTCCTCGAGCCGCTTCAGCCAATACAGGATCTCTTCGACCCGGCCTACCGCGAATGCCGGGATGATCACGCGGCCGCCGCGGCCGATCGTGTCCTTGATGATCCGCTCGAGCACCGCCGCGTCGTCGTGCGCGTCGTGCACGCGATCGCCGTAGGTGGATTCGACCAGCAGGTAGTCCGTCTCGTCCACCATCGTCGGATCCGGGAGGACCGGACGGTCGAAGCGGCCGAGATCGCCGCCGAACAGCAGCGTGAGCCCCTCCACTTTGATCCGCGCGTATGCGGATCCAAGCAGGTGCCCGGCGTTGATGAACTCGACCTCGATGCCCTCGACGACCGGGACGGGCCGGTCGTAGCCCACCGGCTGCAACAAGGTCAGCGCGCGCATCGCATCGGCTTCACCATAGAGCGGCAGGGCGGGCGAGTGCTTCGAGTAGCCGGCGCGATTGGCGTTCTCCGCGTCCTCTTCCTGGATCCGCCCCGAATCAGGGAGGACGATCCGAGCGAGGTCCTGCGTCCCGGCAGTGCAGAACACGCGTCCGCGGAAACCGGCCGCGACCAGCCGCGGCAGGTAGCCGACGTGATCGAGATGCGCGTGGGTCAGCACGATCGCATCGATGTCAGTGGCCGCGACGGGCAGGTCCTGCCAGTTGCGCTCGCGCAATTCCTTCAAGCCCTGAAAGAGTCCCGCGTCGACAAGGATCTTCTTCGTCCCGGTATCGAGGAGGTACTTCGAGCCGGTCACCGTACGCGCTGCCCCGAGAAACGTGAGAGTCAATGGCACTGGGCGTCCTTCTGTCTGGGTCAGGCGAAGAGACCGGGCTGACCCCCGGTATGCCAGAACAGCACGGTGTCCGCGGAAGTGAACGCCCCCGCCCGGACTCGGGAGATCAGGCCGGCCATGGCTTTGGCCGTATAGGTGTGATCGAGAACGAAGCCCTCTCGCCGCAACGCGAGCTCCAGCGCTTCGCGTGAAGCCGCGGTCGGGACGCCGTAGCCATCGCCGATGAAGTGGTCGTCGACCTCCACTACCGCAGCATCGAAGCGGCCGGCGCCAACGCCGAGCAACGGAGGCAGTCCGGCGAGCAGCTGCTTCACCGTCTCGCTGAGCGAAGCGCTCGGCTCGTCGGCGCTCACGCCGACGACGCGGGTGGGCAGGCCGGCGAGTATGCAGCCGGCAACCAGCCCCGCCTGCGTACCGCCCGATGATGAGGCGTGGACAATGACTGTCGGCGGATCGATCTGGTGCGTCAGCTCGTCAATCGCTGATACGAACCCCGCGGCGCCGAGGGGCGTGGACGCACCGAGCGGGATGATCGCAGGACGACCGCCGCGCCGGCGGACGTCATCCGCGGCGGCTGCCATCCCCGGATCGCGCTCGTCGCGCGTCCGCACGTAGCGAATTTCTGCCCCGGCCAGCGTGTCGAGGAGCAGATTGCCCGTCGGAGGCAGGTCCGCCGTGTCCGCTCCGGCGTTGAGCACGAGGATGCAGCGGAGACCCAGGTGCGCGGCAGTGATGGCGGTGACGCGGGCGTGGTTCGATTGCCGGCCGCCGCAGGTGATCAACGTGTCGGCGCCGTCGCGGCGCGCCGCGGCCGCGACGAGCGCCATCTTGCGTACCTTGTTGCCGCCGCACGCGAATCCGATCGCGTCGTCTCGCTTGATGAGAAGGCGAGGCCCGCCGCCGAGGGCGCGGCGCAGGCCGGCCAGCTCGTGGACGACGGACGGCCCGGTCATGACCGGGATCGCCGCGAGCGAGTGTGCCGCGCCGGCCATCAGGCGTTCAGTATACTGATCCGGTTCAGGTGCTCCCTCTTCGCGCCTTCCCCGTGGGGCGCCGCGCCCCGAACGTCACCATCCGGGCCCCGGGCCGACTCTAGACGTTGCGAATGTCGACACTACTCGAAGCTTTCCTGTCCGGGGCGCCGGTCATCGCCGCCGAGCTGCGGCCGCCACGGGCCGAGCTCGAAACTGCCGCCAGCATGGACGCGTGGATCGACACGTATCACGCGGTGCGCGGACTCACGCGAAACGGGACGTTCGTATTCCTCACCGACAGTGCCGTCGGATCGAAGGAAGAGGACAACCTCCGCCACCTGGTGATCAATCTCGGAAGCGACGTGCCGCGATCGAAGGTGGTGCCGTTCCTGACCTGCAAGCACGAGATGGGATATTGCGTCGCCTACGCCGATCGCGCGCAACAGGCGGGCTTCCAGTCGCTCGTGGTGCTGGGCGGCGACAAGCACATCGGCCAGCCGCGGTGTGTCGAGCATGCCTGGCAGCTGCGCGAGGCGATCCGCGGTCACCAGCCGACCCTGACCCTCGGCGGCTGGGCCAACCCGCACGCCGATCCGGTGCGCCAGGTGGGTCACCTGCAGGACGCCCACATCACGGCCGAGTACTTCCTCACCCAGGTCGTCTCGCACCACAGCCGCGATCGCGTCGAGCGGTTCCTCGCCGAGGCGGACGCGCGCGGGTTGAAGATGCCGGGGATGTTCGGGGTGTTCTACTACCGTTCGGCCAATCCGAAGACCCTGCGCGCGCTGAGCGATTTCCTGCCGGTGCCGATTGAGGCGCTCACCCGGGAGTTCGCCGGCGGCGCGACGCCGGAAGAGATCTGCGCCCGCTCGATTCACGCCCTGACCCAGGCCGGCGTACGCCACTTCTACGTCAGCAACCTGCCGCTCGGACGCGCCGCGACAGTGCTCCAGCAAATCCTGGACACCGCCGCGGAGATGTAAGGCCGCGCTCAGTCCCCTCCGGCGCCCTTGAACTGATCCTCCTCGTCGGCGAACAGCACGTTGAAGCTGGTGAGCGTGCCGTAGCAGCCGCTGATGTACGACTGCAGTTTGACCTTGAGATCCTCGGGCAGCTCCGCCGCGTTGACCTGCTGCTCGAGCGTCCGCAACCGGTTCCGCAGCATGACGACCTTGTGGAAGAAGGTCTCGATCGGCCAGGTCTTCTCCTGGACTCCCGGCGCGCCGGGCTTGAGAACCAGCGTGCCGCCGCGCCACTTCTCGGCCGGGGTCACGGCGGAGACGCCCGCCTCCTCGCGGATGATCCGCCGCAGCAGCATCTCGATGTCCTGCTCTCCACTCATCGCGGGCGCTATCCTCTCTCGTTCGCTGACGATGGGAAACGGATCGCGGGCGCGCCGCGGTCCGGCGCCGCCGGACGCCGTGGACGCGGGCGCGCGGACGGGCGTCTCGGGCGCGCCGCCGATCCTCGGGCCACCGCGGTAATTGTGCTCGCTGTCGCAGTAGCCGCAGACCACCCGGATCGGCACCCCTTGCGGATCGGCGGCGATGACGGTGTGCATCCGATCGGTCTTGCACGCCCGGCAGAAATCCTCGACGGAATCCCCGGCGCGGTAGAGGCGAGGCATCGGCGGCCATTCTACCGGCAGCGTGCACCCGGTGGAGTACGATCCGCCGATGTCCCACCTCGACGCGGTCCCGCTCTCCGGCATCATCCGCATCCGCGACATGATGTACGCCGTCCGCGATCCCTTCCGGCTGGATCAGGGAGATGTCAGCTTCGACGTGCCGGACTCGCTCAAAGCGGCGATGCATCGGGCGATTGACGAGAACCGCACGCACTATCTCCAGACCGCCGGCCTCCCGCGGCTGCTCGAACTCCTGGCGGACAAGCTGCGCACCGCGAACGGCACGCCGATCGGTTCGCCGGACGAAGTGCTGGTCACGAACGGCGGTATCCATGCGTTGTATCTCGTGTTCCAGGCGCTGCTCGATCCCGGCGACGAGGTGGTCCTGCCCAACCCGCAATGGCCGCCGGCTGCCGGCAACATCCTCGCGGCGCGCGGCAAGCCGGTGGGATGTCCGCTGCATGAAACTCTGGGGTGGCGCTTCGACCTGGACGAGCTGGAATCCTCGATTACGGCTCACACCAAGGCGCTGTACATCAACTCGCCGCATAACCCAACCGGTGGCGTGCTCACCCGCGCCGACCTGGAGCGCATCGCGACGATCGCGCGCGAGCACGATCTGTGGCTGGTCTCGGACGAAGCCTACGAGCACGTGCTGTTCGACGGCGTCGAGCACACCAGCCCGGCATCGTTGCCAGGTATGTACGAGCGGACCATCCCGGTCTACACGTTGAGCAAGTCGTACGCGGCCACGGGGTTGCGCCTCGGCTATGTCGCCGTCAAGAACGATCGCATCCGCGAACGTCTCAAGAAGGCGCTCTTCTACACCACCAGCAACGTGTCGTCGGTGGTTCAGTACGGGGCGATTGGGGCGCTCGAGGGCTCGCAGGCGTGCATCGCCGCATTCAGGGAGGAGCTCCAGGCGCGTCGCGACTTCTTCTACGCCGGGCTCGCCGCGCCCGAGGCGGCCGCGTTGAGCGGCGCCCCGCCGCGAGGTGCCTTCTACGCGTTCCTGCGGATCGATCCGCGCTGGCGGTCGCCACAGCCTGATCCGCCGGAGTCCCTCTCGTGGGCAATGGCGCAGCACCTGATCACGCGGGGCCGGATTGGTTGCGTGCCTGGTGTCGATTTCGGCTCTGTTGGGGAAGGGTACGTGCGGTTCTGCTTCGCGCGGGACCGCCAGGAGCTTGGCGGCGCGCTGGCATCGCTCCGGGCAACGCTGTCACCCGCCGCGTAGTCGGCGGCCGTGGCGCCTCAGGACTCGGCGCGCTCGACGCCGCACGCATTCAGCAGATCGGTCACGATCTGCGGATCGCGCAGGCTGCCGAGCAGCCACACGCGCGGAGCCGGATGCCGGCGCACCAACGTCGGTGTGAACGCGATTCGGTCGTCGGCACCCGCCAGCGGCTCGTCGACCAAGTCGTGGACGGTGTAGCTCACCTGCGACGACACGAACCCCGCAAGCACCTGCTCGACTGCGGCGCGCGCCTGCCGCGACGCCTCAGCGACCGAGCGGACGTAAAGCGTCAGCTCGACGCGGCACGACGAGCCCCCCTCCTCGACCGGCGGCCGGACATCGTCCGCCGGGTTCAGCAAGAGTCGGAGCTGATCCACGAAAACATCCAGGTCGAGAGGCTTCCTGAGCACGACGATCCCGGGGACCGGCTCGATGTGAGGGTGCGCGGTGATGATCACGGCGGTCGTATGGTCGAGCAGCCCGAGCGTGGTTGCCTCGTTCAGCATCCATGAGCCTGTCGCACCCGGCATCGAGTAGTCGCTCAGCACGAGCTGGTACTCGCCCGTTTTCAGCCGCTCGAGCCCCTCGCGTGCGTTCGCCGCCTCGGTCACCGCATGCCCTTCGAAGCGCAGCGTCAAGGCGAGCATGCGGCGGACGTCCTCCTGATCTTCCACAATCAGGATGTTCGCGGTGACAGGTTTGGAGACATCACTGTCATTGTCCGGACGCGGCCGCGATGATGGCGTCGAACGTGGGCCCATGCCGTGGAGGAGCCGAAACCGTGAATGTCGCCAGGCGTCCATAGGGTTTTCACGCGGTCTGGACCACCTGGTGGAGGCGTCGTCGCGCAATTTCCTTGCTTGCGTGCCAGCAAGGTAGCTGCCGCGTATCGAAGCACTACACCAGATGGGCTGACTCAGCGAACGTGGCGTCCGCCATCCACCCGGATCGTCTCGCCGGTCATGAAGTCGGACTCGAGGCAAAAGACGACCGCGCTGGCGATCGCCTCGGCACCACCCCATCGGCCAATCGGGGTGGCCGCTTCGACCGACGCGATGTGCTCGGCCGTGCTCCCGTCAGGTGGGATGATCGGACCGGGCGCGACCGTATTGACGAAGATTCCCTCAGGTGCGACCTCGAGCGCGAGCGACTTGCTGAGACCGATGACCGCACGCTTCGCGACGTAGTAAGGCAAATAGCCCGAATAGCGCGGTCGCCCGCTCGCGGCCACCCAGTCCGAGACATTGACGATGCGCCCGCCACCCGCTGCGCGCATGTGCGGGATCGCTGCCTGTGCGCAGAGGAACGCGGCACGGAGGTCGACACCCATCACCGCGTCCCATGCCGCCGTATCGGTCGCGGCGAGCCCACGCCGAACGTAAACCGAGGCGAGGTGAATCAGGACGTCGAGTCTTCCGAAGGAGGCCGCAGCCTCCTCGACCAGCGCCGCACACGCCTCGGGCCGCGAGAGATCGGCGGCGATGGCGACGCCGCGCCGTCCGCAGCTCTCGATTTCCGTCACGACTCGCTCGGCCGTGCCGCGCGAGCGGTGATACGACACCGCGACATCCATCCCGCGCGCGCCCAACGTGCTCGCGACCACCGCGCCGATGCGACGCCCGCCGGTCACGATCGCAGCCTTCCCGGTCAGCGTCATCGCGGCGTGCTCATCGATCGAGCGGATGCCTTCGAACTGGCTCGCGGAGTAATGCGGCGGTCACTTCGTCGGATTGCCGTCCGCGTCGTACATCTCGAGCTCTCCCTTTTTCTTCAGCGCGTCCGCGATCTTGGTCGCGTCGCCGACCGCGACGATCTGCAGGCGCGACGGGTCCCAGTACTTGCGGGCCACCGCCTGGACGTCTGCGGCGGGGACCGCCGAGATCCGGGCGGGATATGTGTCCCAATAGTCCGCCGGCAACCCGTACAGCCAGTTGTCGGTGTAGTAGCTGAGCATCTGCGGCGGGCTCTCCAGCGATAGCGCGAACCCGGCGACGATGGCGTGCTTGGCGTCGGCGAGCTCGTCGGCCGGGACCGGCGTCTCGAGCATCGCCGCGATCTCCGCGAGAAAATCTGTCAACGCCGCTTCAGTCACGTCCGTCCGGACCGAGGTCGAACCGTTCCACACGCCGATGTGCCGGAGCGCGGAAAAGCCGGTCCCAATCCCGTAGGTGTAACCCTTCTCCTCGCGAAGGTGCCGGAACAGCCGGCCCATGGTGCCGCCAAGCACCCGGTTGGCGACGTTCAATCGCTCGTAGTCCGGGTCGGTGCGCTTCATCGACTGCGCCCCGAGCGAGAACGTCGTCTGAACGGAGTTCGGCCGGTTGATCAGATAGATCTTCGGCGCTCCGCTCGGCGGCGGATCCGTCACGTCCGCGACCGGCGTTCCTGGAAACGATCAGGCGCAGGCCATTGGCGAGTTTGGTATCGGTGAACTGAATGCGCGGGATCGGCGCGGCGGCGAGCCCGAGGGCGGCCACCAGCATCACCGGAACGATTCGGATGGACAGGGAGCCTCCTTGAGGTAGAGAGCAACGCCCGGGGCCCGGCCGGCACGCTCATCGAGCCAGGCAGGGGCCGTCAAAAATATAGGGTAGCGCCCGCAGTCCACATCGAGCCCTTGTATTTCGGCAGGAAGCGGCTGCCCGCCACGTTCGGCTCGTCGTCGTCTTTGTTCCAGCTGAGGAAGGTGTAGCGATAGTCGCCGTGGATCCCGAAATGCTTGCCGGCCCGAACTTCCGCCCCGAACCCGGTATGCCATCCGAACTCATGCGTCGAGTCCGTCTCCAGTACAGCATTTCCGGAATGCACCTCGACGCGGTGGTTGTACCAGCCACCGCCACCCACCAGGAACGGCGCAAATCCCCCCTTCGCCAGGAAGATCAACAGCGACGCCTGGATAGGCATGTCTCGCACTTTGATCGTCTCCGCTTCGTTGCTTTCATTGCGGTAGTCGAGCGAGAGCTCGAGGCCGGTGTGGGGCGAGGTGCGCGCTCGCAGCTGTCCGCCGAAGAAGCGCAGGGAGTCGGTATCGATCTGCGTGTCGTTCCGGATCATGCTCATCCGTCCGCCGATGCCGAACTGGGCGAAGCACGGAGCCGCTGACGCGAAAACGAGCGCCACGACGGCGGCAGCGGGCAGAACGGCTTTGGATCGCATGGACGGCACCTCGCGATCCCTTATCGGAACCAGCTCAGGAGTGCTGTAGGCGCGGAGGGGTTGCGTTACGCGAGCGGAGCGGCGAGTGCGCGTGAAGAAGGGGGAATGAGGGGTCGGGCGGGCGCAGCCTGAGAGGTTCGAACGAAGGCGGAGGCCCACCTCGCTGAGGCGGGCCTCCGACATCGCGGGCTATATCTCTAGGTCAGGACCTTGATGACGACGCGGCGGTTCTGGGCGCGGCCGTCCTTGGTCTTGTTCGGCGCGATCGGCTTGTCTTCGCCGTAGCTGATCACGTTGATCTTGTGGAGCGGCACCTGGTGGTGCTCATAGAGGTAGCGCTTCACGTTCTCGGCGCGCTCGAGACCCAGGCGATAGTTCAGCTCCTTGGAGCCGGCGTTATCGGTGTGCCCTTCGATCTCGATGAAGGCGCCATTGGGCTCGGCCTTCAGCTTCTCGACGAGCTGATCGATCTCGGCCGTCGCTTCCTCGGGGACCGCCGCCTTCCCGAACTTGAAGTTGCCCTTGTCCTCGCTCAGGACCACTTCGTAGATCAGGCGCTTGGAGGCCTTCTCGACCGACTCGGCCTTGGTTGACGCGGCGTCAGCCGTGGTCTTGGCCGTGTCGGCCCGCTGACCGGCGTTGACCGCCTTCGAGTCCGCGGCCTGAGCCGCCGCCTGTGCGCGCTGATCAACTTCGGTAATCTTGGCTTCGTTGGCCTTCGTCCGCTCCTGAGTTTCCTCGAGCGACTTCGAGACCGACTCGACCTTGTCGTTCACTTCCCCAACCTGGCCACGCACGAACTTCTTGGTCGCGCACGCGGTCGTCCCGCCAAGGGCGAGCGCGAGCACCGGAACTGCCAACACCAGCTTCTTCATAAGGCCTCCACCTATGCACTGTCCGCGGTGCGCGGACCCAGCAATCACCGCACCACACCAACCGATTCGAACCGACTTGCTCAGTCCCTCGTCGAGACGTTCGTCCCCGGGCGTCCCCCGGAGGTGTATCCGCTGCGCGCCCTGACGACCAGCTCATGGCCCCGGGCCTTGACTTCCAGCGATCGCCAGCCGGGGTTCGGCGATGCCTCGAATGCCAACAAGTACTGATGCCGCAGCTCGCTGACGATTTGCCGCGCCGCTAGGCTGTTCTGCGCCGGCGCGCTCACGGTGAACAATTCACCGCCTGTCCAGTGGGCCAGATCCCGCAGGCCGCCGGTCGGCTCCGCCTCTGACGCGTCGAACATGCGCGGGTCGTCGATCACCGACATCACCGCGACCACGTAGACGGGCACGTCGATCTCGCTGGCAATGCCGGACACTTCACCCGGCGTGAGCCGGCTGTGGGTGTCGACGCCATCGGTCAGGACGACAACGGCGGACCGCTGCGGAGTGACCTTCTCGCCATGGCCACCAGCCACCGCCCGCGCCGTCTCGGCGACCGCGTCATAGAGCGAGGTCTGGCCGTAGGGCTTGTCGACCCGTTCGAGCGCCGCGTCCAGCGAAGCGAAATCCGAGGTGAAATCGCGGACCTTCTCGAGCTTCGTGTCGAACGAGAACAGCGCTGCCTGATCGGATCCGCCGAGCGCGCTCAAAAGCTGCCGCGCCGCGGCCTTGGCGTCCGCGGCCTTGGTGCCGACCCGCATGCTGCCGCTGACATCGAACACGATGGCCAGCCGCACCGGACCGTCCGCCTCGGCTTTGAAGCCGACGATCGGCCGGTTCTGCCCGCTCTCGACGATGGTGAAGTCGCGCTGGGACAGGTCCGGCACGAAGCGGCCCTTGCGGTCACGAACGACAGCCACGACCGACACTACGTCGACAGCGGACTTGAAGCGGCCACCCGACTGCTCGGTCGCCTGACCCTGGGTCGGGCTGGCGGGTTCCTGCGCGAACGCTGACGCCGGGCCCGCGGCTGCCATCAGAGCCGTCGCCACGACCGCCGAGCTGACTCGCCGCCACGCCGCCATGCGCGCGCTTAGTCCAATTCGCCTGCCAAGTCGGTAAGTCATTGATTCAACTGCCTGTAGTAATTCGGGTGGGCATCGCGGTCCACAAAGGTGTCCACAATAGCTACCTAAAAAGGGTAGTTCTTACGCAATGACCATGAGGGATATGTGTCATTTCTACGCTGTCTCCAGACCAGTGCTCTTACTCCTGTGTTTGCTGTAACATGGCGGCATGTCTGGCCGTCCGACAACCTCAATCCCGGTGGCGAGCCGCATCGGCGGGTTCGTCTATGCGATTCGCAACATCGTTGCCGAAGCCAGGCGGGTGGAAGCTGCCGGCACCGCGGTTCGGTATCTCAACATCGGGGATCCGATCCTGTTCGGCTTCCGGACGCCGCCCCATCTCGTCGAGGCCGTCGAGCGCGCGATTCGCGACGGGCACAACGGCTACGTGCCGTCGGTCGGAATCGCCAGCGCGCGAGAGGCGGTCGCTGACGAGTGCGGGCGCCGCGGCATGCCGCTGTCGGCCGACCGGGTCGTGCTGACGTCCGGGACCTCTGAAGGAATCGAGCTGGCCCTGACCGCGCTCGCCGAAGCCGGCGACGAGGTCCTCGTGCCGGTGCCGACCTACCCGCTCTACACCGCAGTCCTCGCCAAGATCGGGGCGGTCCCGGTCTTCTACCGTACGGATCCGGCGAACGGCTGGCTGCCGGACCTCGATCACATTCGCAGCCTGATCAACCCGAAGACCCGCGCCCTCGTCGCGATCGATCCGAACAACCCGACGGGCGCCGTCTATCCGCCAGCGGTACGCCGCGCGCTCGTAGATATCGCGGAGACGCACAACGTGCCGCTCCTTGCCGACGAGGTCTACGCCGACGTTGCTTTCGATGGTGCGCTGCCGGCGATCGCCCAGCCCAACCCGGACGCGCCGGTGATTACGTTCTCCTCGCTCTCCAAGGCGTACCTCGCGCCCGGCTGGCGCGCGGGCTGGATGGCGGTGGGGCGCACCGATCGGCTGGACGATGTGCTGGCGGCGGTGAAGAAGCTGGCGGACGGACGGCTGTGCGCGACCGGGCCGATGGAATACGCGATCACCGCGGCACTCAACGGCGACCGCAGCCACCAGGTCGCGTTCCGGGAAGCCTTGCGCGAGCGCGCGAAGGTCACCGTCGAGCGCCTCAACGCGATCGACGGCATGCGTGTGGTCGCGCCGGCGGCGGCGTTCTACGCCATGCCGCAGGTCACGCTGCCGCCCGGGGTCACCGACGAGGAGTACGTCATCAGCCTCCTGCGCGCGACCGGCGTGCTCTGCGTGTACGGCTCCGGCTTCGGCGCCAGACCGGAAGATGGCTTCTTCCGGATCGTGTTCCTCGCCTCGCCGGCGGAGCTCGCGTCGATCTACGACGACATTGCCGCGTTCACCGCTGAGTTCCTCGCCGGCCGGAGGCACTAGCCTGGATGGCTGCCGCTCACGCCGTCCCGGACTTGCGCCGCGCCGCGTGTCTGCCGCACCCCGTCACGATGGCTGGTTCACGTGCAGGCCGCGACATTCCGCCTTGCGGCCGTAGTCATCGCTCACACATGCTGACTTCGTCCGGGTCACGCGAGGCGCACCGCGCCGCGGGGCTCGCGCCAGTCACACGGCCAGGGGTCTAGCGTGTCGCTCTCGCTGTCCGAGAAGAAGTCGCTGAACCTCTGGACGATCTGGATGACGGCACTGGCCGTCGCGATCATCTGGGCCGCTTTCCTGGTCCGCGACGTCCTGCTCCTCGTCTACATGAGCGGGCTGCTGGCGATCGGATTCAGCCCGATCGTTCGCTTGATCGAACGCCAGCGGGCACTGCCCGTCGGCACGCGGCGCTTCCCGCGCTGGCTGGCCATCCTCGTTCTCTACCTGTTCATCATCGGCGTGCTGGTCGGGATCGGCTTCGTGGTCGTGCCGCCGATCGTGGACCAGGCGCGGCAGCTGTGGGGCGCCGTGCCCGACATGTACGATAAGGCGCAGACCTTCCTGATCCAGAAGGGCCTCCTGACCGAGCCGCTGACGATGCAGGAGGCGGTGGCGCGAGCGCCGGTGAGCAAGAGCGGCGACGCGGTGAACACCGTGTTCGGCGCCATCGCCGGCGTGGTCGGCGGGCTGTTCGGCCTCCTCACGATCTTGATCCTGACCTTTTACCTCCTGGTCGAGGCGGACGACCTGCGCGGCACCCTGCTGCGGCTGTTTCCGGCCGACCGGCGGAGCCGCGTGGCGGCCGTGAGCCGCGACATCACGGTGAAGGTCAGCGCGTGGCTGGTCGGCCAGCTCGCGCTGGGCGCGATCATCGGCAGTTCGTCGGCGCTTGGACTGTGGCTGATCGGCGTGCCGTTCTTCTACGTGCTGGCGCTCATCTCCGGCATTGGCGAGCTGATCCCGGTGGTCGGCCCGATCCTGTCGGCAATTCCGGCCATCGCCGTGGCGGCCAGCATCTCGTTCAAGACCGTCCTGTTCGTCATCATCTTCTTCGTCGTCCAGCAGCAGTTCGAGAATCACATCCTCGTCCCCAAGGTGATGGCGCGGCAGGTCGGCGTCAGCGCCGTCACGGTGATCGTGTCGCTGCTGATCGGCGGCAAGTTGCTCGGCATCGTCGGCGCCATCCTCGCGGTGCCGACCGCGGCAATCCTGCAGGTGGTCTTTACCGAGCTGACCTCGCACGACGACTAATCCGGCGGGGTCGGAATCGAACATCTTCGGGATCAAATCCGTCGATTACGGAACATGGCCCGCGGTCTATACTCCACCTGATCCCGCGCATGGCCCTTACTCCTCCCATGTCGCGCCGGCCGGGCGACTGGATTCACGCCTACACGCGCGACGTTGCCAGCGACGAGTTCCGGCGCCTCTTCACCCACGACACTCGCGACGCCTACGACTTCTTCACCCGCGGTCAGCCCGAGGACGCGTCCGCCGGGCTGCCGTGGTGGAAGCGGCTGCCGCTGCGTTTCCGTCAGTTCATGGTCGCGTTCACCATGCGCCTGCCGCCCGGGCGACGGGCGCTGTACATCAGCGCGCTGGTGGTCGCGCTGCTCGGCGTGATCAAGCTGTTTCGGGGCATTTCGGCCGTCGATCTTCCGTTCGGGACACCGTTCTTCCAGATCTGGGTCCTCACCCCGGTGTGGGAGCCCGGCACGTTCGTGCTGGTGCTCGGTTTCCTGCTGCTGAATTTACTGGTGGTGCTCGAGGTCGCCGACAGGTTGTCGCTCAAGGGCGAGCTCGAAGTCGCGCGCGAGATTCAGCTGGCGATGCTGCCGCGCGGCACCTACGCCGCGGCGGACATCGAAATCTTCGGCACCACGCGTCCGGCCAACACCGTCGGCGGGGATTTCTACGACGTGCAGCCCCTGCCCGATGGGCAGGTGATCATCGCGCTCGGCGATGTCGCCGGCAAAGGCAGCCCGGCGGCACTGCTCATGGCGCTGCTCCTCGCGGTGCTGCGCACGCTGGTGGACGAGCGGCTCGCGCCGTCGGCGCTGGTGGAACGCCTGAACGTGCAGATCGCCCGGCACACGCCGGCCTCGCGGTTCATCACCCTGTTCTACGCCGTCTACACGCCGTCCACCGGCGAGCTGGTGTACGTGAACGCCGGTCAGAACCCGCCACTGGTGCGGCGCCTCGACGGGAGCTACGAGCGCCTGACGTCGACCGGCGTGGCGCTCGGGATGTTCGAGGGCTCGACCTTCAGCGCCGCGCGCACGACCCTCCATCCGGGCGAGCTCGCGATCCTCTACAGCGACGGCATCACCGAGGCGGAGAATCCGCTCGGGCAGCCGTTCGAGGAGCCGGGGCTCGAGCAGGTCGTCAACGCATATGCGGCCGGTCCGCCGGCTCAGCTGGCGGCGCATATTCTGGCGGCGGTGGAACGGCACGCGGATCGATCGAAGTTCCTCGACGATCTCACCATCCTCTTGCTGAAACGCGCGCCGGCCGCCTGACCTCTGTCACTCCGGGGCGGCATCCGGCCAACTCTCGAGCAGCTCCGGTCCGCCGGAGGAGTCTAATATGAGAGTTCCCATGGCCTTCCGGCTGCTGCTGGCGCTCGCGCTGCTCGTGAGCACGGGATCTCCCTCGCATGGGCAGACCCCGGCGCCGGCCCCGACCGGGGATCAGGTTGCGGTGTTCCTGGAGCGCGTCCGCGACCTCGCGCTCAAGGGGGACGGTCCGGCGCTGACGGCGCTTGCGGCGTCAGGGAACGCGACCGAGGACTTTGTCCGCACCATGACGCCGGCTCCCACCGAGCTGGTCATCAAGGAACGCGACCGGGCGGCGCTGCCGGACGGCGGCATCCGGCTGCTGCTCGAGATGTTCAGCATGCGGGAGGCGGAAGCCCGCGTGTTCACGTGGCAGATGGACGTCACGGGCAACGTGGACAATCCCGCCACGTGGCGCATCACGCGGCTCGATCGGCTGTCGATCGTATCGGGGCTGTACAAGCTCTCGCTCGATCTCGCGCGGCAGTTCGAGGTTCACAACCTGAACCTCAAGGCTCCCGATCTCTCGGTGCAGCTTGCCGTCGGCACGGCCTTCGTCGCCTCCTCGCCCGACGGCCCGACCGCGGTCGTTCTCCTGGGCCGCGGGCACCTGCAGTTCTCGCCCGCCGACCCGTCGGAGCGCACCCAGCTCGCGATTTTCTCCGGGGCCGAACAGCTCGGCGCCGAGTTCGACGCCGTCATGATCCGCATCCGCCCGACCGACTTCGCCGCCGGCTTCCCCGCCGGCACGCTCACGGCGCGAGCCGCCGCTCCGGGGGACGCGAAGCGCGCGGCGTCGTACTTCGACGAGTACATCGGCAAGACCCTCAACGTCGACCTGAACGATCTGAGCCGCGATCGCTGGTCGCTGGTGCCGCAGGAAGGGGATCTGATCGCCGAAATCCGCACCAAGCGGTTCGGCAACCTGACCTACGCGCGCAGCCAGTCGGATCCCGAAGACGTCTCCTTCTTCGATCGCCGACACAAGAAGAACATCGCGATCTACGCATCCGCCGAGAAGCTCGCCACCCGCGGCAGCCGCTTCTTCAGCGAGGACGACAGCCGCGATTACGACGTCACCAACTACGACCTCGAGGCGGACTTCAGTCCCGACCGGTTGTGGATCGACGGCAAGACGAAGGTGTCGCTGACGGTGACCGCGCCGGTGATCTCCTCGCTGACGCTGCGGATCGCCGACACGCTGGTCGTTCGCAGCGTCTTCTCCGCAGAGCTCGGCCGGCTGATGTATCTCCGGATCGTCGGCCAGAACGCGGTGATCGTGAACTTCCCGATGCCGGTGCCGCGCGGTACGGCGTTGGGCCTGCAGGTGGTCTATGGTGGACGGATCGAGCCGCAGGAGCTCGATCGCGAGGCGCTGACCTTCGACCCGCAGGATCACGAGCCGATCGTCCTGCTGCCCGAGCCACGCTACATCTACAGCAATCGCAGCTACTGGTATCCGCAGGCCACGGTGGCTGACTACGCGACGGCGCGGTTGGAGCTCACGGTGCCGCCCGATTACGACGCGGTCGCCAGCGGCACGCCGGCCGGACCGCCGTCACGAGCGGCCGGACCGGTGCGGCAGGGCGATCGCGCGCGCAAGCGATTCGTGTTCACCTCGGATCGCCCGATGCGCTATCTCGCTTGCGTCATCAGCCGCTTCAACGTCGTCACCACCGCGGAGCTCGTGCTGTCGTCGAGTGACGAGCGCCGGGCGACGAGCGCCCAGGACGCGGCGCCCCACGGCCCTTCCACTGGCGCTGCCCCGGCGGAAACGTCGCTCTCGCTGACCGTGCAGGCCAATCCGCGTCAGGCGTCGCGCGGCCGCGGCACCGCCGATCGCACGGCGGCAATCTTCAAGTACTACACCTCACTCATCGGCGATGTGCCGTATCCGAGCTTCACCGTCGCGTTGTCGGAGAGCGATCTGCCCGGCGGCCACAGCCCGGCCTACTTCGCGATCCTCAACCAGCCCCTGCCGACCTCGCCATATGTGTGGCGGAACGACCCGGTCAGCTTCAACGGCTATCCGTCGTTCTTCCTGGCGCACGAGCTCGGACATCAGTGGTGGGGCCAGGCGATCGGCTGGAAGAATTACCACGAGCAGTGGCTCAGCGAAGGCTTCGCCCAGTATTTCGCCGCGATGTACGCCGAACAGGAACGCGGCACCGAGACCTTCGAAGACGTGCTGCGGCAGATGCGGCGGTGGGCGATCGACACGTCACCGCAAGGACCGGTCTATCTGGGCTACCGCCTGGGGCACATCAAGAGCGACAGCCGGGTCTTCCGGGCGGTCATCTACAACAAGGCGGCGATGGTGCTGCACATGCTGCGACGGATGGTCGGCGACGAGGCCTTCTTCCGGGGCATCCGCGCGTTCTATGCCGAGTGGCGGTTTCAGAAGGCCGGCACCGACGACTTCCGCGCCGCGATGGCGCGCGCGAGCGGCCAGGATCTGACCGCGTTCTTCGACGCGTGGATCTTCGGCACGACGATCCCGCGCCTTCAGGTGCGGCACACGGTACAAGGGAATGCGGCGGTGGTGACGATCGAGCAGCGCGGCGAGGTCGTCCCGGTGCCCGTCAGCCTCACCCTCGCCTACACCAACGGCACGACCGAGCAGGTCACCATCCCCGTCACGGAGAAGACGATGACGCGCAGCCTGCCGCTGGCCGGCACGCTCCGCGAGCTGGTCGTCGACCAGGAGCAGACGCTCGCGGTGTTCGAGCGATAGCTCACTCCGGGGCTCGGGACTCGGGACCCGGGACCCGGCATTTCCAAGGCGGAGGGCTGGTGCGGACTTGCGACGCTTCGCGTCCCATTTACATCGGCTTCACGGGCGGAGTCGAACCCGAGCCGCGGGAAGGTGCGAACCCCCCCGAACCAGAGAACCGGAACCTGCGAACCCGAGAACCTGAGAACCAGCACCCGTCGAACCCTAGAACCCCCGAACCCCGTCGAACCTCACCATCCACTCTCTAGGGCAGGTAAATCCCCGCCAGCCGCACGGCGCCGTTGTGCTCGAAGGGCTCGAACACCAGCACGAAGCGGGCGCCGCTGTATTCGTAGAAGCGGGTAAAACGCTCGCCGTACGCGCCGCGATCCACCTCCTGGCGGCCGACCTCGGCGGCGCGGCCGAGAGTGGCGGCCACGGACTCGACCGTGTCCCCGACCTTGAGCTCCTTGCCGTCACGGAATGGGAGCACCGGTACCGACAGCGCGCGGGTCGGTACGGCTGAGGGGATGCTGGACGGGAGCAGCCGGGCGACCGGCGCGGTGAGCGGCGGCACCGGCGCGGTCCGGACCTCGCGAATGATCAGCGCGCCGAGCGCGACGAGACAGACGAGGACAGAGGCGGCGAGCAGCCACTCCACGACCGGACCGAGGTGGAACGTCTGGCGCGAGCGGAGCGACGACATCGGGCCTCCCTTGCTGGGTGAGGTTGGCCGGCGAGCGTCTCACTCTAGATCGATCGGCGCCCTGGCGCCAACTCCACCGCGGGCGGGCCCGGGGCTGCCAGACCGGCCGGTCGATCCGCTATGATGGTGGGCTTATGGAAACCGTCACGCTGACCATCGATGGCCGGCCGATCACCGTCGAAAAGGGCAAGACCGTCCTTCAGGCGGCGATCGAAGCAGGCGTCAAGATTCCTTACTACTGCTACCACCCCGGCCTCGGAATCGATGGCTCCTGCCGCGTCTGCATCGTCAAGATCGAGAAGATGCCGAAGCTCCAGACGTCCTGCTCGACGCCGGTGGCGGAGGGCATGGTCGTCTCGACGCAGTCTCCGGACGTCGTCGATGCGCGCGCCAGCGTGTTCGAGTTCCTGCTGATCAACCACCCGCTCGACTGCCCGGTCTGCGACAAGGGCGGCGAGTGCCCGCTGCAGGACTTCTCCTATTCCTACGGGCCGAACGAGAGCCGGATGGAGTTCCAGCGCCGCGTGTTCGACGGCGAGGGCGTGCGGGCGGACGTGGACTTCGGCCCGACGCTGATGCTCAATCGCAACCGCTGCATCCTCTGCACGCGCTGCGTGCGGTTCATGCGCGAGGTCGAGACGGATCCGCAGATCAACATCGTCGATCGCGGCTACGGCAGCGAGATCGCCACCTTCCGCGAGGAAGGCGTCCACTCGCTGCTGTCCGGCAACCTGATGGACGTCTGCCCGGTCGGCGCGATCACGACGCGCGACTATCGCTTCAAGTCACGTCCGTGGGACAACCCCGAGGCGGTCGACACGATTTGCACCCTGTGCGAGAAGGGCTGCAACACGACCGCGTGGATCAAGGCCAAGCCGGAGTGGGCCAAGGGAGCCCGGCTGGCGCGCATGACCCCGCGGTTCAACCCGGACGTCAACGGTTACTGGATGTGCGACATCGGCCGCTTCGACTACCACTGGATCGAAGGGGACGAACGGCTGCACAAGCCGCTGCTGCGCAGCGCCGCTGGCGCGCTCGAGCCGGCGGACTGGCGCACTGTGCTGACCACGCTTGCCGATCGCGTGAAGACGGCCGGCGGGCCGGGCTCGATCCGCTTCCTGCTGTCCGCGCATGCCTCGCTCGAGGAATTGTTCGTCATCGGGCGGCTGGGCGGCACGTTCGGACTGCCGGAAGAAGGGGTGGCGGTGAGCTGGCGTCACCGCGTCAAGCCGCAGCCGCCGAACGCGAAGTTCAAGATTCCGCCGATCGATGCGCCGAACCTCACGGGGGCGCGCGATCTCGGCTTCCCCATCGTCTCGACGGCGGCTGGCGAAGCTGACCTGAACGCCTTCCGCGTCGACGTGCAGTCAGGGAAGGTTGGCGCGCTGTACGTGTTCGATCCGGGTCCTGCCGGCTCGATCGGCGACCTGTCGTGGATCATCGAAGCGCGGAAAGCCGGCCTGCTGAAGACCCTCATCGTCCATGGCGTGCTGATGACTCCGCTGGCTGAAGCCGCCGACATCGTCCTGCCGGGTGCGGCATGGGTGGAGAAGGACGCCACATACGTCAACGGCACAGGCCGGTTGCAGGCCGCATCCGCGGTCATCACCCCGCCCGGCGAGGCGCAGGAAGACTGGCAGGTGCTCGTCAACGTCGGCCGGGCGCTGGGCGCGGACGTATCGTACACGAGCGGCGCGGAAATCCGGACGGCATTGGCCGGCGCGATGGCCAGCCATCCGGTCTACGCCACGCTCTCAGCCACGACCTTCTCGCGGCCTGTCGCGGCCGCACACTGGTTGCAGGCCTCGAATCCCTCGGAGCGCTGGAAGTGGGACTTGATGTTCCAGGACCTGCCTCCGGTCAAGTTCGCCGCCACGCCACGCGCGGAACCGGTGCGGCTCGTCATTCCAGTGCGTAAAGCCGACGAGGCCGGTGGGCCCGGCACTGGCGGTCCTGGCACCAGAGACCAGGGCGCTTAAGGTAGGGAATGGCAGATGGCAGATGGCAAATGGCAGAATGGCAGAATGGCGGATGTGAACGCTCGTTACGCGACATCTTCCATCTGCCATTCACATGTGGCCGACGTCTTCAGCGGCCGCTGGGCGCGCTGCCGTTCACTCACTCAGCGTGAACAGATCGATCACCGCGGTGTGATTGCGGGCCGCGGCCCGGGCCAGCGGCGTCCGATCTTCGGCATCCACCGCGTGCGGGTCGGCATGGTGCTGTAAGAGCGATTCCACGATAGGTACGTAGCCGCCCTCGGCGGCGATGTGCAGCGGCGTATGCCCGCCCCCGTCCGGTGCGTTCACCGGCGCGCCCGCATCGATCAGCCTCAACGCCGCCTCGACACGCCCGCCGGCTACGGCGGCGTGAAGTGCGGTGTTGCGCATCCCGTTGACGGAGACCGCCGCGAGATCGGCGCCTCCCTCGAACAGCAGCGTCACCACGTCGGCGTGTCCGAAGAAGGCGGCGAGGTGGAGCGGCGTCCACCCGTCGTACGACTGCTGATGCACGCTGGTCGGATCCTCCCGAAGGCGCGCCGAGACGACGTCCGCACGTCCGAGTGCAGCGGCCGTGCAGAGGTCGAGCGGGGCGCGGGCATCGACCAGGCGATCGACGATCGACTGGTGGCCGCTGTAGAGCGCCGCGATGAGCGGGGTCTCGCCGCTCGGCGCGCGGCTGGACGCGAGGGCGGGATTCTCATCGAGCATCGCACGCACCTTGTCCTCGTCTCCGGTCTTGCACGCCTCGAGGAAACCCGCCTCGTCGCCGCCGTTCATGCTCGTCTGTCCTTTCGATCAGCTGCCGTTTCTCGCCTCGCCAGCTCGCATCGATCGTGCCACCACTCGGTCACGCCTTGACGCGTAGCGCACCAGGCTCGAGCCGGAACGCGAGAGCCTCATCCGCGATTCCAGGCTCACCGTCGACGTGGTACAGCATCGGCCCGGCCGGCCGGCTGACGCTGCCGCGACGGACGCGGGCGATGCGGACCTTCGGCGCGCGCGCGATCGTGCGCAGGGCGAGATGCCGCGCATCGATGAACCGCGCCAGCGCCGATCGATCCTCGACGACCGTCGCTTCGAGCAGCCCGTCATCGAGCTCGGCGCCCGGCGCCAGGCACGCGCCCATGCCGTACTCGGCGCCGTTGGCGAACGCGATGACCAGCGCGGTCACCGTGCTGCGCTGGCCGTCGAAATCGATCTCGTAATCGAGCGCGCGATAGCGCAGGCCTTCGCGGACGCCGATCGTCACGTATGGCCACTTGCCGCGTCGCCCGCGCGTGCGGCGATTGAACTCAGTGGCAATGTGCGCGTCGAGACCAATGCCGGCGATGTTGAAGAATGGCCGGTTGCCGAGGAACCCGACATCGATGGCGCGGGTCGGGGCCATGAGGAGATGCTCGAGCGCCGTGCGCGACTCGTGGGGCACACACAAGGAGGCTGCCAGGCCATTCCCTGATCCGGCGGGCACCAGCCCGAGCGCGGTCCGGGATCCGACCAGCGCCGAACCGGCCTCGTTGACCGTGCCGTCCCCGCCCCACACGATCACCAGGTCCGCACCATCCGCAGCGGCCGCGGCCGCCAGCTCGCGCGCATGACCGGCGCGCTCGGTGACGTGGACCGCCGGACCAAGCCCGTGCCGGCCGAGCACCTCGCGCACCAGCGCTGTCCGAGTGGCCGCGGCGTGGCGATCGAGGCCCGCTCCGGACAGCGGGTTGATGACCGCGACGACGCGGGAAATGGCCGGCGAAACAGGGCCTTGCGGGCCCGGTTCCACGTGCTCCAGTCCCATGGTCGGGTGCTATAGTAGCTGTCCAGCCCACGTCCGTTGGAGGCCAATGAATGAAGAGTCGGTCCGCGCGCCTGGCATTACTCGTGTTCTTCGTGCTGGCGCTCGGCGTGACCGCATACCTGTTCCGCAAGGGTGAGATCGCGCGGCGCGGCGAAACCGCTGCCGCTGACGTCTTCAACGCCCAGGCGCGCTCCACCAGCCGCAGCATTCTCGAGCTCCGCGCCGCGCAGCAGGCATACGTGGCCACCGGACAGGGGGAGAACTTCTGGGCCGCGCGCGTCACCTCGACGCTGGCCACCGTGAAAGAGGGCCTGAGCACGCTGCGTGCTTCCGCCATCTCGCCCGATGCACAGGCCGCAATCGACGCCGCCGCGGGATCGATCCAGGACTTCGCACAGATGGACACGCGGGCGCGGACCTACGTCCGCGGCAATCAGAACATTCTCGCGTCCGACATGATCTTCTCGAACGGCAACGAGCTGACCGATGCGGCGGTGGGCGCGCTGGAGAAGGCCGCCTCCGCGGAGCAGGTCGCGCGGGCGGCGTCGAACGAGACGCTCGCGAGCCGTCAGAGCTTCGCGCTGGTCGCCGCGGCAGCGGCGGCGGGATTGGTCGTGCTGCTGCTATTGCCCGCCGGAGAGCCCGAGATGCTGGCACCGGCGTTCATGGATCCGCGGAAGCCGGCCCCCGCGGCCCCAGTCGCTCGACGGGTTCCGGCGCCAGCTGCCCAGGAGGGACGGAGCGCGGCTCAGAAAGCGGGTCAGGCGGCGCCGCCCGCCGGCGTGCCTCCCGCCAACGCGGGCGCGGCAACAGTGGCGTCAGGCGGGGCGCCACCGGCTCCGACGATGGTCACGCCGCCGTCCCCCGTGCCCTCTTTCGACTTCACCTCGATGGCCGCACTGTGCACGGATCTCTCCCGGGTCGACGACACGATGGCGCTGCCGCCGATCCTCGAGCGCGCCGCAGCGCTGCTCGACGCAACCGGGATCATCCTGTGGATTGCCGACCCGGACGGACGCGAGCTCAATCCGGTTCTCGCCCAGGGATACCCGCAGCACCTGATCAACCGCCTGGGCACGATCCCGCGCAACGCCGAGAATGCGACCGCGGCGGCCTTCCGAACCGCAACGCTGCAGACCGTCTACGGCGACAGCGGCAGCAATGGCGCGATTGCCGCCCCGCTGGTGACGTGTGGCGGCTGCGTCGGGGTCATGGCCGCGGAAGTGCGCGGCGACACGGAGAAGCTGGACGCGAATCTCGCCGCCGCCACAATCCTCGCGGCGCAGCTCGCGGCTCTGGTCGGGCCACCAGCCGGCCGGGCGGCCGACGCCAGCATCGAAGCCGCCAACGCCTGACGCGCGTTTACAGAACGGTCCGGCGCCGTTCGCTCACGCTTTCGACCTTCCCTTTCAGCGTCATCGTCTTCTTGTCACGCACGACCCCGAGCGTCAGCTCCGCGCCGTCTTCGAGCCGCAGCGCCCGCCGCCGCAGGTCTGAAGCCGACGCGACCGCTGCCCCGTTCAGGGTGGTGATCACGTCGCCAGCCTTGAGTCCGGCCTTCTCCGCCGTCGAACCGCTGGAGACCGACGTGACGAGCACGCCTTCGCGAACGCCGAAGTACTCGGCGAGCTGCGGCTGGAGCTCCTGGATCGTGAGGCCGAGCCGGCCGGCGCCCTGACCGAGCAGCTCGTCGAATTCGAAGAAGCCGCGGGCCGGCGGAGTCGGGGGAGTAGGGGGCGTGGGCGGAGCCGGGCTCCCCGGGGGCGCCGGTGCGGCTGGCGGCGCGGGCGGAGCCGGTGGCGCGGGCATCCCCCAGATGCGCGCGACGTCGGGCACGTCGAAGCTGACCCCTCGGCTCGACGCCTCCGGCTGCAGGGTCAACGGCACCCGTTGACCGTCACGCATCACCGAGGCCTGCACCTTCCGCCCCGCGGGCGTCTCCTGGATCAACCGCGTGAGGTGCCGCGTGCCCCGCACCTTTTCGCCGTCGAACTCGACGATGACATCGCCGGTCTTGAGCCCCGCGGTGGCCGCGGGGCTGTTGCCGGTCACCTCGTCGACCACCACACCGCTGGCCGCCGGCAGCTTCAACTTCGCGACGTCGTCATCGGTCACGTCCCTGACCGAGGCGCCGATCCAGCTGCCGCCACCGACGAACTCGAAAGCCCGTGCCGCGGGCTCGATGCGCACCGCGCGGCTTTGCCCCTGTGCGACAGGTCCGAATGGCGTCCCGGCCCCGAGCGCCGCTACGATCGCCGCCGTCCAAGCGGCCGTCTTCCACCGATGCATGTTCGTGCTCCTTGTGACGCGTGCCCCTGTTCGGCTCGCGAATGAGTCCGACTGAAGGACGCAGCGATTGCGGAAAAGGTTGTGTGCAGGCGTCCGGTGTGGAGGTCAGCGGACGTCACCATCCCAGGACGACGCCCGCGCGGCACGCGCGAATCTGCCAGGAAAACTGCGGGTACGCGATTTGATGTAGCGGCTGTCGGTCGCGCGGAGTCAACGGGGTGCGTTAACTCAGGCAGGCGCTGGCATCGCCGCATCCCGTCGCAAGTTGGTCGATTTCGCGCGGCCATTCGTGTCTTCGCTGGAGGCCCGGTATCGGGGCGCACCGGCGATCGGCTCAAGCCGGATGGCGCACTCGCGTCTCTAGAGCGTTCCGACCGCTACCGGCCGTCACCTGCGGCGGCGGTCCTGTCGAGGATCACATGTCCATCAAAGCCGCTGTTCGTGCCGTTGGTGTGTCGCTCGCCCTCAGCGTGATGCTGTCCGCCTGCGCGCTGTCGACCGGGCGGCCGAGCGTGGCGGAGTTGAAGTTCAACCCGGCCCGCTATCATGACCACCGTGTGTCGATCGACGGCGTGGTCACCAATTCGTGGAGCGTGCCCCTCGTGCCGCTGCGTTTCTACAAGGTGGACGACGGGACGGGTGAGGTGACGGTGGTCGCGCAAGACGGCAAGCTGCCGGCGAAGGGCTCGCACGTCCGCGTCGATGGCCGCGTCGGTGACGTGGCGAGCATGGGCGGTCAGGCCATCGGCCTGCACATCAAGCAGACCGACGTGCACCTGAAGCGGCGCTGACCGGCGTGTCAGCCGGTGATGCGCATCGCGACGGCGGTCATGTCGTCGTTCGGCGGCGTGTCGCCGCGCCACTCGGCGACCGCCGCGAAAATCGCGTCCACCATTTTGGCGGGCGGGAGCTCACGGTTGCGGGCGACAACCTCGAGCAGCCGCGTCGACGTGAACTCCTGGCCGAGCGCGTTCATCGCCTCGAACACCCCGTCAGTGCAGAACACGAACACATCTCCGGCGATCAGCGGCAGCGTGAGCTCGTCGTAGGTCGATCCATTGAATGAGCCGAGCGGCACTCCGGGCAGCTCGAGCTGCGTGCAGCTCTCGGCCGTGCATCGGATCGGATACGGAAGGCCGGAGTTGGCGAGCGTCATCGAGCGCCGCTTGAGATCGAACAACGCGTAGCACAGCGTGCAGTAATACTCTTCGAGCTGACGCTGGTGGAGGATCGTGTTGACGGACGACAGGATCCCCGCCGGACTCGATCGCTCGGGCATGTAGCGCCGCCGGAAAGTGCGGCCGCGCACCAGCTCCGCGGCGAAGGCGCTGTAGAGCGCCGCCGGAACGCCCTTGCCCGATACATCCCCGACCGCGATGACCAGCGTGTTCGACTCCGGCGTGAGGAACTCGTGGAAATCCCCACCGAGCTCTCGCGCCGGGGCAAAAGCGGCCGCCAGCTCCACGTTCTTCAAACGCTTCGGTGGTCCCGCGGGCAGGAGCGCGACCTGCACCCGCTGCGCGAAGCGGACTTCCTTCTCGAGCCGCTCCTCGTTGGCGCGGACCTCTTCGTACAGCCGGGCGTTCTCGATCGCGACGGCGGCCTGGCTGGCCAGCAGCGTGAGGATCTCGACGTCGCGCTTGCTGAACGCATCGAGCTCCGGACTCTCGAGATCGACGACCCCGATGCAGCGGTCCTTGAGGAGCATCGGGATGGCCAACTCGGACCGGACGTCCGGCACCAGTTTGATGTAGCGCGGATCCTGGGATACGTCGGGCACCAGCACCGCTTCCTTGTGCAGTGCGGCGTAGCCGACCAATCCCTCGCCGAGCCGCACCCGGGGCACGGTGACCTTCTCGCCGTATTGCACGGCGAGCTTCATCTCCAGCTCGCCTGAGTCGTTGAGCAGCAGAATCCCGAAGGTGCGGTAATCGACGACGCCTTTCGTCAACTGCGCGAGCCGCGAGAAGAGCTGATCGAGATCGAGGAGCGAGGTGACCTCGCGGCCGATTTCTGCGAGCGTCTCGAAGGCGTCGGCGTCACGCCGGCTGCGTTCGAAGAGGCGGGCATTGACCAGCGCCACCGAGACGTGCGCGGCGAACTGCCGCACGATGGCGACGTCCCGCTCGGTGAACTGGTCGCGATGGCGGCTCAGGATGTTGAGCGCGCCGAGCGGCCGCGATTTGTGCAGCAACGGCACGACCACCGCCGAGACCATGTCCGGCACGACGCCGAGATACCGCGGATCCGCGCTCACGTCATTGACGAGCAGCGGCTGCTCGTTCGCCACCGCCGCGCCGACCAGACCCTGGCCAACCTTCAAGCGGATGGTCGTGTCGGAATCGGGATACCCGACCATGTACGCAGAGCGCAGCTCCGCCCGGCGCTCATCGAGCAGGTAGACGGCGAACGCGTCGAAATCGATCAGCCTGCCGATGAGGCGCGGGATCTGCTGGAGCAGATCGTCGAAGTCGAGGACGCCGGTAACCTGGCGGCCCAAATCGAACAAGGTGGTGACGAGCTCGCGCGCCGCCGCTTCGCTGGTCGCGTTCGCGGTCTCCGGCGTCGAGATGTCGGTTGGATTCCCTGAGCTCACTGAGGCGTGTTCTTCCTTGAGGCGGCGGCGATCGGAAACCGCCGCCGAAACGGGATTATACTTGCAAATTCAGCGCTTGCCGCCGAGCGGCACCGGGGCGCTGGGCGAATACATGGACATCACGCTGCCACTCGACTATACGGCGATCGAACGCATCCTTCCCCATCGCTATCCCTTCCTGCTGGTCGATCGCGTCACCGAGCTCGAGCCCGACAAGCGCATCGTCGGGATCAAGAACATCACGCTCAACGAGCGGTATCTCGCGCATCGCGCCGGGGAGGCGCCGGTGCTGCCGCCGTCGGTGCTGACCGAAGCCGTCGCGCAGGTCGGCGCGATCCTGATCCTGGTGAAGCCCGAGAACCGCGAGAAGATCCCGTACTTCATGGGCATCCAGCGGGTGCGGTACCGCCGCCCGGTGCATCCGGGCGATGTGGTCGTGATCGAGGCGATCGTCAATCGGCTGCGCAGCCGGATGGGTGTCCTGCGCGGGATCGCCCGCGTCGACGGCAAGGTCGTGCTCGAGGGCACGATGACGTTCGCGCTCGGCCCGCGCACGCCCGAGCACGCGCCGCGCTAGCTCACGCTCTCGATCAGTCCTTCACAATCAGCAGCACCAGCCCGACTTTCGCCGCGCGCGAGGCCCACGCCGCCCACCTCTGCCCCGGCACGTAGTAGCGATAGGCATCGAGCAGCGCCGGCGCCAGCAACATCGTCCCCACCCAACGCTCGTCGATCCCGGATGCGACGGCGATGCCGCGCGTGTCGCGCTCGAGAGGGCCGGTCTTCGCCATGGCCGCACCCGCGTACCCGACCGACGTCAGCACGTTGAACGCGAGCACGCCCTTCTCGAACGGCGCGCGCTCACGCCGCAGGTTGGGCCGCCGCGTCAGCAGCCATTCGCTGCCGGCATGCTGCACCCAGAAGCCGGCGGACGAGATCGTGAACTCGCGCTTCGGTGACAGGCCGCTGCGATGGGTGATGGCGAAGAACGGGATCCCATGGAAGTCGACCTTTTCGAGCCCGGGATCGGCGTCGAACTGGATGTCGAACAGAAGATGACCCGCTTCATGCGCGCCGAACGCGACTGCGGCTCCACCCATGAACTTCCCGATCGTGCTGGCGCGGTTCGGAGCCGGGTCTGTGGCATCTTGGGCCCACGCCGGAGAGACCACCCCAAGCAGCATCAACAGCATGAACGGGGCGACCTGCGGACGAGCTGTGGCACGCGCGTTGCTGGTTGAGCCGGCAGGAGAAGAACGGAGACACACCATGCTCGAAACTATCGCGATCCTGCTAATCATTCTGTGGCTGCTGGGACTGGTCAGCGGCTACACACTGGGCAACTTCATCTATATCCTGCTCGTGATCGCTCTGGTGCTGATCGTCGTGCGGCTGGTCAGCGGCCGGAGGGTTTGAGCAGCACCCGCCCGAGGCGTGAGTGATACGCGGTGAACCGCGTGTCGCCGGATCCTTCGGCGAGGTGACGGCGCACCTGGTGGATCGTCGCGTCGAGGTCGTCGGCCGCCGAGAGGATGAACGCCTCGACGGTCATCGGCTCGACCGGCGATCCCAGCTCCCGCGATCCATGGTGCGAAAGAATCAGGTGAGCGAGCCGCGCCACGACGTCGCGCGGCACGTCCCCGAGCGCCGCCGCGGCCTCGTTCACCATCTGCACGCCGATCGTGATGTGACCGAGCAGATTGCCCTCGAGTGAGTACGAGGTTGCCAGGTCGTAGTCCAGCTCTTCCACTTTGCCGATGTCGTGGAGAATCGCGCCGGCGACCACGTAACTCTTGTCGGCCCCGTACACGTCTGCAAGACGGAGACACACGTCCGCCACCTGCAGCAGGTGCTCGAGCAGTCCGCTCCGGTAGTCGTGATGGACCGTGACCGCGGCCGGCCAGACTCGTAGACGGTCCTCGTACTTCGTCACGACAGCGTCGAGCACGCGGCGGACGTCGGCGTCCTCCGTCCCCGCGATCAGTCCCTGCAGCTGCGCCCACATCTCATCGACTGGCCGCGGCGCGGCCCGAACGTAGTCGGCTTCGCGGAACCCCTCGGTGCGGTCCTGTTCGGGATTGATCCGCCGGATGCTCTCGATGACCAGCTCCACACGCTGGTTGTGTCGATCGGCGCGCCCCTGCGCGCGGACGAACTCCCCCGCCTCGAACTCCTCCTTGTAGCGGTCGACGTCCTCGAGCAGACGCCCGGCAACCGTTCCCGATCGGTCCTGGAGAACGATGTGGAGGTGCGGCGTGCCTTGACGGCCGGTGCGCAGCTCCTTGCGCGTGCAGAGGAAAAAGCCCCACCCGGCGGAACCGGCATCGAGGTGCGCAATGTCGGGCAGGCGTCGGACGGGCCAGTGCGCTTTCAGCGAGTCAGTGAGCATGCGGATGCCTGCTGTGTGGCGTCACGCGATCTGCCGTCGCCGCTCGGGCGCGGCATTTCGCGCCGCGGTGGCGCTGTGGGCGGCGCTGTTAGTCCGGCGAGCCCAGCGCACCACGCCGACACCGGCGAAGACCAGGGCGGCGGCGCCAGCCATGCGCGAGGTGAAGGGCTCGTGCAGGAACAATACGCCGAGGGTAACCGCGATGAGTGGATTGATGTACGCGTACAACGAGACGAACGACACGGCCAGGTGCCGCAGGGCGTAGTTGTAGGCCACGAATCCGCCGAGCGCCCCGACGGTCGCAAGGTACATCAGGGCGCTGAACGAGCGGGTCGAGAAGGACAGGCTCGGCCACTCGCCGTGCAGCGTTCCGGCGATCGTCATCAGGATGCCGCCAAACAGCATCTGCAGCGCCGTCTGGCCGAGGAGGTTCTCCTTCACGTCCAGGCGCTTCGAGTACGAGGACCCGAGCGACCAACCGAACGCGGCAATCTGCACCGCGATGACACCCGCGAGAAAACCGCGATGACCGGCGGACCCGAGGGTGAGCTCCGGCCACACCAGGAGCACGATCCCGCTGAACCCGACGATCAGGCCGGCGAGAACAGGGAGGCGCAGCTGCTCGCCGTCAGCCCTGAAGGCCTCGACCGCGGCCATCCAGAATGGCGAGGTCGCGACGAGGACGGCGGTCAGACCGCTCGGGATCCACTGCTCCGCGAACACCACGCCACCGTTACCGAGCACCAACATCAGGAAACCGAGCAGCGTGATCGAGCCCCACCGTGAGGGCGCGGGCAGCGCCTCGCCCCGGATTACCACCCATGACGCGAGCAGCGCGCCGGCCAGCATCCACCGCAGCCCGCCCATCAGGAACGGCGGCATGGTCTCGAGTGAGATCCGGATTCCGAAGTACGTCGTGCCCCAGATCACGCAGACGGCGGCCCAGGCAAGATAGGCCAGCTTGCGCTGCGGCAGTGCCGCCGGACTCACGACGCAATTCCTTCCCGCACCGGCAACGGCACCGGCAGCCGCGACGTCTCCTTGACGGTCTCCAGCACGATCGTCGTCCGGGTCGAGCGAACGCCCGGTATCCGCCCGAAGCGCGTCCTGAGCAGATGGCCGAGATGCTCGGCGTCCCGCGCCCGCACTTTGATCAAATAGCAGTCGTCGCCGGCGACGTGATGGACCTCGAGCACTTCCTGGCAGTCCGCGAGTGCCCGGGCAATGCTCTGGTCGGACGACGCCTCCTCGCTGCGGACCGCGACAAAGGCCAGGAGCCCCAAGCCGAGCGACCGCGGGTTCAGCTGGGCGGCGTAACCTTTGACGATCCCGCGCAACTCCAGCTTGCGGATGCGCTCCAGCACCGCAGAGGGCGCCAGCCCGACGGCCCGCGCGATATCGACCTGCGCCTCCCGGGCGTTGGCCTGGAGCTGGTCGAGGATCTGGTAGTCGATGGGATCGAGGTTCTTTTCGCTCACGGCAGAATTATCGGTGGCTGCTGGCCCATTCGCCAGTCCATTATTCAGTTGGACGCCGATTCAAGGGAATGGGATGCGGGTTCTCTGTACAGGGACTGGGACAGGGACTGGGACTGGGGACTAGGGACTAGGGGCTTCAGGCTTCAGGCGAGTCTGGGTCGCTGGCGCCTAGGCTTCTAAAGTCCGAAGAGCCTCCGCAGCATCACCAGCCTACACAAACCCATACCCGCCGCGCCCGAGGCGGGCGCCGCCATCAATGGTGAGGATTTCGCCGGTGATGAACCCGGAGTCGCGTGAGGCCAGGAACGCGACGGCTTCGGCAACTTCGGAGGGCTGGCCCCAGCGGCCCAGCGGAACGGAGCGCGTAATCCGCTCGACCGCCTCGGGGCTGTTCCACAGTTGCCGCGCCGCGCCGGCCGATTCGATCGGGCCGGGGGCGACCGCATTCACGCGGATCTGGTGCGGCGCCCACTCGACCGCGAGCGTCTGGGTCATCGACATGACGCCGGCCTTCGCCGCGGCCGAGTGGATCGTCCCAGGGCTGCCGGTCCACACGTAGTTGGCCAGGACCGAGACGATCGCGCCACCTTGGGCGCGCGCAATCATGTGCCGGCCCACCGCCCGCGAGCAGTAGAAGCTGCCGTGCAGCACGGTGCCGACCACCGCGTTCCACCCGTTGGGCGAGAGATCCGCGGCGTTGCAGACGAAGTTGCCCGCCGCGTTGTTGATCAGGATGTCGATCCGCCCGAAATGACGGATCGTCCGCTCCACCATCTCGTCGACCTGGTCCGGCTTGCGCACATCGATCTGCACCGCCAGCGGATCCAGTCCGGCGTGACGCAAGGCGGCAGTGCCCGATTCGAGGTTCTTCGAGTTGCGGCTCCCGACGACAATCCGCGCGCCGAGCTCTCCGAGACGCTGCGCGATGGCCAGGCCGATGCCCGTTCCACCGCCTGTGATGATCGCAACCTGATGATCGAACGATCCGGACGCCAGCATGACGCTGACATTATCTGCCCTCGACGGCCATCCGCGAAGGGCCGGGCGCCAGTGCCGGCCGTATACTCATTGCCGTGACGGCGACGTGGACGCCGGAAGACGATGCGTTTGCCCGGCTCTTCGAGTCGGTGCACGAAGGCGTCTACATCGGCGAGCTCTCGGCGGAGTCCTCACGGACCCTCTCTGCCAACCCATATCTCAAGCTGATTTTCGGCTACGCCGCGGAAACGCCGGCGGCGGACGTCATCCCCTTCGACGGCGAGCGATTCGTCGATCCACAAGCGCGCGACGGCTTCCTCGAGCGACTCGAGCGCGATCGCACGGTCACTGATTACCTGCTCCGCCTCCGCCGCGCCGACCGCACGCCGATCTGGATCGAGGTGACCGCGCGTGCCGACGAAGTCCCGGGCGGGTTCCGCGTCGAAGCGTTGATGCGCGATGTCAGCGAGCGCAAGCGGCTGGAAGATCACTCGCGCGATCTCTATCACCAGCTGCTCCAGGCCGAAAAGTTGGCCGCGCTCGGCCAGACCATCTCCGGCGTCGCTCACGAGCTGAACAATCCGCTGGCGACGATCCTCACCTGGGCCGAGCGGCTCTCGCAGCGCGACGTCGACGAGCAGACCCGCCGCGGCCTCGAGACGATCCTCGGCGAGTCTGAGCGCGCCGCCAAGATCGTCCGCAATCTCCTCACCTTCGCGCGCAAGCGTCACACCACCCGCACGATGGTCGACTTGAACCAGGTGGTGCGAGAGACGCTGGCGCTGCGCTCGTACGATCAGCGGGCCAGCAACATCACGATCATCGATGCGCTCGCCGCCGGACTGCCGCAGGTATTCGCCGATCCGCACCAGGTCCAGCAGGTGCTGCTCAACCTGATGATCAACGCGGAGCAGGCGATGGTCTCCTCGCACGGCCGCGGCACGCTGGTCCTGCGCACGTGGCATCACCTCGAGCGCGAGTCAGTGGTCCTCGAAGTCAGCGACGATGGCCCGGGTGTGCCGGAGGACGTGCAGCCGCGGATCTTCGATCCGTTCTTCACGACGAAGGAAGTCGGCAAGGGTACGGGGCTGGGGCTGACGGTCGCCTACGCGATCGTCCAGGAGCACGGCGGCCGGATCACCCTGAAATCGGAGCCGAGCGGCGGGGCCACCTTCGCGGTCGAATTACCGGCCGACGCCTCGGGCCTGGCCCGGCTGCCGCCGCCTGCGAAGGAGGCGCTGGTGCCGGCCGTGTCCGGGGTCGCGGTGCTGGTGGTGGAGGATGAAGCCGCGCTCGGCGCGGCGGTCGCGGAGTCGCTGCAGGACTCCGGCTTCACCGTCGATCGCGCCAGCGACGGGCTCGAAGCGCTCGAACGGTTACGCGCGAAGACCTACGATCTGATCATCTGTGACTTGAAGATGCCGCGGCTCGACGGCACGCAGTTCTACCACGAGCTCGAACTGACCCGCCCGCAGATGGCTCGCCGCATCATGTTCGTCACCGGCGACGTGGCCGGCACCGAAGCCGAACGCTTCCTCGAGGAGAGCGGCTGCCGCTGGCTCGCCAAGCCGTTCCGCTTGAAGGACCTCCTGCGCGCGGCCCGCGAGATGGTCGCCTAGTCCCCTGGACTAGCGCGCGGCGGCGATCCGGTCGGCCTGCGGGCGCGGCGCCGGACGCGCCGCCACGGTCTTCCGCCGCGCATACGGCAGGACCACCCCGGGCGTCCCCGGCATGTTCACCTTCGCCATCCGCATCCGCCTCATCGTCTGCTGGAACGAGAGGATCGCGGGGCGGAGCGCCGCCGCGGCCTCGGCCGGCGGCACCTCGGTGCCGAGCGCCTTCTTGAGCCGCTGCACCGCGCGGGCGTGCAGCTGCGACACGCGCGACTCGTTGACGCCGATCTCGGTCCCGATCTGCTTCATCGTGGCTTCGGCGTAGTAGTACATCGAGATCACCTTGCGCTCGCGCGCCGGCAGCGAGGCTATCGCCGCGCGCACGCGCTCGCGCACCTCACGTGTCTCGTACGCCTTGTGCGGTGACACAGGCTCGGATGGCACCAGCGTCGGAGGAAGCGACGCGCCGTCGAAGTTCTCGGTCGCAGACAGCGGCGAGGTCTGCTCGATGGTGTTGATGCGGACGATGGTCCGGCCGAGGCGCGCCTCGTCCGATCCGACGCGCGCCGCGATGTCCGCGAGCGACGGTTCGGCGCCGAGCTCGCGCCGCAGCTGCTCGCGTGCGGCCTCGATCTCGCGACGCTGGCGTCGCACGCCACGCGGCCAGGCGTCGCGGCGGAGCGCGTCGATCATCGCGCCGCGCACGCGCCGCTCGGCGAAGGTCTCGAACTTGATGCCCCGCTCTTCGTCGAAGCGGCAGGCCGCGTCGATGAGCCCCAGCATGCCGTCCTGGACCAGGTCGTTCAGCTCGATCGAGTGGGGCATCGACGATGCCACGCGGCGGGCGAGCGATTCGACGAAGGGCAGACCGGCGGCAATTCGATCACGCTGGCTGGCGGCAAGCGGCTGGCGCTGCATGGGCACGTCCTCTGAACGTTCGCGGCGTCAACGCCGCGGACGGGTTGCCATGTGCGCAACGGCGGTACCAACAGGAGCGCCCCCGCCCGGCGGTCCCGCCGGCGTTCGAGCTGTGCAGCTAAATGTCAGTCCGTGAAGATGTTATCGGGAGTGCTGTGGTGTGAAGCGGCGGGCAATCCTGCTCGCGGCGGGCTCGGCGCCGTCAATTCCTTGACCGTTTCCGACAGGGGGTGTCAACAATCCGGCAGTGACGACAGGCGGCTCCGCATCCGAATCTCCTTGGCCGTCACCATCGCCTCGAGCACGCTGGCCACGACCTGCGAGGCGCGCGCCCGGCCCATTTCGTCCGCCGCCTTCACCTCGAGCAGCTCCGCGTTCGCGAGGATGATCCCGAGCTGATTGTTGAGACGATGGAACAGCAGGCCCAGGTCGATGGGCGGGGGCTCCACGGCTGGCACTATGAGGCTTCCTTCCGGGTCAACTCCGAGACCTTGCCTGGCTGACGCCACAGCGTGTCCGCGAAAATACGGATGGACCCGCCGGCGGTCCGCACGTACTCGACCTTCTGACTGGCGATCCAGTTGTAGATCGTGCGCCGGCTGACGCCTACCAGCTCGCAGGCCTTCATGATCGAAATCGTCTGACGCTCAATCATCATCGTGTGTGGGGACCGACGTGATCCCGCTTCCGCACACAGTTATCGGAGCGGACCCTGGTGGGCTGTAGGCCATCGCGCAGATGCTGCGTTGACCACGATCCCATGGGGTGTCAAAATACCGTCCGCCCGCATAAATGACTGACTCCCCGAAACATCTGCTCATCGTAGACGACGAGACCGCGCTCCGTGAGGCGATTGCCGAACGGCTCACCGATCACGGGTTCCTGGTCGAGCAGGCAGGCAGTGGGGAGCAGGCACTCGAGCGGCTGGCGGCGTTCGCCTTCGACATCCTGCTGACCGATCTGCGACTCCCCGGAGTCGATGGGCGGCAGGTCCTGGACGCTGCGCTCGAGCGCTACCCGGACATCATCGCGATCGTGATCACCGGCTTCGGCACCGTGAAGGACGCGGTCGACGCCATCAAACAGGGTGCGGCCGACTTCATCACCAAGCCCTTCCAGTTCGACGCGCTGCTCCACGTGCTCGGCTCGGCGCTCGAACAGCGGCGGCTCCGGGCCGAGAACGCCTACCTGCGCTCGCAGCTCGAGCAGCGCTATCGCATCGACGGGCTGGTCGGGACGAGTCGCGTGATGCGCGACCTGTACCACCTTCTCGAGACCGTCGCGCCGACATCGAGCACGGTGCTGATCGCCGGCGAGACCGGCACCGGCAAGGAGCTGGCCGCGAGGGCGCTCCATCACAACAGCCCGCGGCGCAACAACCGCTTCGTCGCCCTCAACTGCAGCGCGATTCCGGAAACCCTGCTCGAAGCGGAACTGTTCGGCCACGTGCGCGGCGCTTTCACCGGCGCGATTGCCACGCGTCAGGGGCGCCTCGAACAGGCCAACAAGGGCACGCTCTTCCTCGACGAGGTGGGGACGATGAGCCCGGCGCTGCAGGCGAAGCTGCTGCGCGTGTTGCAGGAACGCGAGTTCGAGCGGGTCGGCGATTCACACACCATCAAAATCGACGTGAGGGTCATTGCCGCCACGCATTCCGATCTGGATCGGATGGTCGCCGACGGGAGCTTCCGTCAGGATCTCTTCTACCGCCTGAACGTGATCCCGGTGAAGCTGCCGCCGCTGCGCGATCGCCGGGACGACATCCCGCTGCTGGTCCAGCACTTTCTCCAGAAGCTGTGCGCCGATCTCGGGCGCGAGACGGTCACCGTCTCGCAGGATGCGATGCGCCGGTTGATGGCGTATTCGTGGCCCGGCAACGTCCGCCAGCTCGAGAACATCGTCGAGCGCGCGCTGGCCTTCAGCAAGGGACGGCCGCAGATCGACGTCGCGGATCTCGGGCCCGAAATCGTCGAGCCGCGCGGCGGCGCGGGCAAAGACGAGTGCTGGCTGCCGGACGAGGGGCTGGACTTCGAGTCGTACATCGGCGGACTCGAGCTCGCCATCATCCGCCGATCGCTCGAGAAGACCCACGGCAACAAGCGCCAGGCGGCGAAGCTCCTGAACCTGAAACGTACGACGCTGATCGAGAAGCTGAAACGGCTCGAACCACCAGTCGACGACAGCGCGTCGAAGCTCTCCTGAGGCCAGATCCCATGCCACCCCGTCACGTCTACTGGACGATCATCCTGGAGGGCAAGCCGACCGCCTTTCGCGCCCACACGCGCGAGGAGCTGCAGCCCACCTTCAAGCAGTTGTCGTCCAAGCACGCCGACATCCAGATGAAGTGGTTCGCGCGCGGCAAGCTGTGGGAGTCGCCGGACGAAGAAAAGGATCTCTCACGGCGTGGCCCGGGCAGCGAACGCCGCGCGGCCTCGTGGCGCCCCGGTGGCAAGCACGAAGACCCTCGTGAGCGGTTCAAGATACCGCGCGACGAGAAGCGCCGGCGCTTCGCCGAACGACTGCACGGCCGCCGACCAGACGACGAGCGGACGACGTCGGAGACGAGCGAGGAATACGCGCCGCCCGAGGCGGGGATGCCGCCGCCGGATACCCAGCACGACCAGCACGAGTCCGCACCGCGACCGAGCGGGGAGCCTGAGTCGTCGACCGCACCTCGCGGGGACACCCCGGCGCCGAAGCGCCCGACTGGTCCGCGCGGCGAGGGCTCCGGGCCGTCGGCTCGCGTCGATCGTGAGGAGCGGCCGCGCGAGCGCCAGCCGTACTCGGATCGGCCGCGCGACCAAGGGCGTCCGTCTGGCGATCGGCCGTGGTCACCGCGCCCGAAGCCGTTCAGGGATCGTGGCGATCGACCATCGGGTCCGCCGCGTGGCGCCGGCGCGCGCGGCGGCTGGGACAAGAAGCCGTGGGACAAAAAGCCGAGGCCAGCGGGCGACGACCGTCCCGCCGGCACGAGACCCGCGGGGCCGCGCGGCGAAGGCGGGGACGCCCCGCGCGCCGATCGCGAGCGGAAGCCGTATTCGAATCGGCCACGCGGCGAAGGCCGCCCATCCGGCGATCGGCCGTGGTCGCCGCGCCCGAAGCCGTTTGGCGATCGCGGCGATCGACCGTCCGGACCGCCGCGGGGGACCGGCGGCGGGTGGGAGAAGAAGCCCTGGGACAAGAAGCCGCGCTCGCCGGCCCCGCATGGCGGTGACGATCGCCCGTCCGGCGGCAGACCCTCCGGCCCACGCGGGGAAGGCGGCGGCGCGCCGCGCGCTGATCGCGAGCGGAAACCGTACTCGGATCGGCCACGTGGCGAAGGCCGGCCGTCCGGCGATCGGCCGTGGTCGCCGCGTCCGAAGCCGTTTGGCCATCGACCCTCAGGGCCCCCAGGAGCACGCGGCCCCAGTGCGCGCGGTGGTTGGGACAAGAAGCCGTGGGACAAGAAGCCGAGACCGCCAGGTTCGCGCGATGGTGGCGATCGTGGGCCTGCGTCCCGGCCCAAGGGGCCGCGGGACGGCGGCGGCGCGCCGCACGCTGATCGCGACCGGAAACCGTACTCGGATCGGCCACGCGGTGAAGGACGACCGTCCGGCGACCGGCCGTGGTCGCCGCGCCCGAAGCCGTTTGGCGATCGCCCCTCGTCTGGTCCGCGCAAGCCGTGGGACCGGCCCGCGGGATCACGTCCGCCTGGCGGCGGGGGACGTCCTCAGGGTCCCGGATCGACTGGTGGGACCCGTCCGTCAGGGCCGCGCGAGGGTGGCGGTGAGCGGCCGTTCACGCCGAAGCCGCCGGCCAAGCGCGCACCCTTCCGGCAGCCTGGTAACGCGAGCGTCGGCCGCAAGCCGCCTGCCCCAAAGAAGTCCGGCAAACCGCGCAAGCCGGGCGGCGGGGGAGGACGCTCGCGATGATCGCGCACGTCATCCTGTTCAAGCCGAGGGCTGGCCTGAGCGCCGCCGAACGCGGCGCGGTGCTCGAAGCACTCACCCGCGCCTCACGCGACATACCGGGCATCCGCAGCTTCCGGATCGGCAAGCGCGTCCGCCATGGCCTGCCGGGTTACGAGCAGATGATGCCGGAGGACTTCGAGTTCCTCGTGATCATCGAGGTCGATGACCTCGACGCGCTGAGGGCCTATCTGGCGCACCCCTCACACGCCGCGTTCGGCGCCCACTTCACGCAGTCGTCAGCCGCGGCGCTGGCCTACGACTACGAGGTCGTCGATGTGGCGGATGCGATCAAGTTGGTGGGTGGGTGACTAGCGGTGGAAACCGGAGTGGCTTCCCGCTTCCAGCTTCCGGATCTTGTCTTCGGGGCAACGCTTCGGCTGTTTCCAAACCGAGCTACCGAAATGCTGGCGCACCTGATTGGTGCGCAACACTGCAGTCCAAGCAGTGATGAGCCTCAAGCGAATTCCAGCGGGAAGCGGGAAGCGGGAAGCTGACAGGCGGGCGAGGTCCTACGACGCCCGCTCGGCCCCGCACTCCACAACAAACCGTCCCGCGAGGTTGCGGCCGGCGCGGAGAACGGTGAGACCCGCGCTCGCGGCCAGGCCGCGGAACTCGGCCAGCGTGCGATCCTTTCCGCCGACCAGCACCAGCATCAGCAGATCCGGCGGCGCCGGACCGTCGTCTGGCGCGACGCCGCTCAGGATCATCACCCGTCCGGATGGGCGGGCTGCGTCGGCGCAGCGCGTGAGGATCGCGGCCGCCTCGCGATCCGGCCAGTCGCTCATGATGCTCTTCAGAAGATAGAGATCGGCGCCGGCAGGCAGCGGCTGGAAGAAGCTCTGCGCCCGAAGGGTGACCCGGTCGGCCACCCCGGCGGCTCCCAGAACGTCCATCGCGCGCCGGACCGTACCGGGCAGATCGACGAGCGTGCCGGTGAGGTGTGGATGCGCGCGCAGGATTTCGGACAGTAGCGCGCCCGTCCCGCCGCCGACGTCGACGACCGTCCGGATCGCACTCCAGTCGTCATCGAGCAACACGCCGGCATCCGGGGCCCCGTGCCCCGCCGGGCCCATGAACGCGTCGAAGCTCGCGGCGACTTCCGGATGGGACTCGAGAAACGCCCAGAACGGCTGCCCGAATGCTTCGTGAAATGACGCCTCCCCGGTGCGCACCGCAGTCGGCAGCGTGCTCCATGCGCCGGCCATACGGCCGCCGATGCCGTTCAGGTCGAGCCCCAGCAACACGCCGGGATCGAGCAGCGGACGGGCGGCCTCGTTCAGCGCGAACGTCCCGGCTGACGGCTCCTCGAAGAGTCCCTTGGACACGAGATGCGTCAGCACCCGTGTCAGTGCTGAGGGATCGGACTGTGTGGCCGCGGCGAGATCGGCGGCCGTGGTCGCGCCACGGGCGAGGTGCTCGGCGACCCGCAGTGTCGCCACGACGTGCACACACCACGGCGTGCACAAGTCGGTCAGCGACCAGAGATCGACCGGCGCCATGTCAGCCCGCGAGGACGACTGGCTCCGTGGCGAAGAAGGTTTCGATGATGTCGCGCAGTTGCGGGATGGTCTCAGCCGCGTTGATCGCGGTCCGGAGATGCGAGCCGTTCTCGAGCCCTTTGGTGTACCAGGAGTTGAGCGCCCGTAGCTTGCAGATCACCCACTTCGCGCGCCCGCGCGCGGGCTGGAGATCCGCACCGGCCTGACCCGGCGCGAGGTGGCGAAAGCCGTCGGCCTCGTCGAGGCGCTCGTTGAGCAGCAGATCGATGTACTCGAGCAGGAAGCGGCTCCGGTCCTCGGCCGTGACCTCTCGCGGCGTCCGGCCCTCCATCATGTCGCGGGCCTGACGGAAGATCCACGGGTTGCGCAGCGCACCGCGGCCGACGAGCACGCCCGACGCCGCACCGCTGCGCAGGCGATCGACGACCTGCCCCGCCTCGACGCAGTCGCCGCTGCCGAACACGGGAATCTGCACACCCGACGCGACGCGGGCGATGAGGTCCCAGTCGGAGCTGCCGGAGTACGACTGCGCCGCGGTTCGTCCGTGTACCGCGACCGCGGCGGCACCGGCGTCTTCCATCCGCTTCGCCAGATCCGGCGCATTAATCGCCGTCGCGTCCCAGCCGGCGCGCATCTTCACCGTCACCGGGATCCGCACCGCGCGGGCCATCGCGCGGATCACGCCGGCGGCATGCTCCGGCTCGCGCATCAGGCTGCAGCCGGCGTTGTGTTTGGCGATTTTCGGGACGGGGCACCCCATGTTGACGTCGACCACGTCAGCGCCCATGCCCTCGACGATCTGCGCCGCCGCGGCCATCTTCTCGGGATCGCCGCCGAAGATCTGGATCGAGACCGGCCGCTCTTCTTCGGTGTACTCTGCGTATTCGAGGGTGCGATCGATGCCACGGACCAGCCCTTCGGAGCTGACCATCTCGCTGACGACGAGGCCGCAGCCCCCCTGCCGCTTGACCAGCCGGCGGAACGCGGTGTCCGTCATGCCGGCCATCGGGGCGAGCGCCAGCGGTGGAGCGAGATCGATCGCGCCGACTTTCATGGGCGGAATGCGGTCAGTGCCCGCCGACAACGATCGGCTCCTCGCTGCGGACCTGATCCTCGTAGGCCTTCTTCAGGGCATCGTTCTTCCAGACGATGAGCGCCTGGCCGCGCAGGCGGCCGAGGAACTTCTTCACTTCCGCCTGCTGGCGCGACGCGTACACCTTTTCGGCCACCAGGTCGCGCACGCTTTCGAACGGCTGCGTGACCGGCGTGGTCAGCTTCTCGAGCTTGAAGATCTGGAAGTTCTTGGCGCCCCGCACCGGCTGCGAGATCTCGCCCGGCTTCATCTTGGTCAGCAGGTCGCTCATCGCCGGCGAGAGCTCCTTCAGCGGCAGCGGACCGATGAGCCCGCCGTTCGCCTTCGACGGTGAGGACGACACCTCCGCGGCGACCTTGGCGAAGTCCTCGCCTGCCGTCACGCGCGCGCGAATCGCGTCGATCTTCTGCTTCGCCTGGTCATCTTGCGCGACGTTGATGCCGGCCTGCCCGCCCTGCGTGCTGGTCGGGATCTCGATCGAAATCTCACGCAGCGTGACCGTCGGCGCCTCGACGAACTCCGACTGATGCGCCAGGTAGTACTGCCGCGCCTCCTCCTCGGTGATCTGCAGCTTCTGCCCGACTTCGTCCTGCTGCACGCGATAGACCGTGACCTGCTTCTCGAAGTTCTTCCGCAGATCGTCCATCGTCATGCCTTCCTGCGCCAGGGCGGCCTTGAACTTGTTCTCGTCTTCGAGGTTCTGGTCCTTGCGCAGTTGGGTGAGCCAGTCCTTGAACTGCTGATCGGTGACGTGGTAGCCCTTCTCCTTCCCGAGCTGGATGAGCAGCATCTCGTCGATGGTGTCGACCAGGATCTTCGGGGTGACCTCCGCGATCATCTTCTTGAGCGTGTCGTCGTTCTTCATCGAGTCCGCATCGACGGCGGAGTTGATGCGCCCGCGGATGGCCGCGATCTGCTTCGCCTCCAGCTCGGTCTTGGTGAGGATGTCGCCGTTGACCTTCACGAGCACCTGCTCGAGCACGTCGGCGGATCCGACCTGCAGCTGGGTGACGACCGCGGCAGCGGTCAGGGCGAGCGCGACGAGGCGAGGTCTGCTGATCATTGCCATTCCTCTAACTTACTGAATCTCAGAATTTTAGCCGATCGACTGGCCCTCGCTCAACTCGCGCAGGAGCGACCCGACCCGGCCGAACAGGCCGCCTTCGGCGCGCGGATCCTCTTTCTTCGGGCGGAGAATCTCTTCGCGCGTGAACCCGCCGCTGACCTCTCCGGTGTTGGCCCGGGCTGCCCACCACGAGCCGCTCGCGACCGGATCGGCCCCCTTCTTGGGCTTGATTCCGGGCCGGGCCGGCGGAGGCGCCGGAGCGACCGGGCGCGGCGGCGCGGCGGCTGACCGGAGGTCCATCTTCAAGGTGGTCGGCGGAACCAGCATCAGGTCCGCGCGGGCCTTGACCACCCGAAACAGCACCGTGGCATCGAGCTTGGCGTCCGGCCTGAACTTTAGGACGACCAGTTGCCCCTCCCGGTCGAGCGATTCCAGCCCGATCTTGTCGGCGAGCAGCCGGATCGAGGCATATTCCGCCAGGTTCAGTACCGAAGCCGGTGGCGGACCGTAACGGTCGCGCACCTCGTCCATGAGACGGTCCAGCTCCGGCGCGGTCCGGACCGCGGCCATCCGGCGGTAGACGGTGAGCCGCTGATTCATGTCCGGGATGTAGGCGTCGTCGATCCGGAGATCGACGCGCAGGTTCACGTTGGCGCGAACCTCGTCTTCGAGCTCCTCGCCCTTGAGCTCCTTGATCGTCTGCTCGAGGAGCTTCATGTACATGTCGAACCCGACAGCCTCGATATGGCCGCTCTGCTCGCCGCCGAGCAGGTTCCCGGCGCCGCGAATCTCGAGGTCGAGGGCGGCGACGCGGAACCCGCTGCCGAGATCGCTGAACTCGCGAATCGCCGCCAGCCGCTTCTTGGCCACCGGCGTGAGCGAGTCCTCCGGCGGAATCAGCAAGTACGCATACGCGCGGCGATCCGATCGGCCGACGCGGCCGCGCAATTGATAGAGCTGCGACAGGCCGTAGCGGTCCGAGCGGTTGATGATGATCGTGTTGGCGTTCGGGATGTCGAGGCCGTTCTCGATGATCGTCGTCGCGAGGAGCACGTCGTACTTGTGCGCGACGAAGTCCACCATCACCCGCTCGAGCTCGTCTTCGCTCATCTGGCCGTGACCGACGGCGAGCCTGGCCTCCGGGACCAGCCGGTTGATCAGGCTGCCCATCGAAAAGATCGACTCGACCCGGTTGTGGACGAAGTAGACCTGGCCGCCGCGTTCGAGCTCGGTCCGGATCGCGCGCTGGATCACCGCCGGATCGAACTTGAGGACGTTCGTCTGGATCGACAGCCGATCCTTCGGCGGTGTCTCGATCACCGACATGTCGCGGATCCCGGCCAGCGACATATTGAGCGTCCGCGGGATCGGCGTCGCCGTCATCGTCAACACGTCGACCCGCTTGCGCATCTGCTTGATGCGCTCCTTGTGAGCCACGCCGAAGCGCTGTTCTTCGTCGACCACAAGCAGGCCCAGGTCGCGGAACTGCACATCCTTCGACAGCAGGCGGTGGGTGCCGACGACGATCTCGAGCTTGCCGGCGGCGGCGTCCTCGATGATCTGCTTCTGCTCGGCCTTGCTGCGGAAGCGGCTGATGGTTTCGATCTTCACCGGGAAGCCGGCGAATCGATCGCGCAGCGTCTTCTGGTGCTGGAAGGCGAGGATCGTCGTGGGCGCGAGGAACGCGACCTGCTTGCCGTCCATCACCGCCTTGAACGCCGCTCGCATCGCGACCTCGGTCTTGCCGTAGCCGACATCGCCGCACAGCAGGCGATCCATCGAGGTGGGCGATTCCATGTCGCGCTTGATGTCGGCGATCGCGTTCCGCTGATCCGTCGTCAGGTCCCACTCGAAGGCGTCTTCGAACTCCTGCTGCCAGTGGGAGTCCGGGCTGAACGCGTGACCGGGGACGGCTTTGCGCGCGGCATAGAGCTTCAGCAGCTCCTCGGCCATGTCGCGCATCGCCTTCTTGACGCGCGTCTTGGCCTTTTCCCAGGTCGTGCCGCCGAGCCGATCGAGCGACGGTCGCGCCGAGCCGGTGTAGCGCTGCACGAGGTCGAGCCGTTCAACCGGGACGAAAAGCTTGTCCTCACCCGAGTAGCGGAGTTCCATGAACTCCTGCGGCTCGAGGCCGACGTCGATCCGCTTGAGGCCGACGAAGACGCCGATACCGTGATCCACGTGGACCACGAGGTCGCCGACCTTCAGGTCGCGGAAGTCGGAGAGAAAGGTGCGCGTCGCGGACTTGCGCCGCTCGTGCACCTGCCGTTCTTCCTCGAAGACGTCGGTCTCGGTCCAGAGCTGCAGGCCGGCGTCCGGCAGGCGGAAACCGCGGGTCAGCCGGCCAACGCCGACCAGCACCGAGGCGGTGTGCGCGTCCTCGGCGCGCTCCATCGGCACGGCGAAGACGGAGTAGTCGGCGAGCAGCTCGATCGTCCGCTCGGCGCGGCCCTGGGTGTGGGCCACGAACACCAACGTGTCGCCGCGCTCCCGCCCCTGCTTGATGTCGGCGACCCAGTCCTGCAGACGCCCGCCGTACTCGCGGGAGGGCTGCGAGGCGATGTGCCTGACGGTGCCTTCCTCACCGAGCGCCAGCGTCTCGAGCGCAGTCCCGGCATCGAGGCGGGCCTCGACGTCCTCCCAATCCACGATCAGCCCGTCCGGCTGCGCCACCCGCTGGCCACGCGCCAGCGCGTCGTCGTAACTGGCCAGGATCTGGTCGCGGGTCTTGCGACCGTGCGCCTTGGCCTCGTCGGGCTCGGAGACGAACACCGTCGGCCGGCCGGCCAGCATCAAATAGTCGAAGAACGTCGCCGATCGATCGGCGTCGTCCGGATCCCCGGGAAGCTCGGTCAGCGGAACGATTGCTGCCTGATCGACGGCGCCGGTCGAGCGCTGTGTTGACGGGTCGTAGGCGCGGATCGACTCGATCGTGTCGCCCACGAACTCGAGCCGGATCGGCCGCTCTGCGCCAGCCGGATAAAAGTCGACAACGCCGCCGCGGACGCAAAACTCACCGGACTCGTCGACCGGGTCCTGTCGGGTATAACCCGCCGACACGAGCAGATCCGCGAGGTCACTCGGCGCGATGTCGAACCCGGGAGAGACGACCAGCGCAGCCGTCTCGAGCCGCTGTGGCGTGGCGAGACGGGGCAGCAGCGACGCCGCGGAGGCGACGATGACCCGGGCGGCGCCGGTGGTCAGCGCGTGGAGGGCGCGCGCGCGCGCCGAGGCGATGTCGAAGTGCGGCGCCATGCCGCGATACGGATCCACCTCGTGCGAGGGGAACGGCAGAACCGACCGCTCCACCTCGTCATCCGACAGGCCTTCGTAGGCGGCGACGAAGAAGCGGACGTCGGCCGTCAGCAGCTCGACGTCAGCATCGGTCGGTGCCACGATCACGACCGGACCACGGGACGCGGCGACCGCAGCGAACAGCGCCTTGGCGGGCGGCGTGAGACCGCTGACCTGGCGCCCGGGCGCACCCATCCCGAGGCGGCCGGCGGCCGTTTTGAGGATCGCGCGAAGAGTGAGAGAGCTGGATGTGTACGAAGACGGCATGGACGCAGATTCGGCAAGTGCCCGAATCTTTCATTTTACCGTGAAGGCCCCGGGGTTGGTAAAGCTGAGGTGTGCACGTTGACCAACGCGAGGCCCGGGCCTACACTCCCCGCATCGTCGCGTCACGCCGGTCGTGGAGTCTCTTCCCGCAGGTCGATTGTGGGCCCCGGAGGTGGTACATGCCGAAAGTACTGAAGTGTGCCGATGTCATGGGCGACTGCAACACGGTGATCGTCGGCAAGGACGCCGACGAGGTGTTCGCGAAGGCCGAAGCGCACGCCCGCAAGGAACACAACATGACGATCATCACGCCCAGCGTCATGTCGCAGATCGAGGCGGCCATCAAGGACCGCTGACCGGCTGTCATCCGGCGCGCACTTTCTTCACGAGCGCGCTGGTCGAGTAGCCCTCTTCGACCGTGACACGGACGACGCGCCCGCCGCGAGCTTCGACTGTGTCACGGCCGACGATTCGATCCGCCGCCCAGTCCGCCCCCTTCACCAGCACGTCCGGCTGCAGTGCCTCGATGATCTCTCCAGGCGTGTCCTGGTCGAAGAGCACCACCGCGTCGACGCAATCGAGCGCCGCCAGCAGTTCCGCGCGCTCCGATTCGCAGGTGATCGGCCGATCCTCGCCTTTGTTCCGCTTGACCGAAACATCGCCGTTGAGCCCGACGACCAGCGCGTCACCGAGGGCCCGTGCTTCCCGCAGGTAGCGGACGTGGCCTGGATGCAGCAGGTCGAACACGCCGTTGGTGAAGACGATGGACTTGCCCTCGGCGCGGAGCGCCGCGATCAGCGCCCGGGCCGCATCCCACGAGAGGAGCCGTTCGACCCCGCCGCCTTCGACCTTCATTCCGACGCCTCACCGGTCCGCTCGAAGACGATGCCTTCGGAGAAGCGCCATTGATGGCGCGGCCGGTAGATGCCGACGTCCTTGGTCCGCGACTTCACACGGAACGTGTACAGCAGCCGGTGATAGTCGTAGGGGTAGCCGTCGACCTTGTGAATCGCGACATCGAGTTTGTAGGTGCCTTCCACAAGATCCAGGCTGTCGATCGTGAAGACCGCTTCGGCGTCACCGAATAACCGCTCGCCTTTCAACTCCTCGAGGCTGGTGTTGGTCCCGTAACAACATACTCCTTCGGCATTGAAGATCCCGATGCCGATGACGAAGTCGTCGATCTCGAGCGGCGCGCGCATGCGGATCCGAATCACGAGCGGCGAACCCGACTGGAACACGTGTCCGCGCTCACCGTCGGCCGCCGCCAGCATGACGTCGGTGATCTCGACTTCACGGGATCCCCACCGCCCTTCCGTAGCGCGGAACATGTCGGCGGGCGCCTCGGCGGTTTCGATCGGATGATCCGGGAGCACGGCGGTCGCCGGTTCGTCGGGCGAGACCACCACCGCTGATTCGAGCGCCTTGGCGTCGGCCGCGGCGAGCTGGGTCTCCTCGCCGACTTCGACGTCGGTGACGTAGGCGCCGACGATACGGCGCGGATCGCCTGCGCCTTTCAGACGGCCGTGATCGAGCCAGATCGCTTCGTCGCAGAACTTCTCGACGAGTCCGAGCGAGTGCGTGACCAGCAGGATCGTTCGGCCGCGGCGTTTGAACTCGGCGAACTTGTCGAGGCACTTGTGGGTGAACCCTTCGTCGCCGACGGCCAGGACCTCGTCGACCAGCAGGACGTCCGGGTCGACGTGGATCGCCACCGCGAACCCGAGCCGCATGTACATCCCCGACGAGTAGGTCTTCACGGGCGCGTCGATGAACGCCTCGAGCTCCGCGAACTCGACGATCTCGTCGAACCGCTGGGTGATCTCCTTCTTCGTCAGGCCGAGCATGATCCCGTTGATGAAGACGTTCTCGCGGCCGGAAATCTCGGGATGGAAGCCGGCGCCCAGCTCGATCAAGGCCGAGATCCGTCCGTGCACCGTCACGCTGCCGGTCGTGGGTTTGGTGATTCCGGCAACCAGCTTGAGCATCGTGCTCTTGCCCGACCCGTTCCTGCCGATCACGCCAAGCGTGCGTCCCTTCGGCACGGTGAAGGACACGTCCTGCACCGCCGCGAACGTCTCGTCCGGCTTCAGATCGCGCACCAGGCTGCGCGACAACAGCGCGCTCTTGAGCGTCGCGAACTGCCGCCGTCGATCGTACCGGCGGTAGATCTTCGAGGCGTGGAGGACTTCGATGGCGTTCATCGGCGGAGCTTCCAGCTGTCAGCTTCGAGCTGCCAGCTTGGGCCGAGTGGACGAGCGGCGGCGGTTGCCAAACGCGCGCGGCGCAGCGCTTCCAGCGTGCAGTGGCGATTGCATTCGGAGCCGGAAGCTGGCAGCCGGAAGCTGGCGGCCGTCCTCATACCTCCTCCGCAAACGTGTCCCGCAGCCGGTCGAACACGAAGTAGCCGAACAGGAACCACAGGATCGAGATCGCCCCGAGGAGCAGCAGGGAAGGCAGGTGGCCGACCGGGCCCTCGAAGAACAGGATCTCCTGGTAGGAAATCGCCAGATGCGTGAAGGGGTTCAGCTTCAGAAGCGTGGCCTGCCAGACGTGATGGATCGGGTTCGCGGGATCCTCGAACAGGAACCACGGATAGATGATCGGGGTGGCGAAGAACCAGAACGTCAGCAGGTTGGAGAGGATGTCCCGGATATCGCGGAAGTGGACGGTCAGGGCGGAGAGCAGCAGCGCGAAGCCGAGGGTCAGGATCAATTGCACCACGACCGCAATCGGGAACAAGGCCAGCTCGCCGGCGGTTTGCGGCCGCTGGTAGTAAACCAGGAAGCCGGCGAGGATCACCAGCCCGAAGAAGAAGTGGACCATGTTCGCCAGGACCGTGACGATCGGCAGGATCTCGGCCGGGAACAGGACCTTCTTGATCAGATTGCCGCCGGAGATGAGGACGCCGGCCGACTCGTTCAACGACGACGAGAACCAGGTCCACGGCAGGATGCCGCAGAACATGAACAGGGCGTACGGCTCGATCCGCTTGTCGTGCGCCGACGGCATCACGACCGTGAAGACGAACGAGTAGACCAGCAGCAGGAGCAGCGGGTTGATGAAGGACCAGAAGAAGCCGAGGACCGACCCGCGATACCGCGCCTTCAGCTCTCGTGCCACCAGGCTCTGTATCAAGCCGCGGTAGCGCAGGAGCCGGGCGAGGTTATGGAGCATCGACTTCGAGGACGACCGCGGTGATGTTGTCGGGGCCGCCGCCGCCGTTGGCCGCGTCGATCAGCCGCCGGCAGACGTCCTCGAGCGAGAGCGAAGGATCCGAGAGAATCTGGGTAATCTGAATGTCGGTCACGACCGAGAACAGGCCGTCCGAGCAGAGCAGGAAGCGCTCGCCGCGCAGCAGGCTCAGCTCCGTCACATCCACTTCGGGATCTTCGCCGCCGGAGAGCGCGCGGGTGACGACGTTGCGCCACGGGTGCATGCGGGCCGCGCTCGGGCTGAGCGTGCCGGCGCGGACCTGCTCTTCGACCCACGAGTGATCGTTGGTGATCTGCGCCAGTGTGCCGTCGCGCAGGGCGTAGACCCGGCTGTCGCCGACGTGCGCGACGCACGCCGCCTCGTGCCCGGCCAGCAGCGCCGACGCGGTGGTGGCCATGCCTTTCAGATCCGGCGATTCCCCGATCGTCGCCGCGATGCGCCGGTTGGCGAGGCGGAACGCCGCCTTGATCCGGTTGCCGTCGAGGCTCAGGGTGGGGTCGAACGGGAACGGCCAGGTGCGGTTCTTGTCGGCACCGGCAGTCTCTTCCACGAACGCCTGAATCGCGTCGACCGCGACCCGGGACGCGACCTCGCCGGCCACGTGGCCGCCCATGCCGTCCGCGACCATGTAGAGGCCGATGTCCTCGCGCGTGCAGTAGCAATCCTCGTTGCTGCTGCGCCTGAGACCGGGGTCGGACAGCACAGCCCAGCGGAACGACGGCATCGCGCTCATGCGGTTAGCTCTGATTGCGTAGCCGCTTCATCCCGCCGGTGCGCGGCCCGACGCCGATGCGCGACGAGACGTTCAGCCGCGCGAGCGACTTGAGCAGCGCCGTCCGGGCCCGCTCGTAATCGACCGCGCTCTGTTGTGCGCCGGACAGGCGCTTCTCCGCCCGGGCGCGGGCCGCTTCGGCTCGTTCGATGTCGATGTCGTCGGCGCGCTCGGCGAGCCGCGCCAGGACGGTCACGCGATCGGGCAGCACTTCCGCGAACCCGAACGCGATCGACACGTAGGTCTTTTCCTGGCCCTTGCGGTACCACAGCTCGCCGACGGCGAGCCCGGCGAGCAGCGGCGTGTGGCCGGGCAGCACGCCAAAGTAGCCCTGGCTGCCCGGGATCTCGACCTCGTCGACGTTCTCCTTGAGAACGAGCTTGTCGGGCGTGACGATCTGCAGCTCGATGGTGGTGGGGAGGGCCATCGGCTATTCCTTCATCTTCTCCGCTTTTTCGACCGCTTCCTCGATCGTCCCGACCATGTAGAACGCCTGCTCGGGCAGGTGATCGTACTTGCCGTCCACGATCTCGCGGAAGCTGCGGACGGTCTCGGCAATCGGCACGTACTTGCCGGGGAAGCCGGTGAACTGCTCAGCAACGAAGAACGGCTGCGACAGGAAGCGCTGGATGCGCCGCGCCCGGCCGACGGTCAGCTTGTCCTCTTCCGACAGCTCGTCGATGCCGAGGATGGCGATGATGTCCTGCAGGTCTTTGTAGCGCTGCAGCACCTGCTTCACGGCGCGGGCGACGTTGTAGTGCTCGTCGCCGATGATCCGCGCGTCGAGGATGCGCGAGGTCGAGGCCAGCGGATCGACCGCCGGATAGATGCCCAGCTCGACGATCGCCCGCGACAGGTTGGTGGTCGCGTCGAGATGGGCGAACGTGGTCGCCGGCGCCGGGTCGGTGTAATCGTCCGCCGGCACGTAGATCGCCTGGACCGAAGTGATCGATCCTTTGTTCGTCGAGGTGATGCGCTCCTGGAGCTCACCCATCTCGGTCAGCAGCGTCGGCTGGTAGCCGACGGCCGAGGGCATGCGGCCGAGCAGCGCCGACACTTCGGACCCGGCCTGCGTGAAGCGGAAGATGTTGTCGATGAACAGGAGCACGTCCTTGTTCTCGGCGTCGCGGAAGTACTCGGCGACGGTCAGGCCGCTCAGCGCGACGCGGAGACGCGCACCCGGCGGCTCGGTCATCTGTCCGTAGACCAGCGCGGCGCGGGACTTCTCCATCTCCTGCATGTTGATGACGCCGCTCTCCTGGAACTCGAGCCACAGGTCGTTGCCCTCGCGGGTGCGCTCGCCGACCCCGGCGAACACCGACACCCCGCCGTGCTTCATGGCGACGTTGTGGATCAGTTCCTGGATGATGACGGTCTTGCCGACGCCGGCGCCGCCGAACAGGCCGATCTTGCCGCCGCGCAGATACGGCTCGAGCAGGTCGATGACCTTGATGCCGGTCTCGAACATCTGCAGCTCGGTCGACTGATCTTCCAGCGACGGCGCGGAGCGGTGAATCGACCAGCGCTCCTGCGACTCGATCGGCCGATCCGGGAAGTCGACCGGCTCGCCGAGCACGTTCATGACCCGGCCCAGCGTGGCCGGCCCGACCGGCATCGAGATCGGCGCGCCGGTGTCGATCGCCTTCATGCCGCGCTGCATGCCGTCGGTCGGCTTCATCGCCACGGTGCGCACCCGGTTCTCGCCGAGGTGCTGCTCGACCTCGACGATGACGTCGATCGATTGCGCCGAGCCGCCGCCGACCACGCGGACCGCGTTGTAGATCGCCGGCAGATGACCGCCCTCGAACTCGATATCGACCACCGGGCCGATGACCTGGACAACCTTGCCGACCTTCTGCGCGACCGCTGTCTCAGTTGCTGTTGCCATGTGCTCTTGACGCTCCCGCTATCCGCTTCCCGCTTCCCGCTTCCCGCTTCCCGCTTCCCGCTTCCCGCTTCCCGCTTCGAAGTGATGCTAACCATCCCTACGCAAGAACCCTGAACCGAACCTGGAACGCCGAACCAAACCCTGAACCCTGAACCGATGAACCTTGAACCGGTTCCGTGCGACGGTTCTACCGCTGCGCCTGCGCGCCGCTCACGACCTCGATGATCTCCCGCGTGATCGCCGCCTGCCGCACCTTGTTCATGTAGAGGGTCAGGCTGTCGATCATCTCGCCCGAGTTGCGCGTCGCGGCGTCCATCGCGGTCATCTGCGCAGCGTAGAACGCGGCATTCGATTCGAGCAGCGCGCGGAAGACCAGGACTTCGGCGTAGCTCGGGAGCAGGTATCGGAACAGCTCCTCGGGCGCCGGCTCGTACAGGTACTCGACCGGCTGCGGCGCCACGGTGGCGTCGGCCATCGCGGTTTCGACCACTTCGCGCGGGATCGGCAGCAGGCGTTCGACGACCACCCGCTGCTGCATCACCGATTTGAATTCGTTGTACGCGAGATAAACGGCATCCACCTCGCCGCCGGTGAAGGCCTCGATCGCGGTCGTGGCGATTTCGCGGGCGTGATCGAAATTGAGCCCGCCGAAGAAATTGACCTGCTCGTGGCGGATCTCGAAGCCGCGGCGCGCGTAGTAGTCGCGGCCGCGGCGGCCGACCAGTCCCAGCGCAACCTGGCGCGTCGGGTTCTCGGTGATGAAGCCGGCCGACGCCTTGATCACATTGGTGTTGAAGCTGCCGCACAGGCCGCGGTCCGCCGTGATCACGACGAGCAGCACGCGCCCGCCCGCGCGCGGCGTGTCGCGCTGGTCGAGCAGCGGGTGCGCCGCCGGGTCGACGCGGGCCACCAGGCTCCGCAGTACGCGGGCCATCTGGTTGGCGTACGGCCGGGCCTGGGAGATGCGCTCCTGCGCCCGCCGCAGCTTGGAGGCCGCCACCATCTTCATCGCCTTGGTGATCTGCTGCGTCGACTTGACCGCGCGGATCCGGCGCCGGATGTCCAGAAGAGAGGGCATCTCAGACGGCCGTCTTCTGCGTCGCGGCGAAGGTCTTGCCGAACTCGGCCAGCGCCTGACTGAGGTCGCCCTTGATCGCATCGTCGATCTGCTTCTTCTCGGCGAGGGTGGAGAGCAGCTGCGCGCGACGCGAATCGAGGAAGGCGTACAGGTCACGTTCGTAATCGCGCACCTGCTCGACTGGCACCCCGTCGAGGAACCCGTTGTTCGCGGCGTAGATGATGATGACCTGCTTCTCGACCGGCAGCGGCTGATACTGCGGCTGCTTCAGCACTTCGACCAGGCGGCGCCCGCGATTCAGCTGGTTCATGGTCGCCTTGTCCAGGTCGCTGCCGAACTGCGCGAACGCGGCGAGCTCGCGGTACTGCGCGAGGTCCAGGCGCAGCGAGCCGGCAACCTGACGCATCGCCTTGACCTGCGCCGAGCCGCCGACCCGCGACACCGAGTTGCCGACGTTGATCGCCGGGCGAACGCCCTGGTGGAACAGGTCGCTCTCGAGGAAGATCTGGCCGTCGGTGATCGAGATCACGTTGGTCGGAATGTAGGCCGACAGGTCGCCGGCCTGGGTCTCGATGATCGGCAGGGCCGTCAGCGATCCGCCGCCGAGCTCCTTGCGCAGCTTTGCGGCGCGCTCGAGCAGGCGCGAGTGCAGATAGAAGACGTCACCGGGATATGCTTCGCGGCCGGGCGGGCGGCGCAGCAGCAGCGAGATCTCACGATACGCCTGGGCGTGCTTCGAGAGGTCGTCGTAGATGCACAGGGCGTGACGGCCGGTGTCGCGGAAGTACTCGCCCATCGTGCAGGCCGAGTACGGGCTGATGTAGAGCAGCGGCGCCGGATCCGACGCCGAGGCGGCGACCACGATGGTGTAGTCCATCGCGCCAGCGTCCTCGAGTGTCCGGACCACCTGCGCGACGGTCGACTGCTTCTGCCCGATCGCGTTGTAGATGCAGATGACGTCCTGACCGCGCTGGTTGATGATCGCGTCCACCGCCACCGCCGTCTTGCCGGTCTGGCGGTCGCCGATGATCAGCTCGCGCTGGCCGCGGCCGATCGGCACCATCGCGTCGATCGCCTTGAGACCGGTCTGCATCGGCTCCTTGACCGGGCTGCGGTCGACGACGCCGGGCGCGAGCCGCTCGATTTCGCGCGATTCCTTCGAGACGATCGGGCCTTTGCCGTCGATCGGCTGGCCGAGTGCGTTGACCACGCGGCCGACCAGCTCCTCGCCGACCGGCACGGAGATGATCCGTCCGGTGCGCTTGACCGTGTCGCCTTCCTTCAGCTCGGTGTACTCGCCGAGGAGCACCGCGCCGACGCTTTCCTCTTCGAGGTTCAGCGCGATCCCGAACACCCCGTGCGGAAACGCGAGCATCTCGCCGGCCATCGTGTTTTCGATGCCGTGGACGCGGGCGATGCCGTCACCCACCGAGACGATCGTCCCGACCTCGGCGACGTCCACGTCCACCGCGAAGCTGCCAATCTGGTCGCGGATGATCTTGGAAATCTCTTCGGCTCTAATGTCCATGATGTCCTTGCTGTCCTACTGCGCCGACTCGATCAGCGACCGCTTCAACTTTTCCAGCTGGGTGGTGACGCTGCCGTCGTAGACCGTGCTGCCAATCCGCGCCACCGCGCCGCCGACCAGCGCCGGATCGACCGTCGTCTCGAGATGGACGTCGCGGCCGGTCGCCTGGGCGAGACCGTCTTTCAGCGCGGCAATCCGATCGGGCGGCAGCGCCACGGCAGTCGCGAGCGACGCGCGCACCACGTGCCGGTGATCCATCAGCCGGCGCTCGAAAGCGGCGGCGAGCTCGGGCAGCAGCGTCAGCCGATCCCGCTCCGCCAGCAGCATCAGGATTTTTCCGAGCAGCGGACTCACCGCGCCGCCTCGCTCGAACAGCGCCTCGACCACCGCGCGCTTCTTGGCCGCCGGAACCGTGGGGCTCATCAGCGCGCGTGACAGCGTCTCGTGGCCGGTGACCAACGCCACGAACCCGCTCAATTCGCGCTGCAGCACGTCGAGGTCGACCCGTTCCTGAATGGCGACGTCGAACAACGCCCGGGCGTAGCGGGTCGCCGATCCGCGCGCCGTCATCGGGCCTCCCGCAACTGGGTCGTGTAGCGGTCGACCAGCCGCAGCTGATCCTCGGGGGTGATCGTGTTGACGATCCGGGTCTGCGCCACGTCCACCGCGAGCTGCGCGCCATGCTCGATCAGCGCTCGCTTCGCCAGCCGGAGCTGCATCTCGATCTCGCGCCGGGTGTGCGCCAGTAGACGCTCCCGTTCGGTGGCGGTCGCCTGCGAGATCCGCGCGCGCTCGGCCACCACGTCCTCCGCGCCCTGAGCGCGAAGCGCGTCGAGCTCCGCCGGCAGCGCCGACATCTTCTGCTGCACGTCCGCGAGCTGCGTGGTGGCAGCCGCCCGCAATTCGGCCGCCTTGACCAGCTCCTCGCGAATCTCCGCATGCCGCGAGGCGAGATACGACGAGAGCGGCGTCCGGAGGAAGTAGACCAGCAGACCGACGAGCACGGCGAAGTTGAAGAGTCGCGCGATCGTCGGCAGCGCGCCCTCGGCGTGCTCTCCTTCAGCGGCTGCGCCGTGTTCGCCGGTGGCGGCTGCTCCCTGCGATGCGGCAACCGGCGCCGCGTGTTCCTGCGCCGGCGGCGCCTCGGCCTGGCGGCTCGCTGCCAGCAGGCCGGGCGAAATCGCGGCGCCGATGCTGATCGCGAACAGGAAGGCGAGCGAACTGCGAGGCCACGTCGCGCGACGGGAGCGTCGCGCACGCGCGGTCTGACTGGGACTGGCGAATGGCATGAGCTGATATGTGTCCGGGAGCGCCGATCAGGAAGCCTTACGACCGAGAATCCGATCCGCCGCGGCGGCGCCCAGCGCTTCGGCATCTGCCGACAGCCGGCGGCGCGCCTCGTCGGCCTCTGACTTCAGCGTCGCGCTCGCACGCGCCACTTCGGCTTCAGCCTCGGCTCGGGTCGCTGCCAGCATCTCGGTGCGTTCGCTGAGCGCGGTCTTCCGCATCTCGTCCATCTGACGGTAAATCTCCGCGCGGGCCAGGGCTGTCTTCTGATCCAGCTCCGCCGCGGCGGCACGCGCTTCGGCGGCCGACTGCTCCGCCAACTCCCGAGCCGACCGGATGGCGTGCTCGCGCTCGCCCATGACGCGCTGCAGCGGCTTCAACAGCAGCCGGTTCAGGAGCGCGGTCAGCAGGAGCACGAAAAAGATGACCCAGAAGACAGACAGGTCCGGGAGCACACGACCTCCGAAGGCGGGGCGTACCCCACACGTCGCCCCTCATGGCGGCGACACAAAACATCAATTTATACCATTCGACGTGCCGGGCTGCCAAGCCAGCCCGGCCAGAACGGGGGTCAGCGGAAGGCTTCGAACGTGAACTAGAGCGCGACCGCCGTCATGGTGAGCACAGCCCGGAAGCGCAGCGACTTCTGCGTCGTCTCCATCGTCCGCGGTGGCTGAAGCGATCACCTATTCGAGCACGACCTGCCCGGGGCCGGATTCGACAGTCCCGATCAACGCCGCGGCGACGCCGGCCGCCGCGAACACGGCCCTGGCCGCGGCCGCATGCTGGGGCGCGATCGCCGCGAGCAATCCTCCGGATGTCTGCGGGTCGTGGAACACCGTCACCAGCGCGGGGGCGGGGGTCCCGCGGAGCGCCAGCGTGCCGGCAAAGTGCTCCCGGTTGGTCACGCCGCCCCCGGGCACGTTGCCCTCCACGAGGTCCAGGACGCCCGGAAGAAGTGGCACCGCGGCCGAGTCGATCATCAGTCGGCAGCCGCTGGCGAGGGCCATCTCCGCGCCATGCCCGACCAGGCCGAAACCGGTGATGTCGGTGCACGCGTGCACCGCCCCGACGGGCAGACTCTGCAGCGCCTCGCACGCGGCCCGGTTCAGGACGAGCATCGATTGCACGGCCGCCTCCGCCGTGTCGGCTGGCGCCCGTCCGAACTTCAGCGCCGTCGTGACGATCCCGGTGCCCAACGCCTTGGTCAGGAACAACGCGTCCCCGGGCTGCGCGCCGCCGTTCGCCCAGAACCGGGCGGGATGGACGTCACCGGTCACCGCGTAGCCGAACTTGATCTCCTGATCCTGCACGGTGTGGCCGCCGAGCAGCGCCACGCCGGCCTCCCTGAGTGCCTCGAGCCCGCCGGCGAAGATCTCCCCGAGCACCGGCTCGTCACCGTCCGCGGGAAACGTGGCGATCGCCAGCGCGGTCAGCGGCCGTCCGCCCATGGCGTAGACGTCGCTCAGCGCGTTGGCCGCGGCGATCCGTCCATAAGTGCGCGGGTCGTCGACGATCGGCGTAAAGAAATCCACCGTCTGCACGAGGGCGTGCTCGTCATCGAGCCTGTACACACCGGCATCGTCCGAGGTCCGATAGTCGAGCAGGACCCGGTCGTCGTGATGGACGGGCAAATCGCCCAGGACCCGGGCGAGCTCACCAGCGGCGAGCTTGCTCGCTCAACCGGCGCAGTGAGAGTACGACGTAAGTCGCTTCACTTCGTTTCGCTCCTTTCTTGGTTCTACGGGTGCTCACGGGTTCTGGGGTGCTCAGGGTTCTGGTTCGACAGGTTTTTCGCGGCGCGGAATCTCTGGTTCGAGGGTTCACGTCCGGCGATCGCTTGCGGCGCCCAACGACCAAGTGCGTCCGGGAACCACTGGAACCATTTAGAACCGTGCGAACGAGCACCCTGAGAACCTTATGAACTCACAGAACCTATAGAACTCGGGGTCTTTGGTTCTACCGTCCCACCAACATCTCGTACACCCTCTGCAACTCGTCTTCGCTCGTGAAATCAATCTCGATCTTGCCGCCTTTTCCTTTGCGGACGATGCGGACGCGGGTGCCGAGGGCGAAGCGGAGTTTCTCTTCGGCGGCGCGCGTGTGGACGTCCTTCAGCGGGGCGTCGACGTCCGGCGGGGGAGTGGTGGTCTTGCGGATCAGCGCTTCGGTCTCGCGCACCGAGAGTTGCTTTGCGATGACGTCGCGGGCGAGACGCAGCAGTTGTGCCTCGTCGCTGATCCCGGCCAGAGCGCGCGCGTGGCCCATCGACAGCGTGCTGCTGGCGACGCTCTCGCGTACTTCGTTCGGCAGCTTCAGCAGCCGCAGGTAGTTGGCGATTGACGATCGATCCTTGCCGACCGATTCGGCGATCTGTTCCTGGGTGAGATGCAGATCGTCGATCAGCCGCCGGTAGGCGAGCGCTTCCTCGAGCGGGTTGAGGTCGGCGCGCTGGATGTTCTCGATCAACGCGGCGGCGAGCAGGCGTTCGTCGGGGATATCCCGGACGACCACCGGGACCTTCAACAGGCCGACACGTTGTGCGGCGCGCCAGCGGCGTTCGCCGGCGATGATTTCGTAGCGGCTGCCGTCGCGGCGCACGACGATCGGCTGGATGATCCCGTTCGAGCGGATCGACGCGGCGAGCTCGTCGAGGCGGCTGTCGTCCATGGCCGCGCGCGGCTGGAACCGATTCGGCCGCAGCAAGTCGAGGTCGACGTCGAGCGACCGCTCGGCCGGCGCGGCCGGGGCCTCGGGAATCAGCGCGCTCAGCCCGCGGCCGAGCGCCGGACGCTTGTCAGCCATGCTGTGGCTCCGTCTGCGGGCGCGTGGCGGCATCGCGCGCGAGGAACTCCCGGCCGAGGGCGACATACGCTTCGGCACCGCGGGACTTCGGATCGTAGGTCACGGCCGGCATGCCGTGGCTCGGCGCTTCGCCGAGGCGGATGTTGCGCGGGATGACCGTATCGAACACCCGCTCCTGGAAGAAGGCCCGGATGTCGCGCGCGACCTGCTGCCCCAGGTTGGTCCGCTCGTCGTACATCGTCAGCACCACGCCGGCGATGTCGAGCACGGGGTTGAGACTGCTGCGGATCCGGCGCAGGGTGGCGACGAGATCGGCGAGCCCTTCGAGCGCGAAGTATTCGCAATTCAAGGGGATCAAGACGGCGTCGGCGGCGACGAGCGCGTTCAGCGTAAGCAGTCCGAGAGAGGGCGGGGTATCGATGAAGACGTAGTCAAACCGATCCCCGAGGCTGCCGAGCACCGATCGCAGACGCTGCTCGCGATTCGGAAGGGACACGAGCTCAACCTCCGCGCCGGTCAGGTTGCGATCAGCCGGAATGAGGCTCAGCCCCGGAATCGCGGTCTCGAGGATGAACGCGTCCGCCCTGGCCACCTCGCCGGTCAAGGCCTGATACACGCTGCCGTCGGCGGTGGTCTGCCCCTTGAGGCCGACGCCGCTGGTCAGGTTCGCCTGGGGGTCGAGGTCGACGAGCAGCACCCGCTGGCCGGCAAGGGCGAGCGCCGCTGAGAGGTTGATGGCTGTCGTCGTCTTGCCGACTCCGCCTTTTTGATTGGCGACAACCAGAACCCTACGCATTATGTTGATTGACCAAATCCTGTGGATACGCGATGGAGAAGACGACCGACAAGGATAGCGTTGACGCGTTGTTGAAGCAATGGCGGATAAGTGCAGGCAGTCGCATGCTATTCAGCACGAAAGGGTTAGGTGGGACGGCGGCTGGCGCAGGGCGATCATTCGCATTGGGGACCATCGGGGCGTGCGCGTGCGACGGCTGGCGGGCCATGGAATGTGGGTAGTCGCATTTTTACCTGCGGCCCGACCACGTCGTGCCCCGAACGTGCTGTCCTGCTTTTCACTCAACAATGATGTTGGCCTGTCGCATCAGCGCGGGTTCGAGGACCGCCACTCAGGGCGGACTGCCACCTGATCAAGGCACTTCGAGTTCTGCAAATCGCTTTCATTCACAGCTTCAGCGACGAGTCGCTCTGCAGTTGGGTGAACGCGTTCTCTGCGTCTTCCACGGAGCTCTGGGACTCCGCTTCCAGGGTGCCGCCGGTTCAAAGGCGTGACTCCACATCGTTACGGCTGCTCAAGTGACCTTGATCAGGTGTCGCGACCACTCAGCCGAAGGTTGAGATTTGCCGCAACGGCTATGTCCAGACTCAGCTATACGAGCGGCTACCCGAAGCGGAATCCGCTCGTTCGTAGAGTTGAACAAAAAGACACCCTAAGTGATCGTCCTAAGACAGCTGAGAACTCGCGGAACTCAACGGCTACACGACGGGAGGTGTTCCACGTGGAACACTCGCAATGTGCCCGACGGATCTCTTCGCCAGAATCGTCAGGCGACTGTTCGTCGCCTCCAGCAGCGGTAGTGTCCTCTCATAACTGAGCGTGGGAATCAGCGACTCAGTCTCTCGATCTCCGTCTGCGCCTCTGAACAACATCAAGGTGCCTAAAGGACGGACGAAGGCTTGGAGAGACGTCAGCGTCTTCGGCTGGACGCGAACTGCCCGGATTGTCAGCACGTCGTAGCGCTCATGCAGCTCGGGTCTGGCGAGCAGTTCCTCGTACCGGCCGTTTTCGACGTGGGTGTCCCGCAGCGAGAGATGGCGAATGGCTTCGCGAAGGAAAGCGGACTTGCGGACCTTGACCTCCACCATCGTCAATGAGACGGCAGGGGCGGCCAGCTTTAGCGGGATAGCGGGCGAACCGCCCCCAGAGCCGATGTCCATGATTCGCTGTGTGCCGGCTGGAAGGTGTCGGGCGGCAGCCAGCGGCTCGAGAAGGAGCCGATCGATGGCTTCGTCCGGATCAGAAAGCGCCGTGAGGTTGATTTTGCGGTTCCAGCGCGCCAGCAGCTCGTAGTACTCGGTGAGCGAGGTAACGAGATCGTCAGAGGGGAAAAGACCGGCTTTGGCGGCGCGGCGGACGAGACGGGTCTGAAAATCCCTGGGCGCCACAGCGGAAGAGTATCAAAGCTGACGCGCCTCCCGTGCGCGATCGATGTAGGCACCGACCACCGCCACGGCCGCCGCTGTCACGCCGGGAATGCGCAACGCCTGTCCAAGCGTCGCCGGCCTCACTTCAGTTAGACGCTGCACCATCTCATTCGACAAGCCAGGAATCCCGTCGAACTGGAACCATTCGGGAATAGGACGACTTCCTTGCTTGCGCTGGCGCTCGACCGCGGATACCTGCCGCTTCAAATACCCTTCGTACTTGAGCTCGATCTCCAGGCTCGCCGCGTCGATGACGCCGTCCTGCTCGGAGATGCTGAGACTCGCCAGCTGACCCTCGGACCGGAGCGTCGCGAACGAGACGGCGGGGTTGCGCAACGCGCGTTCCGCTGGCATCCGGTGGCCGCTCACGACCACTGACTCGCGTTGAACACATGCGCGGTTGAACTCGAGCCTCTCTCGCCGCAGCCGGAACCGCTGCCACCGCTCGTCGTCTACCAGGCCCGCCTCGCGCCCGACGGGCGTGAGACGTAGATCCGCGTTGTCGATACGCAGCAGCAGCCGATGCTCTGCGCGGGACGTGAACATGCGATAGGGCTCCAGACAGCCGCGGGTGGTCAGATCGTCGACGAGCGTCCCGATATAGCTGTCGCTGCGATCGAAGTGGATCGCTGTCCGGCCGAGTGCCAACCGCGCTGCGTTCAGGCCGGCGACCAGCCCTTGCGCCGCCGCCTCTTCGTACCCGGAGGTTCCGTTGATCTGCCCGGCGAGAAAGAGACCGGGGACGCGCTGCGTCTCCAGAGTCGGCGAGAGCTCAGTCGGCTGGATGAAGTCGTACTCGACGGCATAGCCTGGCCTCAGAAGCCTCGCCTCCTCGAGGCCGGGCAGTGCGTGGACCAGCTCTGTCTGGACCGACGCCGGAAGACTCATCGAAAATCCATTCAGGTAGATTTCATCGACGTCCACGCCCTCGGGCTCGAGAAACAGGTGATGCCGCTCCCGATCCGGGAAGCGCATGACCTTATCTTCCAGAGATGGGCAGTATCTTGGTCCAATGCCCTTAATTTGTCCATTGTAGAGAGGAGACTGGCTGATGTGCTCCCTCACCAGCTCGTGGACGCGGCGGGACGTGTGCAGCGGGTAACAATCGATCTGCGGACGATCGATCCGATCTGTCGTGAACGAGAAAGGGACCGGCGGATCGTCGCCCCCCTGGCGTTCGAAACGGGAGAAGTCGAGACTTCGCCGATCGAGCCGCGGCGGCGTACCGGTCTTGAGGCGCCCCCATCGGAATCCGCAGGCCTTCAGGGATTCCGCGAGGCCGTGCGATGGCGGTTCGCCCGCGCGTCCGGCCGGTCGCTGCTCGCGGCCCACGTGCACCAGCCCATTGAGGAACGTGCCGGTGGTCACCACCAACGTACGGCAGCGAATGATCCGGCCATCCTCGAGCGCCAGGCCCGCGATCTTCCCGCCCTCGAGCACCAGGCCCTCGGCCTTGGCGAGAATCCATTCAATGCGATGCTCGGCACGGAGTGCGGCCGACACCCACGCGCCATACCGCCGCTTGTCGGCCTGGGCCCGTGGCGACCACACGGCCGGTCCGCGGCTGCGATTGAGCAGCTTGAACTGAATCCCCGTCGCGTCGATCGCGCGTCCCATCAACCCGCCGAGCGCGTCGATCTCGCGGACCAGGTGACCCTTCGCCGTCCCGCCGATCGCCGGGTTGCACGGCATGTGCGCGACGGTGTCCGCCGACAGCGTACAGATGCCCACGCTGCACCCGAGGCGCGCCGCGGCCCACGCCGCCTCGACGCCGGCGTGACCAGCCCCGATCACCAGGACATCGAGCTCACTTGCGGCCATGTCGTGACCTACTTGCCAATGCAGAAGTTCGCAAAGATCGCCTGCAGCATGTCGTCCGGAGTGCGGGCTCCGGTGACTTCCTCGAGCCGCGCCCGCGCGTCGTGCACGTCCACCAGCACGAACTCCTCGGGAGTCCCCGCCGCCGCCGCGTCCCGCGCCTGTCGGAGGGCATCTCGCGCCCGTTCGAGCAGCGCCACGTGCCGCAGGTTGGTGACGGCCGGCGTATCGCGCACCGGCTCGCCTTCGCCTGCGTCCGCCAAGACGTGCCGCAGTGACTCGATGCCCACACCTGTTCGCGCCGACACCTCGATGACCGGGACGGCGAGTGCGGCAACGTCCCAGGCCGCCCGCAGGTCCGACTTGTTCGCCACCACCACCCGCGGCCGCGCCGCCGTCAGTTCCAGCAGCGCGAGATCGTCTTCTGTCAGCGCGGACGAGCGATCGAGCACCAGCACCGTGAGGCTCGCCGTCTCGCGCGCCGCGACCGCCCGCGCGATCCCTTCGGCTTCAACCGCGTCGAGCGGCGCGCCGCGCACACCCGCGGTATCGACGATCGTCATCGGCACACCCTCGATGTCGATCGTCTCGGTCAGCACGTCCCTCGTGGTACCTGGCCACTCCGCAACGATCGCCCGCCCCACGCCGGCGAGCTGATTGAACAGGCTGGATTTCCCGGCGTTGGGCCGGCCGGTTATCGCGACCAGCAAACCTTCGCGGATCATCCGCCCGCGTGCGGCCGTCGCGAGTAGCGCGGAAATCGACTCGGTGATCGATCCGAGCTCACGCGCGGCTTCGTCCTCGTCGACGAAGTGATAACCCTCGTCCGGGAAATCGAGCGAGGCCTCGAGGCGCGCCGCCAGATCGAACAGCCGCGCGTCGATCGCGCGGATGCGCTCGGTCAGAGTACCTTCGAGTTGATCGAACGCCGCGCGCGCCTGCAGCGGCGTGACCGCCTCGATGAGATCCCGCACCGCTTCAGCCTGCACGAGATCGATGCGCCCGCGCACGTACGCGCGCAGGGTGAACTCACCGGGCTCCGCGAGCCGGCTGCCGGCATCCATGGCCGCACGCACGATCCCCCGCAGCAGCACGGGGCTGCCGTGCGCGCTGATCTCGACGACGTCCTCGCCGGTGTACGAATGAGGCGACTGGAAGTAGGTGAGGACGACCTGGTCGGCCGCACCAGCCGACGCGACCGTCTTGGCGAGCGTCGCGTGGCGCGGCGTGAGCGGCGTGGTGCGCCCGGTCAGATGTTGCGCCACGCGCAGCGCATCAGGACCGCTGACCCGCACGACGCCAATTCCGCCGCGGCCGGGCGGCGTGGCAATCGCCACGATGGTGTCGTCGGTGGCGTACACGGGGCTCAGGCGACCGCGTGCGCCTCGCTGGACAGAACCAACGCCCTCGTCGGTTCGTGCGGAAACCGTCGGAAAGGTCTCGGCCTGAGGGCGATGCATGCCGCCCGGCGATAGACCTGCGTCACGCTGCCGTCCTGGTCTTACCGCCGGACCGAGATGATCACGGTTTTCATGAACGCGTCACCGATGCTTTCCGACGACATCTCCGGATCCTCGGCAACGGTCAGGTGAACCAGGCGTCGCGCGTACGGGTTGAGCGGTCCCATCTCCTGCTGCGTCCCGGTGCTCTTGGCCCGCTCCATCATGTAGCGCGCCATCTGCTTGGTCTCGGCGTCCTTGCCTTTGCGGTAGTCGAGGCAATCCACCACCCACGACCGATCCCCCTTCAACTCGCGACGAAACGCGGTGTTGACGATGTGCTGCAGGGCATCGAGCGCTTCAGCGCGGCGGCGGAGGAGCTGATCGCCGCCCTCACCCGTGAGCTCGACCCGGATGTTGTCGCTCTCGTCGACGAACGCGACGTCGAGCGGGACCCCCATGGCGCCGAGCGTCTGCTCGAGAAACTGTCGCACGCGATCTTCCAGCTCCATCACTTCCGCTCCTTTGCCGCCTGCTCGGTGCGTCCGCCCCCGGCGCTCTTCAAGCGGCGTTCGGCCTCGGCCCGCCCGGCCTTCGCCGGCGCCCCGATCAGACGGTTCGTGACCGCCTGCTGCCCGATCGCCCACAGGTTGCTCGTCGTCCAGTAGAGGACCAGCCCGCTCGGCGCCCACACGAACATCGACGTGAACACCAGCGGCATGAACATCATCATCTTCTGCTGCACGGGATCCGCCGTCGACGGCGTCATCCGCTGCTGCACGAACATCGTCATCCCCATCAGGACCGGGGTGATGTAGTACGGATCGTGGGCCGACAGATCGTGAATCCACCCGACGAACGGCGCGCCGCGCAACTCGATGGCGACCGACAGCATGGCGTAGAAGGCGAACAGCACCGGGAGCGTCAGCAGCATCGGCACGCAGCCACTGGCCGGATTCACGCCGCGCTCACGATACAGGTTCATGAGCTCGACGTTCATCTTCTGCTTGGCCGGGTCGGCCATCTTGAGCTTGGCGTAGCGATCCTGGATCGCTTTCACCTCGGGCTGCAGATCCTGCATCTTCCGCATCGACACCACGCTCTTGTGGCGCAGCGGGAACATGACGAGATTGATGAGGACGGTCAGCGCGATGATCGACCAGCCGTAGTTCCCGAGGCTGGCGTTGACCCATTTCAACGCGCGCAGCAATGGCACCACCAGCCACGAGAACATGCCAAAGTCGATCGCCCGCACCAGATTGCGATCGACGGCGGCGAGCACGTCGAAATCCTTCGGCCCGAGGAAGTACGGCGTGGCGTTCTGGGTCTGTGACTTCGTCGACCAGCTGACGAAGTTCGCCCCGGTCGTCGACCCTGCGACCGGCACCGACACCGGCTGGTATTCGACGTGAAGCCGATCGCCGCCCGGCAGGGCAGCGGTCAGGAAATAATGGTCGTCGACCCCGACGAAGCCGAAGTTGCCTTCTTCGTTCGGGCTCTTCTGGATGTTCGAGGTCTTGACCCGCGTGACCGACCCGTCGCGATAGAAAATCGGCTGGGCCGGCGGGTTGTAGCTCCCGCTCCGCTCGATGATGCCGTTGCCCAGGGCCGGTCCGAACTGCACAGTGGCGTTCACCGGCGCGCCATTCTGCGTCACCGTTTCCTTGAATGTGACGACGTATGGGCTGCCAGGCTTGAAGCCGAACTCCTTGCGCGCCGACAGACCGCTGGCGTCCTGGTAATCGAACGTCAGCGTCGCCGGGGCGGAACCCACCGTCAAGGCATCGCTGCTCGGTTTATAGAGCGCATTGCGCAGCGTCGCCGAGGTCTTCCCATCGTCTGCCAAAAGCGTGAAGGGTCGGGGCCCGCCGCGAACCGCCTGCGGCACGAGGTCGAGAGGCGCGCCAGAGTGATCGCGATAGCGTTTCAGCACCCAGCTCTTGAGCACCGCGCCACGGTTGGTGAACACGGCGCGCACCGCCTCGTTCTCGACGACGATGTCGCGCTCGGTGGTGTCGCTCACGAGCGCCGCCGCGGCCGGTGCGGCGGTCGACTCGGCCTCTGCTGACGGAGACTGGGCGGCCGAATCGGTGGCGGTCGTGCCCGTCACCGCTGGCGGCGCGACGGTCTGCACCGGTGCCTTGGGGGGCGGAAAGAACGCCTGGTAGCCATACAGCACCAGGAACGACAGGGCGATGGCGATGAGAACGCGCTTTTCCATTCGCTACATCCGGCTCGACGACACACGCGGCGCTGCCGTGGGCACGGGATCCAGCCCGCTTGAACCGAGCGGGTGGCACCGCGCCAGCCGCCGCGCCGCGAGCCACGTCCCCTTGACGGTGCCATGGACGATCACGGCCTCGCGGGCGTAATCGGAGCACGACGGAACGAACCGGCAGGATCCAGTAAACAGGGGCGACAACAGCATTTTGTAGAGCGTGAGCAGCGCCAGGGCGGATCGTTGCGCCAGGTTGCGCGGCGCGGTGCCAGGGTCAGCGGGCATTGCGGGCCGGACGTGGTGAGCCGCGGCGGATGGCCGACATCAGGTCGCGCTCCAGCGCGACGTAGTCGGCTTCGAAGAACCCGCGCCGGGGAATCGCCACGATGTCGATCGCGGGCCCCGATCCGGGCGCGACATTCCTGCGGAACACCTCTCGCATCAAGCGCTTCGCGCGGTTCCTGGCGACCGCATTGCCGACCTTGCGGCTCGCCACGAGGCCGAGCCGCGGACGACCGGTAGGGTTCGGAGCGATGACCAGTGTGACGTATCTGCCGTGGGTCCGGGTTCCCGAGCCAAACGCCTGCTGGAACTCGGCCCGGCGACGAACCCGGCGGCTTTTGCCGAAACACTGGGATTGCATTGTCCGTCGCCCGGCAAAGCCGGCCGAAAGCTCGTTAGCTCGGGGAGGAAACGGTGAGCCGCTTGCGGCCCTTGGCCCGGCGGCGCTTGAGGACGAGCCGGCCGTTTTTCGTGGCCATGCGCACCAGAAAGCCGTGTGTGCGACGGCGACGACGACGGTTGGGCTGGAACGTACGCTTCATGATGTCGGAATCCCCTGGCCGTCAAAATTCCCTGACGGAGAAACGTCGATAGTAGCGAACGTCGAGGCGAAGTGTCAAACGAACGGGCCCCCGCTGACGCGATTGTCAGGCGTCTGGGCCTGTGCTACAGTCGCCGTCCCCCTGCGATTCTCGTAGGGTCTCCCCCCGAAGTTTTCCACAACTGTGGAAAAAAATGTGGAAAAGCCGTAGTTTCGCCCCCTGCGCCGACCTGCTGTCAGGGTGAGACGCCAGCAGAAGGCGAAAGTCGCTTAAACAGGCCTGAAAACGTTGCGTGTCGCGTTCTGGTCGGGATCGGGCCGGAAACCGGCTTCCGACCCCTCCGTGGCGAAAGTCTGCATCCGGGCGTTCAGAAATCAGAATAAAGACCATGAGCGGCAGCAATATCTGGGATCAGGTGCTCGCCAGGATAGAGACCAAGGTCAACCGCCACAGCTACTACACGTGGTTCAAGCCCACGTCTTTTCTCGTCGACAAGGGCACCAGCCTGCACGTGCGCGTGCCGGACACGATGTTCCGCGACTGGCTGAACAAGCACTACGCCGGCGTAATGGCTGAGGCACTTGCCGAGGTGCATCGCCAAGGCTGTGAGCTGCTCTTCGTCACAGACGACGGGATGGCGGCGGAGGAACTGCCGATGCCCGAGGCTCCCGCGGAGCCGGCCGAACCAACCGAGCCGGTCACGTCGGCAGAACCGGGAAGTCTCGCGCCGCGCTACTCCTTCGACACCTTCATCGTCGGCCCCTCGAACCAGTTCGCGCACGCCGCGTCGCGCGCCGTCGCGGAAGCGCCATCGCGCTCGTACAACCCACTGTTCATCTATGGCGGCGTGGGGCTCGGGAAGACCCACCTGATGCACGCCATCGGGCATTACGTGCTGAACCATCAGCGCGGCCTGAAGCTGACCTACATCTCGGCCGAACGGTTCATGAACGAGATGATCAACGCGGTCCGCTTCGATCGAATCCTCGAGTTCCGCGAGCGCTATCGCAGCGTCGACGTGCTCCTGGTCGACGATATTCAGTTCATCGCCGGCAAGGAAGGGACGCAGAACGAGTTCTTCCACACATTCAACGCGCTCTACGACGCCCAGAAGCAGATCGTCATCAGCAGTGACTGCCCGCCCCACGAGATCACCTCGCTCGAGGAACGGCTACGTTCCCGTTTCGAGTGGGGCCTCATTGCCGACATCCAGCCGCCGGATCTCGAGACCAAGATCGCGATTCTCAAGAAAAAGGCCGAAAACGAAGGGATTCCGCTGCCGGACAACGTCTCCATCTACATCGCCGGCAAGATCAAGTCGAACATCCGCGA
>Ga0207701_10000034_pt1 | contig 104150 bp, 93 predicted proteins | sample KBSSwiSSwithPhiX_FD_184294 | JGI IMG/M metagenome (GOLD analysis project Ga0207701, IMG submission 184294) | Switchgrass rhizosphere bulk soil microbial communities from Kellogg Biological Station, Michigan, USA, with PhiX - S5 (SPAdes) (version 2) | ecosystem: Environmental > Terrestrial >...
CGACCTCGCGAACCTCGTGAACGAGGGCGCACTGCTCGCCGCCCGCCGCAATCACGACAAGATCTACATGGCGGATTTCGAAGAGGCCAAGGACAAGGTGATGCTCGGCGCCGAGCGGAAGTCGCTCGTGATGAAGGAAGAGGAGCGCCGTCTGACGGCGTACCACGAGGCCGGTCACGCCGTGTGCGCGATGATGGTCAAGGGGAACGATCCGCTGCACAAGGTGACGATCGTGCCGCGCGGTCGCGCGTTAGGCGTTGCGTTCACGCTGCCCGAGGATGACCGCGTGTCGGTGACGCGCGAACAGATCGAGGCACGATTGGCAATGGCGTACGGTGGCCGTGCGGCGGAAGACCTGGTGTTCGGCCACGACCGAGTAACTACGGGCGCCGCGAGTGACATCCAGCAGGCGACCGGGATCGCGCGACGCTACGTGACGCAGTGGGGGCTCTCGGACACGATCGGCCCGATCCTCGTCGGCGACAACGAGCAGGAAGTTTTCCTGGGCCGTGAGCTGATGAGTCGGCGGGAGGTATCGGAAAAGACCGCGCAGCTCGTGGACACCGAAGTGAAGCGCGTGATCGACCACGCGTACAACCGGGCGAAGGCGGTGCTGACGGAGCACCTCGAGCTGCTGCACAAGGTGGCGGCCGCGCTGTTGGAGCGCGAGACGCTGACCCGTGAGGACATCGAGGTGCTGCGTCGTGGCGAGCAGCTGCCGCCGCGCACCCCGACAATGCCGCCTCCGCCGGCGCCGGCGACGCTGATTCCATCGTTGGCGGAGCCGCGGCGAGTGCCGCCCATCATTGGTGGGCCGGAGCCGTCGCCCGCGTAGTCGTCGCCGGCGGAGCCGGCGACGAGCGGGAACCGGGAACTGGGAACCGGGAACGGACTAACCTCTGTTCCCGGTTTCTTTGTAGGGATTGGATCAGCCGTGTGAGGAGGGCTGCCACAGTGTCCACTAGATCTCGGCACTCGCGGATGCCGTCCTGAGTTGCGTACCCGAGCCGATACGCGAGCTCGAGGTGCGTATCAATCTCTCGCAGAGATCCGCGCGCGTTGGACAGATGGTTGAGATATTCTCCTATGGTAAGTCGGCCATTGCCCTCGGCAATGTTGGCGGCAACCGAGACCGCTGCGCTGCGAATCTGAGCGGTGAGCCCGTACCGTTCCTCACGCGGAAACGTTCTCGATACTTCGTAGCATTGGATGCCGAGCTCGATGGCCGCTTGCCAGACCCTGAGGTCACGGTGATCACGCACGTTGCTCACAGCTCGCGTCCTGTGTCCGGTTGCTAGTACTCTCAGGCCAGGGACTGTCGTGAGCGTCATCGAAACCGCGGCGAGATATCCGAATCCTCGCGTGCCCGACAGCTGGCGGATTAGGGGGCGTTGGCTGGCTATTGATCGGCCCCTCCTCGTCGGAATTCTCAACGTCACACCCGACTCTTTCAGCGACGGCGGACAGTTCGACTCAACCGATGCCGCACTTGCACAAGTGGAACGAATGCTGGCAGAGGGCGCGGACGCGATAGACATCGGCGGTGAGTCCACCCGACCTCAGGGCGCACGCACCGTTTCAGCGGCGGAGGAGATGAGCCGGGTCCTTCCGATTATTCGCGCGGTTCGCGGCCGATTCGCTACTCTGCCGATTTCGGTCGATACGACGAAGTCCGTGGTTGCGTCAGCGGCAATCGCCGAGGGCGCCGACATCATCAATGACGTGTCCGGCTTTCGAATCGACCCGCGGATGGGCGAGATTGCGGCCGCGGCGAGTGCCGGCGTTGTCTTGATGCATTCACGCGGGTCCGTTGAAGAAATGGGTACGTATCGCCACGCCAACTATGGTGATGATGTCGTGGCGGAAATTCTCGCCGAGTTGGGTGGTTCACTAACGTGCGCATTGGGGGCCGGGGTCGATCGCCAGGCGATCGTCCTCGATCCGGGGATAGGTTTTGCGAAACGCTCGGAGCACTCTCTTCTCGTGCTGGCAGGGTTGGAGCGGTTGACGTCGTTAGGTTGCGCGATCATGGTGGGCGTATCGAGAAAACGATTCATCGGAGAGCTGTCGGGAGTGGCGATCGCGAGAGACCGCGTGGCGGGTACCGTAGGTGCGAATGTCGCGGCGCTCCTGCACGGCGCGCGACTCTTTCGAGTGCATGACGTTGCACCCAATCGCCAGGCGCTCGATGTCGCTTGGGGCGTCATTCAGGCTGGGTACGGCGCAATGAACTCAGACGACTCGCAGTCGCCCGGTTCCCAGTTCCCCGTTCCCGGATCCCGCCGTCCATGAATTCCGTTCTCGATCAATTCCGCCTGCTTCATCCAGGTCCTCGCGATCTCCTCGAGATCGTGATCGTCGCGTACGTGTTCTATCGCGTGCTGTTGCTCATCCAGGGCACCCGCGCCGTGCAGATGCTTATCGGGATCGTCGTGCTCGTGCTCGTGTACGCGATTGCGTGGGTCGCGAAGCTCACCATGATCACGTACCTCCTCGAGCTCGTGTTCACGTACGGCGCGTTCGCGGCGCTCATCATTTTCCAGCCCGAGCTGCGCTCAGGGTTGGCGCATCTCGGCCAGTCGCGCGTGACGCGGTTCTTCCGCCGCATGGAGGAATTCGAGGTCGGCGAGGAAGTGGCCGAGGCGGTCGAGCGACTAGGGCGATCGGGCATCGGTGCCATCATCGTCCTGGAGCGCGAGATGGTGCTCGGCGACTACGTCGAATCCGGGTCGGAGATGCAGGCCAAGGTGTCGGCGGACCTGCTGACGACGATCTTCACGCCCTACTCGCCGTTGCACGACGGGGCAGTGATCATCCGCGGCGATACCATCATAGGCGCCGGGTGCATCCTGCCGCTCTCGCAGGCGCCACTGCCCGATCGGTCGCTCGGCACTCGGCACCGGGCGGCCATCGGCCTCAGTCAGGAAACCGACGCGGTCGTCATCGTCGTGTCCGAGGAGACATCCACGATCTCGGTCGCTCTGACGGGTCGCCTGACGCGTAACCTGACCCCGGCCCAGGTGCGCGACCTCGTGTCGGGCCGTCCAGCGCGATCGGCCGCCGAGCAGCAACCGGTCGCCGAACTGCCGGCGTGAGGGCCGGGTCGCCGCGGCGCGCGTTCGTCCTCGTCGCGACGACGCTCGGCGTCGTTTACCTCGCGAGCCTCGCGCCGAGTGTCACGCTGTGGGATGCGGGTGAGTTCGCGTCGGCGATCGAATCGCTCGGGATCCCGCACCCACCAGGCACGCCACTGTTCATTCTCGTGGGGCGCGCTTGGAGATTGCTGCTCGATCTCCTGCCCACCGCGGTCGCGACGAACCTGCTCGCGGCGGCATGCACTGCCGTGGCCGGCGGACTCGCCGCGATTCTCGTCACGCGATGGACGCGCGACGTACCCGCGGCATTCGCGGCGGGTCTCGGGTTCGGCAGTTCGGCGACGGTATGGCTCAACGCGACCGAAACGGAGGTGTACTCCGCCTCGCTGCTCATGTCCGTCCTCATGCTGTACGTGGGCTTCAGGGCTCACGCGGATCGCCGGTATGCGCGCCTCGATGCCGGCGGTACGACGCCAGCCATGGCGTTAGGCAGGCATGATCTGCTGCTGGCGTACCTGTTCGCCCTCACGCCTCCACTGCATCTGAGCGCAATGGTCGCCGCACCCGCGGCGATCGCACTGGCGACCGTCGATCGGGACCTTCGGATCGACGCAGCGCGGGCGGGTATCCTCCTCGCCGCCGCCGTCCTGGCAACCGGCGTTGGCACGGGGTCCCTCCCGATCGCAGCGGCAGGCTTCGTATTGCTTACGATCTGGGCGTTGCCGACGCGGCGTCGGCACGTCGGCCACCTCGACGCCGCCGCGATCGCGGCCGTCATCGCCGTTGGCGCGTCCAGCTTCCTCTACCTGCTGGTTCGCGCTCGACACGACCCGGCGATCAACCAGGGCAATCCCGCGAGCATCGCCGGAGTCATCGAGGTAATCGCGCGCCGCCAGTACGACGTCCCCGGCCTCTGGCCCCGCCGCGCGCCGTTCTGGCTTCAGATCGGAAATCTCATCCAGTATGTCGATTGGCAGTTCGCCCTGGGGCTCGATCAATGGGTCGGCGCCTCACCGCTCCGGACGCCGGTGACGGCGGGGTTCGTAGCGTTAGGCGTTTTCGGGAGCCGATGGCACCTGCGCCGCGACCGGCGAAGCTGGGCGGCGCTCCTGATCCTCGTGGCGTCCGCCACCTTCGGGGTGGTGCTCTACCTCAACCTCAAAGCCGGGCCATCGTTCGGTTACGGCGTGCTTCCCGACACCGCGGACCGCGAGGCTCGGGAACGCGATTACTTCTTCGCGCTCGGGTTCGCCGGGTTCGGCCTCTGGATGGGGATGGGTGCGGTCTCTCTTGCGCGCCGCATCGCGCAACGGAGCGGACGCCCGGGTCTCGCGTTCGCGGGACCGATGCTCGCGGCGCTGCCGTTCCTGCTCAACTGGCGGGCGGTGGATCGTCGTCGGGAACCCGCGGCGACGCTGCCTGATGCGTTCGCTCGAGCCACGTTGGAGTCCACGCCGCCCGGCGCTGTACTGTTCGTCGCGGGTGACAACGACACGTACCCACTCTGGTACGTTCAGGTGGCGGAACGCGTGCGCCAGGACGTTACCGTCGTGACCGTGCCGCTCATCCCGGCGGAGTGGTACCGCGCCGAGCTGGCCCGGCGACACGGACTCTACGAGCTCGCCGACACCGCAAAGTGGAAGGGAACACCGCGTGAGCTCGCGTCCATCGCCGACCACGTGAGGCGTTCCGGGCGTCCCATCGCCGCGGCAGCGTCCCTCGAGCCCGAGCTTCGGTCGGCGCTAGGCACGGGCTGGACCTTTCGCGGCCTCGTCTACGTTTCCCACCAGTTTCCGGACTCCAACGCGATAACGGAGGTCGAGAAACCCGCGGTAGATTCCACGGCCGCAATGGTCGCGCGCTTCTTCGGCGGATCGGTAGACGCCGACCGAGTCTACGATCCGGCGGCTGTCTACATCGCGCATCTGCTCACCTGTCCCGCCCTCGCGAGTCAGGCGGCCCACAGCTCCCCAACCGACTCGGGCGGCTTACTTGCCTCGCGTTGTAACTTCCGATAAAATGTAATGTTATGCCATTTCCAGACCTCGCCGCTCGCGTCGCCGAGGTGCGCGAGCGCATCGCGGCGGCGGTCGCTCGAGGTGGCCATGCGCAACGGGTTACGGTCATTGCCGTGACCAAGACGTACAGCCCCGACGCGGTTCGGTCGGCGTGGGAGTGCGGTATCGCGGACGTCGGTGAGAACAGAGTGCAGGAAGCGCTGTCGAAGATGGACGAGGTGAGCGTCCCGGTCCGGTGGCACCTCATCGGACACCTTCAACGCAACAAGGCGAAAGCCGTCGATCGATTCGAGATGGTGCATTCGGTCGACAGTAGTCGTCTTGCTGACGCGGTTGCACGCGTCGGCGAGGAGCGCGGGAGTCCGATCCGCGGCCTGATGCAGGTGAACGCGTCGGGCGAGGAGGCAAAAGGTGGGCTTTCGCCCGCCGAGGCCGAGAACGAAGGGGAACGCTGGTTGCGCCTGCGTGGTTTGCGTGTCGACGGCGTCATGACGATGGCGCCGCTGGACGCGGACGAGCGCACTCTGCGCGCGACGTTCGGTGGTGCACGCACGGTGAGGGAGCGTCTCGTTGCGCTCGGACACCCGGCGGCGGAGCTCTCGATGGGGATGTCCAACGACTACGAGATCGCGGTGGAGGAAGGGGCCACGATGGTCAGACTCGGCACTGTCCTGTTCGGGGCGCGACACGCATGAGTGACGAAGCCTTTCATCTCACGGCGGTCGACATCCGCCGGTACGATTTCGGCTCGGCGCTGCGCGGCTACGACAAGGCGCGGGTCGACCAGTTCCGCGACCAGGTGGCCGCCGAAGTGGAGCGGCTTGGTCGCGCGAACCAGGAGCTCGAGCAGAAATCGAAGGGTCTCGTGGAGCAGCTTCGTGCGTTCCGCGAGCGCGACAAAGCGCTGAACGACGCGCTGGTCTCGGCGCAGCAGCTTCGCGCGGATATTCGTGAACAGGCCGACCGCGAAGCGCAGCTCCTGATGCGCGAGGCGCGGGCGCAGGCCGAGCGTGACCTGGACTCGATCCGTGCCGAAACGCGCAAGCTCGAGGATGAGATCCAGGGTCTCGTCCGGGCCAGGCGCACGTACCTGTCTCAGCTTCGCGCGATGATCGAGCGCCAGCTCGTAGAGATCGAAACGGCGGAAGCCGCATCGATGCCGCAGCCCGCTGCGGGTACGCCATCGGCGACGCCGAGGCCGGAAGAGCCGAAGCGGTCGGCGCACCCCACGCCCGCGTGGTTGGACTCGCTGGTGAAGGAATAGCGTGGCCGTACCGGCCGGCGGAACCCTCGCGAGCGATCGTCAGGTGATGCTCGACGGTCCGCACACGCTCGAGCAGGTCGAGCGTGCGACCGACGTCGTGCAAAGTCGCTTTGGTCGGGCGCCGGATGTTGCCGTCATTCTCGGGACGGGCCTCGGAGCGCTCGCGAGTCGAGTCGCGGTGGAGGCGAGCATCGACTACGCGGACATCCCGGGGTTCCCGTTGTCGACGGTCGAATCCCATGCGGGGCGACTCCTGTGCGGAACCCTCGCCGGGAAGACGGTCGTGGCCATGCAGGGACGGTTTCATCGCTACGAGGGCTATTCCCTCGCGCAGGTCACGTTCCCGGTGCGCGTGCTGCGCGCGTTAGGCGCGCGCACGCTGGTCGTCTCCAACGCCTGCGGCGGGATGCATCCGCTCTGGGCGCCGGGCGAACTGATGCTCATTGCCGACCACATCAACCTCCTCGGCGACAACCCGCTCATCGGGCCTAACGACGATCGGCTCGGACCGCGCTTCCCGGATATGTCGGAGCCGTACGATGGCCGGTTGCGGGCGATCGCGCGCGCGGTCGCGCTCGAGCATGGCATCACGCTGCGCGAAGGCGTCTACGTCGCCGTCCCGGGGCCGAACCTCGAGACGCGCGCCGAGTACCGCTTCCTCCGGGCGATCGGCGCCGACGTCGTCGGCATGTCCACGGTCCCGGAGGTCATCGTCGCGATCCACGGCGGCATGCGGGTCCTGGGGATCTCGATCATCACGGACCAGTGTCTGCCCGACGCGCTCGAGCCGGCGAGCGTGGAGAAGATCATCGCGGTCGCATCACGAGCGGAGCCGAACCTCACCACGCTCGTGTGCGGCATGCTGGAGCGCGTGTGACGGCCGTCGGATCCGAGCAGCGATTTCGACTGCTTCCGCCCGACGACGGAGCGAACGCGCTCGAGGAGGAACTGCTCGCACGGTGGCACGAGGAGGGACTCTTCGCGCGCACGCTCGAAGCACACGCCGATGCGACGTCGTGGGTCTTCTTCGAGGGACCGCCGACGGCAAATGGGCGGCCAGGCATCCATCACGTCTTCGCGCGAACGATCAAGGATCTGTTCTGCCGACACCGCGCGATGAGCGGCTTCCGCGTCCTCCGGAAAGCCGGCTGGGACACGCACGGGCTGCCGGTGGAGATCGAAGTCGAGAAGCAGCTGCCAGCACTCCTCCGCGCGCGCGGCATGAGCGAGGAGGAGATCGCGCGCTACAGCGGCAAGCCGCTCATCGAGGCGTTCGGGGTCGAGGAGTTCAATCGCCTGTGCCGCGAAAGCGTGTGGAAGTATCAGGGCGACTGGGAGACACTGAGCGAGCGCATTGGCTACTGGCTCGACTACGACAACGCGTACGTCACGTACACCAACGAGTACGTCGAAAGCGTGTGGTGGGCCCTCGCCACGCTGCATGAGAAAGGCTACCTGACGCGCGGCCACAAGGTCCTGCCGTACTGCCCGCGCTGCGGCACGACGTTGTCGAGCCACGAGGTGGCGCTCGGATACCAAGACGTTTCGGATCCCAGTATCTACTTCGCGCTTGATCTGAAAACGGGAACCGGGAACGGGGAACCGGGAAGCGAGCCTCCGCGAGGACCCACGGTTCCCGGTTCCCTGTTCCCAGTTCCCAGTCGGAGAAGAATCCTGGTGTGGACAACCACACCGTGGACCCTCGTCTCCAACGTCGCCCTCGCGGTACATCCGGAGCTCGATTACGTCGAGCTGAAAAAGAAGACCGGTACCGACTGGACGATCATTCTCGCCGAGGCGCGCGCGGGGGCGGTGCTCGGTGACGACTATCGCGATCGGTGGGAGACGGTTGGCCGGTTCCCGGGATCGATGCTCGTTGGGGCGCGCTATCAGCGGCCGTTGGACTGGGTGTCGTTCGACGGGGTGCAGGGCGATCACGGCGTGATCGTCGGTGAGGAATTCGTGTCGGCCGATGATGGCACCGGTGTCGTGCACATGGCACCGGCGTTCGGCGCCGATGACTACGCCGCCGGGCAGCGGCACGGGCTCGCGTTCGTGCAACCGGTCAACCCGCGCGGCGAGTTCCCGGCGGACATGCCCGTCGTCGGCGGTCAGTTCGTCAAGAAAGCCGATCTGTTGATCATCGAGGAGCTCGACCGGCGCGACGTGCTGTGGAAGGCCGGGACGCTCATCCACGCCTACCCGCACTGCTGGCGGTGTGGAACGCCACTGTTGTACTACGCGCGTGCGTCGTGGTTTATCCGGACGACGGCGTTCAAGGACGACATGTTGGCGCGCAACGCGCGCGTCGACTGGCATCCCCGCGAGGTGGGCGCCGGGCGGTTCGGTGAGTGGCTTGAGAACAACATCGACTGGGCGATCTCGCGCGACCGCTACTGGGGCACACCGCTGCCGGTGTGGGTGAACGACGAGGATCCGGCCGAGATCGAAGTGATTGGGTCGTTCGCGGCCCTGGCTGACCGCGCCGGAACCTCGTTAGGCGCGGATTTCGACCCGCACAAGCCGTATATCGATCGCTACACGTGGCCCGCCAGGAGCGGCCGCGGCACGATGCGCCGCGTCCCCGAGGTGATCGACGCCTGGTTCGACTCCGGTGCGATGTCATTCGCGCAGTGGCATTACCCATTCGAGAATCGCGAGACGCTCGCGAAGCAGTACCCGGCGGATTTCATCGCGGAGGGCGTTGATCAGACGCGCGGCTGGTTCTATAGCCTGCTAGCCATCGCAAGCGGGCTAGGCTCGGCGTTGCCAAATAACGAGCCGCTTGGAGAGCGGGAACCGGGAACAGGGAACCGGGAACAGAAACACCCAGGAAACGCGGTTCCCGGTTCCCAGTTCCCGGTTCCCAGCACGGCACCCTACAGATCTGTAGTTGTAAACGACCTCGTGCTGGATGCGCACGGCGTCAAGATGTCGAAGCGACTCGGGAACATCGTCGACCCCTGGGCGGTGATCCCCAAGTACGGCGCTGATGCGGTGCGGCTGTTCCTGCTCTCGTCCAGCCAGGTGTGGAAGCCCCGCGCGTTCGACGAGGCTCAGATTCGGGAAGGGGTCACGCAGTTCCTCGTGACCCTCAAGAACGTGTACAGCGGAATGTTCGCCCTCTACGCGAACTTCGGCTGGGAGCCCACGGCGCTCGACCCGGCGCCGTCCGACCGGCCGGCGATCGATCGGTGGATGCTCTCGCGCCTCGCGACCGTAGAAGCCGACGTCGATTCGCTGCTCGTGGCGTTCGACGCCACGGCCGCCGCCAGGACGCTCATGAGCTTTGTGGTCGACGATGTCTCCAACTGGTACGTGCGGCGGTCACGCGCTCGCTTCTATGAGGTAAGCTCACCGGACAACCGTGCGGCGTTTGCGACGCTGCACGAGGTGCTGGTAGTAACCGCGCGGCTGCTGGCTCCCCTGGCGCCGTTCCTGAGCGACTGGCTGCATCGCGAGTTGACGGGAGTCTCGGTACACCTCGCGCCCTATCGTCGCTCTGACCCGGCGCCAAGCGACCCCGCGCTGGAGCGTGCAATGCGGGAGATCCGGACGCTCGCACGGCTCGGACGCGCGGCGCGCGAGGAGGCGGCCATCAAGGTACGGCAGCCGCTGTCACGACTGGTATGCGTTGTGCCTTCAGCGCTCGCCGTTGACGTCGGGTCGCTGTCCGACCTGCTCGAGGCCGAGCTCAACGTCAAACGTGTGGATCTCGCAACATCGGCGGATTCGCTCGTTACCCTTCATGCGAAACCGAACTTCCGGTCGCTGGGTAAGAAGTTCGGCAAAAACACCCCACTCGCGGCGCAGGCGGTTGCCGCGTTTACCAGCGAAGAGCTTCGATCGTTCGAGCACGGGCAGTCACTCGCCATCTCGGTTGGGAACGAGTCCCGTACGCTCGATCACGAGGACTTGAGCGTCGTACGGCGCGCCACGGGCGCGCTGACGGTGAAGGAAGAAAATGGCCGCGTTGCGGCAATCGATCCGACGGTAACCCCGGAGCTTCGGCGCGAAGGGATCGCGCGCGAGCTCGTGAGCCAGCTCCAGCGATTGCGGAGGGACTTAGGTTTTGTGGTGAGCGACCGGATCCGAGTGTGGATCGCCGCTCCCGCGGAGACGTACGAGGCGATCAACGAGTACGCTGGCTGGATCGCCAATGAACTCCTCGCCCGCGAGATTGTTGCGGGAGAGGCACCGGCCGGTCAACAGGTGCACGAGCTCGACCTCGATGGGTCGGTGGTTCGTGCCGCCCTTTCCAAGGAACTGTAGCAATGGCATCCGCAAGCAGCGCGAGCAGCGCCAAGAAGGCGAAGCCCATGAACAAGAAGAACCTTCAGCACTTCGAGAAGCGCCTGCTCGAAGAGCGACGTCGCGTGCTGAAGGAGCTGGGGCACTATGACGAGACCTTCGGTGCGACGCCGCAATCCGCCGATGGGGACCTGAGCTCGTATTCGTTCCACATGGCCGATCAGGGCACCGACGCCATGGAGCGGGAGAAGGCATTCCTGTTCGCGAGCCAGGAAGGCCGGTTTCTCTGGCACATCGACGAGGCGCTCCGCCGCCTCTACCGGTCGCCCGAGACGTTCGGGAAGTGCCACAACTGCGGCAACGAGATTGCCTTCGAGCGCCTCGACGCGTTACCGCACGCGCGGTATTGCATCGAGTGCAAGCAGCGCGAGGAAGATGCCAAGAAGTAGCACGCCTAACGCGGTCGTGTTCTGGCCCGTCGTCGCGGTCATCGTCATCGCGGACATCGTGACGAAGATGATCGCGCTCAACACGCTCGCGCCGTTCTCGCCGCAGCAGGTAATGGGCGATGCGCTGCGGCTCACGCTCGTCCGCAACCAGGGGGCGGCGTTCGGCCTGTACCTCGGAGAATACTCCAGGTACATCTTCATGATCCTGACGGTCGGCGCGCTGATCATTCTGTGGCGACTGTACCAGTCGACACGGGAAGGAGATCTTCCTCGGACGCTCGCGATCGCGCTCGTCTGTGCCGGCGCACTCGGCAACCTGATCGACCGGATTCGTTGGCACGAGGGCGTTGTCGACTTCATCGACGTCGGCTTCCGGGACATGCGCTGGCCCACGTTCAACGTGGCCGACATGGCGGTGAGTACCGGGGCATTCCTGCTGGCGTGGGTGCTCTGGGGCGATGACCGCGCCGAACGGGCGCGGGCAGCCGAAGGCGGGGCGGTGAGCGGAAGCTCGAAAGCCGCGAGCGCGACCGCCGGGTCGCAGGATGCCCCGTAACCCGGAAGCGCGCCCGAGCCACCACGAGTTCACCATCGAGGCGGATGCCGGCGTCGGCGTCCGCCTCGATCTCTTGGTGGCGGAGCGCCTCGCGATCTCGCGCAACCAATCGGCGACGTTGATCGCGAACAAGCTCGTGACGGTCAACGGCAAGTTCGAGCGTGCCAGCTATCGCGCGACGCACGGCGATCGCCTGTCGGTTGACGTGCCGGCGCCGCCCGCGCGCGATATCGAGGGTGAGCGGATTCCCCTCGACGTCGTGTTCGAGGATGACGACATCGTCGTCGTGAACAAGGCGGCGGGCATGGTCGTGCATCCGGCGCCAGGCAATTGGACTGGCACGCTGGTGAACGCGCTCATTGGTCGCGGCAACGACCTCGCGGACTCGGGCGACTCCGACCGGGCTGGCATCGTCCACCGTCTCGACAAGGACACCTCCGGGCTGCTGCTCGTCGCGAAGACCGATCGGGCACACCGCATTCTCTCGAAGGCGATTGCCGACCGCCGCGTGCTCCGACGCTATGTGACTCTCGCGTGGGGACATCTCGACGCCGACCGCCTCACCGTCGACAAGCCGATCGCGCGCGACCCGCGAGACCGGAAGCGGATGGCGATCGTCAGTTCCGGAAGGTCGGCGAAGACGGACTTCCTGCGCCTCGCGCGGTTCGACGCCACCGATCTGCTGCGCGCGCACCTCTACACTGGCCGCACGCATCAGATTCGTGTGCACCTCGCGTCGGTCGGGCACCCGGTTGCCGGCGACGACACCTACGGTGGTGGGGGAGGGCGACGGCTGCTGGCATTGCCGCCGCGACGGCACTTTCTCCACGCCGCATGGTTGCGCTTTCGGCACCCGGTCTCCGGAAATGCGATCGACCTTCGTGCTCCATTGCCCGATGACCTCAGGCGGTCGCTCGTGGCGGCGGCGCAGGACCGTTCGCTCGAAACCCTTCCGGACCCGCTCGACTACTTTGGCTTCTACCGCGACGCCGACTGAGACGCCCGAGACAGTGTCACCAGGCACGCTGCGACTGCTGTTGTTCGCAGTCGCCGGGACCGTGTACGGCTGTGACATTGGCGCCGTCCGTGAGATCGTCCCGCTCCGGCACACGACGCGGCTGCCCGGCGCGCCGCCGTACGTGCGGGGGCTGATCAATCTGCGTGGTGCCATCGTCACCGTGATCGACCTGGCGGTCCGCCTCACTGGTGGCGGCACTCCGGACGAGGGCTCCGTGGTTCTCGCCGAATTCGGGAACAAGAATGTCGGCCTGGCGGTGGACGAGGTGCGTGACGTTCAGCTCCTCGCGCCGCAACAATTCGAGCCTGCCACTGGTGACATTGCGCGCGGGGGAATCGTGCGCGGTTTGGGACATCTGGACAGCGGAGTCGTCATAGTCCTAGAGGTCCCCGCAGTCATTCGGCAAGTAATGGCGTAAGGCACGCGGGGCAAGCAGCGCGGCCGGCGTGGCCAGTAACGAGTACGCCAGTGGTCAGTCCTCCGTGATGAGTCGTGAGTTCCTGGGACTCACGACTCATCACCGAAGACTCACGACTCACGACTTGTGACTGGCCAGGCTCGACCGAGGGCCCTCTACCGGGACGACGGCGATTCCTCGCTCCGCTCGGAATGACACCCACTCGGAGTTCGGACTGTGAGCCACACGGTATTGATCTGTGACGACGCGATCTTCATGCGCACGATGGTGGGCGACATCCTGCAGCAGGCTGGATTCGAGATCGTTGGCGAAGCGGAAACCGGCGTTCAGGCGGTCGAGAAGTATCAGCAGCTGCGACCCGACCTCGTCACGATGGATATCGTGATGCCCGATATGGGCGGCATCGACGCTGTGCGGGAGATCACGAAGTTCGACCCGCAGGCCAAGGTGCTCATGTGCAGCGCGATGGGCCAGCAGGCGCTCGTGGTCGAGGCCATTCAGGCCGGCGCGAAGGACTTCGTCGTCAAGCCGTTCCAGCCGAGCCGCGTATTGGAAGCGGTGCAGCGGGTGCTCGGATAGGTCGCGTTCGCTCCCCTGAACGCTCTCGCGCGAGCGTTTCATGGATACGGCACGCTACGCCGAGCTGTTCCTGACGGAGAGTCAGGACAACCTCTCGGCGATCAATCACGCGCTGCTGGAGCTCGAGCGGACGCCCGGAGCGCGTGAGCCGATCGGCGCGTTATTTCGCGCCGTCCACACGGTGAAGGGGATGAGTGCGACGATGGGGTACGCCGTCGTCGCCGAACTGTCCCACGAGCTCGAGACCCTCCTCGACCTCGTACGGCGGGGAGAGCGCGATGTGAGCGGGACGCTCATGGACACGCTGTTCTCCGCGGCCGACACCCTCGAGCGCGCTATCGAGCTATCGGTGGCGGGTCGCGAGGAAGAGATGGACGCCGCGGAGACGATTGCCGCGCTTCGTGCGGCGGCATCGCCGACGTCTGAAAGCGCCACGACGAGCGGCGTGTTATCCAAGCAGAAAAAAAAGAAACGCGCGACGCGCAGGTCCGTGGCCGTGCCGGCGCCAGCGACAATCCGCGTCACGCAGGAGCCCAACACCCCAATGGCGGGTGTTCGCGCCTACCTCGTGCTCGAGCGCGCGAAGACGCTCGGCACCGTGCTTCAGGTTGAGCCAGCCCCTGAGACCTTCACTGCCGACGCGTTCGATGGGCGCCTAACGATCGGCATCGACACTGGCGCATCGGACGAGGAGATCGACCGCGTCATCCGCTCAGCCGGCCAGGTGGCCGAGGTGGTTGTCACACGCGCTGGCGTGGCGGGCGCGGGGCAACGGCCCGCGGTGCCTAACGGGGATGGATTGCTGCCCGTTGGAAGCGCGGGTCGCGCGAGCGAGCTCGTCGCGGCGCGTCAGCACCGTCACATCCGAATCGACCTTCACCGGCTCGACACGCTGATGAATCTCATCGGCGAGCTGGTCATCACGCGCGGGCGCCTGCAACAGCTCGCCACGACGATGAACGAGCCGGCACTCACCGAGGCGGTCACCCAGACGTCGCGGCTCGTTGCGGACCTGCAGGATGGCATCATGACGAGCCGCATGGTGCCGGTCTGGCAGGTGTTCGATCGATTCCCGCGTGTCGTCCGCGACGCCGCGCGTGCGCTGGGCAAGCAGGTTGAGCTCATCGTCGAAGGCCAGGAGATCGAGCTCGATCGCTCGCTACTCGACGAGATCGGTGACCCGGTCGTGCACCTGCTCCGCAACGCGATCGATCACGGGCTCGAGACGCCCGAGGAACGTGTGAGGGCAGGGAAGTCTCCCACCGGGCGACTCACGCTCATCGCGGCACGTGATCGATCGGCGGTCGTGATCCGCGTCACCGATGACGGGAAGGGCATCGATCGCGATCGCGTGCTGGCGCGAGCGCAGCAGATGGGTCTCGTCGAGAGCAGTCGCACGGAGCTCACCGACGACGAGCTGTTTCGTCTCATCGGGCGTCCCGGATTCTCCACCGCCACGCAGGTCACCGACATCTCGGGTCGCGGTGTCGGGATCGACGCCGTTCATACGCGTGTCCGCGCGCTTGGCGGAACGGTGGACATGAAGTCCGCGAAGGGCGAGGGCACATCGGTGACGGTTCGGCTACCGGTTACGCTCGCGATCGTCCGCTCGCTGCTCGCGCGGATTGGTGATGAGACGTACGCGATTCCGATGACGCACGTCAACGAAACGGTGCAGGTGGAGTCCGACACGATTCGCCACGTGAAGGGACGCGAGGTCCTGGTGCTGCGCGACGACGTATTGCCCGTCGTCCATCTCCGCGACGTCGTGCGCTTGCCAAGGCGCGACGGAGGGGGAGGGCAAGTCGTCGTATTGGAGGTGGCCGACCGGCGCGCCGGGATGGTCGTGGACGAATTGACGGGCCAACAGGAGATCGTCATCAAGCCGTTCGACACGGTGAAGGACGGTCTCTCGGTATTCAGTGGGGCGACGATCCTCGGCGACGGGGTACCGGCGCTCATCCTCGACGTCAGCAGTCTCTTTTAGTGGAGCGGGAATGAACGACCTGAAGACTCTGAAGCCGGTCCAGGTGGATGCGTTGCGCGAGGTCGCAAACATCGGCGCCGGGCATGCCGCCACCGCACTCTCCCAGATGACGGGCAGCACGATCATGATCAGCGTCCCGACGATCACGATCGCGAAGCTGGAGGACGTGCCGCCGCAGATCTCGGGGCCGGAAGAGCCGGTCGCCGCGGTGCTCATGAACATGATGGGCGACCTCACTGGCCGGACGCTCCTGGTGTTCCCGAAGCAGACTGCCGTTAGGCTGTCCGAGCTCATGCTGCGCCGGCCGGCGGGGACGTCGACGGAGCTGGGCGATCTCGAGCAGTCGGCGATCAAGGAGGCGGGGAACATTCTGAGCGGCGCCTACATGAATGCGCTCAGCGATTTCATGGGGCTCATGCTCCTACCCTCGCCGCCCAGCCTCGCCGTCGACATGTCGAGCGCAGTGCTGACGACCGCATACCTGCAGTTCGGCACCGACCGCGATTTCGTGTTCTGCGTGGAGAGCGAGTTCTACATGCACGATCTCCACGAGCGACTGCGTGGGTTTTTCCTGCTGTTGCCTGACGTGGCGTCGTTGCAAGCCATCCTGAAGGCCGTCCGTCTCGGATGAACCGAGCGGGGACCGGGAACCGGGAACCGGGAACCGAGGCTTCGTTCGTGGACAGTGATCCGCTCGCCAACCTCTCCCCGCGATCATCGGCGGCGCCGCAGGCGCCCGCCGATTCTTCCGTTCCCGGTTCCCAGTTCCCGGTTCCCGGCCAGGCGGCGTCGGGACTTCAGCCGAGCCTAACGTCAGAACGGGATCGCGATGTCCTGCGGTCATTCGCCAAGCGGATCGACCCGTCGGACGCCGGTGCGCACAACAACCTCGGGGTCCTCTACTACAACAAGGGCTTGTTGGGCGAGGCTGTTGCGGCGTTCTCGCGCGCGCTCGAGCTCGACCCAAAGATGCAGGTGGCGCAGCGCAACCTGGAGATCGCGTACTTCAACACCGGGTACTACGACCGCCGCGTCGCCGAGCTGAAGGACCGCCTGCGCGTTCAGGCCGACGACCGCGATGCACGCTGGGAGCTGGGCCGCACGTATGCGTTGCTCGGGCACGTGGACCACGCGGTCGAGGAGTTCAGCCAGCTGTTGCGCTTCTACCCCGACGATGTCGGCGCCATCGTGCAGCTCGGGCTCGCGGAAAAAGGAAGTGGAGACCTGGAGAACGCCCAGCGTTGGTTCTCGCGGGCCCTCGCCCTGGATCCGGGCAGCGCGATCGTTCAGTTCTACATCGGCGAGGTGCTATACAACCGCGGCCTCAACGACGAAGCGCTGCACGCACTGCGGCGATCGATCGAGCTCGCGCCCGATAACCCCGATGCGCACTACCTGCTCGGCTTCGTGTTAGGCGACATGGGTCGCCACGACGAAGCGCAGAAGGCGACGAAGCGGGCGATTCAGCTCAACCCGGCGCTGTCCCGGGCACACGCGAACCTGTCACTCGACCGGAGCACGTCGACCTCGTACGAGCCGGTCGTCGCGCAGCGCGCGGCACGCGGCGGCGATCGCGAGATGGGCGTCGCGCCCGACGGGCAGCTCGCCCATTTCAGCCTCGGCCTGGCGTTCCGGCAGAAGGGCTACTACGCCGAGGCGTTGCGCGAGTACCGGCTGGCGGCCGAGCGAGGCGAAGATGGGGATTTGCTGGTGCAGGCCATGGCCGAGGTCCACCTGCTGAAAAAGGAGCCGGCGATCGCGGCGCAGCTCTACGAGAAGCTGCTGGTATCCCGTCCCGACAGCCCGAAACTCTGGAACGAGCGTGGGATCGCCCTTCACCAGGACGGGCGATATGTCGACGCCGCCGAGAGCTACCGGCGCGCGGTCGCTTGCGACGCGAAGTACGCGTTAGGCCTGAACAACCTCGGCGTTGCACTGTATCACGTCGGCAACGCGGAGGCATCGGTCGAAGCGTTCCGCTTCGCTCTCAAGGCGCAGCCGTCGTTCATCAAGGCGCGTCTCAACCTCGCGCTGCTGCTCTTCAAGAAGAAGCGGCTGCCGCTCTGTCTCGAGGCCTACCGCCAGGTGCTGCAACTGCAGCCCGAGCAGCCGGTGGCGTGGAATGGCGTGGGGCTCGTGCTGGTGGAGCTCAGGAAGCTCGAGGATGCGCGAAACGCGTACGGCCGCGCGATTCAGGCGCGACCCAACTACGCCGAAGCGCATTACAACCTGAGCTTCGTCCTCTCGAATCTTGGCGATTACGATGGCGCGCTTCGCGCGACCAAGCGGGCGCTCGAGATCGATCCGTACTACGTCCCGCAGAAGTTCGAGCTGGCGATCGACCTCGAGTTCGAGGACCCGGAGTTCACGATCGTCCCGGACCTCGCCGGCGAAAAGCGTACGGATGGATCGGTCGAGGAGTTCGCGCTCGACACGGGTGTGCTCGATTCGCTGTTCACGGAGCTGGCTCCGGTGGCACCGCCTCCGCCGCCGGTCGTGCGACCAGGCACGCCGTACGCCGCCGCAGCCGATTATCTGTCGAAGGGACTCCTCGATCGTGCCTCAGCCGAGGCGAGCCGCGTGCTCGCGCGCGGTGGTGACTCGGTCGAGGGACTGACGTTGCTCGGCGACGTCTACGCGAAGCAGGGCGCGTATGGAGAGGCGCTGGACCGCTATCGCGGTGCACGTGCGGCGGCGTCCGGAACCGCCGACGCGATCGCCGCCACGCGGCGTGCGGTGGCCGGAGAAGTGCGCGTGCTCATCATGCTCGGACGAGGTGGGGAAGCGCGTCCGCTCGCCGAAGACCTACTGGATGCGGCGCCAGCCGATGTCGAGATGCTGATTCTCGCCGCGACCGCGCGCGCGGACGGCGGAGATCCGGCGGCGGCACTGGACGCGCTCGAGCGGGCGCGCCGCGGCGCCCCCGCGCGAGCCGACGTGCTCAAGCAGATCGGGGATGTCGCTCGCTCCATCGGCGATTTCGAGAGTGCCGCCGAGTCGTATCGCTACGCGCTGACGCTGGACCCGGACTTCGCGGTCGTTCGCTATCAGCTCGCGACGATCCTCGAGATGAAGGGCTTCAACATCGATGCGGAGCGCGAGCTCGTGGCGGCACTCGATTCGGTTCCGACGTACACCGAGGCCACGCTCTCCCTGGCATCGCTGCGCCGGCGACTCCGGCGCCACGAGGAGTCGCTCAGGCTGCTCGTCGAGCTGCTCCAGCGCGATCCGTACAACCTGGATGCGCTCACGTCGCTTGGTGAAACACTGTTCGAGAGCGCGCGCCGTGCCGACGCGGCAGTCGCGTTCGCGCGCGTGCTGCGCTTCGACCCGGAGCACGTCGGCGCACTGTACTTCGAGGGTGTACTCGCCGCCGACCATCATCGGTACCGCGAAGCGATCGATCGCTGGCGTCGGGTCGTCGACCTCGAGCCGGCAAGCGAGTACGCCCGGCGTGCGCGTCGGGACACGCGCACGGCAGCCGATCTGCAGCGCATCTTCGTCGCACGGGGGCCGGTGGCGTAATGGCGATCGAAGGTCCGCTCCGCGAGCTCGGGATCCATGACGTCTTTCAGCTCCTCGATCTGAGTCGGAAGACGGGGTCGCTGCGCGTCACGTCGGCGCTGCGCGACAACGAAGGCGTCGTCTGCTTCGACGGCGGCCGCGTGGTCTCGGCGTCGATCCGCACGAATCCACATCCGCTTGGCGCAATGCTGGTGCGCGCTGGGAAGATTTCCGAAGGCGATCTGCAGCGTGCACGCACCGTCCAGCAGAGTCGAAGCGACGGCAAACGGCTCGGCGAGCTCCTCGTCGAAGCGGGCTGCCTGACGTGGCGTGAGCTCGAGCGCCAGGTCCGCCTCCAGATCGAGACGGTCGTCTTCGAGCTCATGTCGTGGCAGGAAGGCTTTTTCTCCTTCGTCGAGGGCGGCAATGCCGACTCGACGACCGAGGCGACCGCACGCATCTCGACCGAGTCGCTGCTCATGGAGGGCGCGCGCCGGATCGATGAGTGGGCGCGCATCGCGCACAAGATCCCGCACCTCGGCGTCGTTCCGGTGCTCGCACCGATCGACGAAGACCATCCGTCGCTGCTCGATCTCCTTCCGAGCGAGTGGGAGATGCTCGCGATGATCGATGGGCAGTCCGACCTGCGCGGCATCGCGAACCGCCTTGGGCGGAGCGAGTTCGATGTCGCCAAAGTGGCGTATGGGCTCCTGTCCACCGGTGTGATCGAGGTGCGCGCGGCAGAGCGGCCCGCGATCGTGGAACCGCTCGCCGGCGACGACCCGGTACCGCACATCGAACAGGCGCGTGTCGCGCTTCGCGAGGGACGTCTCGAGCATGCACTCGCGGCGGCGAGCGCAGCGACGCGAGCCGCACCGACGCGCGCCGATTCGCAACTGCTCGTCGCTCGCGCCCTCATGCGGCTGGAGCGCGAGCCCGAGGCCATCGAGGCCCTCCGTCGCGCGGCGCAGCTCGAGCCGAGGAATCCGGAGGTGTTGCTGGCGTTAGGCGCTGCCGCGGCGCGCAGCGCCGGGATGGACCAGGCCATCATCTCGTGGCAGCGTTACCTCGTCGAGGCAGGTGATCGCCCGGCCGTGACGCGTGTGCGAGAGATGCTCGATTGTGTCGTGCGCCTGCGCGCGCTGCTCAAGGGGGTCGAGGATGCCTGACGAGATTCGCCGACTGAGCGATGATCTCGCGCGCGACCCGTCGAGCCTCGTGTTCATGCCGCTTGCCGACGCGTTGCGGCGCGCCGGCCAGTTGGACGTCGCCCTGCGCGTGGCGCTCCGGGGGCTGGATCGGCATCCGTATCTGCCGGACGCCCACGACGTTCTCGCGCGCATCCACGCGGATCGCGGGGATCTCGAGCGCGCGTCGGACGAGTGGGAGATGGCGTTGCGGCTCGATCCCTCGCACGCCCAGGCGAATCTGGGGCTGGGCTTCGTGGAGTTCCGCCGCGGCGACCTCGAGAGCGCCGAGCGTCGCCTGTCGACTGTCCCGCCTGCGGAACAGACACCCGGAGTTGCCGCCGCGCTGGCGCACGTGCGCAGCGCGCTCGGCGCGCGCCCCACGAACGGTGCGCCAGTCGTCGTGCCTAACGGCTCCGGGCCGACCGAGCCGACCGTTGTACCACCGGCAGCCGCGCGGGTACCAACCCCTCCGCGTTCGACTCAACCGGTGCCCGAGTTTCCATCACCGGATCCGTCGCGCACGAAACAGCTCTTCGATTCCGTGCTCGATGGATCGGATCAGCACGCGCTCCTCGTCGACGGAGACGGGCTGGTGCTCGCCGGTGCGTACACCGATGGCGACGGTAAGGACGTCGCCGAGGTGGTCGCCGCCGAGCTGGCGGGGGTAAGCAGTGAGGCCGAGCGCGCGATGCGCCATCTCGGGCTGGGGGCCTGGACGTCACTGCTGGTCGAGGCCGACGACGCGATCGTCGCCATGACGCCGGGTCCGAACGGAAGCCTCCTCGTGGTGACCGCGTCGCGCAAGACGCCGGTCGGCCTCGTGCGCCTGCTCCTGGACCGCGTGCTCGCGCGCGCGCGTGACTGGCTCGTGAGGGTGTCATGACCAAAACGCCGTACGCCGAGCTCCTCGCGATGCTGTCCCGACACCGCGGTGTCGTGGGCAGCTTCGTGGTCTCCGAGCGCGACGGACTCGCCGTCGATTCGAACGTGCAGATCGGCGTGCATGCCGAGGCTGTGGCGGCGCTGGCGGCGTCGCTGCACCGCAAGGCGCGCCTTGCGTGTGGCGCGGCGGGATGCGGCGTCGTGACATTCCTGCGACTCGATGCGGAGAAGGGGGGCATCCTCGCAGCTGGGAGAGACGATCTCGTGCTGGTCACCATCTCGGAGGCCCGGGCCAACATCGGGCTGCTGCGCGTCGAGATGATGCGGGCCGCGAAGGCCCTCACATGAGCTCACCAAGCGCGAGTGCGGCCGCATGATGACCGCCGTCGAGTCCTGGATCGAGGAGCCGCTGATGACGTTCATCAACGACTCCCGCGTTAGGATCGCGGTCCTGCTCGAGTCGAGCGGGCGCGTGCTCGCGCAGCACGGCTTTACGCGATCGATCGACGTCATGTCCGCCTGTGCGCTCGCCGCGGCCATTCACGCCTCGGCGGCGGAGATCGGTCGTCAGCTCGACGGCACGCCATTCAAGACCATGCACCACCCGGGGCGCGAACGACAGATCTTTCTTGGCGAGCTCGCGACGGGGCACGGCGCGCATATTCTGCTCACGGTGTTCGACGATGCGACCTCGATCGGCCTCGTTCGGCTGTACTTTGCCGAGCTGAGTCGACGGCTCGCCGGCGCGGCGGCGGCAACGTCGTCGGCGCCGCCGACGTTGGTCGACTTCGAGTCCGACCTCAACCGCAACCTGGCGAAGTTGTTCGGCAGGATCTGACCACAGGCGTCTCCATGTCCCTCGTCAACTACGCCGCGCGCGAGATCACGTGCAAGATCGTCTACTACGGCCCGGGACGGTCCGGCAAGACGAGCAACCTGCACTACGTTTACAATCAGGTGCCGGGCGACCGCCGGGGCTCGATGGTGTCGCTGGCGACGCAGACCGATCGGACGCTCTTCTTCGATTTCCTTCCCCTCGACCTCGGAACGATCTCGGGCTTCACGACCCGCTTGCAGCTCTACACGGTTCCAGGGCAGGTATACTACGCCACGACGCGAAAGCTCGTGCTGCAGGGGGCGGACGGGGTCGTGTTCGTGGCGGACAGTCAGCGCCGCCAGATCGAAGAGAACGTCGAGAGTATGCAGGACCTGCACGCCAACCTCGCCGAACAGGGCGTTGACGCGCGCAACGTTCCACTCGTCATCCAGTACAACAAGCAGGATCTTCCTCGCGAGCTCATCATGGATGTCTCGGAGCTCGACGACATCCTCAATTTTCGCGGCGTGCCCTTCCACGCCGGCGACGCCCTCCGAGGCACCGGCGTGTTCGAGACGCTCCGGAGCATCTCGGAGCTCGTGCTGCGCCGGCTGAGCGGCGCGGCCGCTCCGCGGGTGGCTGTTGGGCAATGAGTGTCCTTCTGGACGGGCGGTTTCGGTTCGACAACTACGTCGTCGGCGCGTCAAACCGTCTGGCGGTGGCGGCCGCCCGCGCGGTCGCGGAATCGCCCGGTGCGAGCTATAACCCGCTCTTCATCTACAGCCCGTCCGGGTTAGGCAAGACGCACCTCATCGGGGCCATCGGCTTTGCCGCGAAGCAGCTGCAGCCGGATCTCGTCGTCGAGTACGTTCCGCTCGACGATTTCGTGGATCAGCTGCACCTCGCCATCTCGTCCGGCCAGGCCGAAGCGTTCAAGCAGCGCTATCAGCGCGTCGACATGTTGTTGCTCGACGACGTCCAGTTCCTCACCGGGCGGCGCGAGACACAGAGCGAGATGCTGCGCATCTTCAACGCGCTGCAGGGGAGTGGTCGCCAGATCATCATGGCGAGCGACCGGCCGCCGTCGGAGATTGCCGATGTCGATGAGCGCCTGGTCACTCGGTTGGCTGGTGGCCTGATCGTCGACATTGGTTTGCCGGAGTACGAAACCCGCGTTGCGATTCTTCGCAACAAGTGCGCGGAGCGCGAGATGACGTTCGCCGACGGCGTCCTCGAGGAGCTGGCGCGCATGCCCTGCGGGAGCGTGCGTGAGCTCCAGGGGGCCCTCAACCGGCTCGCCGCGCACGAGGCGTTAGGCGAGCGTTCGGTCACGCCGGCGAACGTGCGTTCGATCATTGCCGCCGGCCGCGTCACCCCCGACCTCGGCCGGGCGGCCGCCGTGGCGACGGACGAATTTGCTGGCTTCATCTCGGACATCGCAGTGGCGGTCGCACAGCACGTCGAGGGTTGGCGCGTCAGGCTCGGCCAGCGGATCGCGCACTGGCAGGCGGCCGGGTACCGAACGACCATGCTCGAGCGCACACTGGCAATGAACGAGGAAGCCGACGTCGACGCGCTCGATGCCGCCTTCGCGAGCGGAGTAGCGCGGCTGGAGCAGCTCGAGGCGCAGGCGGTCCTGCTCGACCCGCGGCTCGCCGGACTCGATGTGTTCCGCGACCCGCAGCACATCCCCGAAGCCGAGGCACGCGTCGAGCAGGCGATCGCGGCGCAGAATCCGCCGCCTGGTCCGTGGCCGGCGTTTACGCTGGAGACGATGATCGCGGGTAAATCCAACCAGCTCGCGTTGCGCGCAGCGGAAGCGACGATCGAGGCGCCAGGCGTTCGCTACAACCCACTATTCGTCCACGGCGGCCCTGGCGTCGGAAAGACGCATCTGGTGCACGCCGTTGGCAATGCACTGCGCCGCAAGGCGCCGCTCTCGGGACCGGTCGCGTGCGTGAGTGGATCGCAGTTCGTCGACGAGCTGATTGCCGCCCTGCAGGACGGCACGGTGGATCGGTGGCGGGCGCGGTACCGCACGGCGGGGGCGCTGATCGTAGACGACGTGCACGCGCTTGCCGGCAAGGAGCGCTCGCAAGACGAGTTGTTCCACCTGTTCAACGCGCTGCACAGCGCTGGGAAGCAGGTGGTCCTCGCGAGTGATCGGCCTCCCTCGGAGATCGGCGAGCTCGAGGCACGGCTTCGCTCCCGCTTCGACGGTGGGCTCGTCGTTGCCATTCAGCCCCCGGACCGCACGCTCCGCGAGTCACTCTACGTCCGAACGCTGCAGGATCGTGCGCCGGACGCGGAGCCGGGCGTCGCTGCGCTGCTGGCCGAGCTTCCCGTGTCGGGCGCCGCCGAGGTGGAATCGGTGATCGACCGGGTGCTGCACGCAGCGCGCGCGGCCGGCGGCGCGGTCACGCTGTCGCTCGTTAGGCGCGAGCTCGGCGCCGGAGGTGCGGCGACGCCCGTGTCGTCGCCGGCCGTGGCCGACAAGTCATTCCTCGATCTCGAGAAGATCGTGATGGAGTGGCCGGAGCCCGACGGGCGAGTGATCGAGGAGCTCCGCTGATGGCGATCAAGGGAAGCCTCAACGAGGCGAGTCTGCCCGATGTGCTCCAGCTGCTCGCGATGGGGAAGAAGAGCGGCTGCCTGAGCGTCACGCATCGACAGAACTTCGGTTACATCTTCTTCGACAAGGGCCGCATCTGCTACGCGTCGATCGTGAACCGGCGCGACCGGCTCGGTGACATCCTCGTCAAGAACGGACTGATCACGCAGGCGCAGCTCGAACAGTGCGTCTCCGTGCAGAACAGGCAGCGGGACAAGCGACTCGGAGAGATCCTCGTCGAGCGCAACTTCATCGCGCGGGAGGAGCTCCATCGGTACATCCGCATTCAGATCGAAGAGGCGGTGTACTACCTGTTCACGTGGAACCAGGGAACGTTCAACTTCGAGGCGGATGTCGCGCCCGACGAGCAGGACTTCCTCGTCTCCATCAATCCGGAATCACTGCTGCTCGAGGGCGCGCGGCGCATCGACGAGTGGAGTCTGATCGAGAAGAAGATTCCGAGCTTCGACCTCATCTTCGAGGTGGACCGAAACCGCCTCCAGGAAAGCGCAGCCGAGCTGACGGTCGAGCAGGAGACGCTCGTGCGACTCATCGACGGGAAGCGCGACGTCGCGGGGCTCGTCGACGAGTCCGGGCTGGGCGAGTTCGACGCCGGCAAGTCGCTCTACGGCCTGATCACCGCCGGGTTCCTGCATCGCGTCGGTCGCACGAAGCCGGCCGAGGCAGTGTCGTCGGACGCTCGCGTCACCGAGCATCGCAATCTGGGCGTGGCGTTCTACAAGGCCGGCATGCTCGACGAGGCGGTGCGGGAATTCCGCCGCGTCAACGAACTGCGCCCGGGTGACGATCTCGCGACCTTCTACGCGGGGCTCGTGCTGCTTCGCCAGGGACGCTGGCAGGATGCCGTGTCGCTGTTCCAGCAGATGGTCTCGCGCCGCGCCGTCGGCGCGTCCGTCTACCACAACCTCGCTTATGCCCTCGAGCGACTCGGACGGTACGATGAAGCCTCCGACGTGCTCGCGCAGGCAATGCGAATGGGAAGCAACGATCCGCGGACGCTCCTGTCGGCGGGCGTACTCGCACTGCGGCGCGGCGACATCATCGAGGCCGACGTGCTGCTCGCCGAAGCGGCGACGAACTGGGAACGCCGGCCCAAACCGGCTGCGTGGTATCACTACGCGTCGTTGACGGCGGCGCTAGCGAACGACATCGATCGCGCGATCAGCGTGCTGACCGATGGTGTCGCCGCGCACCCGCATTCCGCGGTGCTGCTCAACAATCTCGGCGTCGCGCTGGAGCGGCGTGGCCGCGTGAGCGACGCGGCGTCGACATTCGAGCGCGGTGCGCTCGAGGACGCGACGCTGCCGCAGCTCCACAAGAACCTCGGCGACAGCTACTACCGCGCCGGGCGCTACGACGACGCACTGGAGTCGTATACGCGAGCCGTCAAGCATCGACCCAACCTCGGCGCGGACGTGTACCTCAAGCTGGGGAACCTGCGGTACCGGCGGCAGGAGCGTGAAGAGGCCAACCGCTGTTGGAAGCGCGCGCTCGAGCTGGAGCCGACGAACGCCATCGCGCGGACCAATCTGGAAACCGCGAGGCGAGTCGGATGACTGCCCCCGCGCACGCGGACGAAGCCGGCTTCGCTGAACTGACCGCGAAGATCGCGCGCGAGCGTGCGTTCGGGTGCGGCGCATACAAGGAGCGGTGTCTCCGCCGGCGCATCGCGGTGCGCATGCGAGCTCGGGGCGTTCATCGGTTCGCGGACTACGCCGCGCTCCTGGATCGAGACGCGGCGGAGTACGAGCGGCTGCTCGACACGCTCACCATCAACGTCACAAAGCTGTTCCGGAACTGGTCGACGTTCGATGCGGTGGCCAGAACGGTGGTCCCGATACTCTTGGAGGGGTCTAAGCGTCCCATCAACGTATGGAGCGCGGGTTGCTCGTCAGGCGAAGAACCGTATTCGCTGGCGATTCTGTTTCATCGTCATGCCGCAGGGCGGGGCGAATCGGTCGACGCGTCGCGCGTGCACGTGCTCGGCTCGGATATCGATCGTGCAAGTCTCGACGCAGCGCGCCGGGGGCAGTTCGCCGAAGCCGCCTTCGCCGACACGCCGCCGGATATCCGGCGCGCGTACTTCTCGGCACAGCCTCCGTTCGAGGTCGTGCCGGAGATTCGGGCACTCGTCTCGTTCGAACGGAGGGACCTGATCGTCGACCCGCCCCAGCGGGAAATGGACCTCATTGCCTGTCGTAACGTGTTGATCTACTTCGACCGGGCCACTCAGGAGACGCTGTTCCAGCGGTTCCACGATGCGCTGGCACCGGGCGGCTTTCTCGTTCTGGGCAAAGTCGAAACGCTGCTGGGCCCGACTCGTTCGCTGTTCTCCGCGGTAGACCCGCGCGAGCGCATCTTCCGCCGCCGTTGACCCCGACGCCACGTGAATCCGCCTAACGCCGCCGACCAGAAGGTCCAGGAAATCCGGGTCAAGGTGGCCGACTACGCCGTCGCGAGCGGGAGCACGGTCATCTCGACCATCGGGCTGGGGTCGTGTGTGGCGATCATGCTGTACGATGGCTCGTCGCGCATCGGTGGGCTCGCACACATCCTGTTGCCGAGCGAGGGGCTGTCACTCGACAGCGAGAATCGCGCGAAATTCCCATCGACGGCCATTCCGTTGCTCGTCGAAGAGCTGCGGAAACGCGGCGCCTGGGGACGGCCGATTGCCAAGATCGTCGGGGGCGCGAGCATGTTCTCGTCGCTGCTGCCGTCCGGCGGCATCAACATGGGCGAACGGAACGTCGAAGCCACCAAGCGCGTGCTGCGCCTGGCCGAGATCCCCCTGGTCGCCTCCGACACGGGCGGTGAGCACGGGCGCAGCGTTTACTTCCACCTGACGGACGGTCGCGTGGTTGTGAAGTCGCTCCGAATGGGGGAGCGTGTCCTCTAGGAAACGCACTGTCCTGGTCGTCGATGACAGTGCGTTCACGCGAAGGCTCGTCAGCGACATCGTCGACGCGAGCGGGGAATTTCGAGTCGTTGGCACGGCGCGCAACGGCCTCGACGCGCTGAAACAGATCCACGCGCTCGACCCGGACATCGTCACGCTGGACATCGAGATGCCGGAGCTCGACGGGCTCCAGGCCCTCGGCTACATCATGAGCGAGACGCCTCGTCCCGTCGTGATGCTGAGCGCGCTCGACTCGCCTAACGGGGGCGAGCTGACGATCCGGGCCCTCGAGCTTGGCGCGGTGGAGTTCGTCCACAAGCCGACGGTCGGCGTGGTCAACGCCACGGAGGTGTTGGGGACCAGGCTTCTCGAGGCGCTTCGAACGGCGTCGTGCGTGAACCTCCGCGGCGTGGGGATGCTCGCTCGCCCGACGCTCGTCGAACGAGACCGGGCCAGCGTTGGTCCCGGCGCGGCGACCCATGCCGTCGTGATCGCGGCGTCTACCGGCGGTCCAAGAGCACTGGCCGAGGTGATTCCACACCTCACGGCGGATCTCGACGCCGCGGTGCTCGTGGTGCAGCACATGCCGTCCGGGTTCACGGCGAGCCTCGCGGAGCGACTGCACGCGATGAGCAGGCTCACGGTGACCGAGGCGCGCCACGGCGAGCGGATCGAGCACGCGCGCGTCTACGTCGCGCCGGGCGGAATGCACATGCGGGTCATCGACGTGAACGGCGTGCCTCTGATCGCGTTGGACCAGACGCCGCCGATCTGGGGTGTGCGTCCCTCGGCGGACCCACTGTTTCGATCGGCAGCGCGGCGGTTTGGCTCGTCGCTCATCGGCGTGGTGCTGACCGGCATGGGGCGCGATGGCGCTGAGGGGTTGCGCGCGGTGCGAGACGGTGGCGGTTACGCGATCGTGCAGGACCGCGAGACGTCGATCGTCTACGGCATGCCGCAGGCGGCTTTGGCGACGGCCGGTGCCGATCGTACGCTGCCGCTTTCCATGATTGCCGCCGAGATCGTGAGTCGCGTGCCTCAGCGTGTGGCGCAGATCACATCCGAATGAGCGTGCTGGCAGCCGTCAGCCGCCTGCCGCCCACCGCCCACCGCCAGTCGCCTGTCGCCCGTGACGAGTGACTCAGTCGCCTTCAGGAATGTCTGGTTAGTAATGCCACGCCTTCGTCGGAAAACGCCCCACGAGCCAGTCCGCGCCGTTCCCGCACCCGCCGAGCGTGGGCGTGGAGCGTTGCCGCGGGCCACTCCGGTTGCCTCGAGGACGCTCCGGGACCTTGCCATTGCGCTCAATGGCGGCGCTTCTCGACCCCGAGGCCACGACCTCGAGGTTCCCAACTTCGAGGAGCTTGCGCCGCCGCCGCCGGTCGCACCGTTTCGCGATCGCGTACAAGCTCGCGAGGGGAGAGCAGAGCTGCTCGTATTCCGCGTGGCCGGCGAGCTATTCGCGACGGAGCTGCGTAGCGTCGAGGAAGCCGTGGAGGGAGTCGAGGTGCGCGGCATTCCTGATGCCCCACGCGCGATGCTGGGCGTCTTCGCTCTTCGCGATCGGACGCTCCCGATGTACGCGCTCGTTCGGGTGCTCGACCTTCCGGACCGCGAGCCCGCGACAATGACACTCGTCGTGCGTCCGTCCGCCGCGCGCATCGCCCTCGCGGTGGATGCGGTCGATGACGTGTTCGACACACCCTTCGATGCGGTTCGTCCTGCACCTGTGCCGGAGAACGACGGCATGATCCTGGGTGTGGTGTGGCGCGGGAACGAGCTCGTCACGCTGCTGGATGCCGACTCGATCGTCGCCACCTGCCTGGGCGCCACCCCACCCGACTCGTTATGACCGCCGTCGCTCCTCAAGTGTCGCAGATCGTCACGTTTCGGCTTGGCGACGAGCTGTTCGCCGCCGACATCTTCTCGGTGGAGCGCGTCCTCCGCTACACCGCGCCGACGCCGGTGCCGAACGTCCCGGCGTGGATCGATGGCGTCATCGACTACCAGGGTCGTGTCGTGCCAGTGATCGACCTGCGAAAGCGGTTCGAGCTTCCCGAGGCGCCGGTGCCCGCCGACGGCAGGATTCTCGTGCTCACGGTCGACGGCGAGTGGGTGGCGGTGACGGTGGACGCCGTGCTGGACGTCAGTCTGCTCGACCCGTCGCGTCTGGCGCCGCCGCCGGCACTGTTCCGCGGGCTCGCCGCGGGGTACCTGCGAGGAGTTGTTAGGCGCGGCGAGCGCCTCGTGGTCTTCCTCGACGTCGCGCGGCTCTTTGCTACCGACGAGCGCATCGTGCTCGAGCGATCCGCGGAGGAGCCGGCGCGGCATGTCTGACGCCGTCGCGACCGACGTGCGGGGGCGGTACGCGGCCCTCTCGGCCCGACTCGATGGTGCCGACGGGTCTGTCGACCGGTCGGCGCTGAAAGCCGACATCATCGAGCTGTTTCGGACCGTCGAGCGCGAGCTCGCCGAGCTTGGCGCCCTCAAGGAGGACGTGAAGAAGCTCGTAGAGCGCTGGAAGGCGATCGGTGGTGCGACGCCAACGCCGGCGCTTCAGCCCGCGGCCCCGCCGCTTCGCGCGGATCACATCGGGGCGTCGACGTTCATCGAGAAAGGCTGGTCCCGCATCTCGCTCGGCGACTACCCGGCCGCGGAAACGGCGCTGCAAAAGGCGCTCGAGTTGTCGCCTAACGATCTGCAGGCCATGTCGTTGCTGGGCTGGGCGCAGATGCATCAGGAGAAATACGACGATGCCCTGTTGCACTTCCAGCAGGTCCTCATGAAGGAGCCGGCGAATGCGCTCGCGCGCATCAACGTCGGCTACATCTGCCTCAAGAAGGGCATCTTCGGTGAGGCGATCGAGCACCTGTCGAAGGCCATCCGTCTCGACAACGACGCGAAGGCGACGCTCTACGCGCACTACTACCTCGGATTGGTGTACCTCGAGCGCGAGATGTACGAGGACGCGCAGACCTTCTTCCGCAAGAGCCTGACGCTGGGGCCGAATCTCGTCGAGGCCTACTTCGAGCTCGGGCGGGCGCACTGGTTGGGCGGCCAGAAGGACGACGCGAAGGAGGCTTGGCGCGCCGGTGCGGCGGCGAACAAGTTCAATCCATGGGGAAAGCGCTGCGCCGAGGTGCTGGCAAAGGTGGAGGCGGGGGGGCAACCAGAGTAGCAGGGAACCGGGAACAGGGAACTGGGAACAGAGGCGCCTCTGAAGCACGGTTCCCGGTTCCCTTTTCCCGGTTCCCGGTTTGGCTGGCTGTAGGCATCCTGCTCAGTATCACGAACCTCGCGGGGGCCCAAGACTCGGCGTCGCGCTACGATGGGGGACGGTTCACGGTCGTCGCATATTCCACCGACGACCTGCTCGCGAAGTCGCTGCTCGCCTCAGCCGTCGGGCGCGACACGTTTCCTGGGCTCGCACGGCCGACGCAGCGCGTCGTCATCGCGATCGCGCCGGATCACCGACGGTTTCGCGAATGGATCGGCCCGACGGCGCCCGAGTGGGGAGCGGCCGTCGCATTCCCGGAGTCGAGCCGCATCGTTATGCAGGGGCGCGACGCCGCGTCCGACGCCGGCGATCCGGTCGAAGTGCTTCGCCACGAGCTCGCCCATCTGGCGCTCCATGAGGCGCTCGGCGACCTGCCGCCCCGGTGGTTCGACGAAGGCTACGCGAGCTACGCCGCCAACGAGGTGGCTCGCGAGGCGGTGCTCGGGGCGAACCTCGCCCTCCTGTTCCGCGGTATGCCGCCCCTCGATTCGCTCGACGCCGGGTTCGCCGGTGGGTCGTTGCGGGCGGAGGGGACATACGCGCTGGCGTACCGCGCCGTGGCCGAGCTCGCGGCGCGCGACCCCGAGCGGGGCCTAACGCTGTTTTTCCGGTACTGGAAGGAAACCGGTCGCTTCGAGGCCGCCGTGCGGAGCGCCTATGGTATCACGCAAGGACAATTCGAGGAGATCTGGCGGGCGCAAACCCGCCGGCGATACGGCGGGCTCGCCCTCGCCGCCGACCTCTCCATTGCGGCCGCGGTGACTCTGTTCATCGTCATGCCCTTCTACGTGATCAGGCGGCGTAGAGACCGTTTGCGAATGGCCGCGCTTGTCCGCGCTGATGAAGAGGCCGAACGGCGAGAGCGCGAGAGTGTCATCGAGGCGTTGCTCCGAAGCATCAGCCCGCCGATGACAAGCCCCGGTGACGCACCTCCGACGCCGCCGCCCGACGAGTCGGCGGGACCCGCGAGAGAGCAGCCGTAAGCATCCCCGCTGTGACTCGCGGGTGAGTACGTTGAGTTACGACTGAGGCTCGGTGCGCTTCAACCCCTCGAACAGAAGTGCCCGGCCCGTCGCTGACGACGCGGCTAATCGCGAGCTAACTCTTGACGTGACGCTTGCTTGACATGATTTCGGGCGCCCGATAAAATCCACCGATCATTATGGCCCAATCAAAATCGGCTCCACGGTCGCGGCCGCTGATTCTCTGGGGAATCGCTGCCGCCACGTTACTTGCAGGGTACATCGATCTGGCTCGCGGGGGCGAAACGCTCGCGCCGATTCTGCTCGTCATCGGCTACTGCGTGCTCGTTCCTCTCGCGATCCTGAAGTAGCAAACCGTGTTTTCGCCCTGTCAGTGCACACGAGTTGCGCTGGCAGAGCGATTGCATTTTTGGCTGCTGGAGAGGGGCTAAGGCCGGGCGAATAGCTCAGTTGGTTAGAGCGCCTGCCTTACACGCAGGAAGTCGGGGGTTCGAGTCCCTCTTCGCCCATGACGGCAAATAAACCGCGGGACCCTGTGATCCGGGTGGGGGGTACCATGATCAACGCTTCGTTCAACGCTTCGGAGGAGACGACAGTGACGGCACGGCGACGCCACGCACGAACCATGGTCGGGACGATCGTAGGGTTGATGGCCAGTGGTGCGTTCGCGACGGTGAGTGCGCAAACGCAAACGTTGCAGCGTGGCCAGACCGCGGGCCCGAGGTTCATGGTTCCCACGTTCAAGAGTCAGGAACGCGGACTCGGACTCCAGGCGGCCGAAGCGGTCCGCGAGCGAATGGGCCAGGACTTCCAGCTCAAGACGCTCTGGATCGTTCCCAAGTCCGACATCATGACGACGCTCGTGAACTCGGGCTATTCGACGACCGAAGCGTTGAGCTCCAACGACGCCCGCGCGCTTGCGCAGCTCCTGCGAGCCGAGGAGTACGTCGAGGGCAACGTCGAGAAGACCGGAAGCGGCTACCGCGTCACGGCGAACATGATGCTCGTTCGCCCCGACGGCATGGTGCAGCCACTGCCGCCGGTGGACGTCGCCAAGGTGGGCGATGCCGCGAAGGGCATCTCGAGCGGTGTCGAGGCGGCGCGCAAGCAGATCGATCCGACCAAGAAGTGCATCGACCTCTATCGCGCCAAGAAGTACGCCGAGGCGATCGCCGAAGCCAAGAGGGGCATCGCCGTATATCCCAACGCGGTCATGCCGCGCGTTTGCATCGCCGAGGTCTACAACGATCAGAAGCTCGGCGCGGACTCGATGATCTCGATCAGCGAGTCGATCCTGAAGATCCACAAGGACAACAAGCGCGCACTCGCGTTCGCGGCCGACGCGTACGCCGAGAAGAAGATGGAGGACAAGCAGATCGAGGCGCTCACGCGACTCATCTCGTTGGATCCCAACAACACCCGCCTGCAAGCGCAGGTCGTCAACATTCTGGCCGGCAGCGGCAAGGCGTCGCTCGCACTGCCGATCGTCGATGACGCGGTGAAGAACAATCCTGGCGACGCCGCGCTCGTGAAGCTGCAGTGGCTCGTCCACTTCGCCGCGAAGGACATCAAGGGCGCGCTCGGCATCGGCGAAGAGATGGTGAAGCTCGACACGGCATCAGCCGACACCACGTTCTTCATCCGCCAGGCCTCCGCGTACGCCGCGGACAGCCAGTTCCAGAAGGCCGCCGAGACGCTCGCGCGTGGCCGCCAGAAGTTCCCCAACAACATGTCCATCTCGTCGACCTACGTGCAGCTGCTCATTCAGACGGGGCAGACCGCGCAGGCGATCGAAGTGGCGAAGGGAATACTGAAGGACAACCCGAAGATCCGCGGTATCTGGCTGCCGATCGCGAAGGCGCAGTCGGACGCCGGCGCGCCGCCCGACACGGTGATGGCGTCGCTTCGAGCCGCGATCGCGGCAGGCGACAGCGCTGCGCTCGTCGCAACGTACGCCACGGGACTCGGCCAGGCAGAGCAGAAGAAGGCGAACGCTGCGAACCCGAAAGACATCGACGGCTTCCGCCGCGCGCTCAACTATCTCCAGTTCAGCGACAGTGTGAATAAGTCCGCAGCCGCCGCCTTCCTCCAGGGCGCGACGCACCTGCAGAAAGGACAGGCGCTCCTGGAGCAGGCCCGCGACAAGAAGAGCTGCGACATGGCCAAGGAAGCAACGCAGGACTTCACCGACGCGCAGATCTTCATTCCACGCGGCGCGGCGGAGTTCCGCGATCAGGCCGGAGCGCTCATGAACGCGCTGCAGCAGTTGTCGCCGTATGGCGACCAGATGGTGAAGGCCCTCTGTAAGGGCAAGTAACCAACTCCGCGGACTGTGCACGATCGAAGCGCCCGCCGTCAGCTTGACGGCGGGCGCTTCGTTTGGAGTCAGAGGTCACGTTCAACTGAACGACGATGACCAGGCAAGCGCGGAAGATGAATGAGCAGGTCACGCGCGCAGGCCTCGTATCGCGCCTGTCGGATCTCCGTCGACTCGCCGTCGACGTTCACCGTCATCGGTTTCGCGGACGTGAAGCGAAACCACGGTACCTGGAGATAGCGAACGCCATCGCTCTCGAGATGCTCGCCGCGCTTCACACGCAGCACGAGCTTCGCGAACTCCTTCCGCGGCATTGCGCCCACGATGCAGACATCCAGCAGACCGTCGCGAACGCTCGCTCGCGGCGTGACCAGTGTGCCGCCTCCGGTCGCGCGAGCGTTGCCGACCGCGAACAGGAGGAAATCGCTCTGGAGTCGAAAGCCGGGTGCCTCGAACAGCGCCGGTCGCGGTTCGAGCGCTGCGAGTTTGCGAAGACCCGAGATGAAATAGGCGACTGGCCCGAGCGACGCCTTCGCATCCGCCGGCGTCTCGGCGGTGACTTCGGCTCCGACGCCTCCCGACGACACGTTGAGAAAGCGCCGTCCATTCATCGCGGCGGTGTCGATGATGACCGGTTTGCGCTTGAGCACGATGTCCATCGCGGCGCTTGGCTCGTCGGGTATGCCAACCTGGCGTGCGAAGTCGTTCGCGGTGCCGGCGGGGATGATGCCGAGGGAGACTTTCGTTCCGCTGATGCCGTTCAGCACCTCGTTGATTGTGCCGTCACCTCCGCACGCGACGATCGTGTCCGCCCCGGCGTCGATTGCCTCGCGCGCCAACATCTCGCCATCGCCAGGCTCCCAGGTGACGCGAAGTCGGACGACGTGTCCCTTCGCGCGCATCCACTCCACCAGGTGACGCAGCCCGGCAAGCTCGGCCCGCGCGCCATGCACGACGAGCGCGATGTGTCGTCGCCGTCGCCCGTGTGCGCCGGGGCGGCTTTCCGCGGCCCGACGATCGGAGCCTCGTGCGCGAACACCGCGTCTTCGGTCATTCATCGCGTCTTGATCGCTACCTTATCGTTAGGGAGTTGGTCTCCGTATGTCGCTCGCCTTGGCGGTTTCAATCTCAGCAAGAAAAGATCTCGCATGCGCATGTGGCGACTAACGACTATCGACCAACGACTAACGACTCGCGATGGCTGTCGCTAGCATGACCGAATCATCCGCTGGGCCGTGGGCCAGTACGTATCATGCGCCAGTTCTCGCTGACGAGGTGGTTGGCCTCCTCGCCGGCGTGCGTTCGGTGTTGGATGGCACCCTCGGCGGCGGCGGACATTCGCTCGCGCTGCTGGAGCGCGGCGCGGACGTGACGGCGATCGATCGTGATCCCGAAGCAATCGGCGCCGCAAGGCGACGACTCGCGAGTTTCGAGATCGGCGGTCGGTTCCGCACGGTGCTCGGCAACTACGCGGATGTCGACCAAATCCCGGAGCTCGACGGCCGGAGATTCGATGGCATTCTCCTCGACCTCGGAGTCTCCTCCCATCAGCTCGACGATCCCTCGCGCGGCTTCTCGTTTCGCGAAGGTGTTCCGCTCGACATGCGCATGGGCACGGACGCCGTTCGCGACGCGGCAACACTGCTCTCCATCGCGGATGAGATGGAGCTCGGTGCGATCTTTCGAGAATACGCCGATGAGCGGCGCGCCATGCGTCTCGCGCGCGAGATCGTTCGGCGACGCGCGAATCGGCCCTTCGCTACCAGCGATGACCTGGTGGGCGCGATCCGGGGCGCGCTCGGCCCACGTACCGGCCCGGCGGATTTCGCCCGGCTCTTTCAGGCCGTGCGCATTGCCGTGAACGACGAGATCGGAGGCCTCGAGCGTGCGCTCGACCGGCTCCGCGAACGGTTGCGGCCCGAAGGGATCCTGGTCGTGATTGCCTACCACTCCGGCGAAGACCGCGTGGTGAAGAACGCCTTTCGCGACTGGAGTGCCTCGTGTGTCTGCCCGCCGCGCCAGCCTACGTGCACGTGCCGCGGCCATCCCCTGGGCACGCTGCTGACCAAAAGGCCGGTGACGGCCGCGCCGGAGGAAGCCGATCGGAATCCACGCGCGCGGAGCGCGAGGTTGAGGGCATGGCGAAGCGCGCCGTAGGGGCCAAGAGCGGCGGCCGCGTGACGCGACGCCGGGGTCGGTCGGTGGTCGCCCTCACACTTTTTGGTTTCGTCCTCGTGGCAACGAGCGTCATCTGGAGGCGCACGTTCGGCCTGTCGCAATCGCGGACGCTGCAACAGCTCGAGCGCCAGCGATCGGACCTCCGCGCTCAACGGGCGCAGTTGCAGCGCGAGATCCGGGACGCCGCCAGTCGAGACAAGCTTACGCCGCTGGTGGAGCAGCGGCTGCATCTGCGAATGCCGAGCGATAGTCAGGTCATCGTGATCGAGAGAAAAGACGTTCTGCCACCAGCACGCGATGCTTCGAAATAACCGAATCGCCGTCGTGCACCTTGTCCTCGGGGGCTTTGCGGCGGCCATCGTCGCGCGAGCTGCGCAGGTTCAGGTATGGCAGGGCAAGCAGTGGCAGGCGAAGGCGACCCGGCAGCACGTGGCTGCGTCGTCCACCCCGGCGCCACGGGGGCTGATCGTCGACGCCTCCGGCAATCCGCTCGCCGAGAGCCGTGAGCGCGTTCAGATCGCGATCGCCACGCGGGAGTTGCGCGACGCTCGGCGAGTGAATCGCGAGCTCGCGCGCGTCGGCATCGACGCGTCGTGGCTCGCGCGGCTCGCGGACCCGAAGCGCAAGTGGGTTCAGCTTCCCGGCAGCTTTCTCCAGGCGGACGTTCAAAACCTGCTCGCTATGCGCGGCGTCTACGGGACCCCGGTGGGTGAGCGCGTCTATGCCGCGAGCGGAGGGGCAGAGCGCATCATCGGACACGCGGACGCGCAGGGCGCTGGCGTGGACGGCATCGAGCTGGTGCTGGATAGTCTGCTGCGGGGCACGAGGGGAACGGTCTCAATGGTGAAGGACGTCCGCGGCGACGTTTTCGAGACCCCGGACGCTGAGAGCGCCGAGCCCCGACCCGGGAAGACCGTGGCGCTCACGATCAACAGTGCGCTTCAGGAGATCAGCGACGGCGCGCTCGGAAACGCCGTCGCGCAGATGGGTGCGGATGGCGGCGACATCATCGTGCTCGATCCGAACACCGGCGAGATCCGCGCGATGGCATCGCGCCGCAAGGATCCTGCGTCCACGGCGGCGATGGCGATCATCGAGCCGTATCAGCCGGGGTCCACGCTCAAGCCATTCATCGCTGCTGCACTGCTGGCCCGCGGCAAGGCGCGCGTCGATGAGGTGATCGACACGTACAACGGTACGTACAAGACGGCCGGCCGCACGATCCACGACGTGCACTCGGCGCCGCGGTTGTCGCTGGCCGACGTGATTCGCTTCTCGAGCAACATCGGCATCGTGCGGTTTTCCGAGCGCCTCACGCGGAGAGAGCAGTACGAATCAATGCGGGATTTTGGCTTCGGCACGCCCACCGGAATTGCGTACCCGCTCGAATCGGCCGGCATTCTTCGGGAGCCACGGGTCTGGGGTCCGCAGTCTCAGGCATCGCTCGCGATGGGCTACGAGATCTCCGTGACGCCGCTGCAGCTCGCGCTGGCGTATGGGTCGATCGCCAACGGTGGAGAGCTGCTCGAGCCGCTGCTCGTGAAGGAAGTGCGGGATCTCGATGGGAAAGTCATCTACACTGCGAAGCGGCGAGTCGTGCGACGAGTACTGACGCCGCAGGGCGCGGCACAACTCCGGCGTCTGCTCACGGGGGTCGTCGACAGCGGCACCGCGAAAGACGCCGAGATGCAGACGTTCGCTGTTGGCGGAAAGAGCGGGACCGTTCGTGGCATGTCGCGCGGTCGCTACGTTGCGGGATCGTACACGGCGTCATTCGTCGGCCTGTTCCCGGCGGACAACCCGCAATACGTCATCCTCGTGAAGCTCGACAACCCGAAGGGTGCGTACTACGGCGGCAAGACGGCTGCGCCGGTCTCCAAGATCGTGCTCGAGGCGGCGATTGCCGCGCGCGACGCGGCGATCGACCGCAACGCCCTAACGCGACGGCGCAACGAACCGGTGTTCGCGTCGAAGGACAGTGGGCCGAAGTCGAGCTCCGACACGCCGAAGGCCCGTGAGATCACGGTGGCCGCCGGTTCGGTTGACGAGATCAAGCCCGATTCGGCTCGTGACCCCGGGGAGAGCGCGAGTGTGCCGTTTGTGGTGAACCTTTCTGACCGGAAGCGCGCGCCCGCTCCGCCGATTCGCGTACGTCCGATTCCTGATGTGCGCGGCCTCGCGCTTCGGGAAGCGGTGCACACGCTGCACGAATCCGGCTTCCGCGTTCAGCTCGGGCCGGGCGCAACCGGGACGACTGCGCCGGAAGCGGGGACGCCGCTTCGGACGGGCTCGATCGTCCGGCTCTACACGCAGCAATGACGTCGTTCGCCTCGCGCGCCGTGCGAGACGCGCTCGCGCGCGCTGGAGTTCTTCGGGAAGTTCGCGGCGTGCTGCCTGACGAGTTGACCGGCATCACCGATGACAGCCGGCAGGTCGGACCGGGCTCGCTGTTCGTCGCGGTGCGGGGAACGGCGCGCGATGGCCACGATTTCCTGCCGGCGATCGCGGACCGTGCGAGTGCGGCGATCGTCGAGGACGCGTCTCGCACGTCGCTGCCGGCGCTCGTCGTAGCCGATGCGCGCCGCGCCGCGCCGATTGCCGCGGCGGCCGCCTACGGCGAGCCCGGTGCGAAGCTCGAGCTCGTGGCCGTTACCGGCACGAACGGCAAGACGACCACCGTTGGAATGCTGCGCCACCTGCTCGACGAGCGTGGCGGCGGTCGATGCGCTTCCATCGGGACGTTAGGCGTGCTGGTGGGGAGTCAAGGGACGCCCCAGGCGGGTGGCGGCGGGCTCACGACGCCAGGGCCCGTGGAGCTGCAGCGCGTGCTGCGCGCGCTGGTCGATGCTGGCGTGACCACGGTCGCCATGGAAGTCTCGTCGCACAGTCTCGACCAGCGACGTGTCGACGGCCTCGCGTTCGATGCCGCGGTGTTCACGAACCTGACGCGCGACCATCTCGACTACCACAAGACGATGGAAGCGTACGTCGCGGCGAAAGCGCGGCTGATCGACTACCTCACGCCCACCGGGACGGCCGTCATCAACGCCGACGATGACGCCTGGCAGGTGCTCGCGCGCGCGCCGCGGCAGGTTCGCTTTTCCCTGGCGGGCAACAGCGCCGACGTACGCGCGTCGAATGTGCGTTACACGCCGCGCGGGAGCGCATGGGAGCTCGAGGCGGGCGGTGGCCGCGCGGCGGTGCAGCTGCCCCTGGTCGGGGACTTCAACGTGGCCAACGCGCTCGGCGCCGCCGCCGCCGCGTGGGCGCTGGGGTTACCTAACGACGAGATCGCACGCCGCCTCTCGACGCTCCCGCAGGTCCCCGGTCGGCTCGAGCGCATCAACGAGCGGCCGACGGTGCTTCGCGACTACGCGCACACGCCCGACGCGCTCGAGCGCGCTCTCACGGCCGTTCGGCCCTTCGCGGAGCGCCGGCTGATCGTCGTCTTCGGGTGCGGTGGGGATCGCGACCGCGGCAAGCGTCCGCAGATGGGCGCCATCGCCGAGCGGCTCGCGGATCATGCGATCGTGACGAGCGACAATCCGCGAACCGAAGATCCCGATCGTATCATCGATGACATCGAGGCCGGCATGCATGGCGCGAAGCACGAGCGCATCACGGATCGGCACGACGCCATTGCCCGCGCCCTCACAATCGCCGCTCCGGACGACGTCGTAGTCCTGGCGGGGAAGGGCCACGAGACCTATCAGATCCGTGGTACCATCGCGTACCCGTTCGACGAGCGCGAGATCGTCCGCGAGCTCGTTTCACCGATTCGCCGCTGACCGAAGTGACCCACGCTGTTTCCGGAACAACCAACTTCTCTCCGTCGTCGGACGGACCGCGTCCGTTCTGGACGCTCGACCGCGTAGCCGAAGCGCTCGCGTCTCTTGCCGTGACGCCGCCGCCGCGGGGCTCTAGTCCACTGTCGTCGGTCAGCACCGACACACGCACTGTCGCCGCGGGCAATCTCTTCGTCGCGCTCCGCGGCGAGCGGTTCGACGCCCACGAATTCCTCGCTGACGCCGTGGCAAAAGGCGCCACGGCGCTCGTGGTGAGCGACGCGAAGGCCGCCGCGACGCTCGGTGTCCCGGCCTTCGTAGTCAGCGACACGACCGTCGCGTTAGGTCTGCTCGGACGGTATCGTCGCCGGGCGTGGGGGCGGACGATCGTGGCCGTTGCCGGATCGAACGGCAAGACGAGCACGAAGGAGCTCACCTCGGCAGCACTCGGCACCCGACTTTCGATCTACGCCACACGCGGGAATCTGAACAACCACGTTGGTGTTCCGCTCACGCTGCTTGCCATCCCGGACGATGCCGACGTCGCCGTCGTGGAGATCGGCACGAACCATCCCGGTGAGGTCGCTGCACTGCGCGCGTTCGTGGAGCCCGACGTCGCCATCGTGACGTCGATCGGCGAGGAGCACCTCGAGGGGTTGGGTGATCTCGCCGGCGTGCTCCGCGAGGAGAGCGCGGTGTTCGCTGGGGTAGGCGTTGCGATTACACCCGCTGCTCAGCCCGAGGTCGGAGAGGCGGCGCGTACTCTTGCGCAGTCGACCGTGTCCGCGGGGCTCACCGCGGGCGATGTCCATCCGGACTCGTGGACCATCTCGCCCGACGGCGCGGGCGTTCTCCGCTTCGGCGACGTCGAAGTTCGGCCGCCGCTCCGCGGAGAGCACAACCTGCGCAACGCCATGCTCGCCATCGCGGCGGCGCGCTCGCTCGGCATCTCGATCGAGGACGCCGCAGCGGGGATTGCGCGGACGCCCGCGTTGCCAATGCGCAGCGCATGGGTCGAGATCGGCCGCTTCACGGTGATCAACGACGCGTACAACGCGAACCCTGCATCGGCCCGTGAATCGCTGCGCATGCTTGCTGCGCTCGACACGACACGCCAGCGCGTCGCGATCCTGGGCTCGATGCTCGAGCTGGGCTCGGCCGGCCCGGCGTTGCATGACGAGATTGCCAGGCTCGCCTTGCGCGGCCCCGCCCAGATCATCGCGGGCGTCGGCGAGTTCGATCGAGCTTTGACCGCTGCTGCGCCGAACGACGCGCGTATCATTACGGCTGCTGACGCGCCGGACCTTTGGCCAGCCATATCCCAGCGCCTGGCGCCTGATGCCGTCATACTTTTGAAAGGCTCTCGCGGAACTCGCCTCGAGCGCTTGATTCCGCTGATCGAAACAGCTTCCAAAGGGTAGCTGCCAGCAGCGTCACCCAGCCATCAGCTCGCCTTGCTCTACTATCTCCTCATCCCGCTGACGAAGTACGTCTCCGCGTTCCGCATCGTCCGGTACATCTCGTTCCGGGCGGCGGCCGCCGCGGTCACGGCGCTGCTCGTGGCGTTCATCGTTGGACCTGTCATCGTCCGCGCGCTGCGCAGACTGCAGATGCATCAGGTCGTGCGCGAAGGCACTCCGGACTCGCACCAGGCAAAGAGTCAGACGCCGACCATGGGCGGCCTGATCATCCTCACCGCGACGATCGTCCCGACGCTGCTCTGGGTGCGTCTCGACAATCGTTATGCGCTGTGCGCGCTCCTCGTGATGATCTGGATGGGGGGAATCGGGTTCCTGGACGACTATCTCAAGTTCCGGCAGAAGCGCGAAGGCAAGAAGAACGAGGGACTGGTCGAGCGCTACAAGCTCGCGGGGCAGGTGACCGCCGGCCTCGCGCTTGGACTTTACGTCTGGCAGTACCCGCTTTCGACGCTACCCGGTGCCTCGACGACGCTGCCGTTCTACAAGTGGATGTTGATCGTCCCGGCCGCCGCATGGCTCGGCTGGCTGTACGTGGCGTTCGTGACGTTCATCCTCACCGGGACCAGCAACGCGGTGAACCTCACCGACGGTCTCGACGGACTCGCCGCCGGTCTCTGCGCCATTGCCGCCGCGACGTTCGCGGTGTTTGCGTACGTGATGGGTCGCGTGGATACGAGCACGTACCTGAACATCTTCTACCTGCGCAACGCCGGCGAGCTGACGATCTTCTGCTCCGCGATCTTCGGCGCGTGTGTTGGCTTCCTCTGGTACAACTCCCATCCCGCCGACGTGTTCATGGGCGACACCGGCTCGCTCGCGCTGGGTGGCGCGCTCGGTGCCGTGGCGATTCTGCTCAAGTCGGAGTTCCTGCTGCTCATCGTCGGTGGCGTGTTCGTGGCCGAGACGGCATCCGTGATTCTGCAGCGCTCTGTCTTCAAGTACCGTAAACGTCGCCATGGGGAGGAGTATGCGAAGGCCAACCGCGTCTTCCGCCGAGCGCCGCTGCACCATCACTTCGAGCTGAAGGGGTGGTACGAAGTGCAGGTCGTCACGCGATTCTGGATCCTCGGCATCCTCTGTGCGTTTTTCGCCCTAACGACGCTCAAGCTTCGGTGATTCCCGACATCTGGCGTATCGGCGAGATTGCCGTCGTCGGCCTCGGCAAGAGCGGAACGGCGGTCTCCACGCTGCTCGCTCGTGAGGGCGCGCGCGTGTACGCCTCCGACTCGGGTGGCACCTCGGGCGTGGCCACCAGCGCAGCCGTGCTCCGACCGCTGGGTGTGGAGGTTGACACGGGGCGCCATGACCTGGAGCGGATTGCCAAAGCGACGCTGGTCGTGGCCAGTCCCGGTGTTCCGCCCAGCGCACCGCCACTCCAGCGAGCGCGCGAGGCCGGACTGCCGATCATCGGCGAGATCGAGGTAGCGCTTCACGCCATCCCGGCGCTGCGCTACATCGCGATCACCGGAACGAACGGCAAATCGACCGTTACCGCGCTCACGGCACACCTTCTCCGTGGGCTCGGCCTCGACGCTGTTGCCGCTGGCAACATCGGCACTCCGCTGTCGGAGGTCGCACTGCGCGATCGTCGACCCGACTGGGTCGCGCTCGAAGTCTCGTCGTTTCAGCTCCATGACACGCCGAGCATCAACCCGGCGGTCGGCGTGGTGACGAACCTGAGCGCCGACCACCTCGATCGTTATGCCTCCGTGGACGAGTACTATGCCGACAAGGCCATGCTCTTCCGCAACGCACACGATCGCTCGAAGTGGGTGCTCAACGGCGACGACCAGGACGTGATGCGACTCGCCGAGCGGAGGCCGGTAACGCCGCCGCGTGGAAGCCGCCGAGTGAAGGCGGACGGGCAGGAGGTCGCCGGCGGTAACGCCGCCGGCCGCGGCGCCCTGCGGGGCGACACGTATCAGGTTTCCCTCGAGCGTCGCGATGCCGCCGCCTGGTACGATCACGAGCAGGGCCATCTCGTGGTGCTCGGCAAGCCGGTGGCGTCGCGGTCGGAAGTTCCGCTGCTCGGGGACCATAACGTGGCCAATGCGCTGTTCTCTCTGCTCGCTGTGATGGTCGCCGATCCGGTGCACGAGACGGAGGACGCGCGCTCGCGCCTCGCCGAATCGCTCCGCACGTTCCAGGGCCTGCCGCATCGATTGGAGCTCGCGGGCGAGTACGGCGGCGTCCGCTGGATCAACGACTCGAAGGCTACTAACGTCAGCTCGACGCTCGTAGCGCTTCGCGGCATGCATCAGCCGACGGTTCTTCTGCTCGGCGGTCGCCACAAGGGGGAGCCATACACGCGGCTCGAGCCCGAGCTGCGTCGCACCGTGAAGGCGGTGATCGCGTACGGCGAAGCGGGCCCTCTCATCGCGAAAGACATTGGCGGGGTCGTGCCGACCGAACAGATGGGTCGCTCGTTCGAGCAGGTCATTGATCGCGCGCGCTCTCTCGCGGCTCCCGGCGATGCCGTGCTCCTGTCTCCCGCCTGCTCGAGCTTCGACATGTTCAAGAACTACGAGGAACGCGGAACGATCTACAAGCGTCTCGCTGCCGCCGTGGAGGACCAGAAGACATGACCGCCGTAGCCCAGACGCGCGATCGGTGGAGAACGGGGGTGGAAGCGCGTGCCCTCGTGCTGCTCACCGCGGTCCTGCTCGCGTTCGGCCTGGCCGTGCTGTACAGCGCCAGCGCCATGGTCGCATTCTCGGATAATCTCGGCAGCGCGCACTACCTGATTCGCCAGATCATCGGCCTGGCAGTGGGCATGCTGACGTTCGCCATCGCCGCAAAGATGGACGCGGAGCGGTGGAGCAAATGGGCGTGGCCGTTAATGGCCGGGACAATCCTGCTGCTGCTCGTGATCGTTTTGCCGTTCACGACGTCGATCGCTCCGCGCATCAACGGCTCACGGCGATTCCTGTTCGGCGGATCGATTCAGCCATCGGAGATCGGTAAGCTCGCCGTCATCATGTGGACGTCGATGCTGCTGGTGAAGAAAGGCGATCAGATGCGGCGATTGACGAAGGGACTCTTGCCGTTCCTGCTCGTGATCGGAGTTCTCGACCTTCTCGTCGTGCTGGAGCCCGATCTCTCCGTTGCCATGATGTACACGCTCGTCATGGGCATCATTCTGTTCGCTGGCGGGGTGCGCATTGGCCACTTCGTGGCGCTCGGCATTCTGGCCATTCCCGTGCTTTGGCACGAGATGGAGAAATTGCAGTACGTCATGCTGCGAATGTCGACGTTCCTCGATCCCGGCAAAGCGCCGGACGTGAGCTATCAGCTCAAGCAGTCGCTCATCGCGGTCGGATCGGGTGGCGCACTCGGGCGAGGATTCGGCGAGGGTCGCCAGCAGCTCGGGTTCGTGCCGTTCGGCTACAATGACTTCATCGCGAGCAACATCGGCGAGGAATGGGGGTTCGTTGGCCTTCTCCTGCTCACGATGGCGTTCGCGTTGTACGCCTGGCTGGGCTTCCGGATTGCCCGGTCAGCGCGGTCTCCTTTCCTGCAGCTCGTCGCGTTAGGGCTGACGGTGACGGTCGTCATCACTGCATTCCTGCACATCGGGGTCGTGGTCGGCCTATTGCCCACGACCGGCCTCACATTGCCCTTTATCTCGTACGGTCGCTCGAACCTCGTGTTGTCGCTGTTCATGACTGGGGTCCTCGTGAACATCGGCAGCCACAAGGAACGCGTGCACGGCGTCGCGGCGACCAATCCGCTCGCGGCTCCGGCCTGGTGACCGCCGGTTGAGGATCTTCGTTACCGGCGGCGGTACCGGCGGGCATCTGTACCCGGCTCTGGCGATCGCGCGGGCGCTCGTGAAGGTGGAGCCGCGGATCGAGCCGGTCTTCATCGGAGCCCGTCGCGGCATCGAGCGTGACGTCCTGCCCACGACCGAGTTCCGACACGAGCTGCTCGATCTTCATCCGTTGTACCGCTCGCGGCCATGGCAGAACTGGCGCACGGTACGCGGCCTCGCATCGGCATGGGGCCGGATATCCGCACTCGCGCGTGAGGCGACGCCGCGGTTCGTGATTGGGACCGGCGGATACGCTGCGGGGGCCACGATGATGTTCGCGGCTCGCCGCGGCGTTCCGCTTTTCATCCAGGAGCAGAACAGCTTTCCTGGCAGGACGGTTCGCGCATTCAGCCGCTTCGCGCGTGAGATCTACCTCGGCTTCCCGGAGGGCGGGGACCTGTTACCCGCAGCGGCGCGCGGCAGGGCGGTGTACACAGGAAATCCAATCGCCCCGCCGCCGTCGCCGCTGCCGGACAAGCGCGCCGCTCGGGAGTCATGGGAGCTCTCCGACGGCGGTATCGTCATCCTCGTCTTCGGTGGAAGCCAGGGGTCCGCGGCGCTCAACACCGTGATCGATGCCTGGATTGCGCGAGGCCTTCCTGATGGCGTCCAGATGATTTGGGCAACGGGGAAGGCGCACTATGGTCGACATATTCGATGTGAATCGACTCGGGTTCGCGTGCTGCCGTACCTGGCGCCTATCGCGGATGCCTATGCGGCATCCGACCTCGCCATCACGCGCGCCGGCGCCATGACCACGGCGGAGCTCGCGGCGTGGCAGATACCTCCGATCCTCGTTCCATTGCCGACTGCTGCCGCGGACCATCAAACCGTGAACGCGAAGGCGTTGGCTGCCGCCGGCGCGGCGCGCTGGATTGCACAGAGCCAACTCACGGTCGACCGGCTGGATGCGACGGTTCGAGAGCTCATGCTCATGCCCCGAGCACTGGCGGCGATCGCAAACGCTGAACGAGAAAGAGCTAGACCTGACGCAGCTGATGCTATTGCTCGTCGGATACTTAGCAACGTGGATCTCACCTAAACCTTTCGCACACGCTATATTCCGCCGGCCAACATGCCTCTCGTCGACCCCGCCGATAGCCGCCCGGTTCACTTCGTCGGAATAGCCGGCGCCGGCATGAGCGCGTTGGCTGAGCTGTTCGTCAGGCGCGGCGCAACGGTGACCGGCTGCGATGCGGCTGGTGATCCGACTGGCGACCTCGGTCGCCTCGGAATCTCCGTCAGCACCGGCCACGATCCGTCTCACGTCGAGGGCGCGCGCGCCGTCGTCGTCACCTCCGCGCTGCCGAAAACACACCCCGAGCTTCAGCGCGCCCGCGAGCTCGGAATCCCCGTGATCCGCCGTGCCGAGGCGCTTGGGGAAGCCGTCAGCGGTGGCGATCTCGTTGCCATTGCGGGAACACACGGGAAGACCACGACGACGGTCATGACTACCGAGGCGTTGCAGGCGGCTGGCCTCCAACCGACCGGTGTCGTCGGCGGCCGAGTCGGCAGTTGGGGCGGGAACCTTCGGTACGGCTCGGATCGAGTGTTCGTCGTCGAGGCCGATGAATACGACCGATCGTTCCTGGCGCTCACCCCGACGGTCGCCGTGATCACGAACGTCGAAGCGGACCACCTCGACATCTACGCCGACCTCGCGGACATCCACCGCACGTTCGAACAGTTCGCGTCGCCCGCTCGCACCATCGTACTCTGCGGTGACGACGCGGGAGCCAACGGCCTCACGACGCCGAGCTCCGCGGAGATCATCCGATACGGTATTCATTCGCGAGACGCGCGACTGCTGGCGGTCGACGTCCGGTCCGAAGGTGGAGGCTCGATCTTCGAGGTCGAGTTCGATGACGAGATGCTCGGGGAAGTCGAGCTGTCAGTTCCGGGGCTGCATAACGTGATGAACGCGCTCGCCGCCATTGCGAGCGGTCTCACGCTTGGCGCGACGCTCGACGCGATGCGTCCCGGGCTCGCCGCGTTTCGCGGAGTCGAGCGCCGCTTCCAGCGCCTCGGAACCGCCAACGGCGTCGACGTGGTGGACGACTACGCACACCATCCGACCGAGATTCGCGCGACGCTGGCGGCGGCCCGCACGGCGTTCCCCGGCCGCCGCATCGTCGCAGCGTTTCAGCCTCACCTCTTCTCGCGAACACGCGACTTCGCGCGGGAGTTCGGCGAAGCGCTCGCGGCGGCGGATGCGGTGTATATCGCGGATATCTATCCCGCGCGCGAGCAGCCCATTCCCGGCGTGACGGCGGACATCATCGTCGCATCGACGCGCGACGCGGGAGGCTCGGTGGCCTGGCAGGGTGAGCGAGGTTCGCTGTCGAAGGAGCTTGCTCGCACGGTGCGAGGTGGCGATGTCGTTCTCACGATCGGCGCCGGGGACATCACGAAAACGGGACCGGAATTGCTGCGGGCGCTCGAGGGAAGCGCCTGACGCGACGAGCGGTCACGCGGGATGAGCCCCCTCTCCGATGTCGGGCGATCGCGACTGCGCCGAGGCGCGGTCGCGCTGGCCGCGCTCCTCGTGCTTGCGAGTCCCTGGTGGGCCCGCCTCATCGCGTCTCAGCTTTCGTTCTTCCGCGTGCGGCGCGTAGAGATCGTCGGCGTCCGGTATCTCTCGCCGAACGACATCCTCATGCGGTTGCGGGTCGACACGACGAGATCGGTGTGGGACGATCCCACGCCACTCGAGCGACGCGTCGCTGCGCACCCACAGGTGGCGAACGTGTCGATCAGCCGAAGGCTTCCGGGAACGCTGGTCGTCAACGTGGTGGAAAACATGCCGATCGCGATGGTGTCGACGGACCGGGGCTTTCTCGTGTTCGATGAGCGGGGACGCCAGCTGCCGCTGGACCCGAGTCAGGTTCCCGTCGATCTGCCTATTGCGGCGCGGCGCGACACGACGCTGTTTCGACTGCTCGCGCAGGTGAAAGCGGAACGACCGCGCGTCTTCGCTCGTCTCGACGATGTCTCGCGTGTCGGCGATCGCGAGCTGCTCCTGCATTTCAAGTCCCTTCAGGTTCGTGCAATGTTGGACGTGACGCCGGACCGTCTAGCGGAGATATTTCCCGTCGAAGCCGATCTGGCCAAGCGACAAGCCCGCGTCGCGGAGCTCGATCTTCGTTTTCGTGACCAGGTGATCGCCAGACTCCAATGAACGTCGAAAGACTCGTAGCCGGGCTCGACATCGGATCGGCCAAGACCACCGCGATCATCGCGGAAGTCGTGGGCGATCTCCCGCGCAACCCGTCCATTCGCATCCTCGGCGTGGGGCAAGCGAGAACTACGGGACTCCGTCGCGGTGTGGTGTCGGACATTGAGGAGACCACGCGGTCGATCCAGAAGGCGATGACCGACGCGGAGCGCATGGCGGGCGCGCAGATTGGCGAGGTCTACTCGGGAATCGCCGGCGAGCACGTGCAGGCGATGACGAGCAAGGGCATCGTCGCGATCAACGGCGATGAGATCACGAAGGCCGACGTCGAGCGCGCGAACGCGGTCGCGCGCGCTCAGGCCTTTCCGCAGGATCGCGAGTTGTTGCACGCGATCCCGCAGGAGTACACGGTCGACAAGAATCACGGCATCCGTGATCCCATCGGGATGATCGGCACGCGTCTCGAGACCGAGATGTACCTCGTGACGATCGGCGGTTCGCCGGCGATGAATCTGCGCAAGGCGGTCGAGAAGGCGGGCTACAAAGTGCGTGAGCTCGTGCTCGAGCCGCTCGCGAGCGCGCTCAGCGTGCTCACGGAGGACGAGAAAGAGCTCGGTGTCGCACTCGTCGAGATGGGCGCGGGCACGACGGACATCGCGGTATTTCACGAAGCGAAGATCCGTCATCTGGGCACGGTGAACTTCGGTGGCAACAACGTCACCAGCGACATCGTGCATGGACTCGGCGTGACGCAGGCGGACGCGGAGCGACTGAAGGAGCGCTACGGGTGTGCCTATGAGCCAATGGTCGATCCGTCCGAAGTGCTCCAGCTTCCGAGCACGGTGGCCCAGGGCGATCGCCAGATTCCGCGCGAGCTGCTCGCTCACATCATCCACCAGCGCATGGACGAGATCTTCGATCTCGTCCAGCGTGACATTGCGGCGGCGGGGTACGCCGGGAAGTTGAGCGCGGGCATGGTGCTGACGGGCGGCGCGGCGGCGATGCAGGGCGTAGTCGAGCTTGCGAGCGACGTGTTCGGAACCGGTGTTCGCATCGGAGTGCCATCGGAAAACATCGGTGGACTGACCGACTCGGTAGAAGCGCCGCGCTTCGCGACCGTGACGGGGCTTGCGCAGTACGCGGCGCATCGTTTCGCGCTCGGCGGCGCAGGCGTCGGAGGAAAACGACTCGCGCTGAGTGCGCCGGGAGTGGATCGTCTCGCGCAGCGCGTGAAGACCTGGCTGCAAGATTTCTTTTGAGATCCGGCCTGGTGCCGGCTGCCACCAGCCATCGGCCATCAGCCATCGGCTGACTACTTGAATTAGCCGCGTCTCACGCTCATCCGGAGACGCGCATCTGACGCCACCATTCCTAACGTGAATGGTGGCGTCCGTGCATCGGGACGCGCGCAACACTCGCCCAGCTCGCGCACGATGATGAGAGCATCGCACGCATCGCGGCGTCCCTTTTTCATCGGGAGCAACGTGATGTCTTCGGTCGTTAGTCGTTCGATGCGACTACGTGTGTCTGCGTGTTTCAGTCGTGAATATCAAAAAAATTTCGCGCGCGATTTCACTGTGGAAAACGCGACACAGAAAGTCTGTAATCTTTCGCACCGTCGCTCGTCATGCACGGTAGCCAGGAGGGCAAATCGCGTTATATTGGACCCGCACTTCTCGCCGTTCGTGCTGCCGTCGCGCGCTGCGCAGCTCCCGCTACAACGCCTCGTCGTTGCAGTTTCTCACAGTGATCCCGCGGGTCATCTGTTCATCCTTGCCGTAGTGGAGTCTCGCTCGCAATGATCTTCGAGTTCGAGGAGAGCGCAACACAGAACGCCCGCATGAAGGTGGTGGGCGTGGGCGGTGGCGGCGGAAACGCCGTCAACCGCATGATCGAGGAGCGCCTCGAGGGCGTCGAGTTCATCTCGGTGAACACGGACGCGCAGGCACTGCTCAGCTCAAAGTCCGACGTCAAGATTCAGATCGGGAAGAAGCTGACGCGTGGGCTTGGCGCTGGTGCGCGACCTGAGATCGGCCGCCAGGCGATCGAAGAAAATCGCGATGAGGTGGGTCGCTGCATGCAGGGCGCCGATCTCGTCTTCATCACGTGCGGCATGGGCGGGGGCACCGGCACCGGCGCCGCTCCCGTGATCGCCGAGCTCGCGAAGGAAGCGGGCGCGCTCACCGTCGGCATCGTCACCAGGCCGTTCCTCTTCGAGGGCCGCAAGCGGATGCGGCAGGCCGAGCAGGGGATCGGTGACATGCGACGCCACGTGGACACGATGATCATCGTGCCCAACGAGCGACTGCTCGCCGTCGTGGGCAAGGGCATTCCGTTCCAGGACGCGCTCAAGAAGGCCGACGAGGTCCTGCTCCATGCGACGCAGGGCATCTCTTCGCTGATCAGCGTTACCGGCCTCGTGAACGTCGACTTCGCCGACGTGCGCACCGTCATGTCAAACGGCGGCTCCGCGCTCATGGGGACCGGCATCGGCCGCGGCGACAATCGCGCTATGGAAGCCGCTCAGCAGGCGATCTCGAGCCCGCTGCTCGACAACGTGTCGATCGCGGGCGCGATGGGCGTTCTCGTCAACATCACCGGCGGTGCGGACCTAACGCTGGGCGAGGTCCACCAGATCAACGAGATCATCCACGATGCCGTCGGCGACGAGGCCGAGATCATCTTCGGCGCGGTGCACGAGCCGGCGATGCAGGGTGAGATTCGCGTGACGGTAATCGCCACCGGCTTCGACAAGGCTGCGCCAATCATCGCGCCGGTCGTCGAAACCGCGGCCTCCAAGGGCGCGCCGGTCATTCCGTTGCACGCACAGCGCACCCCAAGCATCCAGCGGCTCAACACCGCGCCGCCGCCGCGTCCCGCTGCCAGCACCGATATCGGTGCGCGTCGTCCTTCGCCAACGCCCTCGGGCGAGCGAGTGGAACAGGACCTCAGTGACATGGAGATCCCGACGTTCATTCGGAGACAGATGGATTGAGCGACACCGGTACCGCGGGACATAGCGCACAGGCCCCGAAGTCGAAGACGGCGCGCGCGAGGAGCACGGTCCTCGCGCGCGTCGTCACGTACGGCATCGTCCTCGTCCTCGGCACAATCGCCGTGGCATTCACTCCGCGGCTTCCCGATCCGAAGCCTGCGGCAGAAGTGTTGGACTCCGCACCAACGCCAGCGGCACCCGCTGCGCCCGTCTGGCGGCAGCGCCACGATACGCTCGGGCGCGGCGAGACGCTCACCGCCCTCCTCGGGCGCGCCGGAATTGTCGGACGGGAGCTCTCTCGCGTGCTCGAGTCCGCAACACCGCTCGACGAGCGCCGGGTCCCTGCCGGGCTCACCCTCGTTTCTCGCGCGCTCGAGTCGGACTCGCTGCCCTCCGAGCTCGTGTTCCAGCTCGCCGTCGACCACATCCTCACCGTGCGTCGATCGGATTCAGGCTGGGTCAGCACGGAGGAGAAGCTGCCGTGGGTGACTGACACCATCGCGCTGGGCGGGTCGATCACCTCCACGCTCTACGACGCCCTCGATGCGGCCCCGAGTGACCTCCCTGCGGCGAATCGCGCCGAGCTTGCGTGGGCACTCGCCGACATCTACGAGTATCGCGTGGACATGAGTCGGGATCTGCAGCCGAACGACGTGTTCCGCGTTCTCGTCGAACGGAAGCGGGGGCCGCAGGGCGCCGTGCGCGTCGGCTCCATTCTCGCGGCGACGTTCACCGTCGGCGGATCGGAGTTGCAGGCGATTCGCCACCAGCGGAGCGATACGCGTTTCGGATACTTCGATCAGGATGGGAGATCGATGCGTGCCGCGTTCCTCCGCGCTCCGCTCGAGTTCCGTCGCATCTCGAGCGTGTTCGGCATGCGCAAGCACCCGATTCTCGGCATCTGGCGGCAGCATGCGGGGACGGACTACGCCGCCGCGCAGGGCACACCAGTGCGCGCCGTCGGCGATGGCGTCGTGATCTTCGCTGGCCGCAAGGGTGGATACGGGAACGCGATCGAAGTGCGCCATCCGAACGGTTTCGTCACCCGTTACGGGCACCTTCGATCGTTTGCGAAGGTGACTCGCCGGGGTGCGCGCGTCGACATCGGTCAGACCATCGGATTCGTGGGGATGACCGGACTCGCCACGGCGCCGCACCTCCACTTCGAGGTGCTGGTCGGTGGCGTGCAGCGAAACCCGCGTGTCGCGCTCGCGATGAAAGGCGGAGAGCCGTTGCCCGCGTCCGAGCGAGATACATTCGCGCGCGAGCGCGGTGAGCTCATCGCGCTGCTGGAGCGCGACGCAGCTCCTTCTCGCCTCGCCGCCAGACCGTAGCGCGTGTGGGGCGCCAGACCGCTCAACCACGGTCGCCGCGATAGATTGTCCGCATGACGATCTGGATGGTGGCGGTGGTGGGCGGGGTTCTCCTCGCCCTCCTTTCATATCGGTGGCGAGCTGCGTCTGCGGGAGCGACCATGCTCGTCGCGCTGCTGCGCGCCCTGGCGCTCACGCTGCTCATCGCACTGCTGCTCGACGCCGTTGCCGGCTTGCCGCACCCGGTCCCGCCGATCGTCGCGCTCGATGTGTCGCAGAGCTGGTCGCGCGGCGGCGATACGCTCGCCTGGCACAACGCGCGTAACCGTGCGCGCTCCGACGCAACCGACTCGCTGTTCCTCGTCGGAGATTCCGTGCGCGCCGGCGCGGTGCCCGACAAGCCGATGGACGCGGCAACGCGACTTCGGCCGCTCGTCGAGCGAGCGCTTTCCACAGGGCGGCCGCTGCAGCTCGTTACCGACGGCGAGGTGGACGACGCGGACGCGCTGGCGACGGTGCCCGCCGGCTCGCGAGTCATCGTGGTAGACGGATACGGCGGACAGGACGCCGCCTTGGGCGATATCCAGGCGCCGCGCGCGGCGGTTGGCAACGACACGGCCGAGTTCCGCATTCAAGTCTCGAGCGGCCGCGGTGGCGCGGGAGCGGGCACGGTCTCCCTCGTTATCGGCAACGTGCGCGTGGCGCAGGTGCCCGTGCAGCCGCTGACGCCGTTGGCCGATCGCACGGTGACCGCTCGGGCCCCGGTGCCTAACGTTGCCGGCGCGAGTCTCGTCCGGGCCATCGTCGCCACGTCTGGCGACGCCGAGCCGAGAAACGATACCCTAACGACAGTGCTCGAGGTCTCGCCCGCCGCCGGAGCGGTCCTCGTATCGACATCACCTGACCTGGACTCGCGCGAAGCGCTGGCGCTGCTCCGCGGAGCGCTCGCGCTGCCGACGCGCGGATTCTATCGCATCGCGCCCGGCCTGTGGCGCCAGGACGGATCGCTCGGTCCCGCGAACGAGTCCGACATCCGGTCGATCGTGCGCGACGCGCCGCTCGTGGTACTGCATGGCGACACGGCGGTCTTCGGTGCGCCGCGCACGGCGACCAAGGGTGCCCTCGCGCTGTTCGCGCCGCCGCCCGAGGGCAGCGCCGATTGGTACGCAACGGGGGCTCCGGCATCGCCCGTCTCTGCGGCGTTGTCGGCGGCGGCGTGGGATAGCCTGCCGCCGCTCGACGTGGCGGGCGACGTGCCCGCCGGAGATTGGGTCGCGCTCGAGACGCGTCGGGGGCGCCGCTTCGAGCGCCGCAACGCCATCGTGGGCCGAGAGGGCGCACGGCGCACGGTCATCGTCGGAGCGTCGGGCTTCTGGCGCTGGCGCGTGCGCGGCGGCGCGGCCTCCGACACGTTCGGTGCGCTCTGGGGAGGGCTCTTCGACTGGCTGTCCGGCGGTCGGACAGACGTGCGCGCCGCGGTGAACGCGGATGCAGTCGTGCACGCGGGCGACCCCATTCGCTGGCGCCGAGGCGCGGGCGATGACTCGGTGGTGTCCGTCGTCCTAACGCGGCGCGGCGGTGACGCGCGCGCGGATTCGATGATGCTCCGCTTCACCGAAGGCGATAACATCGTCGAGAGCCGGCCTCTCGCGCCGGGCGTGTACGACGTCCGCACCGCGGGCGGCAAATCGGTGCTGGCAGTGAATCCGTCGCGCGAGCTCTATCCGCGTCGGGCTATCCGTTCGGGCGCCGTGGGCCGTGGCAGCTCACTTTCCGACGCGCCGAGGCTGCGTTCGCTCGGATGGGTGTACGCGATCGTGATCATCGCGCTGTGCGTGGAGTGGTTCCTGCGGAGACGGCTGGGGATGCGATAACTGCAGGCGACAGGCGACAGGCGACAGGCGACAGGCGACGGGCGGCAGGCGACGGGCAGGAAACCTTCTGCCGCAGAGGAGGTCTCCTCGGCGCTAACAGCTCTGGCCGAATCCCTAGACCTGACCGGCGGTCTCCAGTCGCCAGTCGCCAGTCGCCAGTACTTAGGTTTACAGAATGGCCAGACTAGTTCAGCGCGCCGGCGAAAAAAAGTCGCTCTGGCAGCGGATAAAAGACATTGCGCTCACCGACGTCGGCGTCATCGCCCGCGGTGGCGTGAAAGAAGGTTCGCTCGAGCAGCTCGAGGAACTGCTGCTCGAGGCTGATTTCGGAGTTACCACGTCCATGCGCCTCATCGGTGACGTGGAAACGCTCGCGCAGCGGGGGCAGATCCGGACCGAGGACGAGTTCCACGAGGCCCTGCGCCAGAGTGTGGAGAGCGCACTCCGCGCCGGGTACAGCGATCCCACGATGTTCGTGCCGGCCGACAAGCCGATGATCATCCTCGTCATCGGCGTCAACGGCGCGGGGAAGACGACGTTCATCGGCAAGCTCTCTGCACGGTTCCGCGCTGAGAAAAAGAAGGTGGTTGTCGCCGCTGGCGACACGTTCAGGGCTGGTGCCATCGATCAGCTCAAGCTGTGGGCGGATCGCACGGGCGCTGAGTTCGTGGGCGGAAAGCCCGGCGGTGATGCCGCGGCGGTCGCATTCGACGCGATCGATGCCGCGCACACTCGCGACGCCGACGTCGTCATCATCGACACGGCCGGCCGGCTGCATACGAGTGACAACTTGATGGAAGAGCTCAAGAAGATCGCGCGTGTGATCAAGAAGCGACGGCCCGACGCGCCTCACGAGACGCTGCTCGTGCTCGACGGCACGATCGGCCAGAACGCCGTGCAGCAAGCGAAGACGTTTTCCGCGGCGGTTCCGATCACGGGACTGGTCGTCACGAAGGTGGATGGGACTGCGCGCGGCGGGATTGTCGTCGCAGTGCACGACGCGATCGACGTGCCCGTCAAGTTCATCGGCGTGGGCGAGAAGGTCAGCGATCTGGAAGCGTTCGACGCGCGACAGTTCTCAGCGGAGCTGCTCGAGGGATGACCCCGGGCGCGGTGACGGGCGCGCGACCTGGGCCGATTACGCTCTCCACGCCGGCCAAGTTCCTCAAAGGTGTCGGGCCAGTCCGCGCCGAGGCGCTCAAGCGCCTCGGCGTCTTTACTGCGGGGGATCTCCTGTTCCACATCCCGCATCGCTACGAGGATGCCAGCACCATCTCGCCGATCTCGTCCATCGAAACCGGGATGGACGCGACGGTCGTTGGGCGTGTGATCTCGAAGGGCGTCATCCCGACACGCAAAGGTCTTCGGATCTTTCAAGCGGTGGTGCAGGACGCGACGGGGATGATCGAGGTCTCGTGGCCTGGCCAGCCGTTTCTCGATCGATCGATCTCGAAGGGCGACGTCCTGCTGATCACGGGAACCGTGCGTTTCTTTCACGGCCGACAGCTCCAGCCCCGCGAGTTCGTCAACCTTGGCGACGAGGAGGAGGGGACCGACAGTGGGCGTGTTCTCGCGGTCTACCCAGCCACGGAAGGCCTGTCCTTCAAGGTCATCCGCGGTCTCATCGACGCGCACCTGGACGGGCTCATCGCGCTCGTCGAGGAGTATCTGCCGCCGGAGCTGTTGCGACGCGCCGACGTCCTGCCGCTCGCGGACTCGCTCCGGATGGTCCACCGCCCCCAGTCGCTCGCCGACGCGGCGCGGGGACGCGAGCGACTCGCGTTCGAGGAGCTGTTGTTCGTGCACCTGCTGCGCAGGCGCGCGCACATCCTGGCGCGAGAGAAGCGCGAAGGGATCGCGTTCGAGAATCGTCGTGACCTGACGTCGAAGCTCAAGGCGTCGCTGCCGTTCCCGCTCACCGGCGCCCAGACGCGAGCGGTGCGTGAGATCGTGATGGACATGGTCAGTCCACACCGTATGCATCGGCTGCTTCAGGGCGACGTCGGCAGCGGCAAGACGATCGTGGCGCTGTTCGCAGCGCTGCTGGCGATCGAGAACGGGTATCAGGCGGCGCTCATGGCACCCACGGAGCTTCTGGCCGAGCAGCACACGGGCACCGTTAGGCGTCTCGTCGAGCCGTTAGGCATCGCACCCGTGCTCATCACCGGGAGCCTGGCGGGGAAAGACCGTCGTGAGGCGGACGCGCGCCTGCGGTCGGGCGAGCCGCTGCTCGCGATCGGAACGCACGCCCTCGTTCAGGAGCGTACGTCCTTTGGCCGTCTGGGGTTCGTGGCAGTGGACGAACAGCACCGGTTCGGCGTGGAACAGCGCAAGGCACTCGGCGCGAAGGGTGACCGGCCCGACGTACTGCTGCTGAGCGCGACGCCTATCCCCCGGTCGCTCGCGCTCACGCTCTACGGCGATCTCGACGTGAGCGTGCTGGACGAGCGTCCTCCCGGCCGACTGCCGGTGACGACCGCGCTTCGCCCGGAATCGGCGCGCGAACGCGTGCTGCAGTTCATCGACCGCGAGGTGGAGCAGGGGCGGCAGGCGTACGTCGTGTACCCCGTGATCGACGAGTCCGAGAAGACCGACATGAAGGCGGCCACGACGATGTACTCGACGCTGGCCGCGGGCCCATTCGCCCGGCGTCGCGTTGCCCTGCTGCACGGCCGCATTCCGTCGGAGGAACGCGATACCATCATGCGGCGGTTCCGGGACGGTGAGATCGATGTGCTCGTGGCGACGACGGTCATCGAGGTCGGCATCGACGTCGCGAACGCCACCGTGATGCTGGTGGAGCATCCCGAACGCTTCGGCCTTTCGCAGCTCCACCAGCTGCGTGGCAGGGTGGGCCGCGGGGCCGACGCCTCGTACTGCATCTTGTTAGGCGATGTCAGTCCGGAATCGGCCGAGCGCCTTTCGGTGTTCGTTGGCTCCGATGATGGCTTCGAGATCGCGCGGGCCGACCTGCGCCTCCGCGGCATGGGCGACCTGTTCGGCCAGCGTCAGAGCGGCATCGCGACGTTCCGGGTCGCGGATCCGCTGCGTGACGAACGACTCAGCGACGCGGCGCACGAAGCGGCGACGGCCGTGCTGGACAAGGACCCGGAGCTCGAGCAGCCGGAGCACGCGGCCATGCGGCGTGTGTTAGGCGAGCGGTATGAGAGGAGTCTGGAGTTGTTTAGAGTGGGATAGGCAGGCGCGAGGCGGCAGGCGACTGGCGACTTTGAAGACAGCGCACGGCGCGCTCAATCTGTCGTCCATCGAGATCGCTCGTCGCCGCCTGCCGCCTGCCGCCAGTCGCCAGTCGCCGCTACGGTTTCGGAGACCCCAGCCTTTTTTTGATTCGATCCAGCTCCGCCTGCGTTCGCTGAAGATCATCGCGCAGCTTCTGCACCTCCTCATCCCGCGCGCGATCGCGAGCTTCTGCGGATGATCGTTGAGCGGCCTGCACCGCGCGCAGCGAGTCCGCGAGATCGAGCATTCGCAACATCACGCCGGCCTCCGTGCGCCGCCGTGGATTCGGTGCTGCGAGATACGCCTCGATGCTGCGGCGAGCCTCGGCCGGCTCGAACGCGGGATTGCGAGGGTCCGCGCGCAGCATCGCACGCCAGAACGCGCTCTCCGTTGCATCGGCGGAGCCGGCCTCGACGTGCTCGAATGCGGTGAGAATGCTGTCCGCCGTAGCGAACTGTCCGGAGTCCGCCGCTGCCTGCACGGCTGCCATCGTTCGCGTCCACGGCGGCTCGGGTGGCGGCGAGGGCACGGCGACGGTGTCGACGACGGGCGGGGGTGCCGCGGGACGACGATGCTGGCAGCTCGCGAGCACGAGCAGCCCTGCCGTGAGCTGCCTAACGTTCACGACGCCGACAGCTCCGGGAGGCGCTCCACGCGCCGTTGCGAGCTGGGCTCGCTGACAGGCTGGGAGTCCAACGCGTGGTGGCGCCCGGCACTGGCCCGGATCGGAAGCGAAATGGCGAACGTCGTACCCGTGCCCACGCTGCTCTCCACGCTGATCGATCCGCCGTGCGCGTTCACGATGCTTTTGGCGATCGCGAGGCCAAGGCCCGTCCCCTTCGCGGAGGCGGACGCCTGATTGTCCGCTTGAAAGAACTTCTCAAAGATGAACGGAACGTTCTCCGCAGGAATCCCTGCGCCGGTGTCGCGCACGCGCATCTCGACCGAGTCCTTCGCCGTTACGACCGTGAGCTCCACAGTACCGCCGCGCTCCGTAAACTTGAAAGCGTTCGAGAGCAAATTGCCGAGGACCTCGCTCATGCGGTCCTCGTCCCACACGACGTGGTCGGGGAGACGCGATCCGCGCTGGACGTGAAAGCGTATTCCACGCTGAATGGCGAGAACACGGAACGTCGACTCGAGCTCCGCCAGAAACGGGATCAGCCGCATCGAGCGCAGCTCGAGCTTTCCTCCTCCGGCCTCGAAGCGGCTCACATCCAGAAGTTGACGCACCAGGCGTGACAGTGCCTGCGCCTGGGAGGCGAGCGTGAGGCAGATCTCGCGCTGCTTCGGAGTGAGCTCGCCATACACGTTCTCCTGCAGGAGTTGCAGATACCCGATGATGACGTTGATCGGTGTCTTCAGCTCGTGTGATGCGACCGACACGAACTCCGCCTTGAGCTGGTCGAGCTGCTTGAGCTGCTGCACCATCGTGTGATAGCTCTCGGCGAGGCGGCCAAACTCGTCGTGCCGCATTGGCTCGATCGACAGGTGGTACGAGAAGTCGCCGTCTGCGACGGCCTGCATTCCGCTCTCCAGATCGCTCACCGGTCGGCTGATCGTCGCCGTCAGCCAGATCGCGATGAGCGCCGCAAGCACCACGGCCAGCGCGAACGCCGTGGTCGTGAGCTTCTGCGCGCTGGCCGCTTCGATGTTCGCGAGCTCCACTTTTTCCGCAGTGCGCGACTGCAGATACGACCCGGTTCGCTCGACGGTCGAGTCCACGCGCAGCATCACCGGCTGCAGGAGCTTCGACAGACTGTCGGCGCGCACGCCGTTGCCATGGCGAACGGCGTCGAGCTCCGCAACGAGCGCAGCGTCGACGCGATCGAGTGTTACGACGATCTCGGACCGCGGACCCTCGAGGCCGTACGCAACGAGCGAGTCTGAGAGCCCGCGCAATGCGGTCATCGCGGTCGTCACGCGAGCACCGGGCGACGCGACCGTCGATGAATCGGTGGCGTAAACCAGCTGAAGCTCGGCCTGGCGCAGCTCCTCTGCGGCTATGCGGATGCGCGCAAGCAATACCGTCGCGTTGAGATCCTGCAACTGAATGTTGCGTACCGCGGCCCGCATGCCGTTGAGTGAGTCATACGCAATGAACAACGGCGCCACGAGAATGGCAGCCATTGTTACGAGTGCGAGGACGAGGCGGGAGCGGAGCGTCACGTGTCAGCGACCAGCGCGGTCACATGCATTACCAAAGGTAAGCGCGGTAGCGAAATGGCGTTGATGAAGCATCTCGGCGCTCATAGCTTTCCCGCCCGCTCCGCACGTCCCTCACCACGAGCACCGTGACCGTACCAACTTCTCGCATCGTTGATCTGCATACGCACGCAGGCACGTCCGCCACCGTCCGCGGCTGGGTGACGCACCTGCGCTCATCCGGGAAAGTCGCCTTCATCGTCATGCGGGATGGAACGGGCACGCTTCAGGCCGTCCTCGTGAAGAGCGCCGTCACACCGGAAGTCTGGTCACGATTCGCCGAGCTGACTCAAGAAACGTCCATCGCCATCACCGGGGAAGTGCGCATGGAAGCCCGCGCGCCCGGCGGCGTCGAGGTCGGCCTCTCGAATCTCGAGATCCTGGGCTCCAGCCCCATCGACTACCCGATTCAGCCGAAGGAGCACGGAGTCGATTTCCTCATGGACAATCGACACCTCTGGCTGCGAAGTCCGCGCCAGCAGGCGATTCTGCGCGTGCGCCACGAGGTGGAGCAGGCGATCCACGACTTCTTCTACGAGCGCGGGTTCATCCGGGTCGATACCCCGATTCTCACCGCCGCGATCGGCGAGCGTAGTGGCCTTTTCTCGACCGAATACTTCGAGGAGGGCACGGCGTATCTCGCCCAAACCGGCCAGCTGTACGGGGAGGCTGCAGCCGCTGCGCTGGGGCGAATCTACACCTTCGGCCCAACATTCCGCGCCGAGAAATCGAAGACGCGCCGACACCTTACCGAATTCTGGATGATCGAGCCCGAGGTCGCGTTCTTCGACTCGAACGACAACATGCGACTGCAGGAAGACTTCGTGTCGTTCCTCGTCCGCCGCTGTCTCGATCGACGAAAAAAGGAGCTCGCGGAGCTCGAGCGCGACACGTCAAAGCTCGAGAAGGTCGTGCCGCCGTTCGTGCGCCTCGACTACGGGGACGCCATTGCCCTCCTGCAGCGCAAAGGCAGCGCGATCAAATGGGGCGAAGACCTGGGTGCGGAGGACGAGGCGCTCATCGTCGAGGAATACGACCGTCCGGTGTTCGTCATGAACTACCCGAAGGAGGCGAAGGCCTTCTACATGAAGGAAAACCCGGCCGATCCTCGCACGGTGCTCTGCGACGACTGCCTCGCGCCCGAAGGCTATGGAGAGATCATTGGCGGATCACAGCGCGAGGATGACTACGACAGGCTGCTCGCGCGGATCAAGGAAGAAGGTCTCCCGCTCGAGGCGTACGGCTGGTACCTCGACCTCCGGCGGTACGGGACGTTTGTGCATTCGGGCTTCGGCCTCGGTCTCGAGCGCACCGTCGCATGGATCTGTGGAACGCCGCACATTCGCGAGACGTCGGCCTTTCCGAGATTGATGCATCGGTTGCGGCCTTAACGGGAACGGGAACAGGGAACCGGGAACAGCGACTCCTCTACGGTTCCCGGTTCCCGGTTCCCGGTTCCCCTGTTTTTACCTCATCCCAAATCCTGTCCAGTTCCTCCAAAGACGCCTCACCAACAACCAGCCCCCGCTCCGCAGCGATCCGCTCGACCTCCGAGAAGCGCCGAGTGAACTTCGAGTTCGCCCGATCGAGCGCGAGCGACGCGTGAACGCCCGCCTTTCGACAGAGATTCACGACCGCGAACAGCAGATCGCCTAGCTCTGCCTCCAGCGCTGCGTGACGAGCGTCGTGAACCGGCGCTCCCTGCGGCGTTCGCGCGATCGGATGATCGCGGAGCTGCGCGCGGACCTCGCCGAGCTCCTCTTCAACCTTCGCGGCTGGACCGTCTACATCAGGCCAGTCGAATCCCACACCAGCCGCACGGTCCTGCAGTCTGTGCGCGCGGTGCAGGGAAGGCAGATTCGGCGGCAGACCCTCCTCGATGGACGAGCGCTTCCGCGCTTTCATCCGCTCCCACGGCTGACGCTCCCCGCCGTCGTAGAGGTGCGGGTGGCGGCGCTGCATCTTTGTGATCAATCCGTGCGCGACATCGCCAATGTCGAACGCGCCGCGCTGCTCGGCGACGACCGAATGGAACAGCACCTGGAGCAGCACGTCGCCCAGCTCTTCCCGCATCTGGGCGTCGTTGTGGTCACGAATCGCCTCGTCGAGCTCGTGCGCCTCCTCGATCAGGTACGGTCGGAGCGAATCGTGGGTCTGGTTGGCGTCCCACTCGCACCGCGCGCGCAGATCGCGCATCAGCGCGAGCGTATCTTCAAGCGTTGATTTGTCTTGCATAGCCTCCTCGGGCCGGGTATCATACCCGCTCTTCGAATGTCACGTCAACCGACACCTGACTCTCCGCGCGCCTGGGTCGAAGTCGACTTGGGCGCGCTGCGACGAAATGGGGCGGCCCTCGCCGCCCGTGCCCACATCCCGCTCCTCGCCGTCATCAAAGCGGACGGATACGGGCTCGGCGCTGTCCCTGTGGCCGGCGCGCTCGAGCCGCTCGACCCATGGGGATTCGGCGTCGCCACGGTCCCCGAGGGTGTCGAGCTGCGCGACGCCGGTGTGTCGCGGCCAATTCTCGTGCTTTCCCCCGTGCTGCCCGATGAGTACCCGGCCATGCGTGGCGCCGGCCTGCGACCGTCGCTTGGCAGTGCGTCGGCGATCGCCGACTGGGCCCGCACGGGTGGTGGTCCGTGGCATCTATCGATCGACACCGGAATGAATCGCGCCGGTATCTCGTGGAGTGAAGTCGGCGGTCTCGACGAGATGTTGCGGCAGGTAGCCCCGGAGGGAGCCTACACTCACTTCCACTCGGCCGATCTGAACGACGATTCCACCGGCGAACAGATGCGTCGATTCCGATGCGCGCTCGATGCGCTGCCGAGCCGCCCGCGATATCTGCACGCTGAGAATAGCCCTGCGATCGAGCGAGGTACCTCGTCCTCGTGGGATCTGGCCAGGCCCGGCGTTTTCCTGTACGGCGTGGGCGGCGGCGAAGGCGCGACGATCTCGCCCGAGCCTGTTGCTCATCTGCGGGCGCGGGTCATCGACCTGCGGACCGTGAGCGATGGCGAAACGGTCAGCTATGGAGCCACGTGGCGCGCACGCGGTACACGGCGCATCGCCACGCTCGGCATCGGCTACGCCGACGGCTATCGTCGTGCATTGAGCAACCGCGGAACGGTCCTGCTGAACGGTCAACGTGTGCCTGTGGCGGGAATCGTCACGATGGACATGACGATGGTCGACGTCACGGACGTTCATTGCGAGATCGGTGACGTGGCAACGCTGATCGGGCGCGATGGCGACGACGTCCTCACCATCGACGACGTTGCGACCACCGCGCAGGTGCTCAGCTACGAGTTATTGGTAGGCCTCAAGCTCCGCGTGCCACGTGTCTACGTGAACGCGACAAGCGAGCAGGGGGCGGCGGAACCAGTGACCGCAACTCGGCGATGAGCGAAGCGACTCGGGCGAACACGGACCGGCGCGCGGCGATCGTCGTCCTCGATGGAGTCGGCGCCGGCGAGGCTCCTGACGCCGCGGAGTACGGGGACGTCGGAAGCGATACGCTCGCCAACACGTCGCGCGCAGTTGGCGGCTTCGATCTCCCGGCGCTCGAGTCGCTCGGGCTCGGTCGAATTAAACCGATCGACGGCGTGAGCGCATTGCGCGAACCCGCCGGCGCGTGGGGAATCATGGAGCCGAGGTCTGCCGGGAAGGACAGCACGACGGGCCATTGGGAGATCGCGGGACTGCACCTCGCGCGACCGTTTCCCACGTATCCTCGCGGCTTTCCGCGCGACCTGATCGACGAATTCGCTCGGAGAACGGGGCGGCCCGTGATCGGGAATGTCGTCGGGAGTGGCACCGCGATCATCGACACGTTCGGCGCGGAGCACATGCGCTCGGGTGCGTGGATCGTGTATACGTCTGCCGACTCGGTGTTTCAGATCGCCGCGCATGAGGACGTCGTGCGGCCGGACGAGCTTTACGCCGCGTGTGACGTCGCGCGTGCCCTGCTGGTTGAGCCGCACAACGTGTCGCGCGTGATCGCCCGGCCGTTCGAGGGCGAGCCAGGTCGGTTCGAGCGTGTGTCGGCGCATCGTCGCGACGTTTCAATCGAGCCGCCGGGCGAGACGCTGCTGGATGCGCTTCAGTCGGCCGGCGTTGCGCGGACCGGGATCGGGAAGATCGACGACCTGTTCGCCCGTCGCGCGATACGCTCGACGCATATGCCGACAAACGCGGCAGGTATCGAAGCCATAGGTGAATGGCTGCGGTCGCGGACTAGTGGGTTCCTATTCGTCAACCTAGTAGATTTCGACCAGCTTTTTGGGCACCGAAACGACGCTGCGGGGTTCTATGGAGCACTGCGCGAGTTCGACCGGGCTCTGCCATCCATACTCTCTACCCTGCGCGAGGACGATCTGCTTTTCATCACGGCCGACCACGGCAACGACCCCACAACGGCGTCGACGGATCACGCGCGTGAGTGCGTGCCGCTGCTTGCCGCCGGTCCGCGGGTTCGAGCGGTGGATCTCGGCCGCCGGTCGACGTTCTCCGATCTCGGCGCCACGGTCGCGGAGTGGTTTGGGATTTCGTTTCGGGGCAGAGGCCGGACGTTTCTCTCCGAGCTCGTGACTCAATGACGCGTCCCGCTCGCGCGGGCGCGCCATCGCTCGAATCGGCACGCGCGTCGGCATTCGCGGCCATGGAGCGCGCATACGCGCCGTACTCGGATTTCCGCGTCGGGGCCGCTCTTGTGGGCGCTGACGGCAGCATCTTCGCGGGATGCAACGTCGAGAACTCGGCGTACCCCGCGGGCATCTGTGCGGAGCGTTCGGCGCTCGCGGCGGCGGTGGCCGGTGGCGTGCGGCGTTTCGATCTCCTCGTCGTGATGACCGAGGCCGATGACCCGACGCCGCCGTGTGGAATGTGTCGTCAGGCGCTCGTGGAGTTCGCGCCGAATCTTCCGATCGTGAGTTACACCAAACATGGCGGCGAGGCGCAGTGGAGCCTTGCTGCACTGCTTCCGCATCCCTTCACCCCGGCCGCGCTGAGTCATCACCAATGAAGCTCGGACGCATCGTGGGAACCGTCGTCTCGACGCGGAAGGACCCGTCGCTCGATTCGCTGAAGCTGCTGATCGTCGAAAACCTCACGACCGATTTGGGTCGCGAGGGTGGTTACGTCGTGGCCGTCGACAGCGTGGGTGCGGGGTTGGGCGAAGTCATTCTCTACGCGACCGGCAGCTCGGCGCGCCTAACGGCGGCGACGAAGGATCGACCGGTCGACGCGGTGATCATGGGAATCGTTGACAGCTTTGACGTGGAAGGACGGAGTGTACGGCTTGCGTAATCGGTTCTTGGGCGTAGCGGTGCTCGCCGCGGTGGTAAGCGGCGCTGTCGCTTGCAGCGAAGATCTGGCCGGGACCGCCGGGTGCCCGTCACTCTGCCCGGAGCAGCGCGTGGACTCGCGCGACACGGTGCTCGATGCGTTCGTGACAATAGACACGACGGTGCTCGGCTACCCGGCCATCGGTACGGAGACGCGCCTCCTCGTCGCATCGCGCGGTGATACGCTCGACGCACGGGCCGTGATGCGGTTCGACACGCTGGTGCAGAATTTCACGCGCGGCGGCAAGGACAGTACGATCTACACGCTCGATAGCGCCGCCGTGAACATCCTGCTCGACACGACCGGTACAAAGGCGACCCAGCCGGTGACGATCGAGCTGTACGACGTCGATACGACGGCGGTCGACACGGCCGTGTCGACTGCGCTCTCGCTCTTCCGGCCGGACCGGTTGATCGGCTCAAAGACGTACGCCGCGACCGATCTGAAAGACTCGCTGCACGTGCCGCTGGAAAACGACAAGGTGCTCCTGAAGCTTCGGGGTGAAGCGCCACGGCGGTTGCGCATCGGGTTCAAGGTCTCGAGCACGGCGTCAGCGCAGATTCGCATCATCTCGGTCGAAGGCGGAGGCGCCCCGACGCTCAGTTACGATCCGTCGCCCGACTCGGCGGTGCACTCGATCGTCAACAGCGTGACGTCGCTCACGCCCACCGATAATCCGACACTCAAGAACGACCTGAGAGATTATCAGATCGTTGCCAACAGCCTCTCGACCGGCGCCGGGAATTTGCTGGGCGTAGGTGGCCTGCCTGCTCAGCGCACGTATTTGCGATTCGACATTCCGCAACGACTGATCGATTCGGCAACGGTCGTTCGCGCAACGCTTCTCTTGACGCAGGTTGCGGCAAGCTCCGTCGACGCTGGTGATAGCTTGACGATATATCCCCAAGTCGTCCGCGCGGGGCTCGGGATCACGGACGTCGCGCGGTCTGCCGGGATCCTGAACACTCCGAACCTGGAAATCGATTCATTGAGACTCAAACCGTCCGACGGCGGGGTGCGCGCGATCGAAATCGTCGGTGCGCTGCGCCAGTGGAAAGCCGTTGGTACGACGACGCTGCAGCGCGCGATCGTGCTGCGCTCGTCCACGGAGGGCGCGTCGGCGCCGGTGATATTCTTCTACTCGACTGACGCCGACCCGTCGCAACGGCCGCGACTGCGGCTCACGTATATCGACCAGGTTCAGTTCGGAGTCCCATGATGCGGCGATCTGTCGTCGCTCTCAGCGCCGTCTGCGCGATGGCCGTCGTGTCGTCGCGAGCGAACGCCCAGGGCACTCTCGGTGCGCAGGGGTTTGGGTATCCGCCGGGGCAACTGAGTGTCTTCTCCCGGTCGCTTGGCGGAGCGACCGGTGAAACTGACGCGCTGTCTCCGATCAACCCGGCCGCACTGGCGCTGATGCGCCGCGGTGGGATGTACCTTCAGTCAGAGCAGGAGAATCGGTCGCTGGAATCGGGCGGTCAGACTGGTTCGACGCAGGTGTACCGATTCCCGCTGTTCATGGCCGCGGTTCCGATCGGAGCGCGAGCCGTCCTTGGCGCGTCGTACTCGACGCTGCTGGACCGGACCTGGGGCACGGAGATTCGCGGCAGCACGTCCTTCGAGGGAGAGACGGTGTCGTTCACCCAGTCGTTCCGGTCGGAGGGTGCCTTGAACGACATCCGCTTCGCCGGATCGTGGGCGGTGCGCGACAACCTCATCATCGGTGGCGCGGTGCACCTGTTCCCGGGCGAGAACCGCCTAACGATGTCCCGCGAGTTCGACGACTCGCTCACGTTCGCGCCGCTCCGTGATACGACGGCGGTGAACTACTGGGGGTACGGGTATTCGGCTGGCCTGCTGTGGCGGCCGATTCGCACGCTCACGTTCGGTGCATCGGGACGCATCGGCGGCGATCTGGATCTCAAAGAGGCGGATACGCTCCTGGCGAGGGCAAAGGCCCCGTCGCGATTCGGCGCCGGCGTGCGGTGGGACGGTCCGGGACTCACTGCGGCATTCCGCGTCGACAGAACGCTCTGGTCCGACATGGAGGGCCTCGGATCGGAGGGTGCGAAGCCGGAGGACGCGTGGGATTTCGGGTTGGGTGTTGACGCGGTGGGGCCTCAGATCTTTGGCGCGCACCTCACGATTCGTGGCGGTGCCCGGCGGCGAACCCTTCCGTTCCTCGCTGACAGTCAGCAGGTGCACGAGACGGCCTACACGCTGGGAACGGGCGCACCATTTGCTCGCGGACGAGCCCAGATCGACATGTTCGTCGAGCGGTCGTCGCGCACAGCGAACGACCTCGATGCCAAGGAGCGGTCATGGACGTTCGGCTTGGGGTTCACGATCCGACCGTAACGAGATGACTCAGCCGGTCCGCGCCGACGCGCCGCTGATTCTGATTGCCGACGACGTTCCCGCCAACGTCGAGTTGCTGATCGACCAGCTGCATACGCTTGGCTACCGCACGGTTTCGGCGCAGGATGGGCCGTCGGCGCTGGCTGGTTGCTTCGAGCATCGGCCGGAGCTCGTGATTCTCGACGTCTCGATGCCGGCGGGCGACCTCGGTGTCGACGATCGATCCACGGGGTTCGAGGTCTGCCGCCGGATCAAGCGCGACGCACGCACCGCACGCATCCCGGTCATCTTCGTCACTGCGCTCAACGACACGACCGACCGCGTGAAAGCGATCGAGGCGGGCGGCGACGATTTCCTCACGAAGCCGCACAATCGCATGGTGCTCGGCGCGCGCGTTCGGAGCCTGCTCAAGCTGAAGGCGGCCACCGACGCGCTCGAGGACAGCTACCGCAAGCTGCGCGAGCTCGAGAAGGTGCGCGACGATCTCATGAAGATGATCGTGCACGATCTCAAGACGCCGCTCACGTCGATCATCGCGACGCTCGAGATGCTGGCCGACGGCGATCTCGGACCGGTGGGCACGTCGCAGCAGGGTGCGTTGCGCGACACCGAGAACAAGGCACAGGAGCTCCTGCACCTGATCGAGGATCTGCTGGAGGTCGCGCGCATCGAGGAGACGTCGATCTCCCTCGACCTCGAGCCCCTGGCACCGGCCGCGCTCGTGGCCGACATCATGAACGATTGGTCGCTGCGCTTGCAGCAGGAGCGTGCGGCCACGAGCATCGAGGTCGCCGCCGATGTGCCGACGTTCCTCGCGGACAAGGCGCTGCTCAAGCGCGTGTTCGGCAACCTGATTCAGAACTCGCTCGTACACTCGTCGAGCGCGATCGAGCTGCGGGTCATGGCCCGGATGGACCCGCGCGGTGTTCTGTTCACCGTCGCCGACAACGGCCCGGGCATTCCGCCCCAGTATCACGAGGTCATCTTCCACAAGTTCGAGCGCGTGAAGACGCCTAACGTGCCTCGCGTTCGGAGCTCGGGTCTCGGGTTGGCGTTCTGTCGTCTCGTCGTGGAAGCGCATGGCGGCCGAATCTGGGTGCAGAGCATCGAGGGAGCGGGCAGCGCATTCCACATCGTGCTGCCCTTGCGGCCGCCGACGGCCCCGATGGCTCGAGCCAGCGCTGGAGCGGGCGTCGCGTCGTGAAGGCCTACCTCCGCACCTTCGGGTGTCGAGCGAATCAGTACGACACCGAAGCGGTCCGCGCGATGATCGAGGCAGCGGGCGGCGAGATCGTCGCGACGCCTGAGGATGCGGATCTCGCGGTGTTCAACAGCTGCGCCGTCACGGCGGCCGCCGAGGCCGACCTGCGACAGAGCGTGCGGCGAGCCGCGCGGCGCGCGCCGGCGCTGCGTACGGTGGTGATGGGGTGCGCGGCCGCGCGTGACGACGGTACGATCGCGGCGCTGCCGACGGTCGAGCGAGTGGTGCCGGGCGGCGACTTGTTAGGCGTCGCCGAGGCCATCGGGCTCTCCGCCCCGGTGCTGCCGCCTAACGTCCAGACCGGAACCCGCGCATTGCTGCGCATTCAGGATGGATGCGACGAGCACTGCACGTTCTGCGCGACGACGCTCGCGCGTGGCGCGGCCCGGTCTCGAAGCATCGTCGCGCTGGTGGACGAGGCAGAACGTCTCGCGGATCATCATCCCGAGATCGTGCTGACCGGAATACACATCGGGCACTACGGCGTGGACACGGGCACGACGTTGTCGGCGCTCGTCGAGCGACTCGTTCGGGACGTGCCCCGGGTGCGATTCCGACTCAGCTCGCTCGAGGCGACCGAGGTCGACGACCGACTCCGCGAGCTGTTTGCCGAACCGGATCACCTCGTGCCGCACCTGCACGCTCCGCTTCAGTCGGGATCGGATTCGGTCCTCAAGCGAATGGGCCGCCATTGGTACAAGGCGGCTTCCTACGTTGCTGCCGTGGAGCGCATCGCCGCGAGCATCCCCGTGTTCGGGCTTGGTGCTGACGTCATTGCCGGATTCCCCGGAGAGACAGAGGATGACCACAGTTGCACGATGACTGTCGCCGAGTCGCTTCCGTTCACCTACCTCCACGTCTTCCCGTATTCGGTGAGACCGGGCACGGCGGCCGAGCGACTCGTTGGTCATGTCGCCGCCTCGACGATCGAGCGCAGAGCGGCTGAGTTGCGCGCCATCGCCGACCGTTGCGTCGCGGCACACCGTACGCGCCGCCTGGGTGGCGAATGCGACCTGGTTGTCATCGGCACAGCGGCCCGCCGAGAAGGGCTGACGGAGGACTACCTCACGGTCGCGGTCGATCCATCGATTCCTCGCGGAACCCGGTGCCGCGCGCGACTCGATGGCGACGCGTCGCGATTGCTCGGCGTTCCGCTCCAGGCCATCATTCGCTGATGCCCGAGACGCGCCCCACGGTCTACATCGAGACCTACGGCTGCCAGATGAACGTGAGCGATTCCGAGTTGATGCTCGGGCGGCTCACGGACAGCGGCTATCAGGCCGTCGATTCCCCCGACGGTGCGGACGTCATCCTGCTCAACACGTGCGCGATTCGCGACCACGCGGAGCAGCGGGTGATCGGGCGTCTCGGGGAGCTCAAGCGGAACATGAAGCCCGACTCGGTCATGGGCGTGACCGGGTGCATGGCACAGCGCCTCGGGCCGCAGCTGCTCGAGAAAGCGAAGCACGTGAGCCTCGTCGTGGGGCCCGATGGCTATCGCGCGCTGCCGGCGCTCGTCGAGGGCGCGAGGCGCGGCGAGCGCGCCATCGCCACGACGTTCGACCTCGAGGAGCATTACGAGGACTTCACGCCGCGCCGCTTCGACAAGGTGAAAGCGTGGATCCCCGTGCAGCGCGGGTGCGACTACCGATGCACCTACTGTATCGTGCCCACGACGCGCGGGTCCGAGCGGAGTCGGAAGCTCGCGGACGTGGTGCGCGAGGTCGAGCAAGTGGCTGCCGAGGGAATGACTGAAGTCGTTCTGCTCGGGCAGACGGTGAACTCGTACCATGATGGCGAGCGGGGATTCGCGGATCTACTGCGCGCGGTCGGCGCGGTCCCGGGAATTCAGCGCGTTCGATTCACCAGCCCGCACCCTAACGATTTTTCGCCAGCGGTCATCGAGGCGATGGCCGAGGTGGATGCCGTGTGCGAGCACGTGCATCTGCCCATGCAGTCCGGGTCCAACAGTGTCCTCAAGCGCATGCTTCGCCGGTACACGCGCGAGGGTTACCTCCAGTGCGTGGATCGACTGCGTGCGGCGATTCCAGGCCTGGCCCTGACTACCGACGTGATCGTTGGGTTCCCGGGCGAAACCGACGCCGATTTCGAGGAAACGCTGGACGTCGTGCGTGCGGTGGGCTTCGACGACGCGTACACGTTCAAGTTCTCGCCGCGGGATGGAACGCCGGCGACCCGCATGCCGGTCGAAATGACCGTGCCGGACGAGGTGGCGACTGAGCGCCTCGCGCGTCTCATCGATACAGTCCGGCGTGGAGCCAGGGAGCGGAACATGACGCTCCTCGGCGCCAGACGCGAAGTGCTGGTCGAGAAGGGAGCGAGGCGTGGTGATCTGCTCCAGGCGCGCACGCGCGACTTCAAGACCGTGCTGCTGCCGGGCGACGACTCCATGATCGGGCGTTACTTCACCGTCGAGCTGACGGGCACGACCGGCTCGACCTTTACGGGTGCGGTATGTCACAAACGCGAGCGGACACCGTTGCCGATGGCCGGATGAAAAACGCGCTGGAAGAATTGGTGCTCGAGGTGTACGCGCAGCTGCGGACGAAGCACACGGAGTTTTGCTCCTGTGAGCGATGTCACGATGACGTGATTGCCCAGGCCCTGAACAAAGCTAGACCGCGGTACATTGGCGGCTCACCCATCGGAGCTGCCGTCACGCGCGTCTCGCTGTCGAGTGACCAGGCCCGAGCGGAGATCGCCGTGCTGGTCTTCGAATCGATGCGGCGCGTCAACCAGAACCCCCGCCACGGTCCCGAGGACTACGTACCGCTCGGAGCTGGCGGATAGCAGGGAGCACCTGATTGCCGCTCGTCGCCGCTGCGTTCATTGCACACGCCGCCGGACTCCTTCTCGGGTTCGGCGGCTTTTTGTTGGCAGGACTGAGCGTCTCGGCGGCGGGTGCGGCCGTCGCTGTCCTGCGACGGGATGCGCGCGCCGCGGCGCTGGCGCTGCTGGGCGCGGCGGGTGTGCTGCGCGCAACCGCTGCCGCGCGCGCGGACGAGCAGTGCGCGCGCCGCGCGATCGCGCTGAACCCCGAGGCGGACATGACGGTCGCATACACCGCGGTCGTCGAAGCCGATGCTCGCGCGCGGACACGCGTTCCCGCGACGCTCGAGGATGGCGGTTGCCGTGTGCGCGCGAGCCTCCTGATCGAGCGAGGCGAAGCCGCGGCCGGCTCACGCGTCGCGGTTCGCGGCGAGGCGGCGCATGCCGGCGCACTCATCGTCGTTCAGCATGCCACCCTCGTTGTCCTCTCGCGCCCGGGACTCGACAGGCGAGTGCGGGAGCGGGCAGGGCGCGCGATCGACCGCACGTTCGGCACCGACGCCGCGCTCGCCCGGGCACTGCTGATCGCGGACACGCGCACGCTCGACACGGGCATTCGATCTCGTTATGCGGACGCTGGCATCGTCCATCTGCTCTCCGTCTCGGGCCTGCACGTCGCGATCATCGCCGGCGCGGCCGAGCTGCTGCTGTCCGCGGTCCGCGTGTCGCGCATCGCGTCGGTGTGGCTCGCGCTGATCGTGACGCTCGTGTACATCATCGTCATTGGCGCACCGGCGCCCGCGGTGCGATCGGCCGTGATGCTCGGCGCCAGCGCGCTCTCCCGCCTAACGCAACGACCAACGTCGCCGTGGGCCGGCCTGGCGCTCGGCGCCTGGGCGCCTGTGGTAAACCCGCGGATCATCACCGACCTGGGCTTCCAGCTCAGCGTCGCCGGTCTGGCTGCGCTCATTGCGTCAGGCGCTCTCGCTCGGCGCCTGCTTGCCGGTCGAGTCACCGGGTGGCGACGCGTGCTTGCGCGCGATCTGATCGTGTCCACGCTCGCATCGGTCGTCACGCTTCCGCTCATCGCCTGGACGTTCGGCCGCCTGAGCATCGTTGCGCCGCTCTCGAACCTCGCGGCTGGACCGATCTTCACCGTGCTGCAGCCGACGCTGTTCCTCGCGTTGTTGCTGTCGCCGTTTCGGTTCGCGGCTTCGGTTCCCGCAGATGCCGCGCACGTCATGCTGCGGGCCGTCGACGTCGTTGCCGATCTGGCGACGCGCATTCCCTTCGCGGCGGTGCCGGTTGCACCGAGCCTGGCCACGGTCACCCTGCTCGGCGTGTTGTCAGTGTCGCTGATCGTTGCCTGCTCGAGCGCGGCGGGAAGCGCCTGGGGCGCGCGCGGCTTGATCGGCGCGGCCGCGGCAGCAGCACTCGCTGTGGTCGGGTTCGAGGTAGGTGGCCGCGGAGGCGTGCTCGAGCTTCACATGATCGACGTGGGTCAGGGTGACGCGCTCGCGCTTCGGACTCCGGCCGGCCGATGGGTGCTCTTCGATGCCGGCCGAAGCTGGTCGGGTGGCGACGCCGGGCGCTCGACGATCGTGCCCTACCTGCGACGGCGCGGAGGCGCTTTGCACGCGTTCGTGCTGTCACACCCGCACAGCGATCATGTCGGTGGCGGCGCATCGACGTTGGCTGCGATGCGGGCCAGCGCGTATTGGGATGGCGCGTACGTGACGGGGAGCGATCCCTATCGGGCGTCGCTCGAGGAAGCGGCCCGGCTGCGCATCGCCTGGCATCGCGTTCATCCCGGGGATTCACTGTCGCTGGATGGCGTGCGGATTCGCTTTCTCGCGCCGGATTCGGCGTGGGCCGCTTCCCTCACGGATCCCAATGAAGCGAGCGCGGTAGCGGTGATCCAGTACGACCAGGTACGATTCCTGATGACCGGCGACGCGGAAGCGGGCGAAGAACAGTGGATGCTCGCGCACGACGCGCAGGCGCTTCGCGCCGACGTGCTCAAAGTGGGACATCACGGAAGCTCCACGAGCAGTACACCGGCCTTCCTCGATGCAGTGCAGCCGAAGCTCGCGCTGATCTCGGTCGGTGCCGAAAACACGTATGGTCATCCGAGCCCTGCGGTCGTCCGGTCACTCGTGGAGCGTGGCGTTCAGGTGCTTCGCACCGATTACGCCGGGACCGTTGTCATCCGAACCGATGGCCGGTCGCTCGACGTCGAAGCGGGGGGCGAACGGTGGGCGCGCTGAATCGCATCCTGCACGCAATCGTGGGGCGGCGTGTCGATTTGCCGCCACAACTTGCCGAGCATTTCCCGGAGCTTCGAGCTGCGCGCTACCGGGTTGGGGGCCTGCCGTTGCGCATTGGCGGCTGGAGCTTAGGTGCAACGACGGTGTCAGGATTCACCTTATGGCGCACCGTTTGGGTCGAGCCGAGCTTCCTTTGGGAAGCGGAACTGCTCTTGCACGAAATCCGCCACGTTCAACAGTTTGAGGCCAGCGTGTCCTTCCCGCTGCAGTACGTGTGGGAATCCCTGAGGCGAGGCTACCACGCCAACCGCTTCGAGGTCGACGCGCGGCGTTATGCATCGGCACGACTCGCACGGAGTAGTGCCCCTCCATCAACGCAGGACGTGTAGCCGTGGTCAAGCATACCGCCACTTCCGTCGTCACGATCGAGCGCTTCATCATCGAGCAGGAGCGCCTGCACCCCGAAGCGACTGGTGAGCTGTCGGGGATCCTCTACGATCTCGCGCTCGCGGCGAAGATGATCGCCAATAAGGTCCGTAGCGCGGGCCTGGCCGACATTCTCGGATCCGCCGAGCAGGAGAACGTCCAGGGCGAGGTCCAGCAGAAGCTCGATGTGTTCGCCAACGAGACGATCATCAAGGCGCTCGACCACGGTGGCCGCCTGTGCGCGATGGCGTCGGAAGAGGAGCCGGACATCATTCCGATTCCGGAAGGCTTCAAGTGCGGGAAGTACGTCCTGCTGTTCGACCCGCTCGACGGATCGTCGAACATCGATGTGAACGTGCCCGTGGGCACCATCTTCTCCGTGGTCCGCAAGATCACCCGTGGCGCCCGTGGCGAGATGGAGGATCTGCTGCAGCCGGGCCGGCGCCAGGTAGCCGCGGGTTACGTGATCTACGGATCCAGCACGATGCTCGTGTACACGACGGGGCAGGGCGCACACGGCTTCACACTCGACCCGTCCATCGGCGAGTTCCTGCTCTCGCACCCGGACATCAGGATCCCGGAGCGCGGCCGGTATCTGTCGGTCAACGACTCATACGAGAACGACTGGGCCGAGCCGGTGAAGCAGCTCATGCGGAGCTATCGCGGGATCGGCGGTGTGCGGAAGCCGTTGAGTGTGCGGTACGTGGGATCGCTCGTCGCCGATTTCCACCGCAACCTGCTCGGTGGCGGCGTCTTCTGCTATCCGGCAAATCGTAGAAGTCCCAACGGAAAGTTGCGGCTTCTCTACGAGGCCAATCCGTTGGCGTTCGTGGTGGAGCAGGCTGGAGGGCTCGCAACCGACGGCCGACAGCGCATCGTCGACGTGAACCCGACGGAGCTCCACCAGCGGACGCCGCTGTTCATCGGAAGCCGGTTCGAGGTCGAGGCGGCGAGCAATATGCTCGCGGCCGAGCGCCCGCTCTCGGCAGCCGTCTAGGCGGCACTTCTGACCGCTACGTCTCGTCCTCAGCAAAAGACCGACGAACGGGCAACGCCGTCGGGTATCGTCGTCGAGCCGGTCTATCGGCCTAACGACGCGCCCGGGGACTACGCGCGCGACCTGGGTGATCCCGGCCGCTTCCCGTTCACACGCGGTGTGCAGCCGACGATGTATCGCGGCCGGCTGTGGACGATGCGGCAGTACGCCGGGTTCGGGACCGCGGCCGAGACGAATCGGCGCTTCCACCATTTGCTTGGCGCCGGACAAACCGGTCTTTCCGTCGCGTTCGACCTGCCGACGCAGATGGGCATCGACTCCGATTCGCCGCGCGCGCTCGGTGAGGTAGGCCGGGTGGGTGTGGCGATCGACTCCGTCGAGGACATGCACGTCCTGCTCGACGGGCTGCCGCTCGATACGGTCTCCACGTCGATGACGATCAACGCGACAGCGGCCGTGCTGCTCGCGATGTACATCGTCGTGGCCGAGGAGCGTGGCATTTCTCGCGAGAAGGTCAGTGGCACGATTCAGAACGATGTGCTCAAGGAGTACATCGCCCGCGGCACGTATATCTATCCGCCCGGGCCCAGCCTCGCGCTCATCGCGGAAATTTTTCGCTTCTGCGCGGCTGAGGTGCCGAACTGGAATCCGATCTCCATCTCGGGCTACCACATTCGCGAGGCGGGGTCGACGGCCGTTCAGGAGCTCGCGTTCACGTTCGCCAACACGATCGAGTACGTGAAACAGGCGCAGGCCGCGGGTCTCGCGGTGGATGTGTTCGCGCCGCGGCTCTCGTTCTTCTTCGCGGCCCACAGCGATCTGTTCGAGGAGATCGCGAAGTTCCGCGCCGCGCGCCGCATCTACGCTCGACTCATGCGCGATCGGTTCGGGGCCAACGACGCGAGCTGTCGAATGCGATTTCACACGCAGACGGGCGGCGTGACGCTGACGGCGCAGCAGCCGCTCAACAACGTGGTACGTGTCGCGGTCCAGACCCTGGCTGCAACGTTAGGCGGCACGCAATCGCTGCACACGAACGGCTACGACGAGGCGCTTGCGCTTCCGACCGCCGAGGCCGCGACGCTCGCGTTGCGCACCCAGCAGATCGTGGCGTATGAGTCGGGCGTCGCAAACACCGTCGACCCGCTGGCGGGGAGCTATTTCGTCGAAGCGCTGACGACGGAGATCGAACGACAGGCGACGGCCCTCATCGAGAGGGTCGACGAACTGGGCGGTGCCGAGCGCGCGATCGCGGCCGGGTTTTTCCAGGAGGAGATCGCCCGGAGCGCGTACGCTCAGCAGTTGCGCGTGGAGGCGGGCGAGACGGTCGTCGTGGGGGTGAACCGCTTTGCCGACGACTCCGATCCGCCGTCGATCCCCACGCCGGACTTCTCGGCCCTCGAGCGCGAACAGGTGGATCGCGTTAGGTCTGTCCGCGCGGCGCGCGATGCCGGGCGCGCGGAGGCAGCGCTCGCCGCGATTCGCGCGGGGGCCGCGCAGTACGCGGCCTCGAATGCCACCGCGCGACCGGCTCTGATGCCACTGATCGTCGAGGCCGTCCGCGCGCGCGCGACGGTGGGCGAGATATCGGACACCTTGCGATCGAGCTGGGGCGAATACCGTCCAACTTGAGCGCGGTGTTGGCGCCCGCTATGTTACGGGTTCGCCCCCGCCTTCCTAAGTATCGAATCAATGCCAACTTACGACTATCGTTGCCCTAACGGGCACGATTTCGAACACTTTTTCCGCAAAATCAGCGACGCTGCACCCGAGCTCGAATGTCCCGTCTGTGGAGCGGTGGCGGCTCGACGCGTCTCGGGCGGCGCCGGCCTGGTCTTCAAGGGCAGCGGGTTCTACCTCACGGACTACGGCAAGAACGCGCACCGCAAGGGCGGTTCGGACACGTCGGGCTCCAGTTCTGGTGGCGAGTCGAGTGCGAATAGTGGCGATTCTGCCAAGAGCGACGGAGCCTCGGCGACCGCACCCAAGTCCGACAGCCCGAGCACGCCCAAGACGGACACCGCGAAGACGACGGATAGCAAGCCGTCCGGCAAGACGAAGGGCGGCGACAGCAAATGACCGCACCTGACCTCATTCGCGACGAGCTGACTCGCGCAGCCCGCGACCTTGGCGCGCCCGATTCGGTTGCGCCGGTACTCGAGCGACCGCGCGACCCGTCGTTTGGCGAGTGGACCACGAACCTCGCCATGACGCTGGCGAAGCCACTCAAGCGAAAGCCGCAGGAGATCGCGCACGATCTGATCGGGCGGATGAACCTGAAGCGCGCGACGGTGAGTGACGCGTACGTTGCCGGTCCGGGATTCATCAACTTCCGGCTCGATGCGGGCACGGTGGCGGGAGGGCTCCGCGACATCGTCATCGCCGACACGCAGTACGGTCACACGAACGTCGGGCAAGGTCAGCACGTCAACGTGGAGTTCGTGTCGGCCAACCCGACGGGCCCGCTGCACGTCGGCCACGGACGTCAGGCGGCGTTAGGCGATGCGATCGCGAGCCTGCTCGAATGGACCGGCTGGGACGTGACCCGAGAGTTCTATTACAACGATGCCGGCGCGCAGATCTCGAACCTCACGCGGAGCGTCCAGGCGCGCATCGCCGAGCTGCGCACTGGGGCGCTCGCGATTCCCGAGGGTGGCTATCACGGCGAGTACATCGCCGAGATCGCGGCCAAGTACGTCGATGCGCATCCGGAGGATCCGGACGGCCGCGACGACGACGCTGTGCGTCGCTTTGCCGTCGCGGAGCTCCGCAACGAGCAGGACATCGACCTGCAGGCGTTCGGCGTCAAGTTCGACAAATATTTCCTCGAGAGCTCGCTGTACACGGACGGCAAGGTCGACACCACGGTTGGTGCGCTCGTCGAGTCGGGGCACACGTACGAGCAGGACGGTGCGCTGTTCCTCCGCACGACCGAGTTCGGCGACGACAAGGACCGGGTCATGCGGCGGAGCGCGGCACGAGGTGGCGACTATACGTACTTTCTGCCGGATGTCGCGTACCACGTGGACAAGTGGGGGCGGGGTTACCGCCGCGCGATCAACGTCCAGGGCGCCGACCATCACAGCACGGTCACGCGCGTCCGCGCCGGGTTGCAAGCGTTAGGCATGGGCATCCCGCAGGGATATCCGGAGTACGCGCTGCACCAGATGGTGACGGTGATGCGCGAGGGCCAGGAGGTGAAGTTCTCGAAGCGCGCCGGCGATATCGTCACGGTGCGGGATCTTGTGGAGTGGGTCGGCCGCGACGCAGTGCGCTATTTCTACCTCATGCTCAAGCCGGAGTCGCAGCTCCGGTTCGACGTGGACCTCGCGCGCACACAATCGGACGAGAACCCGATCTACCGCATTCAGATGGCTCACGCGCGGATGTGCGGCATCTTCCGCCAGGGTGGCATCGACCCGGCGTCGATCGAGGCGAGCACGGCGGACCTCGCGGTGCTCGACAAGACCGAGGAGCGCGAGCTGGCGAAGAAGCTGGTGGATTTTCCGTCACTCGTGCTGGGCGCGGCCGAGGCGCTGGAACCGCACCGTGTGGCGGCGTACCTGCTGGAAACCGCTGGTCTGGCGCACAAGTGGTACCACGAGCATCACGTGCTGGATCAGCCTGAGCCGCTCCGGACCGCTCGTTTGGTCCTCGCCCGTGCGACGCAGATCGTGCTTCGGAATGCGTTAGGCATTCTTGGAATTACGGCCCCGGAAAGGATGTGAACCAACGGGAACCGGGAACGGGGAACCGGGAACGGAGGCTCCGTGAGGAGTTACGGTTCCCAGTTCCCCGTTCCCGGTTCCCGCTAACCAATCCACCATGACCGTTCTAGTAGTCGGCTCCGTCGCGCTCGATTCCGTCGAAACCCCGTTCGGCAAGGCTGAAGATGTGTTAGGCGGGTCGGGAACGTTCTTTTCGGCGTCGGCGAGCCACTTCGCGCCGGTGCAGCTCGTCGGCGTCGTCGGCAGCGACTATCCCGTCGACAAGCTCGCCCCCTTACGGCAGCGCGGCGTCGACCTGGCGGGACTCGAGAAGGCCGAGGGCGAATCGTTCCGGTGGCGCGGGCGTTACCGCCACGATCTCAACTCTGCGGAGACGCTGGAAACCCGGCTGGGCGTGTTCTCACACTTCCGTCCAAAGATTCCCGAGCAGTTCCGAACCGCGCCCTTCGTATTTCTCGCGAACATCGATCCGCGACTGCAGCTCGACGTGCTCAATCAGGTCGAGAAGCCGAAGCTCGTCGCGTGCGACACGATGAACTTCTGGATTGAAAGCCGTCGTTCGGATCTGTTGGCGCTTCTCGAGCGCGTCGATCTGATCACGCTCAACGATGGTGAGGCGCGACAGCTCACCGAGGAAACGAATCTCGTCAAGGCCGCGCGCTGGATCATGAAGCGCGGGCCTCGCCACGTGATCATCAAGAAGGGAGAACACGGCGCATTCATGTTCACCGAACGATCGGTGTTTTTCGCGCCGGCCTATCCGCTGGAGAACGTGTTCGACCCCACGGGTGCGGGCGATTCGTTCGCGGGTGGGTTCATGGGGTACCTCGCGCGCACCGGCCGCATCGACGACGACACCATGCGGCGGGCGGTCGTGTACGGGTCCGCGATGGGATCGTTTGCCGTCGAGCGCTTCTCGATCGAGCGGCTGCTCGAGATCGGAACCGCGGAGATCCGTGAACGACTCACGGCGTTCCGGCGGCTCGTCGCGTTCGAAGAGGAGCTTCCCTACTGATGCAGCGTGACGCCGGCTGACGCGCCGGTGCAACGGATTACTCATCCGCGGCCTTTATCGTCGGGTAGGTGGACGAAGCAAACACAGCCGCAAGTCGCCGTGTCAGGGGCCGCCGATGGTGCGGTCCCTCACATCTCTCAGATGAGGATCCTTCGCGAATGCATTTCGGTTTGAGGTACGGACTCCCGCTCACGTCGACTGGCGCGCTGCTGGTGCTGTCGCTCGTCGGCTCGCCGGCCGTCGCCCGGTCGCAGGGCATCGATACCCGCTGCCCGGCTGGCTCGCTCAACGAGCAAACGACGCAGGATGCGTGTCAGAAGGCGGTGGATATTTTCGCGTTCATGACGCCGCAGCTCGGCATCGGGCTCGTGGGTGGCAACGCCACGCTCGGCGCAACGAGCGCGTTAGGCGGTATCGGCCACTTCTCGATCGGTGTGCGCGGGAACGCGACACGCGGGCGGGTTCCGCAAGTCTCCGACGTGAGCTACTCGGTCACCGGGGCCGAGCAGAGTGACTTCGGCGTCCAGGACCAGGTGGTTGGCCTCCCAGCCGTCGACGCCGCGATCGGCCTCTTCGGCGGCATTCCCCTCGGTCTGTCGCGTGCGTTGGCGCTCGATGGGCTCGTGAGCGCGACCTACGTTCCAGCGTTCAACAACAGTAACATGGCCGTCTCGCTGCCCGACGGGTCGCTCAAGCTCGGCTACGGCGCGAGACTCGGCATCCTGGCAGAATCGTTCGCGATACCGGCGGTGTCGGTCACGTATCTGCGGCGCGATCTCCCGTCGACGAGCATCAGCGCGACGTCCGGTGACGACGACATCTCGGTGTCGAACATCGGCGTGAAGACGTCCGCGTGGCGTGCCGTCGCGGGCAAGTCGATCGGGTTCTTCGGCATCGCGCTCGGCGCCGGCCAGGACATCTACGACAATCACGCCAGCGCCTCCGTGCGGGTGAACGACGCTGGCGGCATCGTCGACGGCGGGCCCTACGAGCTGTCGCAGAAGATGACGCGCGCGAACATGTTCGCGGACTTCTCGTTCAACTTCCCGTTCATCAAGTTCGCCGCCGAAATCGGGCGGGTGTCGGGTGGAAAGATCGACACGTACAACACGTTCTCGGGCAAGCGGGCGGATGACGCGCTGACGTACGCGTCGATCGGGTTCCGAATCGCGAACTGAGCCTCGGTGTTCTGGCGGTCGTCGCGTAGAACCAGACGGGCACACAGCAGACCACTGAAGACGGCAGACAGCAGACCACTGAAGACGGCAGACAGCAGACGGCAGGGTGCAGAGGGCAGGGGGCACCGTTCCTCTGCCATCTGCCGCCTGCCGTCTACCGTCTGCAGTTCTCTGCCATCTGTCGTCTCGGTTTTTCGTCGTTTCCCGTGCAGCCGTTATGTTCCGAGTTCCTATGCCGAACTCGCTATGAGCGTCGCCACGGAGCGCGCAGACGAGCGTGACGCCGGGTTCATGCGGCGCGCGCTCACCCTCGCGAAAAAAGGGTGGGGACAAGCGGCGCCGAACCCGATGGTCGGCGCCGTGGTCGTAAAGGAAAACGTGGTCGTCGGCGAGGGGTATCACGCTCGATACGGCGAAGCTCACGCGGAAGTCGAAGCGCTCCGCGCGGCGGGAGAGCGCGCGCGTGGCGCGACCGTGTACGTCTCGCTGGAGCCGTGCAATCACTTCGGCAAGACCCCGCCATGCGTCGACGCACTGATCGCGGCCGGTGTCGCGCGAGTAGTGGCAGCAACGCGCGATCCATCGCCGACCGCCGGCGGCGGCGCCGATCGGCTTCGAGCGGCCGGAATCGATGTGGCGTTCGACATCGAGGCGGCTCCGGCACGGGAGCTCAACGCGCCGTTCTTTCACGCGCTCCGCTCGGACCGGCCGTGGGTGACGCTCAAGCTCGCGCTCTCGATTGACGGCGCGATCGCCGACGCAGGCCGCGGGCCGGCGTGGCTCACGGGGAAAAAGGCGCGGCGCGAGGTGCATCGGCTCCGGGCTGGCAACGATGCGATCGGCGTCGGCCTGGGCACCGTTCGCGCCGACAACCCGGAGCTCACCGTGCGCGATGTGGCGCCACCGCGTGTCGCTCCCGCCCGCGTCGTGTTCACGCGCCGTGGTCAACTCCCGCTCACGAGCGTGCTCGCGCGCACGGCGACCGAGGTGCCCACCCTCGTTCTCGCTGAATCAGTCGATCTCGCGTACGCGCGTCGACTGATGGCGCTCGGGGTCGAGGTCCTGGCCGGAACATCGATCGAGGAAGGGGTGCGAGCGTTGAGGCAGCGCGGGATCAGATCGCTGCTCGTGGAGGGCGGTGCGGGGCTCACGGGCGCGCTGCTCGGCGCCAACCTCGTGGACCGGCTGATTATCTTTCAGGCACCAATCCTCCTCGGAGCCGGCTCCTTGCAGGGATTCGAGGACGCGCCAAGCATGGCGGCGTCGGGCGCGCGGCGGTTCCCCATCGTGCGCCGAGCCGAGCTCGACGATGATCTCATGACCGTGTACGCTCTCCACTCCATCTGATGTTCACCGGGCTCGTGGATGCCATCGGCACCATCGATGGCGTCACGGAAACGCCGGCGGGGCGCGAGTTTCTCATTTCATCGCGGTACGACGACCTCGCGGATGGCGAGAGTGTGGCCGTCAACGGCGCCTGCCTAACCGTTTTCGGTCGGACCGATGGCCGGTTCACGGTCGCGGCGGTCGTTACTACGCTGGGTCGGACGGCGATGGGCGATTGGGCGGCGGGCAAGCGTGTGAACCTCGAGCGTGCCCTCAAGCCGTCCGACCGGCTCGGCGGCCACATCGTGCAGGGCCACGTCGATGGCGTCGGAACGGTCCACCGCGTCCGAAAATCCGGCGACGCAGTCCTCGTGGACGTGGCAGTGCCGCGCGAGATTGCAGAGCTGCTCGTGCCGCACGGGTCGATCACCATCGATGGCGTGAGCCTGACGGTCAACGCCATCCCCGAGCCGTCGGTGGTGCAGCTGTCGCTGATCGACTATACGCTCCGCCACACGACGCTCGGCGATCTCGAGCCGGGCGATGTGGTGCACGTGGAGGGCGACGTGATTGGAAAGTATGTTAGGCAACTCGTGACTCCGTATTTGCGGGAACCGGGAACAGGGAACAGGGAACAGAACACTCTGGGAGCCCCGGTTCCCGGTTCCCGGTTCCCGGTTCCCACTCGGGACAACACATGAATTTTGGAACTATTCCGCAGGCGATCGCCGATATAAAGGCGGGCAAGCTGGTGGTCGTGGCCGACGACGAGGACCGCGAGAACGAGGGCGACCTCATTTGCGCGGCGCAGCTCATCACGCCGACGCTCGTGAACTTCATGCTCAAAGCAAAGGGCATGATCTGTCTGGCGCTCACCGGTGAGCGTGTCGATCAGCTTGGCCTGCCGCCGCAGGGCGACGAGAACACGGATGCGTTCAGGACGGCGTTCACGGTCAGCATCGATGCGGCACCGCGCTTTGGCGTGACTACCGGCATCAGCGCGGCCGACCGGGCGAAGACCATCCAGGTCGCGGTCGACCCGGCTACGGTTCGCGGCGATCTGCGGCGTCCGGGCCACGTGCATCCGTTGCGGGCGCGGGACGGCGGCGTACTGCAGCGCGTGGGACACACGGAAGCGGCGGTGGATCTCGCGCGCCTCGCCGGCCTGTATCCCGCTGGTGTGATCTGCGAGATCCTGAATGAAGACGGCAGCACCATGAAGCGCGACGGCCTCGCGCGGTTTGCGAAGGAACACGGGCTCACCTTCATCACGGTCGCCCAGCTCGTCGCATACCGGCTGAACACGGAGCGGCTCGTGCATCGCGTCGCCGAAGCGCGCCTGCCGACCGACATCGCCGGGAAGGATTGGCGCATCATCGGCTACCGCAACGACGTCGATGCACACGAGCACGTGGCGCTCGTGTACGGCGACATCGGCGACGGCGAGAGCGTGCTCGTCCGCATGCACTCGAAGTGCCTAACGGGTGACGTCTTTCACTCGATGCGCTGCGACTGCGGCTGGCAGTTGCATACCGCCATGCAGATGATCGCGCACGAAGGGCGCGGCGTCGTGGTCTACCTCGACCAGGAAGGCCGTGGCATCGGGCTCCTCAACAAGCTCAAGGCGTACGAGCTGCAGGACACTGGTCACGACACCGTCGAGGCGAACGAGGCGCTGGGATTCAAGCCCGATCTCCGCAACTACGGCATCGGTGCGCAGATCCTGCTCGACCTCGGACTCAAGTCCATTCGCGTGCTGACGAACAACCCGAAGAAGCTCGTGGGTCTCGAGGGGTACGGGTTGAGCGTCGTCGATCGCATTCGGATCGAGGCACCGACAACGGAGGAGAACGCCGGCTACCTCGCCACGAAGGTGCAGAAGCTCGGTCACCTGCGCGCGTTGTAGATGAGCCCTGAGTTCAGCGGGGCTCCTCGGGGGCAGGGCCGACGGTGTGCCGTCGTGGTCAGCCGGTTCAACGAGACCATCACGCAGCGGTTGCTCGAGGGCGCCCTCGACGCGCTCGTACGGCACGGTGTGACGTTCGCCGACGTCGACGTCTTCTGGGTGCCCGGCGCATGGGAGCTGCCGGCCGCCGCGCGCCGCGTCGCCGCATCGGAGCGGTACGATGCGTTGGTCGCGTTAGGCGCGGTGATCCGCGGCGATACGCCGCACTTCGACTACGTGGCGGGCGAAGCGTCGCGGGGCCTCTCGCTCGCGAGCGCTGACTTCGACGTCCCGATCGCGTTCGGCGTCCTGACGTGTGACACCATGGCGCAGGCCGAAGCGCGCGCCGGCGGTGAGCATGGCAACAAGGGCTGGGATGCGGCGCTCGCCGCCCTCGAGATGGCCGACCTCTTCGATCAGGTCGATGGCTCGGCGGAGGACTGAGACGCGCGCGCGCTCGCGCGCGCTGCAGGCGATGTACGCGTGGGACATGCGCGGCGAGCGCGATCTCGAGCGCGTAGCCGAGCGCGTGTGGGACGACCTGGCCGTGGCTCCCGAGGAGCGGAAGGTGGCGGCGACGCTCATTCACGTGTTCTCCGGCCGCCGAGTGGAGCTCGACCGCGAGCTCAAGGCGGTGACAGAGAACTGGCGACTCGAGCGCCTGGGCGCGATCGAACGTTCGGTTCTCCGCCTCGCTGCCACCGAGCTCGCGATCGCCGAGACGCCACCTCGCGTGGTGCTACAGGAGTCGATCCGGCTCGCCGAGCGATACGGAAGCGCGCAGAGCGCGCGGTTTGTCAATGGAGTCCTTGACGCGCTGGCTCGGCGGATGGGAAGGCTGTGAGGTCGGGAATCGGCGGCGCGCCGAGGGCGCGCGCCCGGGAACAGGCGGGAGCGCGCCGAAGGCGGGCAGATGGGAACGGTGACTCCTCATGGAGCTACTGTTCCCGGTTCCCTGTTCCCCGTTCCCCCGTTCCCGATTCCCGATTGTGAAGATTCTTGTCGTCAACTGGCAAGATCGAGAGAATCCCCAGGCGGGCGGGGCGGAAATCCATCTTCACGAGATCTTCGGTCGGCTGGCGGCGCGCGGACACGAGGTGACGCTCCTGTGTGGTGGCTGGCCGGACTGCCCGCCGCGCGCGACGCTCGATGGGATCGACGTGATTCGCGTTGGGACGAGGCTCACGTGGCCGGCGCTCGCACGGGGGGCCTACCGCCGACTCTTTCGCGGATCTCCCCACGACGTCCTCGTGGAGGACATCAACAAGATGCCGCTCTTCACTCCCCGATGGGGTTCGCGGCGTGTCGTGGCGCTCGTGCCGCATCTGTTCGGGGGAACCGCGTTCCAGGAACTCGCCGCGCCCCTCGCTGCCGCGGTGTGGCTTTCGGAGCGGCCGTTGGTGAGGGAATATCGTGGCATTCCGTTTCACGCCATCAGCGAGAGCACGGCCGATGACCTTGTAGCACGCGGCATTCGGCGAGAGCTCATCCGTGTGATCTACCCTGGTATCGACGCGCAGCACTACACGCCGGACCCGGCGATGCGGTCCTCGACACCACTGTTTGCCTACCTCGGCCGCCTCAAACGGTACAAGGGCGTCGATCTGGTGATCCGCGCATTCGCCGAAGCCGCCATTCCGGACGCGACCCTGGAGATCGCCGGCGCGGGTGACTACCAGCCGGCGCTCGAGCGGCTCGCCGCATCGCTTGACCTCGGGGCGAGGGCAAGGTTTCTTGGGCGTATCAGCGAGAAAGACAAGGTCTCGCTTCTCAGGCGATCGTGGGCACTCGCGTTCGCGTCGCCGAAGGAAGGGTGGGGCATCACAAACCTCGAGGCAGCCGCGTGCGGAACGCCGGTGGTTGCCTCGAGCTCGCCGGGGATCAGGGAATCGGTGCGCGACGGAGAAACGGGATTCCTCGTGCCGCACGGAGATACAGCGGCGATGGCAGTGGCCCTATGGCGGATTGCCGGGTCACCCGTTTTGGTGCGAACACTTGGAGCGAACGCGCGGACGTTCGCCGAGTCGTTCACGTGGGAGCGAGCCGCGCTCGAGACCGAGTCACATCTGGCCACCGCGTCGTAACGCCGCACGCAGGAGGGGTTCGGTGGAGATACTGTTTCAATCACATCATGCCGAAGTGCCCGAGCGCATCCGCGAACGTGCTCGCACCGCCGTCACCAAGCTCAGCGCGCGACTCACGCGTGCAGTGAACGCCGTGGTCCGTTTCGAATCGGACGGCCCGACACGGCGTGTCGAAATTGTCCTTCACGCGCCCAGGCGTCGCGCGATGGTTGCGGAGGGAAGCGCCCGCTTCTTCGGGCCCGCCCTCACCTATGCAATCGACCGGCTCGATGCACAGACGCGCCAGGTGAAGCGCACCCCCAAAACCCGCGGTAGGAAAATCACTCGCGCGTGAATCGACCGCTCACCGTCGGTGCCCTCATCGCGCGCCTTCAGCGCGGGCTTCCACTGGAGCAGATCGGGACCGGCGGGCTCGATCGGATCGTCACCAGCGCCGACGTCTCGAGTCCCGGCCTTGCCCTGGCCGGGTTCGTAGAGCGGTTCGCGCCGCACCGCCTCCAGGCGTTCGGCGAGACCGAGATCGCGTATCTCGGCTCGCTCGGGCGCGACGCGCGCGCGCACGCCCTGCGCATGATCTTCGAGTTCGAGTTTCCCTGCGTCTTCGTCACGAAGGGGCAGGAGCTGCCGCCGGGCTTCGAGGAGATCGCCGCGGAATGCGGGGTGCCAGTCTTCCGCACGCAACTCAAGACGGGTGAGTTTTACCGCCGCATCAAGCCGATTCTCGATGACCTCTTCGCTCCGACCACGACGCTGCACGGATCGCTGGCCGACGTCTTTGGCGTCGGTCTCTTCTTCACGGGCAAGAGCGGCATCGGAAAATCGGAGTGCGTGCTCGACCTCGTCGAGCGCGGCCATCGCCTCGTCGCCGACGACCTCGTAATCATGACGCGCCGCGGCAACGACGTGCTGATCGGCCGCGGCCACGAGCTGCAGCGACATTTCATGGAGATTCGCGGCGTCGGTCTCATCGACATTCCGGCGATCTTCGGCATCCGCGCCGTGCGGCAGCAGAAGCGCATGGAGGTCGTCGTCCACCTCGAGGAGTGGGATCAGGATGCGGTGGTGGATCGGACGGGGCTCGATACCGAGACGACGACCATTCTCGGTGTGGAGCTGCCGAAGATCAAAGTGTTCCTGAATCCTGGCAAGAACATTACCGTGATCGCCGAAGTCATCGCCATGAACCATCTGCTGCGATACAGTGGCGTCAATCCGGCGGAGGCGTTCAACGAGCGCCTCATCGGCCGGATGCGCGAGCAGGCTGACGTTAGGCAGTATCTGGTGGAAGACGATGAGTGAGTCGGACGTCGCGGTCCGGGCGCTCGTGGCGGGTCACGGCGATTTCGCGGCGGGGATCGTCTCCGCCGTTCACCAGATCACCGGTCGCGGCGAGGCGTTCGTCGTGCTCTCCAATCGTGACATGAGCGCCGCCGACGTCGAGCGTGCCATGCGGGACCAGGTCGACGCGGGCGCGATCGATGTCATCTTCACCGACCTCCCGGCCGGCAGCTGCACCATGGCGGCTCGCCGCCTGCAGCGCGAACGTCCCGCCGTCGTGCTCGTGACAGGAACCAATCTCGCGACCTTACTCGACTTCGTGTTTCATACCGACGTTCCGGCAACCGAAGCGGCTCGCCACGCCGTCGACAAGGGGCGCTCGGCGCTCGTCGTGACAGGGGGCGCACCGAGTGGCCATTGAGCTCTTTCGCATCGACGATCGGCTCATTCATGGCCAGGTCGTCGTCGGATGGGGACAGCCGCTCGACCTCGCGTTCATCGTTCTCGTGGACGATGAGGTCGCGAGCAGCGAATGGGAACAGGAGCTGTATCGCATGGGTGTGCCGCCCGAGATGGACGTGCATTTCGAGACGGTGGAGGGTGCGGCCGAGAAGCTCACCGTCTACCAGCGCGATGACCGGCGCGGTGCACTCCTGACCGGTGACATCGAGACGATGGCCAGGCTGATCGAGCTCACGGGGAGCATAACGCGCGTGAACCTCGGTGGCATTCATCACCGCACCGGTCGTACGCAGCGTCTCCGTTACGTATTTCTGGCGCCGGATGAGGAGCAGGCGCTTCGCGCGCTCGCGTCGCGCGGCGTCGATGTGAGCGCGCAGGACGTGCCCGCGGCGCGTCCGCTCGCGCTGAACGAGGTGCTCTCCGGAGAAGGGAACCGGTGACCGACTTTGCGCAGCTGCTGCCGCTCGCGATGCTCGGCGCCGTGCTCGGTCTCGACGTCGTGAGCTTCCCGCAGGCCATGATTTCACGCCCGATCGTTGCCGCCACCGCAGCCGCGACGCTGCTCGGCGATCCCGGACGGGGACTCCTCGTGGGCGCAACGCTCGAGATGTTTGCGCTCGAGACATTGCCATTTGGCGCGTCACGGTATCCGGAATGGGGATCTGCGGCAGTCGTTGGCGGAAGCCTCTACGCGATTCATGGTGACGCGAACCCGGGCGGCCTCACGGTCGCCGTCCTCGCCGCGCTCACGTGCGCCTGGATCGGCGGCTGGTCGATGGTCCAGCTGCGGAAGCTCAATGCCGTGCTGGCGCGGAGGCGCCACGAGGCGGTTGCGAGCGGCTCCAAGCGTGTCGTCGAAGGTCTCCAGGTCTTCGGCCTAACGGCTGACCTGGTTCGTGGCGGAGCACTCACCGCCATCATCCTCGCGGCGTTCACGCCGGTTCACCGGTACGTACTCGGGACGTGGGCCTCCGACGCGCGCGTGTCGCGGGCGGTGGTTGTCGGGATAGCCGCCAGCGTTGCCGGCGCCGCCGTCTGGAAGGCCGTTCATGCGGCGCCGGGCGCACGATGGCTGATGCTGGCGGGTCTCGCCGTAGGTCTGGCGCTGTTGGCGTTTCGATGACCACCCAGGTCGAGATCCCCGTGCGCACGCGTCTCGCGATGTTCGTTAGGCTGCTCGCGATCCAGGGCGCCTGGAACTACGAGACCCTGCTCGGGAACGGGGTGGGATTCTGCGTCGAGCCGGCGCTGCGCCTGTTGCCGGGTGGCCAGGATGGTCCGGCGTATCGAGCCGCGCTTGCCCGCCAGAGCCAATACTTCAACGCCCATCCATACATGGCGGCCGTCGCGGTCGGTGCTCTCGCGCGAGCGGAGCTACAGGCCGAAGATGCCGCGAAGATCGAACGGTTCCGGACGGCCCTCTGTGGCCCGCTGGGCAGCGTGGGTGATCGGCTGGTCTGGGCGACGTGGTTGCCCGCGTGCTCGATCGTGGCGCTGGCGGCGTTCGGCTTCGGTGTGGGCACCGCTGGTGTCATGCTCGTGTTTCTCGGCATTTATAACGCTGGTCACCTGGCGTTGCGTGCATGGGGACTGAGCGCCGGGTTGGATCACGGGATGCGCGTGGCATCGGCGCTGGGTGGTCCGGTTCTCCGACGCGGTCCGACGCACATCGCGCAGTTCGCAGCGCTCATAGGGGGCATTGCGTTGCCGCTCGCCCTCGATCAGGTGATTGGCCCAGGACGCGCGCTGTTCGGAATCGTTCTGGGCGCGGTCGCCCTCGGTGGCTTCGTGCTCGCCCGGTTGCACGGGCGCGCCGAGGGGTGGAAGATCGCTGTCGTGCTGCTGGTCCTGTTCGTCCTTTACTCGGTGCTTCGCTGATGGTTGAACGCTCCGTGCAGGTCATCAACAGAAACGGGCTCCACGCCCGGCCCGCGGCAGAGATCGTGAAGGCCGCGGCGAAATTCCGGAGCGACATCACCATCGTGCGTGATGACCTCGAGGTGAACGGCAAGAGCATCATGGGAGTCATGATGCTCGCGGCCGAGTATGGTTCGGAGTTGCTGCTACGGGCGGATGGCAGCGACGAGCAGGACGCAGTGTCCGCCATCGCGAAGCTCATCGAGAGCAAGTTCGGCGAATCCTGAACCACGTGGATCGAGCCCTCCAGGGAATCCCCGCGTCGCCCGGTATCGTCGTCGGCCCCGTCCACCTTCTCCGGTGGGAGGTGCCCGACGTCTCGCCGCGCATCATTGGCGACGACTCGATTCCCGGCGAGATCGACCGCTTCCGCGACGCGATCGAGCGCGCGAAGGAGCGGCTCGCGCACGTGCGGGATCGAGCGGCGGCGCACGCAGGGCCCGAGGAAGCGGCGATCTTCGATGTGCAGATCGGAATCCTCGACGATCACGACCTGAAGAATCAGGTGGAGTCGTATATCCGGCAGAACCTCGCCGCGGAAAAGGCATTCGACGTCGTGCTCCACGAGTGGCGCGCGCGCTTCGCCCACCACGCGTCACCGATGATGCGGGAGCGTGTGGGCGACCTCACCGACGTCCACATTCGTCTGCTCTCGCTCCTCCTCGGCCTTCCGGACCACGATCCGGTCGAGGTCCCGAAAGGGGCCAAGGCGATTCTCGTCACGCACGACCTGACGCCCAGCCTGACGGTGCAGCTCGATCGGGACGCGATTGCCGCGATCGCGACCGACGCCGGAACGCGAACGTCCCACGTCGCGATTCTCGCGCGATCCCTCGGCCTTCCGGCGGTCGTCGGCCTTCGCGATGCGATCCAGCGCCTAACGGGTGGCGAGCACGTCGTGCTCGATGGTTCGACCGGTACGCTTGTCATCAACCCCACGGATGCCGAAGTCGCGGTCTTCCATCACCGCGCGGAGCGCGAGGCACGCGACGAGGCGGAGCTCCGGCTGCTGGTCGCCGCGGACTCGGTGACCACGGATGGCGTGCGCATTACCCTGCGCGCGAACGTGGACCTGCCGGAGGAGTCGGCGCTCGCCGCCACCAGCGGGGCAGAAGGCGTTGGGCTCATGCGCACCGAGTTCCTCGTCGTCGGACGCACAGCCATGCCTGACGAGGAGGAGCAATACCGCGCGTATCGGCGAGTCGTCGAGGCGTTCGGCGGCAAGCCCGTGGTGATCCGGACCTTCGATATCGGTGGCGACAAGTTGCCCGCCGGCGGATTCCCTCACGAGGCGAATCCGTTCCTCGGCTGGCGGGCGATTCGGATGTGCCTGGACGAGTCCGACATGTTCAAGGTGCAGCTGCGGGCGCTCCTGCGCGCGGGCGCGCACGGCGACGCTCGCATCATGCTGCCGCTCGTGGTGTCGATCGATGAGGTGCGGCAAGCACACCGGCTGCTCGACGAAGCGGCCGAGGAGCTCGAGGCGCGCGGACTCGCGTTCCGGCGAGACCTCCCGCTGGGGATCATGGTGGAGACGCCCGCGGCGGCAATGAGCGCCGACGTGCTGGCGAAGGAAGTCGCGTTCTTCAGCATCGGCACGAACGACCTGGTGCAGTACACGCTGGCTGTCGATCGTGGCAACGTGAATCTCGCCGCGCGGTTCACGCCACTGCACCCGGCGGTCCTTCGCCTCGTGAAGCGCACCGTGGATGTCGGTCGCGCCGCCGGGCTGGAAGTTGCCGTTTGCGGAGAGATGGCGTCTCAGCCGGTGATGGCGTTCGCACTTATCGGCCTCGGGGTGAGGCAGCTGAGCGTCGCGCCGCGAACGGTCACGCTCGTCAAGCACATCGTTCGCGGCATTAGCGCCGAGTTGGCCGCCGAAGCAGCCGAAGCCGCGCTTGCGTCGGACAACGCCGCTGGCGCCGAAAAACAGCTCACCGGTCGGTTGCGAGCCGCGTTCGGCGACGCATCGTTCCTCGGCGACGGGTTGCTCGGCAGCTAGCGGGCCGGATATCGTTCGGTGCTACGCGCCGGCGCGAACGTCGGCGCGATTTTCACATTCAGAAGCGAGAGACGTCCTAGTGTACGATCGTCACCTGTTCACTTCGGAATCCGTGACCGAGGGTCACCCGGACAAGATCGCCGACGCGATCTCGGACGCCGTGCTCGACGCCATCATCGCCGACGATCCGACGGCGCGCGTGGCGTGTGAGACGCTGGTGACCACCGGTCTCGTCTGCGTGGCCGGTGAGATCACCACGACGACGTACGTCGACATTCCGAAGCTCGTCCGCAGTACGGTGGAGCGCATCGGCTACACCGACGCCACCTACGGCTTCGACAACAAGACGTGCGCCGTCATCAGCACAATCGATAAGCAGTCGCCCGACATCGCGCAGGGCGTGGATACCGGCGGAGCAGGCGATCAGGGCATGATGTTCGGCTACGCGACCGACGAAACCGACGAGCTCATGCCGATGCCGATCCTGCTGGCGCACAAGCTGACGAAGCGCCTCGCCGATTGTCGCCGCTCGGGCATGAAGTGGCTTCGCCCGGACGGCAAGGCACAGGTGACGGTCGTGTACGAGGACGGCCATCCCGTGGCGGTAGACACCGTCGTGGTGTCGACGCAGCACGATGAGAAGGTCGCGAACACGAAAATCCGCCGCGCGATCATCGACGATGTGATCGAGGCCGCTATCCCCGGTCACCTGCTCGGAAAGAAGGTGAAGTATCACATCAATCCCACGGGCCGCTTTGTCGTCGGTGGACCGCAGGGCGACGCGGGGCTCACCGGCCGCAAGATCATCGTCGACACCTATGGCGGCATGGGCCGACACGGTGGTGGCGCGTTCAGCGGCAAGGACCCATCCAAGGTGGATCGGTCCGCGTGCTACGCCGCTCGCTGGGTGGCGAAGAACATCGTGGCGGCGGGGCTCGCGCGTCGGTGCGAGGTCCAGCTCGCGTACGCGATCGGCGTCGCCGAGCCCGTGTCGGTGATGGTCGATACGTTCGGAACGAGCGAGATCCCCGAGGCGGACATCATGCGTGCGGTGCGCGAGACGTTCGACCTCACGCCTCGCGGCATCACGACGGCGCTCGATCTTCGGAAGCCGATCTATTCAGCAACGTCCGCGTATGGCCACTTCGGCCGCACGCCGGAATCCATCAAGAACGGCCGAGGCTCCATCACGCTCTTCACGTGGGAGCGCACCGATCGCGCGGCGGCGCTCAAGAAGGCAGTCAAGTAAACGACAGGTATCGAACGCCCGACTTCCACCCCTGCGCGCTCACAGGCATGTTTCGCCCCAGGGACGCTTGAGCATCACCCTCGGCAGGATCGCTTGATGGTGGAAGTCACGGTCGCCCGTTTGGGGCTCGACAGCTCGACCAATTCGTACGTCGTGATCCTCCAGGAAAAGGGAGGATCACGGCTGTTGCCCATCTGGATCGGACAACCCGAGGCCGAATCGATCGCGATGCACATCAACAGCATCAAGCGCGAGCGGCCGATGACGCACGATCTCTGCAAGAACCTCATCGTCGGTCTGGGCGGACAGCTCCGACGGGTGCAGATCACGAAGGTGCAGAAGAGCACGTATTTCGCGGAGCTGCACATCATGCGCGGTGACGTGCTCATCCAGATCGACGCCCGTCCGTCGGACAGCATCGCGGTCGCGCTCAGACTTTCGGCGCCGATCTTCGCGCAGGAGTCGTTGCTCACGTCCGTCGAGGGCGAGGAGTCCGAGGAGGGCGAGGACCACGACTTCGAGGCCGCAAAGACGGCGGAAGAGCTCAACGCCGAGCAGCTCAAGCAGTATCTCGAGAATCTTCGACCGGAAGACTTCGGCAAGTTCAATCTGTGAGCTTCGTGTCGGGCCGAATGCCCGGCCCCCGGGCGTCGCGCATCGTCGCTCTGGTCGCCTCGCTGCTCGCGGCTCGACCCGTCGCGGGCCAGGACTCGACCGCCGCGCGCAGGGCGCCTGATCAAGCGCCGGAATCCCTGGCGCCGCGAACGGTAAGCGGTCGCGTCGTGCGACCCGGCCGCTCCGGAATGATCACCGTGAGTCAGGCGTGGGTGACGTTACACCGCGTCGCGGCGGACAGCAGCGGACCGGTGGACTCGGTGCGCACGGATGCGAACGGGCGATACTCGATCCGCTACAAGCCGGTCGGTGGCGATGCCGTGTACTTCGCGTCGAGCCTGTACAGCGGGGTGGCGTATTTCACAGCGCCGTTGCCCCCGCGCGATGCGACTGGCGACGACGGGGAGATCACCGTCTTCGACACCACGTCGGCGCCGGTGCCGATACAAACGCGCGGGAGGCATCTCGTCGTATCGGCAAGCAGCGTGGACGGCCGACGCACGCTCGTGGAGGTGTTCGAGCTCTCGAACGACAGCACGGTGACGGCGGTATCCGGCGCACGCGGTCGTGCCACGTGGAGCGCGGCGCTGTCGCCTAACGGGAGAGACTTCCAGGTCGGGCAGAGCGACATCGGCGCCAACGCGGTGCAGTTCCGCGACGGTCGGGTGCTCGTGTATGCGTCGATCTCGCCCGGCATTCGGCAGATCGCGTTCTCCTACTCCGTTCCCGCGTCGGACTTCCCGCTGGAGATCCCGGTGGCGGACCCGGTCACCGTGTTCGAAGTGCTCGTCGAGGACCCCGGTGCCACGGCCACCGGCGGTGGGCTAGCGGAGCAGCAGCCCGTCTCGCTCGAGGGGCGAAGTTTCCGCCGCTTCCTTGGGCAGAATGTGCGCTCCGGCGCAAAGCTCGTCATCAATGTCGGCGCACCCACGGCGCCGCGCGGCGGCCGCATGCTGCTCATGCCGGTTGTCATCGCGGCGGTCATCATGGCGGTCGCGCTGGGGTTCGCCCTAACGAGACGGCGTTCGGCCCACGTCGTCGTGGACGTGCGGCCGCCGGATGACGCCGCGCACATCGCGCGCGACATAGCGGAGCTCGACGATGCGTTCGAGCGCGTCACGTCGCCGAGCGATGCGGAGCGCGAGGCGTATCGCCAACGCCGGGACGCGCTCAAGACACAGCTCGCCGAAGCGCTTGCGAAGGAGGAGGTCCCCGTCTAGATTCGCGACACAATTCGAAAGCGGACGGGAGACCCGGAAACCGGTGCAATGCCGGTGCGGCCCCGCCACTGTAACGGGTAGCTCGACGCGCGCTCGGCATGCCACTGACTTCGGTCGGGAAGGCGAGCGACGCAGCCCGGAGCCAGGAGACGACTCGTCGTCCGCGCCACGTACACACGCCCTCGGGGGAGGGGCTGGTGGCTCTGAGTCGCGTCGTCATCCTGCGTCTCATTCGCCCAGGCATCCTTCCTCGAGAAAGGATGCCTTTCGTGTATCACCGTTCCTTGGGTCTGGCTTTCGGCGCGGGCGTCGCACTCGCGGCGGCGTTGGTGGCCGCGTGCGGTGATGCGCGCTCTCGAATGCCCGCGGACACCGCGGTCGCGAACGCCACCGGGGCGCTCACGATACGCGATGATTTCGATGATACGCTGACGCTCCGCGCGCCGCCGCGCCGCATCGTCTCACTCAACCCGGCGACGACCGAGCTGTTCTTCGCGCTCGGCGCGGGCGATCGACTCGTCGGTCGGACGCACTTCGATCTCTACCCAACGGCTGCCCAGGCGGTGCAGGACCTTGGCAGCGCCATACCACCTAACGTCGAGTCAGTGCTCGGGGTCCGTCCGGATCTCGTGCTGCTGTACGCGAGCCAGTCCAATCGCGAGCCGGCGGCGCGACTGCACGCCGCGGGCGTCCCCACGTTGACGCTTCGCATCGACCACATTGCGGACTTTCGTCGGGCGGTCGGGATCCTGGGGCGCGTCGTGGGCGACACGGCACGAGCCACTGTCGTTGTGGACTCGGTCACCGGAACGCTCGAGCGCGTGCGCGTGGCCACTCAGGGAAAGCCGCCGGTCACTGCATTCTGGAAGGCGTGGGATTCGCCCGTCATCGCGATCGGTGGCGGAAGCTTTCTCTCGGAGCTGGTGGACATCGCAGGGGGCAAGAACATCTACGGTGGCGACCCACGGCCCGCGTTCGATGTCACGATCGAGGATGTCGTTAGGCGTGACCCGGATGTCGTCTTTGCCGGGCCGGAGTCCGGCGAGCGCATGCGGGCCGCCCCGGCGTGGCGCGCGCTCCGCGCGGTCCGCAACGGGCGCATTCTCATCGTGGACACGATGCTCGTCGGCCGTCCGGGCGTGAGGCTTGGTGAGGCGGCCGTGTCGCTTGCGCGACTCCTGCACCCCGGGTCGCTGCCGTGAACGGGCGTCCCCGGCAGGGCGTGCTGTATCTCGTCCTCGCGGTGGCAATGCTGCTCGCCGCCCTCGCGGGCCTCGGGGTCGGACCGGTGCGCCTAACGCCTGTCGAGGTCTGGAACGCGCTCGGCGGCCGGGGTGAGGTGACCGCTGTGGCCATCATGCGGGACATCCGGGCGCCGCGCGTGGTGCTCGCGGCGCTCGTCGGCGCGGCTCTGGCCATGAGCGGCGCAGCGCTGCAGGGAACGATGCGGAACCCGCTTGCGGAGCCATACCTGCTCGGCGTCTCGGGCGGAGCGGCCGTCGGGGCGGTCCTCGCAGTCGCAGGCGGGGCGCCGTTTGGCCTTGTTCCCATTGGCGCATTCGGGGGTGCCGTTGCAGCGGTCATGCTCGTGCTCGCGATCGCGCGCGCGGGCGGACGCCGCCCCGACCCACGGGTGCTGCTCATGGCAGGCGTCGTCGTTGGTGCGTTCGCCAACGCGGTGATCATGATCGCGCTTGCTTCGGCGCCGGCGGATTCGGTGCGCAATGCGCTCTGGTGGATGATGGGGTCCGTGGCTGGGGCGACGTGGGCACAGATCGCCTGGTTTGCGGCCTATGGAGTCGTGTCCGCCAGTGCACTCCTCCTGTTCGCGCCCGAGATCGATGTGCTCGCCCTCGGCGACGATGCGGCGGCCGGCCTGGGTGTGAACGTCGATCGCGCCGGCCGGCGGGCATACGTCATCGCGTCGTTGCTTGCTGCCGCGACGGTTGCCGCGGCCGGGTTGGTCGGGTTCGTCGGCCTGGTGGTACCACACCTGGTGCGTACTCGTGCCGGCAGCCGACACCGAGCGGTGATCGCGGCAGCGGGGCTCGCCGGAGCGACGCTTGTCATACTCGCCGATCTCGTCGCGCGCACGCTCCGAGCGCCCAGTGAACTGCCGCTCGGTGCCGTGACGGCGTTGGGCGGAGTGCCGTTCTTTCTCTTCCAACTGCGCCGCTTCCGATGATCCGCTTCGACGACGTCGTGGTGCGATACCCGCGCGCTGCTGCTCCGGCGGTGGATGGCGTGTCGTTCGAGGCCCCGGAGGGGAAGATCACGGCTATCGTGGGGCCTAACGGGAGTGGCAAGAGCACACTGGTCCGGGCTCTGTTAGGCCGAGTGTCGCTCCAGCGCGGCGTCATCTCGGTGGACGGTCAAAACGTCAGCACGCTCGATCGCCGAGCGCTGGCCCGGCGCGTGGCGGTCGTGTCGCAGCGAGAGGAGCCCGCGTTCCCGCTGCGCGTCGCGGATTACATCGCCCTCGGCCGTCATCCGCACGCCCATCTCTGGAGCGCGGTGGATCCGGCTGGCGCGACGGCCGTCGCTCGGGCGATCGACGACGCCGAAGTGCGGCCGTTCGCGGATCGAACGACGGAGGAGTTGTCCGGCGGCGAGTGGCAGCGCGTGAGAATCGCGCGCGCGCTCGCGCAGGACGCGCGCGCGCTCGTTCTTGACGAGCCGACCACGTACCTCGACATCGCGCACGAGATGTCGGCGTTCGAGTTGCTCGACGCACTCGCGCGCCGCGGCCAGGCGATCCTCGTCGTGAGCCACCAGTTGAATCTCGTCGCGCGGTTCGCGCATCGCGTGGTGCTCCTCCACCGCGGGTCGGTGGCGGCGGCAGGTGCGCCGTCCGACGTGATGCGTGGCGACGTCCTCGAGCGCGTGTACGAGTGGCCACTCGTCGTCACGCGTGACCCCGCGGTGGGCGCGCCGGCGTTACTGCCGTTGCGGGGCCGACGAATAACCTAACGAATCCGGCCATCAGCCATAGCTTCGCAGCCATCAGCCATCAGCCATCAGCTACCGATGCGCACACCAGGTGCTTTTGTTGCTCTCGCGTTCGTTGTCAGTCCGGCCCTCGCTCAGCAGGCGAAGGACACCACCACGCTCAATCCAATCGTCATCACGGCGACGCGGGTTCCCGTCGACCAGAGTGTCGCTCCAACGGCCGTCACGGTCATCCGCGGGGAGGACCTTCGCGCGCGCGGCGTCGTGATGGTGAGCGATGCACTGGCTTCGGTGCCGGGCCTGACGCTGGTGCGCAGCGGATCGTTCGGAGCCACGACGTCGCTCTTCGCCCGCGGCGGCGAAAGCGACTACGTCAAGGTTCTCATCGATGGTGTGCCAGTCAACAACCCGGGTGGCACGTTCGACTTCGCCTCGCTCACCACCGACAACCTCGATCGCATCGAGGTCGTTCGCGGACCCGCGAGCGTCGCGTATGGGTCCGACGCCGTGGCCGGCGTGATCCAGCTCTTCACGCGACGCGGCACCGGTCCGGTTCGCGGATTCGCCGACGTTCGCGGGGGAACGTTCGGCACCGTCGAGGGTGAAGGCGGCGTCGCGGGTGGCAATTCGCTGGTTGGCTACTCGCTTGGCGCATCGAGCCGGCAGACCGACGGATTTCTGCCATTCAACAACGACTTCCGGAATCAGGTTGCGAGCGGACGCCTGACGTTCACGCCCGCGAAGTCGACGATCGATCTCACGGGTCGGTGGAACGCTGCCACGTATCACTTCCCAACCGACGGCTCCGGAGCCGTGGTGGACAGCAATTCGGTTCGGGACGATCACCGAACCGTGCTCGGACTCGACGCGTTGCATCACCTAACGTCGCGTGTCGATCTGCGGCTGGTCGGCGCGGCATCGCGGCTCGACGGTGCATCGTCCAACGCACCGGACAGTCCCGGCGACTCGACGGCGTTTTACGGAAACGACGACTCTCGCATTGAGCGGCGCAGCGCCGACCTTCGCACGGATGTGCGTACCGGCGCCAACGCGACGGTCTCCCTCGGCGCGAACATCGAGCGAGAACAGGTGCGGAGCCGCAGCGAGAGTCAATTCGGGACGTTCCCGGCGAGCACCACGACGTTCTCCGAGCACCGAACGAACAAGGCTGTGTACGCGCAGGCGATCGGTACGGCGTCGCGACTCACGTACACGCTGAGCGGCAGGGTCGATGAGACCGCGACGTACGGGACGTTCACGACGGGTCGCGCATCGGTCGCCGTGCAGTTGGCGCAGCATACGAGCGTGCGCGGTGCCGTGGGTAATGCGTTCAAGGCGCCTGCGTTCGAGGAGACGTTCTCGACGGCGTTCACAATCGGGAACGCGGACCTCGACCCGGAACGCACGACGAGCTGGGAGCTGTCGGTCGAACAGCAGATTGCGGGACGCGCCGTGGTGAGTGCGACGTACTTCGACCAGCGCTTCCACGATCTCATCCAATACGTCGACGGCGACGAATCCACACAGTTCCTCGGCACGTATCAGAACCTCGGCGCCGCAACGGCGCGAGGTCTCGAGCTCGAGGTCCGCGCGCCGGCGATCGGGCGGTTCGATCTCGGGGCGAATGCCACGTTCCTAGGAACGCGCGTCACCGATGCTGGCAACGGCGCGTTCGGAACCTTCGTGGATGGCGAGCGACTCCTCCGTCGCCCCGATCAAACCGCGGCGTTCAGCGCGGACTATCGAGCGACCTCTCGCTCACGCGTGGGCGCCGCCGTGCGATTCGTCGGCAAGCGCGACGATCGCGACTTCACAAACGACGTGCGGGTGACGCTACCCTCGTACACGCTGCTGGACCTGAGTGGCGAATGGGCGTTGGCGTCGCTGGCGCCGTCGCTTGCGCCGGTGACGCTCACGGCCCGCATCGAGAATGCATTGAACAAGGAGTATCAGCCTGCGTTCGGCTTCACGGCGCCGAGCCGGACGGTGCTGTTTGGCGCGAAGGTGGCGATTGGAGGGAGATAGGCGGCAGGCGGCAGGCGACGGGCGACGGGGGAACGGCGGCTCGTTGGGCTAATAGCACCAGCTCGTAGCAAGCGGCAGTAGCACGCAGCCGTCGGCTACCAGCCCAGCAGCCGCAAGCAGCCAGCAGCTAATTTTCGTCCATGCCTGCGCTCCGCACCGATGCGATCGTCCTCCACGTGTTTGATTATTTGGAGACGTCTCGCATCCTGCGCCTGGCCACGCGAGAAGCGGGCGTGCAGTCCGTGCTCGCCCGCGGCGCCAGGCGCCCGAAGAGCCGATACGGCACCGCGCTCGATCTGTTCGCGTCAGGCAGCGCCGAGATCTATGTGAAACCGGGACGCGAGCTGCATACGCTGGCGAGCTTCGACGTGATTCGTTCGCGCGGCAACCTCGCCGCTGACCTCGAGCGCTTCACCGCCGCTTCCGCGATCGCGGAGCTTGCCCTGCGGTTCGCCACGAGTGAGGGGCACGCGGACCTGTACGACGCGCTCGTGGCGACGCTCGACGTGATCGGCGACAGCCCGGCGAACACGAGCATCGACGCCGCACTCGCTGGTGCATGGCGCATCGTGTCCGAGTTGGGCTTTGCTCCCGCGCTCGACTCGTGCGCGTCCTGCCACGCGCCGATCGCCGATGACGCGACCGCGTCGTTCAGTCACCCGGCCGGCGGAGTGCTGTGTCGGCGGTGCACGTCGCTCGCCGGCAGCAGTCGGCTCCTTCCATCGGACGCGCGCGCAGCCCTGCGGGCGTGGGTGGCCGGCGCTCACGCGCCGATCGCCGACGATCTGTCGCGGCGCGCGCACCAGCGCCTCCTCCGGGAGTTCCTGTCCCAGCACCTCGCCGACGGGCGTCCGTTGCGGGCCTATGAGGTGTGGGAACGAAATGGCTGGGTCGGGACCGTGGAGGCTGGAACATGATCGTTGGCACCGCCGGCCACATCGATCATGGCAAGACGGCGCTCGTGCGGGCGCTCACCGGCATCGATACCGATCGGTTGCCCGAGGAGAAGCGACGCGGCATCACGATCGACCTCGGCTTCGCCCCGCTCGACCTGCCTAACGTCGGCGTCGCGGGCGTCGTCGACGTGCCGGGACACGAGGCGTTCGTCCGCACCATGCTCGCCGGCGCGACCGGCATCGATCTGGCGCTGCTCGTCATCGCTGCCGACGAAGGCGTGATGCCGCAAACCCGCGAGCACCTGGCGATCCTCGGCCTCCTCGGCATCCGCGGCGGGGTCGTCGCGCTCACGAAATCGGACCTGGTGGAACCCGACTGGCTCGACCTCGTTAGGCTCGATGTTGCCGACGTGCTCGCGGGCACCGCCATGGCTGACGCGCCGATGGTGGCGACGTCGGTCGTCACCGGTGCGGGCCTGCCGGCGCTCCGTGAGGCGCTCGCCGCGGCGGCGGCCGACGTGTCGGCTCGCCGCGATGACGACGTGTTCCGCATGCCAATCGACCGCGTGTTCACGATTCGCGGGACCGGAACAGTCATCACAGGAACCGTGTGGAGTGGTTCCATTGGCCGCGACGACGTCGTGCGTGTGATGCCCGACGACAAGACCGTACGGGTGCGCGGACTCCAGGCGCACGGCACGGCCATCGACCGTGCGAAGCCGGGTACCCGTCTGGCTGTCGCGTTGGCGGGAATCGACCACGACGCCCTAACGCGCGGCGCTGTGTTGGTCTCCGAGGGCGGGTGGCACGCGAGCCGGGTTCTCCGCGCTGATTTGACGCTTCTCGGGAACACCGTGGCGGCGTTGTCACCGCGCGCCTCGGTGCGGTTTCACCTGGGGACCACCGAGGTCGGCGCGCGCGTGGTGACGCCGGGCGGGGCACTGAGCCCCGGCGAAACCAAGGCCGGCCGCGTCGTGCTTGACGCCCCGGTCGTGGTGAGGGCCGGTGACCGATTCGTGATCCGAGGTGGGTCCCCAGTGAGCACGCTCGGCGGCGGAGTCGTGGTGGACCCGCACCCGGCGCATCGACGTGCCCGTCCGTGGACGGCACAACACGACTCGTTCGACGCCCGGCTCTCTCTGGCGCTGCGCGAGGCGGGAGGGGAAGGGCTCGGTATTGCGGATCTTCCCGTCCGGCTTGGGGCATCTCCGTCGGACGTTGCGGCATGCCTCGAGAAACACAAGGACGTGCTTCGCATCGGCGCTCGAATCTTCGACCGTGCGTACCGCGACGAGCTCGTCTCGTCACTGGCCGAAGCGGTGGCCCGGCACCACCATCGGAATCCGCTGGACGCCGGAGTGCTACTTCAAACGATCCGAGCCCGCGTCGTTGGTCGGTCCGAGCTCCTGGATGACGCTGTGCGAACCGCAGTGATGAGCGGGCACCTCGAGACCATCGAGAATGGGCTCGTTCGGCGAACGGGTTGGAGACCCACCCTGTCGAACGATCAGACCGATCTCAAGGCGACGCTGGCGGGTGCGCTCCGCACCGCTGGTCCGGAACCGCCAAGCCTCGGCGAGCTCTCTGCGGCCCACGGGCCCTCGGTCGTGCCCATCATCAGAATGCTGGAGCGCGAAGGCACGATAGTCCCCGTGGAGTCGGACCGGTACTACGACGCGGGTGCCCTGACTGCCCTGGTGGATCGGCTGCGCAATGGTATGATAGGCGGACGTGAATACACGCCAAGCGAGCTTCGTGACGTGATCGGGCTATCGCGTAAGTATTTGATACCCTTTCTGGAATACTGTGATCGACGTGGTATTACGGAACGGCGGTCGACGGGACGTGTACTGCACGGCACATAGGTCGCAATACGACTTTTCGCTGTGATGGATCGCAGGAAAGCGGTGATGTAGTTGCTTGACAAGCGTTTTCACTGGTCATATGTTCGCGCCAAGAAACGCTTGTAAACCGTCAACCCGGCTCAGGAGTTAGCGTCTCGGACCTATTTCGTCAGTTGGAGAAGTCAACATGAAGCTACGTTGGGGAGCACTGTCGTTTGTGCTCGTTCTCAGCGCGCTCATGCCACGAGTCCTGACGGCCCAGGGGGGCCAGAACCCCAGCCGTGAGAGCAAATCAGGGGTACTGAAACAGAACTACCCCAACCCCTTCAACCCTGAAACCCGGATCCCATTCACAGTCGGCGATGAGAAGTGCGTAGATCCGGGCCGGCAGTACAAAGTTTCTCTGCGGATCTACAACATCCTATCGCAACTGGTTGCGATCCCGGTTTTGCAGGGCGGGACGGGCAACGTGGCGCAAGGCGGAGTCAAGATCGCCAACTTAATGTTGACGTGCGGTGACTACGTCGCGTACTGGAACGGGAAGTTCATGGACACTCGAAACGAGGTAGCCTCTGGCGTCTACCTCTACGAGCTCCGTATCGACGGGCAGAGCCTCGTAAAGAGGATGCTCGTGACCAAGTAGCCCACAAGGGTATGCTCGACAGAACGCCCTCCGGGTCATCCGGAGGGCGTTCTCGTCATGCGGGCCGGACGCCTGCTATTTCGCGGTCGGCCGACGACCGGCTTTCACCGCCGCCGTGTCGTTCGCCCGCTGCTCGACC
>Ga0207701_10000035_pt1 | contig 103995 bp, 76 predicted proteins | sample KBSSwiSSwithPhiX_FD_184294 | JGI IMG/M metagenome (GOLD analysis project Ga0207701, IMG submission 184294) | Switchgrass rhizosphere bulk soil microbial communities from Kellogg Biological Station, Michigan, USA, with PhiX - S5 (SPAdes) (version 2) | ecosystem: Environmental > Terrestrial >...
CTGAAGGTCATCGACGAGCCTGGCACGCAACACATGGGGACGTTCCTCTACGCGCACGACAAGTGGCAGGCGAAGTCGAACGTCACCGTCGACATGGGTCTCCGCTGGGAGTACTACACGCCGCTCCAGGGGCTCGAGGGCAAGGGGACGCTTGCGAATTACGATCCGTCGACCAATACCATCCGCGTGGCCGGGTACGGGAATCAGGACAATGCCCTGAACGTCAAGCGCACGTTCACCAACTTCTCGCCGCGCACCGGCGTATCGTGGCGTCTCAGTGACAAGAACGTCGTTCGAGCCGGTTACGGCGCAAGCACGATTCCGTTCCCCGACAATCGCTATGCCTTCAACTACCCGGTGAAGCAGAACTACAACGGCACCGCCGCGAACGGGTTCCAGCGGCAGGGCGCCATGGCAACCGGGTTCCCCGATCCTGTCCTGCTGAACATCCCGTCCGACGGGGTCATCCCGGTCACCGGAAGTCTGCTGAATTCGACGTTCGATGTGATTCCGACCGGTCTGCGCGAAGGCACGCTGCATTCATGGAACGTCGCGTACCAGCGCGAATTGCCGTACCGGTTTACCGTCGACGTCGCGTATGTCGGCAATCGCGGCGTGAACATCGTGATGGACGTCGACACGAACGCGAGTATGGTTTACGGATCCGGCAACACTGGACGCCCGCAGTTCGCGACATTCAATCGTACTGGCACGTCGCGCACGCGCACCAACGACAACAAGACAGAGTACAACGCGCTGCAGATGAAGATCGACCGCCGGTGGAGCAACGGCCTGCTGGTGACCAACTCCTACACGCTGAGCAAGTCGATGGATTACGTCAACGAAAACGGCGGCATCGCCACGCCGATCAACTTCAACGACAGCTGGGGACGATCGAACTTCGACCGCACGCACAATTTCGTGAACACGGTCATCTACGAGCTTCCGTGGGGACCGCGGAAGAAGTGGTTGACCGAGGGGATCCTGGCCAACATCATCGGCGGGTGGCAGATCAGCAACATCTTCATCGCCCAGTCGGGCGTGCCGCTGTCGATCACCGCCAGCGGAACGTTGTTCAACACGCCGGGTAACACCGCCTATGCCGATTTGGTGGGTCAGCAGACGATTCTCGGCGGCCTCGGACCTGGTCTGCTCTACTTCGATCCGAAGGCGTACGCGCAGCCGGCGAATGCGACGCAGGGAAACCTGACGCGTAACGACGGTCCGGAAGGCCCGGGCTTCTGGGAACTGGATTCGTCGCTGTTCAAGCGCTTCAGCGTCGGCGAGAAGCGCTACGCCGAGATTCACGTCGACATGTACAACACGACCAACTCGGTCCGGTGGGGCAATCCGAACACCGGGTTCAGCGCCGCCACCACCGGCAACACGTTCGGGCAGATTCAGGGAACGACCGGCGGCCAGCGGACGATGCGCTTCGGCTTGCGGTTCGTCTTCTAAGACCGCGCCCATTCAAAGACAAACGGCGGCTTCCGAAAATCGGAGCCGCCGTTTTTTTAGGACCGAATCGCTGCTTTTCAGTTCACGCTTTCCACTTCTTCACCGCCACCCGCGTGCCATGGCCGGCGCGCGATTCAATTTCGAATTCATCGACCAGGCACTTCATGGCGCGCAAGCCCATGACGCCGCCGCAGTCAGACGGCGCATCGATGGCCGCGCGCAGCACGTCGGAGATTCCCGGTCCATCGTCGCGGGCAATGACGAGGACGCCAGGACGGCCGTTCTCCTCGACCGGCTGAAGCTCGATTTCCCCCTTCTGCGCATAGAGCACGATGTTGCGGGCGAGTTCCGATATGGCTGTGGCGACGAGCGTCGCCTCGGGTGAAGAGAACCCGAGCTGCAACACGTAAGTCCGTCCCCGCTGACGGGCTGCGACGATGTCGCGATCGGACGAGATCATCATCGTCTCGACGCTGGCATTGAATGGTCCAGTGATCGCAACAGGTTCCACGAATCTCCGACCTTTCGAGAAAGGGCGAAAACCTTCGCCGAGTGAAATTATTCCAGAGGGCTACGATGTAATCGTGTAATTCCGGGCGTATTCTCCGAATGCAAATCAGGTAGCGGTTCGTCCAGTTTGTAATCGCGTAACGTCGAACCGGGCCAGGGCTGCATCAATCATCGTCTTTTTTGCACGGATAGCTGCCCAGACCGTCGTGGCAACTCTCTTGCGTCTTGCGGTTTGAAAAAGAAGGGGTCTCTTACCGAAAGCGGGCCTGTTGCAAGACAGGACCGCAGAGTCGTGGACTGTTCACCCCGTGGGCAGCTGCCGGCGTTAGTAAGGGACAGATCGTACCCAGGGACCCCTCCACGCGTTTGGGGGATTTCATGGTCCCATTCGGGTTTCGCACCACTCCTCGTTCAGTTCTCATCAGCCGGTTCGCCGGCGTCGCCGCTGCGTTGATGGTCCTGGTCTATGTCGCCCACGCGATCGCGGCAGGACCTGGAATCGTCTTCGAAAGCAGTTGGGATACGGCGATTGGCCTCGCCGCCAACGCGGTCAAGGACGGCGGCAAATGGCCGAACTACTGGGAGTTCAACGGCGGCTCCAGCGTGCAGCTGCTGTCGGTTGTGTCGGGCGGCGTCAGCGGCCACAACGCGCTCCGCGTCCAACAGCGAGGCTCGTCGTTTGCAGCAAACCTTCAAATCGACAATTTCATTGCACCATCGACCGACTACTACCTTCGCTATTACATGAAGAACGACGACACGTCGTCGGCCGGCGATCACATCGTCACCGTGGATACCTATCAGTATCCGAACCTGACCTTCATGCGAAAGTATGGCGGCGGATCGAGCTTCCGCGCGGTCATGAGCTTGTACGGATGCGGCTACACCTATCCGATCGGCCATTGGACGGCGGCGCAGCAGCTGTCGAACGGACAGTGGTATCGATTCGAGTACTTCGTGCACTTTGTCGACGCGACGCACGTGCAAGTGCATCCACGCGTCTACAATGCGGCCGGCACGCTGATCATGTCGGACGCGGAATTCCAGCAGTCCGACTACAGGGCAGGCGGATCGTGGAATGGACGCGACGACTGGACGCTCGCCTCGTACTACGCCGGCGGGTACAGCTTCTGTGTCGACCCGGCGTGGACGAATGATTTCGGTCTCGGAAACAACGGGCAGCAGGGTGCCGCCGATACCGGCCAGTACTGGTATTTCTCTGGCGTTCAACTTCGCTCGGATACGTGGCCGGGACCCGTTACTCCAGCGAGCGGCGGCGACACGACACCGCCGGTGACCGCTCTGACTTCGCCCACACCGGGCGCGACGGTATCGGGTGCTGTGAACGTCGCGGCCACTGCGAGCGACAACGTCGGCGTCGCCGGTGTCCAGTTCAAACTCGATGGCGCCCCGCTTGGCGCCGAGGATACGGCCGCTCCGTTCTCGGTCTCGTGGGACACCACCGCTGGCACCAACGGAACGCATTCGCTCACCGCGGTCGCGCGCGATGCGGCTGGCAATCAGACGACGACCACCGCGGTCAGCGTGACGGTGTCGAATGCCGCCCCTCCGCCGCCGACGCCAATCGCGGCATCGTATCCAGGCGATGTGGGAATCGAGAACAACGCGAACGTCGTCTTCGTGGAGAAGTTCGAGGAAAACGTCCTCACCGATCTGTTCAGCCGATGGAGCGACATCCTGAACGGCGCTGCCATGATCTTCAGCTCGGATGTGCCACCGGGCAGCCCGGGAACACACTCGCTGAATATTCCCGCGGTCGGCGGCGGCGTGAACACCGGTGGACACCTGTATAAGCTTCTGAGCCCGGGTGTCAACGATACCTTGTACGTGCGCTACTACGTGAAGTACCCCACCAACGGTGCGTACGTGCACGATGGCATCTGGATGGGCGGCCACAACCCGCCAGTCTCCTGGCCCGACCCGCAGGCTGGTATCAAGCCTGCCGGCAACGACCGCTTCTCCGCGGCTGCGGAGCAGACCGACGATCGGACGCATTTCGATCACTACAACTACTGGATGAACATGCGGGTCGCCGGCGATGGCCAGTACTGGGGCAACACGCTGCTGAACAACCCGACCGTGAAGGTGACGGCCGGCCAATGGGCGTGTGTCGAGCAGATGGTGAAACTGAACAACCCCGTTACCGCGTTCAACGGCGAGCATGCCATCTGGATCAACGGCACCAAGGTGAGCCACCTCGGTCAGGGGTTCCCGAACGGCACGTGGAGCGGAGGCAACTTCACGCAAACGACGAGCGGCACTCCATTCGAAGGATTCCGCTGGCGCAGCGACGCGAATCTCAATCTCAATTGGATCTGGTTGCAGAACTATTCGCCAAGCGATCCTGTGGGCGTCACCAGTGCCATGCTGTTCGATCATGTCGTGGTCGCGAAGAGCTACATCGGGTGCATGGCCACCGCAACACCGCGCCTGCCTTCAGCGCCGGGAAACCTTCGGATTATTCGTTGAGAACGCACGTTGTCGGACGGTCAATTCATCGGAACGCCGAGGAACTCGGCGTTCACGGATCTGCCGGCCGACATGGTCACCGTGCAGGTGTTCCCGGACACGGAATCGCAGCCGGTCCAACCAACCAGAATTGAGAGGGCGCCTGGCGTCGCAGTGAGCGTTACGGTCGTCCCATCAAGGTAGGTTGCCGAGCACGCAGTGCCGCAGTTGATCCCGGATGGCGCCGAGGTCACCGTGCCGTTGCCCACTCCCGATCGGGTCACGGTCAGCGTTTCCATCGTCCTGACGGTGAGCAAAGTACTCGCAGTGTTGCCGGCACTGTCGCTGACGCTGATCGTCGTTACGCCTCGGCCAACACCGGTCGCGCGTCCACTGGCGGAAATCGTCGCCACGCTCGTGTTGCTGCTCGCCCATGTGAGCCCGGTCCCGGTCACTTTCACCGGGACAGAAGAATCGGTCGTCGTGCCATTGCCAAGCTGGCCGTAGACATTCCAGCCCCAGCAACGTCCTGAACGATCTCCTGTCAGCGCGCACGTGTGGATTCCGCCGGCGGCGAGAAATCCCGGCACACTCAACCCGCTCACCAGAACCGGAGACGATGAGTTTGTGATCGCATCGTTACCGAGTTGTCCGTTCGTATTCCTTCCCCAGCATCGCACCGTCGTATCGGCCAGCAGCGCGCAACTGTGATACGCGCCGGCACTGACCGCGAGCGCATTCGCGATGCCGGCGACGGTCATCGGCACGTTCGAGTAACCGAGCGTATTGCCGATCTGACCCGAATCGTTATCCCCCCAGCACTGCACCGTGCCATCACGTAACAAGGCACACGTGTGATAGAAACCGCCGCTTACCGAGACCGCCGTTGTCATGCCGCTGACGGCGACCGGTGTCGACGCATAGAGACTGCCCGTGCCGTCGCCCAGTTGCCCGCGGGTGTTACGACCCCAGCATCGCACCGTGGAATCAGGCATCAGCGCACACGAGTGATATCCACCCGCGGTGATCTCGGCGGCGGAACTCAGACCGGAAACCGGTAAATCCGGCGCTCTGACGTCGGTGGTGTTATCGCCGTTGCCGACCTGCCCGTCCTGATTCCTTCCCCAGCACTTCACGGTGCGATTGGACAAAAGCGCACAATTGTGAAACCCGCCGACCGCGAGGCCAATTGCGCCGGTAATGCCCTGCACAGGCTTCGGCACTTCCGACAGCCCCGCCGTGCTGCCGTCGCCGAGCTGTCCCACATAGTTCGTGCCCCAGCAGCGAATGGTGCCGTCGGCAAGGAGGGAACAGGTGTGTTCGATGCCGGCGCCGACGAGGCTTGCCGTCGTGATGCCGGTCACAGGAACAGGCGTCGCGGCGTTGGCGAACCCGCCGTTTCCCAACTGGCCCCAGCTGTTTGCTCCGGCACAGCGTAGCGTCGCATCAGGAAACATCAGGCACGTGTGATAGCCGCCGCCAGCGATGGCCGTCGGCGTCAACGGACTCGTCGCCGAGAACTGCTGCGTCTGACCGGCGAGTATCTGGGGACTCGCCGGAGTCATGGTGATCGCAGGAGCCTGTGCAAGAAGCATCGCGGCCGGCACGGTTCCGAACATGCCGGCGAGTACAAACCTGGAAATGGTCTTCATGGGAACGCCTCAAGATACGAATCGCTAATCACTGATCACTCATCGTGGATCCGTGAATCCCTAATCCTGGAATCCTTGGATCGTTGAATCGCTGAATCATCGAATCCCTCTCGGGAGATTCAAGGATTCAACGATTCAGGATTAGTGACTCGAGGATTCACGATTGGGATTCACGGATCTAGGATTAGTGATCAGTGATTAGCGATTCAGTTTACGGAGCCAGGAGTCCAAGAAAATTCGCAGTCACCGAACGCGCAGCGTTCATGTTGACGGTGCACGTATTGCCGGAGGTGCTGTCACAACCACTCCATCCGGTGAAGATGGTGAGCATTCCTGGCGTTGCGGTCAGCGTGACGGTCGTGGCGCTGATGAATGACGCGGAGCAATTGCTGCCGCAGCTGATTCCGGCAGGACTCGAAGTGACGGTGCCGCTGCCGAGACCGCTCTTCTGAACCGTCAGTGTGTAGATCCTGGCGAACGTCGCGGTCACCGCGCGTGCAGCATTGACCGTAACAGTGCACGTCGCACCAGACGTCGTATTGCATCCAGTCCAACCGGTTAGAACGGAACCTGACGCCGCCACCGCCGTCAGCGTCACGGAAGATCCGACGACATACGGCTCTGAACAATCAGCGCCGCAGTTGATACCGGCAGGATTCGATGTCACGGTCCCGGTGCCGCTGCCGGCGCGGCTGACGGTGACAGGGAACGTGATCAGGTCGAACCGTGCGCTCGCGCTTGTGTCCGCCGTCATATTGAGCGAACACGATCCAGTTCCCGAACAGCCGCCGCTCCATCCGGCAAACGTCGAGTTGTTCGCTGGAGTCGCAGTAAGCGCGACCGCCGTGCCGCTCGCATAGGTCTCGCTACAGTCAGTGCCGCAATTGATTCCCGCGGGACTCGAGGTAACGCTCCCTGACCCGGCTCCGGTGCGAGTGACACCGAGGGAATAGGTGATCAGATTGAAACGAGCATCAACCGTGGTCGCGGCCGCGACAGTGACGGTGCATGTCCCGGTGCCGGTGCAGCCGCCACCAGACCACCCACCAAAGACTGATCCGCTGCTCGCCGAAGCCGTCAGCGTGACGGACGTGCCACTCGTGAACGTTTCCGCGCAATCCAGGCCGCAGTCGATTCCGGCCGGGTTTGAAGTCACGGTACCAGAGCCGCCACCACTCCGACTGACGGTCAGCGCGAACGTGACCCGATCGAATCGTGCCGTGACCGCGGTGTCGGCGTTAAGCGTGACCGTGCACGAACCTGTTCCCGAGCATCCTCCGCCGCTCCAACCAGCGAACAGCGATCCACTGACCGGCGTCGCCGTCAAGGTGACTGTCGTCCCTGTTGAATACGTCTCGGCACAGTCGGTGCCGCAGTTAATCCCCGCGGGGCTCGAGGTCACAGTGCCCGCGCCGGTGCCGGCAAGCGCAACCGAGAGTGCGTTCAATTCGGCTACGGTCAGCGTCGTATTGCCGCTGTTGCCCGATCCGTCGGTCACCGCGATGGTGGTCGTACCGCGTCCGACAGCTGTCGCGCGACCACCCGCATCGATGGTGGCGACCGCAGGATTGCTGCTGCTCCATGTCACCCCGCCTGTCCCGGTTACCGACACCGGCACCGGTGAATCCGCCGTGTTGCCATTACCGAGCTGACCATAGACGTTGTAACCCCAGCAGCGCGCAGACTGGTTGGACAGAATCGCGCAGGTGTGGAGGCCGGCACCGGTCACCCGGCTCGCATTACTCAAACCGCTGACCACGACCGGTGACGACGAGTTCGCCGTCGTGCCGTTCCCCAGCTGCCCGTTTCCGTTCTGCCCCCAGCATTGCACCGTGCCGTCGGACAACAACGCGCAGCTATGAAAGACGCCGGCACTTACTGCGACCGTATTGGAAATCCCACTGACGGTGAGCGGCACTGATGAAAAGACCATCGTGTTCCCGACCTGGCCGGAGTCGTTCTGTCCCCAACACTGCACGGTGCCATCTCCAAGGAGCGCACACGTGTGATACAGGCCCGCGGTGATCTGGAGCGCATTGGTCATGCCGCTGACTACGACCGGTGTCGATCGCGAAGTCGTCGTGCCGTCGCCGAGCTGGCCGCGATCGTTTCGCCCCCAGCAACGCACGCTCGCGTCGGTGAGCAGCGCGCACGTGTGATAGCCACCGCCGGCCAACGCGGTCACGCCGCCGAGACCCGAGACCACCTGCGGCGTGCCAGCATCGGTCGTGTTGTTGCCATTCCCGAGTTGGCCGTCCTGATTACGCCCCCAGCACTGAACGGTGCGATCGGAGAGAATCGCGCAGTTATGAAAGCCGCCGGCGGCCAGGCCGGCAACTCCACTGAGGTTTTGCACGGCGCCGGGGACTGCCGAGCCTCCGCCAATCGTGCCGTTCCCCAGCTGACCGACGAAGTTGGTTCCCCAGCAACGCACGCTGCCATCAGCCAGCAAGGCACACGAGTGTTCAATGCCGGCGCCGGCGATGATCGCCGTCGTCATGCCGCTTACGGCGACCGGCGTCGAGGAATTGGCGAACCCGCCGTTTCCGAGCTGACCCCAGTTGTTTTCGCCGAAGCAGCGCACGGACTGATCCGACATCAGCATGCAGGTGTGATAGCCACCACCGGCGATCATGGCCGGCGCCGATACGCCGGTCGCGGTGAACTGTTGCGACTGGCCAACGAGGAGCGTGGGGTTGCTCGGCGCAACCGTGATGGAAGGAGCCTGCGCCGCCGGGTAACCGGTGGTTATGGCTAGTGCGAACAGGCTCGAGGCCAGGGCGGTCCAGTTTCGACCGGCGGTAGTCATTCGTTTCTCCTTACGGCGCGAACGTGGTGGTCTGTTAGTTGGTGCTAGAGAATGGAGGAAAATCGACCGCGGATATCCGTCGGGCCCGAAGGGTTGGTCACCGTCCGACCGAGCAACTGGTCGTAGACGGCGCGATACCGCCGAATCATGTGGCTGATGTCGTATTCAGCGCCGGCGCGACGGAAGGCGCGCTCGCCAAGTTGTCGCGCGCGAGTCCGATCGCTCAGGAGAAGATCCAACGCCCGCGCGAGTGCAGAGGCGTCGCCGGGCGCCACTAGAATTCCCGCGTCACCCTGCGCGAGCGCCACGGCGACATCACCCACGTCGCTCGCAATGATCGGACACGCCGCAAACATCGCTTCCAGCAGTGCGAGCGGCAGGCCTTCGGAAAGTGATGGAAGCACGAAGATGTCGGCGGCGGCGAGTACTGCCGGCACATCCGACCGCAGTCCGAGCAGGTGAAGACGGTTGCTCACGCCCTGCGCCCGTGCGCGCGCGACGAGAGCGGTCGCCATGTCACCCCGGCCGCTAATGGCAAGATGCAGCCGCGGATGATTCGCGGCAAGCATGCCGAGCGCGTCGATCAGATACTCGTGCCCTTTGACGCGGTAGAGATTTCCCACCGACACGATCAACCGTTCATCGTCAGCGAGTCGCAACTCCTCGCGTAAGGTGGACGGCGTCGGCCGGGAAGGGCGAACGCCGTTGAGAATCGTGTCTATTCGCGACCGGCGGATACGGAGGTCTTGACTGAGGTTCCCGGCGAGCGAGTCTGACACGGCAATCGTCCGGCCGCTGACGGCAATCGCGGCCCGCATCGCCAGGCGCCGGCGCAGACGTGCAGCGTAATAGCGGCTCCCGTGCATCGTGATCACATGCGGGACGCCGGCAAGCCACGAGGCCCAGGCGCCATACACCGCCATGGAGAACTCGTGGCTGTGTGCGAGATCGATTCGATGGCGGCGGAATCCATCCGCCAACGACCGCGCACACGCCGGCGAAAAAGGTCGATTGATTCGGAAGTACTCGATCGTGACTCCGGTCCCGTGCAGTTGACGCGCCAGCCACCCATCGCCCTTCTCGGGAAGGAAGACGACGCTGGTCGCGCCTCTCGCCTGGAATTCACTCGCGAGATCCGCAACAACGCGCTCGGCCCCACCCGGGCCGTCTGACTCGATCAAGTGCGCCAGCCGCAACGTTGAGTCAGTGACCATGTCCCTGCACTTGGTGAATTGGTGAGTTGGTGAATCACGAGTGCTGCGTGATCGTGAGGCCCGCAGCCCATGCTTCGAATGCAGCCGGGGAAATTCCGGCCGGCACGTTGAGTCGCCGCAGGCTGCAGGGATCTGCAAACGGACGATTGAGCCCGGCGTTCAGCGTCAGCCCGGCGCGATATCCGGCGAGACGGACGCGTGACCTCACGCGGTAATCCCACAATCCGTATGGGTAGGCGAAGAACTCGACCCGTGCCCCGATGGCGCGTTCAATCATTGTCCGTCCGGTGACGACCTCGAATTCCAGTTCGCTGTCGCTCAGCGTGGGCAACGATCGATGTGTGACGGAATGGGCGCCAATCGTGATGCCGGACTGAGTAGCCGTCCGGACGGCACTCCAATCAGCCGGCCGATGTGACGCGGGCAGATCGTCGGGGGTCGCGGCTTTCACGATCGCACTCTCATCGCCGCGCAGCGTGTTCAAGCGATCGCGGCGCAAAGCAGGGTTGGCGGATTGGACAATCGTTTTTTGATCCCACCAGAATCCCATTCGTCGTCCCGCGGTGCCGACGACGAAGACGGTGGCAGGGACGCCGACGGCCTGAAGTACTGGCACGGCATGCTCGAACACACCCGCATACCCGTCGTCAAACGTCAACGCCGCAACCGCGCGAAGCGACTTTCCGGCGGATAACCGATCGACGAACTCACTCAACTCGATGACCGTATAGTGACCAGCCAGCCATCGGATCTGCCGTTCGAAGCGATCGCGCGGCATATGCAGGCCAGGATCACCTACTGTGCGCGACCCGCTCGCCACAACGTTGTGGTAACAGAGGATGAGTCCGGCATCGTGCAACCGCCGGTTGATTGCCGGGAGACCAAGCATCCGCACTGCCTGGTAACAGAGTGGAGCGGCGAGGCGCATGGCCTGAGACGTTCGACGCGCGAGCATTACGTCAATCGCACTGTGAGCGGGTGGGATACGCCACCTTGCACAATCCCACGCTCATTGCGATGAGCGTGTAGAACAGTTCGGCGTACACGAGGGACAGAAAATATGCGCCGACGACAAAGCCGACGAGAGACGCCGTCAGCGCATTCGTCAACGCGCGCGGGTTCTCTTCACATTCGTCGCCGTCAACCCAAGGCGATCGATTCACTCGACGCAACATCGCAAACGTACTTGCGATCATTCCAATGAAAATGACGAGCCCAGGTATGCCCAACTCGGCCCCGACCTGTATATAGCTGTTGTGCGCAGCGTTCCACCGAACACCAAACCCCAGCTGCTGACGGGCGGCGAAAGACGACAGCATGCCCTCGGCAGCCTGGAAATTCCCCGGGCCGACGCCAAATACCGGGTTCTGGAACATGTAGCCAATCCCGCGACGCCAGATCTGCATCCGGCCGCTTTCGTCGGTGCGGTTGTAGTCGGCGTCCGACAGGATTGTTCCCATCTGCGTCCAGTACTGCTCGCTTGCCGTGCCGACGACCACTAGCGCGACGATGGCGGTGGCGGCAATGCGCCAGCGCAGAGCGATCGCGGTGTACCGCAACACGATGAAGACCGTCACCGATACCAGCGCGATGAAACCGCCGCGGGAGCCGGTGCGAACGAAGGCGAAAGCGAGAATACAGAGCGAGAGCGCAGCAAAGAGTCGAACCGACGACCGTTCCGCCGCGTGGAGAAAATACAGGCCGAACGGCAGCGCGGTAACAGCGAACGTGGCGAAGTCGTTCGCGTCGTAGTAATACAGGTGGCCAAGGCGCCACGCGTCTCCCGCTCCCAGATCAAAACGTGAAATCACCACGGCCGAATAAAGCGTGGCTGAGATCAGGTAGACCATCGCCAGACGTTCGAGATCTCGAAACCCGCGAATCGCACCAGCGACGATCACGAACATGAGTGCGGTCTTGACGAAGTTGCCGAAGACCACATCGAAGCTCGTTTCCAGCACCAGCGCGCCAGTCAACGACAGAATCATCCACACGAGAAATGCCGCGATGTACTTCGTCGGTCCAACGAGGATGTCCGCGAAGCGCCGCTCAGTCTGTCGATTGGTCACGTAACAGGCGATCGCCACGAGACCGGCCATCGTCGCGGGATGAACCACGTCCAGGATCGGGAAGAGCTGGTGCACGCGGCCCACTGCCGTCAGGATGTACACGGCAACAGCGACGAGCAGCGGATCCCACCTGCGATCCGGTCGATCGACGCCATCGAATTCCGAGTCCTGCGCATCGGCTACCGTTGACGGCGCCGAGGCGGCGGCCTCAGGAGTGACCGTAACGAGGGTGCTCGCCGATGCGAATGGCGGGTGCGATGTCTCGTGAACAAGCATGCGCAGTAGTGAGGTAACGCTCGATGAGTTCGCGGCCAACGACGTCCCAGCTGTATAACCGGTCGACCGTCTCGCGAGCGCCGTCAACCAGTCGCTGCGCCAGGCGCGGGTTCTCGAGCACCGCGCGCACCGCGATGGCGAAGTCGCTGGGGTTGTCACGAATCAGAATGTTCGTCCCGTCAATCGCCTCCAGACCCTCACAGCCGACCGACGTCGCGACGACCGGCTTCCCCATCGCCCATGAATTGAGGATCTTGAGACGCGTGCCGCCGCCGGTTCTGAGTGGAACGATATGGCACGCGGCCTGACGCATTAGCGGCCGTACGTCCTCCACGTATCCCGTCAACTCGATGCCGAATCGATCCCGATAAAGTTGTTGCTCTTCGTCCGTGGCGCGACCGATCCAGCGAACGGGCACGTCGCTCGTCAGCGTCCTTATCGCCGGCAGAATTCGATCGCAGAAAAACTCGAGGGCGTCACGATTTGGGAACGGAGTTGTTCCGCCAACGTAAGCAAGGCCCGAACCCGCTTGACCGTCAGTACGAAACTCCTGCGGGTCGACGCCGTTCGGCATGACCGCGACGCGCGATCCCGGAGCGAGACGCTGCAAGCAGGCGCGATCGTGCTTTGAGACCGCGACGTTCAACGCGACCCGCTCGCACCAGCGCCGCTCAACGCCCTGCATGAATCCCGCCTGAAGCTGCAGGTACGACCGACGCCACCGATTCTGCTCGAGCGCCGCTCGCCGGCCGAGGAGGGCCGATTCAACGTCATGATGAACGCACACGACCGGCAGGTTGCCGCAGTCCGGCAGGTAACTGGCGAGATCGAGGCTGTCGACATGGACGAGGTCGTACTGGTTGGATCGCACCAGTTCCCTGACGCGCGAACGGAACCTGCGAGACTCGTAGAGGTACGTCGTGTAGACGCGACGTGACACCACGCTGCGCAAGTGATCCCATCCGTAACGCAACCGGCTGTGCTTTTGAGGAATGGCGAACACTTCGACGTCGGCAAACCGGCCGAGCGCTTCGCGTCCCGCCGCGACCTTCCAATCAACACTCTGCCCTGCACTGGCGGCGCGCTCGAAACACAACGCGGTTATGTCGAACGCCTGCGAGAGCAGTCGAAGCACATGGTAGGTGCGGATCCAGACACCGCCGTCGGGAGGAAACGGCAGCGTCTGACACAGGAACAGCAGTCGAGGACGGTTCATTGCTCCGGACCGATCGGCCCCTTGCTGATCACGAGCTGGTCCCACCGCTGCGATTGCGCCAGGACAACAGGCGAGTAAGGCGGGCATGTGTTGCCGGTGATCTCGCACCGCTGGTGATACACGGTGAGCCGCACGACACCGAATGCTTTGCCCGCATCGCGAGCCCGCAGCCAGCGCATGTCCGTGTATTCCATCCGCAACGTCTGTTTGGTGACTGGCGCGCCGGCATCGTCGATCCAGAGCCTGGTAACACCATTCGAAACGCCTGGATCGTTGAGCTTCACGTACCACTCGAAGAGATACCAGTTGCCCGGCTGCAGCGTGATGTTCCTGCCCTGGTTCTGAAATCGATTTACCTTGTTATAGAGGCCGCCGGTTTCCGGCGTGTCGAGGTCCTGGTAGTTCGCGACAAACGGCTTCCCTGGTCCGCTGTCCGGAACGACGGGCAAGTGATTTCGATTCGTGCCGACGTAACCGACGAGCGTATTCGCCTGATCGTGGAGCATGACGGACTTGTCTTCGAGCGTGCCCCAGACGAACGGATCGCCGATGTATTGATACCAGCGAACGTAGAACTCCGACTGCGGTGTAAACGCGCGGCGTCCGTCGTAGCCGTAGAACCCCCACTCGCGATCGAACACGAGTTTGTTGCTCCAGGCGGCGCATCGATCGTGGAACCCGAAATGATTGTCGGTACACAGGACAAACTCGGAAGTCGGCCAGATACCCTGGTGGCCGCCAATGTCCCATCGCCGCTCGAAGCCGGTGTCCTCGAAGTTGTCACACAGCACCACGTTCGGACTGGGATTGCGGCCGCCCGGACAAAACGGTTCGGGAGAAACCGGCGCATCGACGACAAAACGGCCTCTCAGCATTCCGGTCGCGCCGAGCACGGTGGCAAATCGATCACGCAGTAGTCCGGCCGCTCCGAATAGCAGGACAGCGATCGCGACGATGTACTGAGATCGACGTGTTCTGATCACCGTGATCGCACCGAGTACACTTGATACTCGCCGTTGTCGAAAACCTTCCGGGCCGCAGCCAGCGTCGTTCGCACGTGGCGATAGACTTCTGGCTCCCGGACTTCATGCTTCCGGAACCACCCCTGGTAGATCTGCTCGACCACGATTAGATCCGGCGTTTTTCTGCTGTAGTAACCCAACCGCGTGTCGTCGCTGACTCGATCGAACCCAACCTGAAAGCCGAGTTCGGCACTGCCGATGATTCGTGCGTGCTCATTGGGACCGGTCCGCAGGAAGTTCACGACCGGCAGATACTTGGATTGGTAGTCGGCGCGGTGGAGCAGCCACCCAACGATGCCGACGTTCACCGCGACGAACCCCGCCATTGCTAACGCGACCACACCAGTCGGCAGCACGCGATTGGTCACACAGTGGACAACCCAGACGGCCAACAACGCACCGAACAACGGAATGATGTGAACGAGATACCAGTCCTGCTTCGCTCCTTCGAACACGACCATCAGTGCGAACGTCGTTGCGGTCATGGAAAGCAGCACTCGGGACGGTGTGTGACGACGCAGTTTCGGGCTGAGAAGGACGCCGGCGACTCCTGCCAGGTATGCCAGAAGCATGACGATTTTGACGCGCGCCAGGCCGCTCGCCTGCGCACCGAGCCCATACGCATTCACGTAGCGCAGAGCCTCGCCTTTGATGACCGCCCACGGTGACGTGAGACCTGAAGTCCGCGTCCGTGCGTTGCTGCCGAATTGCGCGATGAAATCCGCGGGATTCTGGAGAATATAGGCGCTCCAGATGACGGCGCCGGCAAGATACGGGGCGGCCGCCGCAGCAACATGAATCCATCTGATGTTGCCGCGATCGAAATAGATGACGAGGAACAGGAGACTTGCCAGATAAAGAATGCCGTTCGGATGCGTCATGCCGCTCGCCGCGACGAGCGCATCACTGAAGAGAAGCGCGAAGACGAGGCTGCGATCCCGCAGGCTGAGATAGACGGCAAGCGCTGCTGATCCCAGTCCGGCGCACATCATGTCGCTACGCCCTGTTGATCCGACAGCGATCAGGTAGGAGTCGATCGCCATGACGAATACACCGAGCAGGGCGACGTATCGTTCCTCTTTCCCGCGAAACAGAACGCGCAGAATGACCAACCACGAGGCCAACAAAACCAGGCCCCAGGCAAGCGAGAACAGGCGCGTTTGCAGCAATCCTGTCCCGAACAGCTCGTATACCGATGCCTGGCCGACGATAAACAGCGGCATGACCCAGTAGGTGTGCCGATCGAGACCGTGCAACGGCGTTCCCGCCGATTCAAGCACGGTCGTCCCCATCGAACGCCCGACGCTGAGATTGAAAGCAGGGTTTGCGTACCAAGCCTCGTCGCAGACCGGCAGCTTGGTCAGCGCGCTGCCGCCGGTCAGGAGAACGTAGAGCAGCCCCACTCCGACGAGCGAGGCACGGTACAGACCACTGGTCGCCATCACACCCGTCGCAACATCGGTTCGCCGCGCGGCACGACACGATATGAGCTCGCGAGACTGCAGAACAGATTGAACTTGATGACGTACCAAAAGGCGGCAATGCCGTCCTTCGTTCCGATCTTCTTCCCCTCTTCGTAGGTCCGGCCGCGATACGAGATTGGAACTTCGAACAGGCGGCATCCGAGCTTCGCAATTTTGGCGGTGACTTCGATTTCGAAACCAAAGCCGCTGCTGCTGATCGTCATGTTGCGGATGATGTCGCCGCGAAATGCCTTGTAACCGGTTTCGACGTCGGTCAGATTCACATTCGTGAAGAGGTTTGAGAAGAACGTCAACGTTTTGTTTGCGAGATAGTGATAGAAGTACAGCACCCTCGCCGCTCTGCGCACGAGGAAGCGCGACCCATACACGACATCTGCCTCATTGGCGAGAATCGGCGCGATCACGTGCTCGATATCCGCCGGGTCGTACTCGAGATCCGCATCCTGCACGATGACGATATCGCCGCAGGTATTCGCGAATCCGGTCTTCAACGCCTCTGTTTTTCCACGATTCGTCTGGTGGTGGAGCACTTTGACCTGCGAGTAGAGCCGCGCGAGTTGGTCGGCAATCTCGCCCGTCCGGTCGCTCGAGCAGTCATCGACAATGACGACGTCGCGGAGATGCGGAACGGCAAGAATCTTCTGCGTCACCGCAACGAGCGTGGCCTCTTCGTTGTAGGCTGGAATAACTACGGACAAGCATGTCGACATGATCGATCTCCGCCTCAGGTAAGTCTCTCTTGCAGGTTGGTCAGGACGTCCAGCGGGCCCGCCACGCCTGAAACATGATCACGGCCCACACGCGGGTGCCATTTGCGGCGCGACCAGCCTGCAGATCGCGCCACGATCGAATGATCTCTGTCGGATTCGGCAGACCCGCGCGCCGGAGCTCGGTCAGGTTGAGGAACCCATCCGCCCACCCGCGCAGTGGGCCACGAAGCCATCGATCGATTGGCACCGAGAATCCCATCTTGGGCCGTTCGACGATCGCCTTTGGAACGCGACGATAGAGAACCTGCCGGAGAATCCATTTGCCGATACCGTCGCGAAGCTTGAAACGACGAGGCAGGCGCCACGAGAACTCGACCACACGGTGATCGAGCAGCGGAGCCCGGACCTCGAGGCTGACCGCCATGCTGGCGCGATCGAGCTTGGCGAGTAGATCGTCGGGCAAGTACGTCATCTGATCGGCGAGCATCATCCGATCGAGAAGCTCGACGGGTTCCGCCGCGTCGAGCACTGACGCGTTCACATCGTCGATAGTCCGATGATGGTTAGCGAGATGCGCTGGCCGTTGCCATGCCGACAGCAGCGAGCAGTACATGTCGCCGACCGAAGATGCTGCCATGACGTGGGTGAGCTTGCCGATCCGCTCTCCCACACGTGACGCAGGCAGGCCGGGCACGATCGTCGAAAGCGCGGCCAATCGATCCCAGGCGCCGGAAGGGACACAGCGCACACCAGCCGCGACGGCGAGGCGCAGCGGGCGCGGGATGCGATCGACTCGAGGTAGCACGCGTGTGCCGTAGACATACCGGTTGTAACCGCCAAACAGTTCGTCACCGCCGTCGCCGCTGAGAGCAACGGTGACATCGCGCCGAGCGAGTTGCGACACCAGCAGCGTCGGTAACTCCGAGGGATCGGCGAGCGGTTCGTCGAAGATGTATGGCAGCCTCGGAACGAGCGAACGGGCGTCGTCACCGGTGAGGTGTAAGTCTGTGTGATCGGTGCCCAGCGACTCGGCCACTCGCGCCGCATGCGACGCTTCATCGAACGCATCGTCATCAAAACCGATCGTGTAGGTCCGGGTAGGCCGGCTGCTCTTTTCCTGCATCAAGGCAACAACCGCAGACGAATCAATGCCGCCAGAGAGCAGCGCGCCGAGTGGGACGTCAGACTGCAGTCGGCGGCATACGGCATCGCCGAGCAATCGATCGAGTTCATCGACCGCGTCTTCGTCGGTGCCGTCAAACTGACTCTCGAGTCCGGCACGGGCGACATCGGACAACGACCAGTAACTCGTCGATGGTGGCAGAGGATGTCGCGCATCACGGATGGTCAAGATATGGCCGGCTGGGATCTTGACGACCTGCTGGAAAATGCATTGCGGTGCCGGAACGTAGAGGTATCGCAAATACGACTGGAGCGCCTGCGTATTGATGGTGCGATCGAACGACGGCCCGCTGACGAGCGCTTTCAGCTCCGAGCCAAACGTGACCAGCCCTGACTGGTGATACACGAATAGCGGCTTTTTCCCGAGCCGGTCCCGCACCAGCGACAGCTCTCGAACGGTCGTGTCCCAGACGGCCATCGCAAACATGCCCACCGCGCGGGTAATCGCTTCGCGAATGCCCCACTGCTCGAAGGCCGCCAGAATGACCTCGGTGTCGGAATGTCCTCTGAATCGGTGGCCGAGTCCCTCGAGTTGCTGCCGCAGTTCGCAGAAGTTGTAAATCTCTCCGTTGAACACGAGGTGGAAACGTCCGGAAGCGGACGTCATCGGCTGGTGTCCGCTGGGCGACAAATCAATGATTGCCAGCCGACGGAATCCGAGCGCGATTCCGGCGGCTTCGTCCACCCACACGCCTTCATCGTCCGGCCCGCGATGCGTGAGCGGTCGAATCATCCTCGCGACGTCATGCGTGAGGTCGCGAGCCGCCGAAGAGCGAGCGGCCAGGATTCCGGCAAAGCCACACACGACTACGACACCTTCTGCTTCAGCATGTCGACGTTGCTGTCGAGTGCGGCGCTGGCCGCCACGGTCGCCGCCGGGTAATGCGGCTGGCGCAACACCGCGGCGCCGATGGCGGAGGTGATGATTCGCGCGCCGGCGGGCGTCGCGTGGAAAAAGTCGTAGTAGGTGCGCGCACTTGGATCGAGAACCGGCATCAGATCGACTTGCTCGATTCCAAGTTCGTGCGCCGTTCGCGCGGCACGGGCGTCCAGGAGAGCCATGAGGCGCGACAGCACCTCGGATGAGTAGTAGGTCGTCACCTGCTCCCGCCAGGCCTGTCCGACGCCGCCGTGCCACATCATCGCGTCTTCCTCGTCACTACAGCGCTTGTCGAACCAGGGCTGACGGACAACGATCACGCGATCGGCATGCGCCATGGCGCGTCGTATCGCGCTCCGGAAGTAGCAGTCGAAGTGGGCCAGCATCGGCGTCGGATCCGGCATGTCCGTTCGCATTTCGGTGGCTTCTGCGCGCATGCGGCGCGCCTTGCCGATCCATCTGCACGCGTTGGGGTGGGCCTGGACGGGACGAAGCCAACGCTGCCGAATCCGGCGCAGCAGTTCCACCGTAGCCAGCCCACCGGGTCTCCAGCCGAACGTGAGCTCTGGGTGACAGCGGAAAATCTCCGAGGTTTTTGGCGGTGGAGGGTCTTCGGCAGGTGCGCCGTGCTCGAGCCACTGCAACACATCGCTGGCGCCGACAAGAATGATGATCATCTGCAGGCGCGGATACCGTGGCAGCACGCGCTCGAGAACCTGATCGAGGGCGCGAGCTCCCACGCCCGAGCGCGCAATGTTGCCAACGTGCACACGATCGGCGCCCAGCGTCTCGAGGTGCTCCGGCCGTTCGAGCAATCGCTGCAGCGCCCCCGGCCACGCGGTGTCCTGATCGAGAAGGTAGCCCTCGGGCTGGCTGCCACCGGCGACGAGAATCCGGAACAGATGCCCTGCCGATCGCGGCAGATCGTCGCCGCGCTCTCCCTCAGCGTTGACGTCGAAGCGGACAAATCGCTCGAGCTGCGGCAGGGTTTCTCGATCGGGTTCGAGACGTAGGCGCAGTCCCGGCGGGAGGACGAAGTATTCCCGCCGATGCCTGATCCACCATCGCACGGTAAGCTCGGTCAACACGGCAAGAAGAGGGCATGCGATCGCAAAGGCCAGCCAGTCGCGCATCACAGTGACACTCCGTCGTCAGCAGTCAACACTCGGGATTTCAGTCAGTACCCCAGACACCATTCGCCGTCGAAACGCGAGAACAGGGCTTCATCTGTTTCGAACGATCGGATCAAGTCCGGTCGTTTCGAGTTCACGAGAACCCAGGGACCTCGGCGATGGAAGAGGCAGTAGTTATCGGAAAGTGCCTGCAGGTAGCGCGGTTCGAGCCGCCCGGTGGCGGCAATCGCGCCGTGGTCCGTTGCCTGAAAGAAAAGGTGACCGAGGACGTCACCGGCGAGCGCGCGTGTCGCGGCGAAATGCAGAACGTTGGCGACGCGATCGGAATCGAGATGATAAAAGTACCACCCGATCGTGCTGCCGTGACGTTTGACGACGGCGCCATGCAACGAGCCACCTGCCCGGCGACGGCGCGCCTGTTCCAGCACCCAGCGCAAGGTTCGTTCGTCGTAGTCGACATGCAGCGATCCCGACGCGTCGAGTTCCGAGATAAAGTCGAGCACCGCCTGCTCGGTCAGCATCTCCGCACGTGATCCCCCGGGCTTGACCTGGTGGAAATGACTGTGCGCGAGGCGTGTTGCAATCGCGTCGACCACCCTCGCGACGGGTCGGGCTGAAAGCGCCAACGGCGCGAGGTTCGGTCGTGTCTGAAGCGTCGAAACCGCCAATGTTGCGGGCCTCAACGGACGCGTCCAATGAAGGCTTCGGAGAAGTACCGTCATGCCGCCGAGGCCTTCCCAGATCTTCCGGGCGATATCGTTGCCTTCATCTGAGATCGAAAGCGACTGGGGACCTTCGAAGAACGTCCGCACGAGCCGCATCGCGACGAGACCTGCGCGCGCGGCAGGATCGACGACGAATTGAGAACTGATGGCCGCCTGAAAGGCCCGGCCTTTCATCATCATTCGCCGGGGAACGACCCCAAGAAAACCAACAATCGAATCGCCATCTTCATAGACGAGTGACGGCAGGCTGCTGTCACGGAGCGGACTGTTCAGAAATACGCGCGTGAAGTAATCGTGATACGCATCCAGAGTCTCGGCGTCGGCGTGCTGGCTCGTCTTGAACACCGTCGTGTGGAGACGGGCAACACGCGGGATGTCCCCTTCGACGAACGCCCGGATCTGTGCCATGAGCCCGACCGGCGAACCGGTCAAAGGTTGAGCGATGCCGGAAACAGTCCCTTCGCAGACTTCGACAGGGCGGCAGCCGCCTCACGGGTCGCACGCGTCGCACGTGTGAATTGGGCGCCGGGTTTCTCCGAGAATACATCGGCGTCGATGGTGGCGCGTTCGTGCACCGGCCACACGTACTTCATGCGCTCCGACCCTTTGAGAAAATCAAATTCGGTTGCGCCTTCACGCCGGGCACATTCGATCGCTGCGGCAAGCGTGATCTGTCCCAGCCGGATTCTTCCTGCCCATTCACGGTCGTAGCCGGCCAGGTAATATCCCCACCATCTTCCGCTCGCGATGCCATAGAACACAGCGATCGTTCGGCTGTCACCGGTCAGCCGAATCATGCGAAGACGGCCTTCCGCAAGCAGGCCAGGCAGCGTCAGGCGGTGGCGATTGACCACCTCGGGATCATCGAGCACCGAGCTGGTTGCGCCTCGCCAACGGGCACGCAGGAATCGGCCCAGATGATCGAACGCTTCCAATGCGTCGTCTGCGTCCTCGACGAGATCGATGTGCAGCCGGCAGCGGTGCTCGAGCCATCGTCGATGTTTGACCAGCGACTGCAACGCTCGCGCCGAGGGGGAATCGAGCGCTGCCGGCGGATCGGCGGTATCGAGCGACAGGTACGGAAGTGTGTAGATCTCGCGCGGCTGTATCGTGATGCGAAGCGTGCCTTCGACCCCCGCACGATGAATCGCACCCCACAGCGAGGATGTTGCCGGCACGTCCCTCAATTCCAGCAGGTAACCCTTGGCGCCAAACGTTTGCGCCAACCAGCCAAGAAAGGTGTCGGCAACGAGCGCTTCGAAACCACGGGCCGCGAGGACGTCGACGCGATCGGAACCGCATCCACCGCCGACGAGCGAGACGCGGGCGTGCGTCAGCGTTTGACGCACCAGCAGCGGAACCAGGCCACGCAGTTCGACTCCTTGCCGTAATAGCAGGATGAAGATGTCGGCGCCTGGTGGCGGACTCGTGAAGAAACCATTCAGCCACGCCGGAGAAAGAAACGCGCCGACGTACGGACGCCCGTTCATCATGGCGTCAAGCGTGCGGGCGTCGTGCGGTTCCAGATCGACGTGCCGGCGGATTTCGACAGTGAGGCGGTCGGGTGTAATCGTCGGAATGACCGACCGCGCGGCACGATACTCTGCCGCAGCAACCAGCTGATGGCTCATGCCCTTCCCCACGCGCGGAATCGCCCGAGGTGACCTCGAACGTCGACATATGGATCGTTGCGATAGACAAAGAAAATCCATGTCAGGCCGAACAACACGACCATCGCTGAACCTGCCGCCACCATCCCGACGATCGTTTCCACCCCCAGGCCAACCTTGAACCAGAGCAGGAGCGCCAGGACCGGCAGCGCGCCAAGCGCGGCGCGCGGGACGACGTAGGTCAGATACTGCGACAGGGAGATATCCAGGTCGCGACAGGCCACCACGAGGATCACGACGGCAAACAGCACATTTGGAATCGCAGTGCCGAGAGCGACACCAACGAGTCCGAGGGGCCGGGCGAGAGCGACACTGAGGACGAGGTTGAGGACACCCGTGGCGAGAAACGTCAGCGTCGGCAATTTGGGATGTCCCAGACCCAGCAGCACCGGCATTGCGACTCCGCGAACAGGAAGGAACAACAGGCTGGACACCATCAGGATCTGCAAGACGCGGCCAGCGGGTTTCTCAAACGACGGATCGATCCACCACCCGAGGAACTTCGGACCGAGGACGATGAGAAAGAGGCCGACCATGACGGTGAGCGACAGCGCCACCTTAGACCACTTCAGGAAGATCTCCCTGAGCTTCGGCCAATCACCTTCCGTCCGCAGACGAGTCGTCATCGGCATGATCACGGCCGCAATCGCAATCACGAAATCCATCAGGTAGACGATCAAACTGTTGGCCACGACGTAGAACGGGATCGCGTCGACGCCGACAAACGCCCCGATGACGAGCGCGTCGGTTTCGAAGCACAGGCGCGCGCCGGCATTGAGCAGCAGGACGTAAAGGCTGAACGACAGAATCTGGCGCACCATCCGGCGATCGAAATCCAGCAGGCTGATGCGAATGCCCGGATAGCGGCGGCGAATAAGCAGCAACGACAACGCGAAATCGAACACGAAGCAGACGATCTGGACCAGCGCCAGGGCGACCAGCGACGCGTTGAGCATCAGCAAACCGATGGTCAGACTCAATCGAAGCAGCACACCGCCGATTTTGATGACGTTGCGCACCACGAAGTCGTGGTGCGCAAACATGATCCCTTCCGGCAGCATGCCGATGAACGCACCAGAGACCAGGATCACCATCAAGCTGCAGGCAACCAGAACGTCTCGCTCCAGTGCGACCGGTATGTGGTAAACGACGACGAACAATCCGATCAAGCCGGCGCCGACGAGCAACGCCACGGCGCCCATCATCAGGTACAGGCCGGCACAGCTGCCGATCGCTTCGTTGACCTTTTTCGTATCGCGTTCCGCGACGTGCTGCGCAAGGTAACGGACGCACGCCATCGGCACACCAAGCGCGAGCAGGCTGATGTAGCCGGTCATCGACGTGATCAACGTCCAGAATCCGTAACCCTCCTGCCCGAGCCGGTGAATGACAAACGGCGTGAGAACGTAGGTCGCGCCGATTGTGATGAGGGTAACGACCCATGTGCTTCCAACGTTGCGCAACACGAGCGTGTCCTTCGAACGAATGCGAGATGGAGACTTCAGGCGAGCTGGATGCTTCGTCCCAGCGCGACTTCGAAGCCGAATTGCAGTGGAGAGGGATAGCGCGAAGAGATTGGCACTCGCCTGAGATGGAAAGGATCGGTGCCACCGTCGATTACGCCACCAAAGCACGAACAGCAACAGCGGAACCCGGCGCCGCGAATGAGACGGCGATTGACGTCGGCAAGGTTCGCCAGCCTTCCATACGGGTAGGCAAAGAGCTCGGCCGGCTTACCGAGACGTTCTTCGAGTTCGCGGCGCGCCCCGAGGATTTCCTCGTGCGCTTCGATGTCGACGACCGTCCCGAGGTCGACATGCGTCCGTGTATGGACCCCGAATTCGAACCCGCGCTCGTGCAGCGATCGCACCTGGTCCCACGTCATCCAGGGATATTGCACGCCCTGCTGACGGTCCCACCAGGGGACGACGTCGGTGCCGATCCACTGGGTAACGATGAAGAAGGTGGCCGGCAGCCCCAGTTTTTCCAGCACTGGCGCCGCGTACTCGAAGTTGTCCCGATACCCGTCGTCAAACGTGATCGCCAGTTCGCGATTCAGATGTCCGCCCTCTTCCAGCTTGTCGACCAGGTTGGCGAGCGACACGACATTGAAGTGCCGCTTGAAGAACCGGCAGTACTCCTCGAACAGCCCAACGCCAACCGTGAGTCCTTCGGGTTGCTCGGTGTCCAGCACCCGATGGAATGTCACGATCACAGCGCTGTTTCTCAGCAGGAGCGCATCGAGATGCGACTCGAAAATCGTGCGGCCGAGCAGACGTTTAATCCAGCCTTTCATTGACCCTTGGTACGGCGGACATCGCCGCGATAATGCAGCGCACCGCCTGGGAGATCTGGTCGAAGCAGGCCTCGAAGCGCGGATCGTCGCCGTCGACGGGATCCGGCACCTCGAGGGGCGTGTCGCCCGCGAGGCAGGTCAGAAGAAACGTCTTCGGTCGTGCCTCAGGGAAACGCCGCCGCATGGCGACCAGTTGTGAAACGTCCATGACAAACACCACGTCGCTCGCCGCGACCGATTCGGCATCAAGAGGTGACGCTGCATGGTGTTCGAGGTCAATGCCGCGCGACCCTGCGATACGCACTGCGATCGGATGTGACGGGTTACCCGAAACCGCGGCCAGTCCCGCCGAACGGATGCAAACACCAGTACCTGCCAAATGTTGCTTCAGCAGCTCGCCGGCGAAGGCACTCCTGATGATGTTGCCGTGACAGACGACGAGGATACTGCTCGCAGATTCGAGAGCCCTCTGCAACCGCGATGGACTCCGGCGGATCTGATTCATTTCCTGTCGCGCGCGCCGATTGCCGAACGCTCGCGACGCGCGGCGCCCGACAACTCTGATCAAGCCGCCAGTCAATTCCCAGGCGAGCCGCGGGGCACTCAAGTCTCGGCCCGAGACTCGGGTGTCGCGGCCATCGGTCGCGCTGAGCGAGCGATACACATCGACCAGCGTGTTCCCGCCGATCGCATGTGAGAAATGCTCGGCAATCGTCTCCCGCGCCGCCGATCCAAGTCTCGACGCGAGAAGGGGCGTGCCAGCAATTTCGAGACAGGCTTCAGCAAGCGCACGATCGTCGTGGCGGCGAACGAGCAGACCGTTTTCACGGTGAGTCACGATCTCAGGGACACCACCCACGCCCGTCGCGACGACAGGTTTCCCGAGTGCCATGGCTTCAAGAAGCGCCATCGGAATACCTTCGTGCAACGAGGAGAGAACGAAGACATCCATGGCGCCCAGCACGTCGTAGACGTCGTCTCGTGTGCCGGCAAAGACGCACGCGCGACTGACACCGAGTTCAGAAGCGCTGATGAATAGATCATCGCGAAGCGGGCCATCGCCGACGATCAGGAATCTGGCGTTCGGCTGCCGGCGAATGACGCGTTGCGCGGCACGCAGCAGCGTGCGGTGGTCTTTCACGGCTGAGAGCCGGCCGAGAGTGCCAAACACTATCGCGCCAGCCGGGATGCCCAACTGTCGACGAACTTCCCACCGATCGCTGGTCGATCGGATCTTCGACACATCAACGCCGTTGTGGATGGGGACCACGGCAGAACGCCGATGACCCTGTGCTTCGAGTGTCCGCGCCAGATCTTCGGAAACCGCGATGACGCGGTCGGCAAACGAACGGAGCGCCACCTTTTCAACGGCGCTGTAGGTGCGAAATCGAATGCGCTCCCACCCGCTCAGCGGCTCGGGCAAGCCATGAACGGTGCGGACAATCCTTGGCACGCCGGCCAATTTCGCGGCGAGCGTTCCCAACACCGTGTCCTTGTAGCGGTGAGTGTGGAGGATATGGATGTCGTGAGCGCGCAGGAATCGCACGAGAAACGCCACGATAGCGGCTGACGAGTAACGCTGCTCGTCGACGACGGCGACTTCAATTCCCATCGCCCTGAGTTCCGACGCCAGTCGTCCTTCGTTGAGGAGAACGGCGGTCACATCGATATCGGGACGAGCGGCGAGATACGACGCGACCGTGCCCAGCTGAACCTCCGCGCCGGCCCACAGGTCTGCCGACATGAAATGGCAGACACGAATCTGCAGCGATCGCACCACCTCTCGTTCGGAGAGGACCGACCAGCGTTCAGCAATCGGAATCATGTCGAGTGGTTGCTGTCGATGTTTTCGAGCACACGACGAGATGCTGAAATTCCGAAAGCCCGGTGTAACCCTTAACCCGGTCGGTCGGACGGTGCGATTCGCGATCGGCCTGCCTGGCCTGTCGATAATTACCGATCTCCTCCAGCAGAACGGTGAAGCCACCGGAGGCGAGAAGATGACGAAGACTGGCTGACGTGAACGTATACGGATGTCCCTTGTCGATTCGCAAGACCGCGAGCGCGTTGTGAAGGAACGCCCCCCACCCCGTATGAACGTTGACTGAGAGATACAGCCGGCCGGCGGGCTGAAGTACCCGCGAGATCTCCTGAAGGATTCGTTCCGGAGCGAAGGTGTGATCGATGACGTTATCGATAATCACCAGCGCACACGACTCATCATCAATCGGCAACTGCTCGCCGCTTCCTGACAAGTACGTCGCCCCGGCAGTCCGAAGCGTGACCAAACTGGCCTGTTGTCGGTAGAACGACTCGAGCGGATCGATGGCAAATCGCTCACCCCAATCGAGAAAGTTGACGATGCCAATCGGGCCGCTGCCAATTTCGAGCACTCGGCCGCGGCGCGAAAAAGAACCCGGCACCCGATCGAGCAAGGCTTCCAGGCGCTCGGCGCGCCACTTGTACCAGTCGAGTTGGCCAACGGCGCCGCGTTCAATGCCAGCGCCGAGCCGTTCCCAGAAACCCCGCTCGTACTGTTGTGCCTGTTGCCAACGTGTCCACTTGATCCTGAGTTGCTCTGAAATGGCGGTCATGATGCGTTCTCGCGTGTGCTATTGAACAGAACTGATTGCCGGATGGCAGGCGTGCCGGTTCGGCAGAGTCCGAACGAATCGTCCAACTGATGCCCCCACTGCTTTCGAGAATTGAGCGAGTTCGTAGAGAAACGGTCGCGGATCATCCAGTCGCGCGATTTCGTCGTGCATGTCACGTTGCCGGAATTTCATGAAGTCGACGAGCGAACGGAATCGTGAGGGGGCCGAGGGTGGCAGACCAAGTGCGCGATCGCTTTTGAAGAGACGCAGATACAAATGGTCGACATCACCGAGCAGCCATCGGCTCTTCACGCCCGATCGGTAGAGCGGCATCATCTTCGGAGCGTGGCCCATTGCCAGCTGACATACGAGGGAGGGAAAGTCCACGCCTGCGTCGATCGCAAGTTGCAACGATCCCCAAAAACGACCGTTGATCTCCATGAGGAATCGAGTTCCCGTCCGCGCCTCCTCCTTGAATTCCATCATCGCGACGCCGTGCCAGCCAATCGGTCCAAACACCCGCATCGCATAGTCGCGGAGCGTCGTGTCGACCGGTGTGCTCTCGCGCAGCACGCTGACGCCACCGCCGGGCGGCTTCTCACGCAGCCGCAGGTGACCGAACTCGGAGACCAAACGGCCACGATCGAACAACATGAACACGCCCCGACCGGGGCCGACGATCCGCCGCTGGAGCAGCGACGGAAACGATCGCAGGTAAGGCGTACGCTGATACAGCTCGATCAGTTCGTCCGGCGAAGCGGCATACTGCACCGTCGTACTCAGCCATCCGCCCTCCACCGGAACGCGCGAACGCGCTGGTTTCACCACGACGGGATAGGCGAGAGCAGAGAGCACCTGCGGTAGTTGCTGAGCGCTGTCAACGACATGCGTGCGCGGCACCGGCACGCCACATGCCTCTGCCTGCGCGATCAATGCCGCTTTGTCGGACACGCTATTGAACGCCGTCAGCGGCGGCACCGCCGTCGCCGTGTATTCCCGCATCGCGTCCTGATGCGTGCACACCGCGTGCGTCGTCACGTCAGTCACCGGCAGAACGACATCAATGCCGCCGCGAGAGACGAGGTCGATGAGGAACCGCGCAAACCCGATTCGATCGCGGTGCGGCGACGGGTAGGTGACGTGCCGCGTGCAGTACCTGGACGTCGACGCGAGGCTGACGTGCTCACTCTCGCCGACCACGACGGTCATGCCCCGCCTGCCCAGAGCGCGCACGATGGCGAGCGCCGATCGCTCATTTCCGTCGGTGACAAAGACCGTAGTTGACACTGCAGGTTCTCAGGCGCCGATCGCGACGTGATCGGCGTCGCTCGCGGCCGCTCGGTCGAGAACGGTCGCTGCCACTCGAGAATCGAATCGACGCGGTTTCAACACCGACCAGACAGCGAGCCTGTCGGGCCATCTGCCGTGGCCGAGCGACATCATCGTGCGAGCCGTCGTGATACCGATCGATAGCAGGCTGATCGGCATCCACACAATCCGGCCGCGCCATCCTCGGCGTCGCATTTCCGATACAACGGCGCGTCTGGTCATCAGCGCCGGATCCATCAGGTTGACTGTCGCGGGAGCGTCGTCGAAATGCGTCGTGCACCACGCAATCGCGTCAGCACAGCGGCCGACATCGCATACCGCGATCGGCAGCGATGGACGGCCAAGTCCGAGGTGCCATCGGCCGTAGAGATGACGGCCCATCAAACCCGGAAGATCGTTCCAGTCGAGGAGCGCACCAGGTCGAATGATTCGCGTCTCGATCCCGAAACCAGGCGCTTCGCGCTCGACGATCTCCTCCTGAAGAGTCTTGCCCCACGTGTAGGGACCAAAGGGACGCGGGTCACGGGCCCGGGGAGTCGATTCGTTCTGCCGCTCCCACGGAGTGCGCGGCGGCCGCACGACCGACAGGCTGCTCACCAGCACCAGTCGCGACACCCCGGCCGCACGCATCGCGCGCATCACATGGCGCGTCGCGTCGATCGTGTTGCGTTGATGCGCCTCAAATCCGCCGGCCGTTTCGGCGGCGGCGTGAACGACGACGTCCATGCCCTTCAGCGCGTCCGCAGGAAGTCCATGCCCGAGATCCGCGACCACCCATTCGTGCGCACGGTCAGGAAAGGATCCACGACCAATGCCGCGAACGCGCTTCAGCGCCCGCCCGATTTCTGAACCGAGGAAACCACTCGCACCGGTCACCGCAATCCGGGGTGCCGGAATAACGCGGTGAGGGCGCGGCCGGGAGAGCGCTGGGGAAAAGGCAGCCGCTTCGATCCGATCGACGAGTTGCTCGAAGATACCGGTGACGCGCAGAAGATGTTCAGGTGTGACCGGCGCCGGTCCGCCTCGGGCGACGGCGCAATAGAATGCCTCGATCAGGCTCGACAGACCCGGATAGGCAATCCCCGAACGTACGCGTCGGCCGAGACTGAGCGCCGTTCGCGACGCCAGCTGCCATCCTTCACGAACAGGATTCAGGATCTTTTCCAGCGGCTCGGTACCCGCATTCGCGGCGCCGATGACGACCGACCGCACGAAATCGCAGGTCAGCGAGCCGCGCGTTCCGGTTACGGCCAGGTACGACGCAATCGGACGTGAGCGGAGACTCACCGATAGTCGGCCAACGACATCACCGGCGCGGCATGTCGCATGAACATCGGCTGGAGTAGCGTGCGCCCATGGCATCTCGATTGACGTCCCTGCGGGACCGCAATGCTCCAGAACGTGAATCAGCGTGTAAAGCGGGTGCGGCAGAATGTCGATCGCCTGTTCACCGAGAGCTCGCGCGTCTCCGCGCCTCGCCGAAGCGGCGACCGGCCGAAACGAGAAATGTGAGTCGACCTGAACAATCGTCCCCAGCTCTGGCAACCGGGCAAGGAGTGTCTCGAATGCGGCATCGCGAACCAGTTGGTGTCCGGCACAAATCAGACGCCGCCGCGCCGTCGCGAGCGCGACCAGTCCGCTCGCATCATCGGTCGTCAAGGCGAATGGCTTTTCGATGTAGACGTGGGCTCCGAAATCAAGCGACGCGTGGGCGGCGTCGAAATGCGCCGCCGGAGGCGTGCAGACATGGACGATGTCGGGCTGAGTGTCCGCGAGGAGCGTTTCGATCGAGAAAGACGGACGGACTCCCGCCAACGACGCGAATTGATCGGCAATCTTTGGCGACCGATCGGTAACGCCAACGATCGTCGCTGGCACCTGCAAGCGTTGGATCGCCGTCAGGTGATTGCGCGCCATGTGGCCGGCGCCGACAAACGCGATGCGCAAAGGCCTGTCGAATGCAACGTGACTGTTCATTGAATGAGGTACCCACGAAGGCGCGGACCCACTTGCCGGGTCAGGCTAAGCGGCAGGTGCTGCCAGGTTCTCGAGAGAAATGCCACGCTGGTGCGGCGATCGACACTCGTATCCACCAGACGTGTCGAGGTCGGTATCGTGTACCAGAACAGTGGCTCCTCATGGGCACCCCATTGAGCCTTGAAACGGTACGTGCCTGAATCGCGGCTGGAGCGGCCAAAATCAAACTGCCGAAAGCCTTCGACACACGCTCTCCGCAGCGCTTCCCAATACAGCAGCATGTTGGGACAGAGCGGAAAATATTCTTTCAGGCAGGAGGCCCACGGAACCGTCAACCGATCCTTGAATGCGATCGCAATGAGACCGCCGACCGCCAGCCGGCCTTTGAGCGCAATCAGCACGCGGGCCCGGCTGCCGAAATGGGCAAGCACCGCCGCAAGAAAGCCGGCTGCGTGCACTGGCGATCCCAGGTCGCGCATGCGGACGGCAAAGATGTCGTAGAATGCCGCGAGCCGTTCGACACCACCGCACTCAATCGTGAGCCCCGATCGCTCCGCCTTTCTGACCTGATTACGAACGTCCTTATCGGTCTGCCGCCACAGGCGATCGACGTCCTCGGGGATCGCAAGGGTCATGTTGACCTTGTGTTCGGCTGGCGTGCCGCCGATGTCGAGACGCCCCGAGGAACGCAGCTCAATCGATTTGGCGCCAATCCGGCGGGCTTCGGCGATCAGATGCTCCACCAGGATGCGCTTCAAGGCAGGCGACGATCCTGACGGTCCGCCGCTATCGAGAAAGGGCATCGAGGTGACAACCGCGCCAAAGAACGGACGCCGGACGACAAACGCCGGCAGCACGGCGCGTCCGCCATCATCGTCTTCGGCGCTCAGATAGACCGGATCGTGGCCGTACACCCGCTGGATGATTGGCAACCATTCAGGAGCGTGCGCAAGCCCCGCATCGGGTGCCGCTTCGACGACCCGTCGCCATGTCGTCCCGGCGTCGTTACTTGTACGAATCATTCAATTACTCCGAGCGGCTGCGCCCTCTCGGACTCCCTTACATGCTTCGCTGCACTCGCTCGCGTCACTGGTTACACCGCGATGGTGATCGGCTCGACGATGGGATCAAACACGCGGATTCGACACACGCGGGTTTGCAGGAATTCGCGAACGGTACCGAAGCGAAATTGGCCGAGGAGTCGAGAGAGCTTTCCCGCCTCGGTTTCGAGGCCGCCGTAATGACGGATTCGGTGCCGCCATGCCATCGGCGGCCGCGGCTGGCCAGGATCGAGTTCCCAGGGATGCAGGTAGAACATCACCGGCTGTTGATCTCTGACATTCACCCGGCGGATGCCGCGCCGGAAGAACGAGTACGGCAGCAATCGAAAGAGACCGCCCCCTCCGACCGGCACGTTCGTGCCGAGCACTCGCGTCGTGCCAATCGGAAATTCGGTCAGACTGTTGGAGCCGCTTCGCCAGATTTCGTGCGGAAACCGGAGCGCGTCGGGTTGGCCGTATCGATCGTGATGGATCGGATACAGGCTCGAATCGTACGAGAACCCCTCCTCGGCAAGAATCGCGTACGCCCACGACTGTGCCCGTCCGATTGAAAAGTTCGGCGCGCGGTAGCCGATCACCGGTCGTCCGACGACTGCCTCAATCTGCGCTTTCGCCCGGCGCACATCTTCGCGGAACTCCTCGGGCGTCTGTCGGCAGACATCCTCGTGCCGGTCTCCGTGACATGCGACTTCGTGATGCTCGGCGACCAGTGAGCGCATCAGACCTGGATGCGCGGCAGCCACTTCGCCAAGCACGAAGAACGTCGCTCGCGTCTGATGGCGGCGCAGCAGGCCGAGCAGATGATCCATGTTCTTTTCGACACGGCTCTCGAGCGTCAGGCCCGAGAGACCGCTGGTGCCACGCCGGAAGATCGCGGCGTGGTAGTACTCCTCAACATCCACCGTGAGAACGTTGACGATCATGATGACCCCGCTGGCGACGTCTTATCGTGAGGTGCGAAGGTCGAACGCGCAGGAAACCTGCGGAAGAGACGCTGGCCGGTCGGACGGATTCCAGCTGACCATGCGCTCTCCGCGTGCGTATCGCAACCAGGCAATGAGGATGGCGAGGTTGGCGACAAAGAAGTAGTACGGGATGCGAAGGGAACACTTGCCGGCCCAGCCGCCGGCGATGGCTGCGTAGAATCCCAGCTGCGCACCGAAGATGGCCACCCACCAGAACGACTCAGTCACGAGCGCGGCGTTGGTGACAAACGCAACGATCATCGCCCAGGGGACGAGCCAGCGGCACAGCTTGTGGCTGGCCAGTTGCCAGGCAAACAGACCGTGGCGCAGCGGATTCAACATCCCAACGTTGGCGACAAACACGCCGATGCCGCGAACGACCGTCCGGACTTTTCGTTGGAACTCACACCGCGGATCAGTAATCGGCCGGTAGTAACCGACGCTCAACGGATCGAGAACACCGCGAAGTCCCAACCGGACGCTGTTGAGCAGGGTATTGAAATCACTCTGGCGATCGGAAGCCCAGTCGCGACAGACGGCTCGACGTGCCGCAAAGAAGGAGCCGCTCAACCCGACCAGCGTCTTCACCCGCGTCTCGAGCGTGCGAAGAAACATCTCGTATCGGACGTACGCCCCTTCGCCGCTGATCCGCCCGTCGGCGTCGACAAATCGATCGATGCTGCTGACGCAGCCGACCGTCGGATCCGCAAAGTTCTCGGTGATGGTTGCGACCGCATCGGGCGCCAGCGCCGTGGCCACGTCAGAGAAGATCAGAATCTCTCCGGATGCTCCCTGGACCGCGAGTTGTTGCGCCGCCTCCTTGCCACGCCGCTCCGGGGCACGGATCAGACGCACACGCGGTGCAAAGGCGCGAACGATGTCGTCGGTGCCGTCGTTCGAGCAATCTGACGCGACGATTATTTCGAGGGGGCCGGCGTAGTTCTGCGCGAGCGTGTTCTCTATCTTCGCCGCGATGCGAGCGACTTCGTTGTACGCCGTGATGATCAACGTCACTGCGCACCGGTTCGGTCCGCGCCGCACTCGCTGATTGATGAGCGTCGACATGGCAATCAGCAGGCACGGGTATCCGAAGTAGGCGTAGACCACGAGCCCGAAAGAGCACCAGAACAATGTGGGAGTGATCATGCGGAGCGGCAGTCCTGCCACAAATCCGCCAGCGCCTGCCGGTCCCGCTCGAGGAGCCACTGGTGGGTCGGCAAGGTGACAAGACGCGACGCGACATTTGTCGCGCATGGAAAAATCCGACCACCTATCGTACGGCGGATCTCGGGAATGGCGTCGATCGACGAGGGATACGCGACGCTGATGCCGAGGCCTCGTGCCTGCGATGCCAGATACAGGCGCTGCTTCTCTCGCGCGTTGGACGCCAGGATGGGTAGCCGCAACAGAGGCCGCATCGGATCGCTGGAGCTACGAATGTGCAGGCGGCGACGAAGATCGGCGGCAGCAGCCGACCGAACTTGATTCGATCGCATCAGGTGCCGGCGCCAGTTTCGCAGTAAACCGGCCTTGAATCCCGAGAGGCGCCGAACCGCAATCGTCCGCGGAAACTCAGTCGTACCCAGACGGAGGAACGGCAGTGCGGCCGGAATCCAGTAAAGCCGTGGACGAATGAACACAATCATGAAAACCAGAGCGGCAAGATCCTTCAGCGTCGCCCCGATCGATGGCGACGGCAGACGACGATATGACTCGTCGATCGCTGCGGCGATGCGATCGGAATTGGTGACGATCATGCCGCCCGACCCGCAGGTGATGTTCTTGCCACGGCCGAAGCTGAAGATGCCAAGGTCACCCACTGTTCCGGCTGCGCGGCCGGCGCCGATATCCAGGGCCTGCGCTGCATCCTCGATGACAAAGATGCCACGTGCCGAGCAGATGGCGCGGGTTCGTTCAATGTCGGAAGGAATCCCGAACAGATGATGGGAAACGACGCTCAGGGTGTCGTGTGTCAGGATCTGCTCGAGCTGGCCATGGTCGAAGTCGAAGGTCGACGGATCGATGTCGCACAGCACCGGCCGAAGGCCCGCCTTCAAGATCGCAGCGGGTACCGAAAAACAGGTGTATGCCGGAATCACGACCTCGGTTCGAGGTGAGAGCGTTTTCAGAACTGAAAGCGCCAGCTGCAGGGCTGCCTTTCCCGACGACACTGGAAAGACATGAGCGACACCGAATGCATCGCGAACCTCCTGCTGGCGCGCTTTGACGGACGCTCGTGCCGCGAAGGCGCCGATCACTCCGTGGCCAAGATCGGCCCACCCAATCGGCGCCGCCGCAGGTGGCAGGCTGCGACCCATCCTCATGGCTTGACCTGGCCACCTTCACGCCGACCGTAAGAGCCGTAATAACTGGAGTACGGCGACAGCGGACGATCGTCTCCATTGAACACCATGCCAATCGTCTTCGCTGAATCGACAAGGCTAAGGGCTTCCGCGAGTGCCTTGCGCGGAGTCTTGTGCGCAGCGACAACGATCAGAAATCCATCGACCCAGCGCGTGAGTAAGCGCGAATCGGGCAGCGGAACGACCGGCGGTGTATCGATGAGGACGTAGTCGAAGGATTGGCGAGCCTCGCTGAGAAGTAACTCCATCCGTGCAGAGTTCAACAGCTCGTATGCACCCGCTTCGACCTCGCCCGCGAGCACCACAGACAGATTGAACGGTTCGACATGATGGATCGAGTCGCCGAACCCGGGTCTGTCGCTACCGATGACATCGGCGAGCCCTGGCGCTCGGCCCGAATCGATGCCCAGGTAGGAACCCACAGATGGCCGATGCAGATCCGCGTCGATGACGAGCACTCGCGTGGCGGGCGACTGCGCCAGCGATGCGGCGAGATTCAAGGTCGTCACGGTCTTGCCCTCACCCGCACCCGGACTCGTGACGGCAATGACCTGAAGAGCGGCATCGCGATGCAGCCGCTCAATCGTGTGACGGAGTGCACGATATTGGTCGGCTTCGACCGACGAGGGGGCCACAAGGCTGACGAGTTGTTCGGCAACGGTCATCCCCGACCTCGCGCCGTCATCATGACGATCTGTTCGTTACCCGAACCAATGTGGCGGGCGCCTGCGACAATCAAGGCGAGCGCCGCGACGACCGAGGCGGTAACCAGGACACGGCGGACGCGACGGCTGCGCGCGTCGGACGGCGTCGGAATCCTGCGGATGACCGCGATCGCCGGAATCCGCGCGAACGCCCGAAGATCCTCAACGTTATGGAAGGTGGTATCGAGCTTTTCTGCGCCGATCACCGTCACCAGCGCAAGCGCGAGCGACCCGACAAATCCCATCCCGAGCAACCACATGCGGTTTGGCGCCGTCGGCCGGGCAGAAGGAATGGCGGGATCGAGAACCCGGAAACGCTCGATGTTCTGGCCCTGCTCGAGGTTCTCGGTCAACCGCGCTTCCTCGTATCGCTTGAGCAACGTCTCATACCGTTCCTTGCTGGCCGCCGAATCGCGCGTGAGCTGCTGGACCTCTTCCTGCCGCTTTGGCGCGTTCTCGACCCGCTTCTCATACGTGCCGATCACCTGGCGCAGCAGTGCTTCCTCCGACTTGAGTGACTGCATTTGGCTATCGACCTCGCGGAGCGCCTGGTCGGTTGCGCGAGTAGTGACGGCTTCCACCGGCGATTCAGCAGGCGCTGCAGGACGGGCCTCGCCGTCCGCTTGCACGACTTGCTCGAGCGCCGCAATCTCCTGTCGCAGGTGAATCACATCGGGATACTGGTCGCTGTACTTTCTGCGCAGGTCGGTGAGTTGATCCTTGAGCTTGGTCAGCTCCGACGCCGGCGTGTTGACCGGCTGTGCCGGCGGCGTCCGTGGCGTCGCGACCGCCAGAGCGGCCTCGCGCTCCAGCCGCTCCTTCCGTTCCATCGCGCGAATCTGATACTCGCCGTTCAGTCTGAGCTGATTGTTGAGTCGTTCGAGCGCGGCAAGATTCGTTTCTACCTGTTCGGCCAATTCGCCATTGTGCTGACGCTTGTATTCGCCGATTCGGTCTTCGTCGGAGTCGAGCGATCGTTTGATTTCTTCCAGCTGCGATCGGAGAAAGTCCGCGGTGCGAACGGCCTGCTGTTCGCGGCTCTTGGTGTTTTCGTCGACGTGAAACCCGGTCAGGACATTCGCCACTTCCGCGGCGGCGACGGGATCGCGGCCCGTATAGCTGATCGTGAACGCAATCGTCGACGTACGTCCGCTGCTCTGATCGACACCGCTGACCGAGAACCCCACATCGTGGCGCATCCGCTCGACGATGGCGTCCATCGGAACCTGGCCACGGAGCTCGGGATACAACCCGAGCCGGGTAATCACCTCCGTCAGGCGGGCGCGGCTCATCACCTCTTTGTGAATCGTCTGGATTCTGGTCTCGAGCTCAGAGGTCACGGTTGGCCTGACGAACGTTTCCGATACCTGCTGTCGTTCGACCATGGCGGTCGCACTCGCGCGATAAATGTTTGGCAGCGACAGGGCCAGGCTCGCGATCCCGGCAAAGCCGGCACTGAACGCGATGAGAGCCAGCCATTTTCGTCGCTGCCAGACGTCGAGAACGAAATCGAATCCGGGGTCCGTGTGTTCACGTGATCGTGGCATCCGTCTACTCAACACTTCCGACGCAGGACGCGTGCTGCCGTGCTCCTTTTCTCATGCCGCATGAGCCCGCGTGACGTCTGGAGGAAGGCCAAGCGTTTTCGACGTCTCGACAATGTCGGTCGACGGTGTTGGCGCCGTGGCCCGCTGTCCGCACAGGACAACTTTGATTGTGTGAAAAAGGATCCGCAGATCGAGGCCCGCCGACGCGTACTTCACGTAGTACAGGTCGTACTTCAGCTTCTCGATCTCCTCTTCAATGTTGTTGGCGTATCGATACCGTACTTGTGCCCAGCCAGTCAGGCCAGGACGAACCATCGTTCGCAGCGTGTAGTAGGCAATCGCCGACCCGGTGACGTCATTGACGTTGCGCGACACGAGTGTGAACAATTCGAAGTTCGACACCGGATGCGGTCGGGGACCAACCAGGTTCATTTCGCCGCGCAGGACGTTGACGAACTGCGGCAATTCATCGAGCCGGAATGCTCGCAACCATCGGCCAAGCTTCGTCACCCGATCGCGGTTATCACACTCCCACTCGGAGTTCCGGCGAACCGCAGGACGCATCGTCCGGAACTTCATCAGGTTGAAAGGACGCCCGCGTGCGCCGATTCGCCGCTGGACGAATAACACGGGTCCGCGGGATTCAACCTTCACCGCGATGGCGATGATGACCATCAACGGCGCAAGCAACACGAGCCCGGCTGCCGCGACTGCAAGACTGATCGCGCGGGCGAAGAGGCAATCGAAGAATGAGGGGCCGAAGCGGCGGGAAAAGACAATGCTGGTTGGCGCGAGTGACTCGATTGCGAGTCGACCGGTGAGGCGCTCGTAATAATCGGATGCATCCTCGACGACGATTCCGCGCGCGACGCATGACTCCACGAGGGCTCGAATTGGAGTTCGGCTGCGTCGTTCGCCAAGCGCCACGAGCACGCGGTCCGGCCGCGTCTCCTCCACTATGCCGGCCAGCCGCGCAACGGGTCCGAGCAGCGGAGGCATGGGAGGATGCGCAACACCCGGTGCAAGGTCGTCCACGATGCCAATCACCCGCGGCACGCCAGTCGATTGCGTGTCGAGCGCGGAGAGGATCTGTTCGGTCAGCGCGACTCGCCCAACTATCAGCAGCCGCTCGCGACGCCACGTGCCAGCTCTCAGCAAGGAAATATCTCCGTTCACGGGACGAGAATCACGTCACCCGGCATGACACAGAAGTTGTCCGGCGCATCGCCTTTCGCCGCCGGTTTGGTCATCACCCGATCGTACGGAAATGGAATCTGGACGCTCGAGGACTGGTCGTGGCGCATCACGACAATCCGGTTGCGGTCGGCGTAGTCGGTCGGTCCGCCGGCGAGCGCCAGCACGTCGAGAACCGTCGCGCGATCTTTGAGTTCGTATCGTCCAGGGGTCTTTACCTGCCCGATCACGGTCACCTTGAAGCTGTGAACTTCCCGAACCAGCACGGAGACAGCTGGTTCGGGGATGTAAGCCGTAAGCGTCTTCGTCAACGCGTCGCGCAACTGCATCGGGGACAGGCCGGAGGCCTGAACATCGTTGAGCAGCGGCAGGGAGATCTTCCCGTCAGGCCGTACGGGCACGGTTCGACTAATGTCGGGGTTCTTCCAGACGGAGATGTCGAGCACATCCTCGGGACCGATCACGTACGCAGCCGGACACGCCTTGACCGTCGCGGTCGGATCCTGAGCCGCGAGACACCAGCCACTGAAGTCCATGGCCGCGGCGACCGTAAGACCCGCGAACAGACGCGATGCTCCGCGATGAATATGCAACCCCATGGATCACCACAAGAGAGAAGATGGACCGGCAATCAATCGAATCAGGGCGACGTGCCTGGCGATCGACATATTCGGCGTTCCTGGACTGAAGCCACCGCGTTGCAGGTTGCTCGTCACCGAGAAATCGAGCGACAGGTCATGCACGATCGGCCGCGTGATGTCGAGGGCGACGGCGTACGCGTCGGCTCGGGCAGGCCCCATCTCGCTATGGAAAAGACCAGGGCTCAGTCGCAGCCGAACTGCCGACCATAGCGGCCACTCCACCGATGCGCTCACGCTTTGAACATCTGCGACACCCGGAAACCCGATCACCGTGGCCTGAGTGCGCGCGTAGGACACCGACAGGTCGGGCATGCGTTGATAGTGGATCGATGCGGCAACATCGGCCGCCGCTGTGGTGTTGGTCACGCGCGGGCCCGCTTCAACCGTCAGCTGCAGGCGGCGAGTGATGGCGCGAGAGAATCCGGCGGTGATGGCGTGTGAGTTTGAGGTGAACGTCGGCGCTGCGGTCGCCGAGGTGAACAGGAACTCGCGAAACCGATACCGCAATGTCAGCGTGTCTCGCGGTGAACGTCGTCGTTCAACCGCAGCAACGGCATCCTGCGTCGTCGCCGACGTGCGTCCGGCGAGATGATCCTGCGTCACGGTGTAATCGATCGTTCCGGCTGTAACTGGGCTGAGATGTCGATTGAGTGAGGCGTGCCCCAGGAGGCGCTGCGCCGATGCACGGGAAACCGTAAGTCCCGTCACTTCGTTCAGTTCGCTGGGTGTCTCTGTCCGCCAGATCTCGGCGTCTCCGGACCAGGCAGTCCGCGGCGACCGACGATAGCGAAGCGCGAGGGTCCCGCGCTGACGAGCGGCGACACTGCTCAGGTCACGATGCTCCGTGAATCGCTCCATGTCCTGGGCGTACCTCACGGATGCTGTCCAGAGCACCGATTCGCGCTCGAGCCCGAGTCCCATTGCTGCACGGGTGATGAAGTCGCCCTGCGGAGCAATCGGTGTGGAAAACACATTGCTGTCGTACTGCTGACTGATGCTGACCGATGGCGTCGCGTGAAGCCCGCCCTGCGCCTGTAACACCGCCGTGGACAGTGCTGCCCCCGCGATCAGTGCAAGCCAGACGTGGCGCGTGTGAGACGGGCGCGTCACCATCAGCAACACCCGGAGGCGACGAGACGCGACGCTGCGGCTGCTGCAACAGGAAATGCGCCGCCGACTGGATCGACTGCGCCGCACTCCACTTCAACCGCAACGCTGCGATTGAGAAGATTGATCGACAAGACGAGCAAATCGTGGTTCGCCTTGCGCCGGACCAGGATGCCTTCCACCCCGGCCAGCGAACCCTCAACAATGCGGACACGCTGGCCGTCGCGAAGATACGGATACGGCAACAATGACAGCTCGGACTGCTGCAATCGCCGAATGGCCTCAATCTCTCGAGGATCCACCGGGGCGAGTCGATCCCAACGCTCGCCGAGAATACGCACGACACCGCGGATACCGATGACGTCGAGATAACTCTGCTTGTCGAGCGCGTGCTGCAGGAAGAGGTATCCACTGAACATCGGGACCGAAATCAAGTGACGCGTGCCTGCGCGGCGGGACCACTCACGAATGGTGGGAAGAAATGCGTCGTACCCCTTTGCCGCGAGCTGGTCATGGACGAGTTGTTCGCAGTGGCTCTGTGTCCATATCGCGAACCATTGACGCTCATCTACTGGCAAGGCTTCGCCCCCTTTGGTTTGATCTCCCTTGACGATCAAACCGTCGAACCCGCAACAGGAAGGATGCTGACGTGGCGGCGCCCCTCGGGCGCCGTCACATCGATGATTTGAGAATAGTGAGGATGCGAGGGGAAGAAAATCACACGCAGGTGACTACACTGCGTGGCACCGGTGCTATGACACCTGCGGCGAGTCCGTGTCGAAGCTATCGAGAAGGCCCTGCGAGGTCGCCAGCATCGCGAGTTCGACACGGTTGGCCGCCCCCACCTTGTCGAACATGCGCGTGAGGTGATGCTTGATGGTCTCTTCGCTCACCGTCCACTGCTGCGCGATCTCCTTATTCGAGTGGCCGGCAACGACCATTCTCAAGACCTGCCGCTCGCGCGGCGTGAGCCTTGATGGTGCGCCGCTACCAGTCAGGCCCGACGACTGAATCAGCGGCCGGACGATCTCCAGCAGATCGCTGACCAGTGATTGGCCGAGCCAGTACTGTCCTGCCATCACACACATGATCGCCTGGAACAGCACCTCAGTCGGCGCGTCCTTCAGCAACTGCCCGCGAACACCAAGCCGGACGGCGCTCACGAGCTGGCTGCGGTCGATGTTGCCCGCGAGGAGGATGATTCGCATCTGATCGCGACACGACGCCAACTCGCGAAGCGCCTCCAGCCCGGACATCCGCGGCATGCAGAGATCCAGCAGAAGGAGATCGGGCGGGGCAGCCTGAACGAGCCTCACGACGTCTTCGCCCGTACCCGCTTCTCCACTGACTTCGAAGCCCGGCCCGACATCCACGCCATAAACGTCTCGCAGCACATTTGGCGGGACGGCAAGCAACTGACGCAAGCTCGCGCGAAAGAGCGATTCGTCATCGGCGAGAAAGACTCTGATCGGGCATGGCGAGTCCGCCGACGCACGTTCGTTGGACGATGTGGTCACCGACATGAACGCATTCACCTTTCCAGGGTCCGCTGACTTCCCTCTCGGGGTCTGGACCAACCGTGGATAATCACCAGGCAGGTCAGTGCACCTGCCAGCCTCCGGGAACCATCACGGTGCGCAGAGTGGTCCTCAGTTCTTCGAGCGTAAACGGCTTGGCAATGACCGCCTTGAATCCGAGATCTTCGCAGTCGGCCGGCATCGAATTCCGCGCCCGCCCGCTGACCATGATTGCTTTCACCGACGGATCGACTTCGCTAATCAGCTCGAGCGCCTCGCGGCCGCCCAGACCGGAAGGCGCGATCAGATCGAGCAGGATTGCATCAAACGGCTGATCGCTCTCCAACGCCCGCGTATAGCGTTCGACTGCCGCCGAGCCGTCGTGAACGGCTTCAACCGAATGACCGAGGAGCCGCAGCATTCTCACCGTCAGCGATCGACACGTGTCCTCATCTTCCATCACGAGGATGCGCCGGCCATGGCTCGGCACTCGTGTGATCGGTCGGGAATCGCATTCGGGCATCGAGACCGGCAGATTGACCGTCAACGTCGTCCCTTCACCGGGTTTTGAGAGCACCGACACGTAGCCGCCATGGTTCTTGACGACGGAGTACGCGGTGGCGAGACCGAGTCCATTACCGTTTTCTTTGGTGCTGAAGTACGGATCGAAGATTCGTCCGAGGTGCTGTTCCGGGATCCCGACGCCGTGGTCGGTGACAGAAATGCGGATGTAACGGCCGGGCTCGATCGGCAGGGCATGCTCCCACCGGCGCCGCGATTCGATGATGTTCTCGGCTCGTACGTCGATGCAGCCGCCATCGCGCATCGACTGTTGTGCGTTGACCACCAGATTGGTGACGACTTGCATCAGCTGTTCTTGGTCAGCCGACACTTCCCATAAGTCCGGGGCGAACTCGAACGCGCAGGAGACATTCGATCCGCGCAGCGCGAGCGTGACCGATTCCTTGACCAATCGCGAAACCGACAGCGTCTTCTTCAACGGCACGCCGCCTCGAGCGAACGTGAGGAGCTGCCACGTCAGCTGTCGCGCCCGGAGGCATGCGCGCTCCGCTTCACCCAGCGCGTGCACCGCCCTCTCGCCCGCGTTCGCGGCTTTGGCCATCGACAGATTGCCCATGATTGCCATGAGAATGTCGTTGAAGTCATGCGCGATTCCGCCAGCCAGTAGTCCGAGGGACGCGATCTTGGCCGCCTTCGCGCGTTCCTCCTGAACTCGCAAGGCATCGGTGATATCGCGGAACACGACAACCAGGCCAATCGTGCGGCCGTTGGCGTCGCGCAGCGGAGCGAAGACCTCCTCGATCGGCCGCTCGAACGAATCGCGAGCGACCAGCAGCGACGAGCGCTGGACGCTGGCTTTCTCTGCTTGCCGCGCGAGCGCGGCGGTCGAATTGGACCGCGGCTGGCGCGTCTCCGGATCGATGCTCCTGAATATCGGGTCGAGAGAATGTCCGATCGCGTCGTCGACGGTCCAACCGGTGAGCGTCTCGGCCGCCTGATTGATCAGGAGAACGTTGCCATCGAGATCGGTCGTGATCACGCCATCGCCAATGCTGCGCAGTGTGACCGCGAGGCGCTCTTTTTCTTCCGCGAGCGACTGTTCCGCGCGTCGCGCCTGCAACAGCGCGTCGATGGTCTCACTGTGCAGTCTCTCGGTTTCCTCGACATGTCGGCGCTGGTCTTCGATCCGTCCGAGGAACACGTGATAGCTGCGATAGGACAAGTACACCGGCGCAATCATCAGGATCGCCAGCCACGGGTTGCCGCGATCGATCACCAGCGCAGCGAGAGCGCCGGCGGCTCCGGCCACCATGAAGCTCGGAGCGCTCCACAGGAAGTTCTCGTACCACACCGTCCACACCGAACGGCGAGTGGAAAGACCGACCGCCCCGGCGACCAGGCCGGTATTGACGACGAAGTAGGTGGCAATGGCAGCAACAAGCGCTTTCGCGAGGAAGGTCATCGGCACGAGCGTCGACGAGTCTCCGAGCATGCCGAAGACCACGCCCGTGGCCTGTATCGTGATTGCCTCGGCCGCCATGCTGAATGCCGTGCGGTACCACGGATAGCGCTCCTTCGCCCGGAAGGTGCACTGCGCCCAGGCGCCGGCGACCGCGACAATCATCGCGTGGTTTGGCCCGAGCAGCAGGAGCGCCATGAGATCGGCAGCGTAGGAGACAGAGAGCGTCGACCCGCTCGTGAGTCCGAGCGGAAGTGTGACTTTCCACAACGATGTGATGCACGAGAACAGGATCAGGCTCGCAAGCATCCACGGACGCGAGCAGGTGGTTGGAAAGAACCTCGCCATCAGGACGACGCCGGTCAGCGTCACCGCGGCCACGTACATCTGTGCCGCGGGCGGCAGGGCGGTCCAACCGGTGTCTTCCCGAAGCGCTTGCACCCGCCGCCAGGGTCGGACGACGAGCGCGATCATCGGATTCAGCAGCGTGAACGAAAGCCAGTTGCGCATCTGCGGGCCGTCCCTTCAGATCACCGCGAGCTGTTGTTCTTCACAGCTCGGATCCAAGTCGTCGTCCTGATCCCCTGAAGTGCCCCAAACAACAGTGTCTCCCTCGTCCGACGTTCCCCAGACGACGGTGTCTCCTTCGTCGGCTGTACCCCACACAACGGTGTCCCCTTCATCGGCCGTTCCCCACACAACGGTGTCTTCATCTGAACTCATCGGCGACACAGTCCCGGTCGTAGTCATCGCCGGCGCCCAGAACAGTGGGACGCCGCCGAATTCGCAGTCCGCTCCGGCGCACGTCCATCCCCACACGACGTTGTCTGCTGTCACGCTGCCCCACATCGCGACGCTGCAGTCGAGAGTTACGCAAGTGGTGCCCCACGTGTCCAACGACGGCTGATTGCAGTCGGCGTCGCACAGAACGCCCCAGGTCATGGGCACTCCGTCCGGCGTCTTCGCCGCGTCCCATGTGACATCGGCTCTCCACGCATTGGCCGCCGACGTGATTACTCCGCCTTGAATGCGGTGATTGGCCCACAGCAGTTGACGACTCCAGTTCACGTTCGATGGGAATGAAACCGTGGCTGGCGATTGGAAATATCGCGCGAGGTCGACGGCGCCGCGCGCGTTGACAAACCCCGCACCTTGAGTAAGCGCGTCGTAGCCGTCGTACTGCTGCGCGGTGTATTGAAGAATCGCTTTGACAGCGTTCGGCGTGAGGGTCGGATTGGCCTGCAGCATCAGCGCGACGGTGCCGGCGACAACCGGCGCAGCCTGGCTGGTGCCACTCAACACCAGATACGGCATGGCGGGCGTCGGCACCGTCCCATTGAGCAGATACTGTGATCTCGCCGCATACAGTGTGCTGCCCGGAGCGCTGAGCGACTCAGCACCGACGCCTGGTGCAACGAGATCGGGCTTGGCCGTGCGGTCGACGGCCGTGGGGCCCCGCGAACTGAACGCGGCCATCACGTCGTCGCTCCGATCGGCTGTCCCTTGTGTGCTCGACGCACCGACGGTCAGCACCCACGGCGCGTTGCCGGGAGCCGTGGTGCCGCCGTAAACGTCGCGTCCCTGCGAATTCCGTCCTGCATTTCCCGACGACGCGACGACGACGATCCCTTGATCGACCGCCTTCTTTACCGCCAGCGTCAACAGGTCCGTGTTGTACGACTCGAACACACCGGCGCCCACCGACAGATTGATGACCCGTGTGTTGAACGTGCTCTGATGACTGACGACGTAGTCGATGGCGGCAATGACATCGCTGATTCGTCCTCGACCGGACGCATCGAGAACTTTCAGCACGAGAAGACGCGCCCCGGGCGCAACACCTGCTCGGGCACCATCCGAATCGAAACCATTCCCGGCAATGATGCCGGCGACATGCGTGCCGTGTCCGTAGTCGTCGTACCGCGTCTGCTGGCCGTTGACCAAATCGACGAACTGATCGACACGTTGGGAGCCTGGCACTCCGGGTTGCATCAGATCGTCGTGCCACGACGTCACGCCGGAGTCGATGACCGCGACACCGATCCCGGTACCGTCGTAGCCGAGTTCCTGCCGCACCGAGGTTGCTCCGACCGTTTCCGCCATTCGATCCATCGAGTCCCGAACCACACGATCAAGGACGACTCTCCGGACGAGCGCATTCGCCGCGAGCGTGTTGAGCGAGCCGTTCGGAACATCGGCGGCGACGGCGTCGAGGATCGGCAACTGACGTCGAGGAATGCCGCCGAGTTGCTGGATCAACAAGGTCAGCATCGGAAGCGCCCCCGCGTTCGTGCCACGCACGATCACACGCGAGCGCCCGGTGAAACTCGAGGCTCGCGCCTGCAGCAGCGAATCAAACTTGGCCGATGGGAGTTGGGCGTCTGCTGCTACCGCCGACGCGACAAGCGCGCACACCACCGCTGAAGATCGAAAGACGTTCACGATCCTGGGCATTTCGAGGCTCCATGTGGACCAGGGATTTCTCCGTCGTTGGACCGTACTCGAGCGATGATCGGTCACCTGCTCGTGGTGGAGAATCCTTCGAAGGTGCCTATTGGGGATGGCACCAATTCAGCAATAAAGGAAGCTCAGCAGACAGGGGTCGTGTCGAAGCCGTGTTGAGTCGCAACCATCGCAAGCTCGAGCCGGTTCGAGGCGCCAACCTTGTCGAACATGCGGGTGAGATGGTGTTTGACGGTCTGCTCACTGACGCAGCATTGCTGCGCAATTTCTCGATTCGAACAGCCGGCGATCACAAGGTTCAGCACCTGACGCTCACGCCGTGTCAGTTTGGCGGTGGGTCCGCTGATCGCGGTCACTTGCGGAGACTGAAGAAGCGGACGAACTGTCTCGACCAGCAGCGTTAGAAGGACCTGACTGATCCAGTATTGACCGGCCGCCACGCACACGATCGCTTCGAAGAGCGTCGTCGTCGCTGCATCTTTCAAGAGCAGACCGCGCGCGCCCAGGTTGAGGGCGGCGACCAGATCGGCGCGGCCAAGGTCGCCGGAGAGTACGATCGTGCGCACCGACTGCCGGGGACCAATCGCGCGGAGCGCATCCATCCCCGACATCCTGGGCAAGCAGAGATCGAGAAGCAATAGATCGGGTTGAAGGCGCTCTACGATTGCGATCGTGTCCTCGCCGCTCCCTGCTTCGCCGACGACGTCGAATCCGGCGCCGACGTCGACTCCATACACATCGCTGATGATCGCTGGGGGCGTGCCGAGAAGTTGGCGCAGGCTGGCTCTAAAAAGACACTCGTCGTCGGCGAGAACGACGCGGAGGGGAGAACCTGTTGATGAGCTCGCATGGTTTGTACTGCCGGCCAAGGTCACCTTCCGCGTTCAAAGAGCCCGGTCGAAAACGATCCGCGCCTCGCGAGGCAAACCTTGCGCCACGCTCAAGCAAACGTCGATGCGGCGCCGGTGCGAGCTTTTGTGCTTTTGGGCATTCACCGAGTGAACCATGGAATGAATTGCGATTTGACAGTAGCGAATTGATCTAAGACACAACGATTGGAGAGTTGTTTCGATAGATGTCGAGCAAGTTCGCGACGGGTGTCGTTGCGTGCGGTTCGGTCACACACCATCGATGAGCCGGTGGTGCGCGGCAAACAACGCCAGCTCGACTCGATTCGAAGCCCCTAGCTTGTTGAAGATGTGGGTCAGGTGTGACTTCACAGTGTTTTCGGTGATTGAGGAGCGCGCGGCAATCTCTCTGTTGGAGTAACCGGCAACGACCGATCGAACGATCTCGATTTCCCGGCGGGTCAGGCCGAACGCTTTCGTCTTCCGCCGAGCCGCCTCAACCTTGCGAAGGCTTGGAACAACAGCTCCAAACCGATCGTGACCGAGCCAGTATTCGCCCCCTGTTACGGCACGAATGCTCTTGAACAAGACCTCGGGGGAGGAATCCTTCAGGACAACGCCGCGAACCCCCAACTGCACAGCGGCAAACACTTCGGCGCGATCGATCCGGTCGGTCAGCACGATGGTCCTGGTTGTGGCCGCGTATCCGATGGCGAGCTTCAGGGTTTCAACCGGCGGGCGTCTCGAATGCGAAAGACCGAGCAGGAGAACGTCAGGCGCGAGGTCGCGAACCAGCTGGATCGCTGCGGCACCATCCGCAACCTCGCGGACGATCACGAATCCTGGTTCGGCTTCGAGAAGACGACGCAGCCCGTGGCGAAAAATCGAGTGCTCACCGGCAATGACCAGCCTGATGAGTTTGGTGGCGATGGATTCGGCTACCCCGTCGCCACACGATTCCGTGGCGGACGGGGAAGTCCGAAAGGCGGACGAACGACGGGGCTCGCAGGGTGACACGTCTTAATTGACGCCGCTATTACGGAACTGAATCCGTAAATCGGCGGCCGATGCAAATGGCGAACCGCAGGTACTTTTTCGCGAGATCCCGGTCGGACGTTACTGAATCGTCGTACCCCCGCCGCCGGGTGTCATTTGGGCTTCCGTCGGCGCCGCGCCCGTGGGATCGAAGAAGATGGCGCCCGACCCTGAAGATGCGAACGCGCGAAGTCCGCTGAGACCGGCGGACACGGGGACTGCGGTGACGTAGTACGAGGTGATGGTTGCGACCCCGTTGCAGTCGCTCGGTCCGGCAACCGACGCGGCCCCTGGTGCAATCGTGATCGTGTAACCGCTCTTCACAGCCGGATCGATCGACAGGTCCGGAGAGATGAACGCCGCCGTGCTTGCGGGGCACGGTGTCGCCAACGTCGCCAGAAGCGGCGCGAACCCGCCTTTCCCCGCGACCGCTGCGTAAGTGCTTTCGGCGCTATTGAGGGCGCGGAGCGAGCCGATGGCCGCCGCCTCGTTCGCGGTCCGCCGGGCACGGAGCATTGCCGGCACCGCGATGGCGGCGACAATCCCAATGATTGCAACCACGATCAGGAGCTCGGTCAGCGTGAACCCCGAGTGTCCCAGCCCTGTGCGCCGGTTACAGTTCTGCAAGTCAGCGGACATAATTTTCTGTCGGCGCGCTCAACACGCAAGTTCCGTAATTTCTGTCAGTTAGACAGTGCTTTACGACCGCTGAGTGGGTGAGCGTTACTAGCTCGGCTGCAAGCCGATGTCCAAAACCGAAAAAGGTGGCTGGCACCTTTCCCTGAAAGGTGCCAGCCACCTTTTACGAGATTTGTCCGTGCACGGTCACGACGACGGCGCCGGCGACGGTGTTCAGACGGAGTTGATCGAGGTAGTCGAAATAGACGGCCGCGCCCCGCTGCTCGGCGAGCGCGCGCAGGTCGATGTGGATCCGATCGCCGTTGACGGTGATGCCGGCCGGCAGCGCGTTGAGCAGCCGCAATACTGGTCCGGCGAACATCATCAAGCCGGTTGTTTCCAGTCTGAGCACCAGGACGGGGAACGCTGGGAGATCGGGCTGGCGCTCCACGGCAAGCACGATCTTTACGCGTGGCACGAGCGGCGACGATCCGACGCGCAAGCGCACGATGAATCGATCACCGGCTTCAGGCGTGACGTGCAGCTCGGTGATTGGCGCTGAACGCGGCAGCGTTTGTGCGACGAGTTCGTTCAGCAGGCGTTCCGAAACTGGGAGGGTGATCGCCGCCTGCGCGCCGCGCACGTCCGGCAATCCGTCGGCGAGCTGCTGCCGCAGCAGTCGCTCGACCCGGTCATCCACGGACACCTCCGCGCACACTACGAGTCAGACGCTCGAAGAGCGACAAGCGAGGCGTTGGAACTGACCGTGTCTTAGACTGCTGGTCCGACCGAAGTCCGCCGGCAGTCGTCACATCGGAAGTAAAGAATCGGAAAAGATTCCGAGCGGCCGATAATGCGCGCATTCGGACTACCGCACTTCGGACAGACTTCGCGCTGTGGAACTGTGATCTTCGGGGTGCTGCTGCGTTTCTGGCGACGCTCTGTCTGAATCGATTCTGGATGCATAGGTGTACTGCCCATCATATCCAATCGCAGGGCAACATGTCGCGCCTCACAGACACGAGGAGCGACAGACCAAGCTGATCAGGACTGGAATAGTGCGACGAAAGCCCTGCTGTTAGGCGTTCGTCAGGTCAGCGGCAGCCGCGAGACACCGCTTCCTAGTTTTAGGACGCTGCATGAGACGGGGCGGATCCTGGCGCGATGGCGGTTCTCGCCGAGACGCTGACAAGTCGCTAAAAATAAGCTACTTACCAGGCAAAAAGAAGCTCGCACTAGTAGGTCGAAGCAGCCGTCGACCCCTTCACGACCAGATTTTCAATGAAAAACTCCATCATCCGGTCGTTGTTGATCGCGCTGTGGCCGCGATCGGGCCCGACTTGGACATCGAAGCTCTTCCCCGCGTTCTGGAGTGCCGCAATGAGCTGCATCACGTTCGACGGGTGGACGTTGTTGTCCGCGGTCCCGTAATACAGCATCAATCGGCCCTTCAGGTTCTTGGCGTAGGTCATCGCGCTTCCGGCCTCGTATCCGGCCTTGTTCTCGTCAGGAATCCACATGTAGCGTTCTGTGTATACCGTGTCGTAGTGGTTCCAGGCCGACAACGCCGACGACGCCGATGCGGCGGCGAAGACATCGGGGTGACGAAGCAGGCACATCAGGGCCGAGTATCCACCGTAAGACGTGCCGTAGATCCCGACGCGGCTCTTGTCGAAGTACGGACGCGCCCAAAGCGCCATGACCCCTTCCGCCATGTCGTCCATTTCGACTTGTCCGAGTTTCAAGTAGATCTCGTCGAGCGTTCGCTTGCCTTGCCCGGGAACGGCGCGCGAATCGAGGTTGACGACGAGGAACCCATATTCAGTCAGCGCGCTCGGAACGATGAACGTCTCCCGCGCCGTGTTGCTCGCTGACGTCGGACCGCCATAGACGCTGACCAGCGCCGGATACTTTTTCGCCGGATCAAATGTCGACGGGAACTGTATCGTGCCGTGCAGCGTGGTCTTGCCATCCGCCGACCGATAGGTGAACATCTCCGCTTTCTTCAAACTGAGCCCGGTGAATTTCGTCAGGTCGCTTTCAGCGAGCTTGGCGACGACACTCCCGGTTGCCGCATCGACGAGTTGAGTCGATGGCGGTGTATCGTGCGTCTGGAAGACGTCGACGAAGTACTTGCTGTCCGGAGAAATGCCGCAACCGCCGCCGCCAAATTGCCCGCCACCCCGGCCGCTCGATGCGACGCAGGTGCCGACGCTATGGTGAAATGCCGGATCGGTCAGCCGACGCTCACCTTTCCCATCGAGGCCGACGCGGTGGAGTTGCAGTTTGAGGAAATTGTCTCCGTCGCGAGCGGTGTAATACATGACGGCTGCCGCTTCGTCGATCTTGATGACGTTTGCCGCTTCGAACGACGTGTGCGACGTCAATGGCGTGATCAACGTGCCGCTGAGATCGTACAGATAGAAGTTCGTCCAGCCGTTGCGCGACGATTCCCAGATGAATCGCCGTCCATCCTTGAGAAAGTAGATCGACGGATTGTTTTCAATCCACCCGGTCGGCCATTCCTCGTGAACAATGACGCGCGTCGCTCCCGTCGACGGATTCGCTGCAGTGAACTCGAGCACGTTTTGCCGCCGGTTCGTGCGATTGAAGAGAAGCTCGGTGCCGTCCGAAGACCAGGCGATGTGATAGACGTAATGACCGACCACGGAATTGTCGAACGGCTTGCCGTCGCGGACATCGATTCGGGTCGTCTTCTTGGTCGCGAGGTCGTAGACGAACAAGTCGACGACCGGATTCGGTGCCCCCGCCTTCGGGTACGCCTCGGTATCTACTGTGCTCTGAATCTTTGTCTGATCTGTCTGCAGAAAGTAGTCCGGGACTTTCGATTCATCGAAGCGATAGTAGGCAATCTTTGAGCTGTCAGGAGACCACCACATCGCGGTCGTCTGGGAGAGTTCTTCCCCGTAAACCCAGCTCGCCGTCCCGTACTTGATACGAGTCTTCTCGCTCCCATCGGTGGTGAGCGCGGTCTCGCCACCGCCCGTCGCATCACTGAGCCACAGATTCCGATCGTGATACGACGCCTTTGATTTGCCGTCGGGTGACGTGGTCGAATCGAACTGGCGCCCGCGCGCTGGTCCGCCGCGCCCTCCGCGCCCTGTCGTTTCTTGCGCGGCGCCGGCTGCCAGTTCGGCCGCCACTTTCGTCTGGATGTCGTAGCGATACCGCTTCCCGTCGCGGGAGTACTCAATGGTACGAGGATCGGTCCACGTCACCGCAAGTCCGCCCGACTTCAGCGCCGACGGGATCTCGCGCGACATCTTTTCGTAGCGCGCGTATCCAGGCATCGACTTCAATCGATCCTGAGCCTCGAGGGCAGCGTGCAGCACGCCTCCGAGCCCTGCGATCAGACACAAACGGACGACGGGCCTCGGGATGCGCGGGTTCACGGCGGTTACACTCCTTTGCACGGTAACCGTATTGTAAAAGGGAGAAGGGAAAAGGGAAAAGATGAAAGGGCAAAGGGAACAGCAAAGGAGAAAAGGAAGAACGGTTTGATTTTCCGTTCTTCCTTTCGCCTCTCCCTCGCCTTTACAACGCTGCGAGGATCTTGTTCAGGAGTGTTGCGAGTCCGCCCGGATTGTCCAGCAGTCCGGCCACGCTGCAAAGCAGGTTGCCCAACAGGTTACCCGCACCTGACTGCGCGGTGATGTCCAGGACAACACGGCTTAGATCAACCTTCAGGCCGAGAATATCCAGCGACAGCGGCCCAAGATCGAGGTGCAGGATCTGGCAGGTCGCATTCGTAACTGCAGCCGGAACGGCCACATTCTGAAGAACGCTCGTAACGACGCCCGTGGCGGACGTCAGCGTTCCAGTGAGAACACCGATGGCCGTAAGCTGGCCGTTCTGTGCGACAAATCTCTGAAGCGCCAGTGTTCCTGTGAACGTGCTTCCGCCGCCGCTGCCGACGACGGGAATCGTAAACGCCGGCGCCGTCGGGGTCGTCTGTTGCGCAGAGACTGTTGTCGCTGGAGCGATCATTGAGGTGGTCAAGGCGAGCAACGTCGCCACGGCAATCTGTTTCATCTTCAACGCCATTAGTTGTAGTCCTCTCGAGTAACGTCAGCACTTGCGACTGCAACTACTCAAAGGCGCTGCCATCTCTTGTTGACTAAAGCTGAGGCCCGATCAAGCTTCGGAAGGCAAAGCTCGTAGGAGGTCCCTACGAGTGACGTCGGCTCGGTTGTCTTGTGATCATTCGAGGTTCAAACGGCGGGGCTCGGACGTCACGATTTCTGCACAACATCGGCAACGAGCAGCCATTTTCCAGCGGCGTCGCGTTGCCACACACGGACGTAGGCACCCTTCTGAGATGACGGAGCTTTCACCTCGTACGTTCCATAGCTGTAGCCGAGATCAGCCGAGTTCGCAGATTCAGCCGCGCCGGTCGAGGCCGACATGGCGGAAGCATGGGCGTCGAACCATGCGCGAATAGCAGCGCTGCCAATCGATGGCATGAAGCCGCTTCGGTGCAGTCGCGAACCGCTGCTCGTGACCGACGAATACGCCGCACCAGGACCGTCTGTACTCAGCCCCGCGTTCAGCGATTTGTCAGCCTCGAGCAATGTCGCAACCCCCGCGGCCTTTCGATCGGCGCCGGAATAATGGGACGGCAACGAGAATCGAGTGAAACCGTCGGCAAATGTGACCGCGTTTGGCGGATCGGATCCGATATCGATGAACACTCGCCACGGTCCATCAGCCTGCCGCCGCCATACCGACAGGTAGTTGCCATGGTGAGGCGTCGGCGTCGGGCTCGTGTGATCGGTGAACGTCGATGGGCCGGTGAGCCATCCGAGCTCGCCGCTTGCGGCGACATCGCCGGTTCGCGGCTCCCATCGCAGCTCGAGTTCACTAGACGGACGTCCCGGCCTGCTGCGTAACCGCGCCGTCGCCGACACCGGCGCCGGATCGAACGCGATCGCGCTCTCGTCAAAGAACTCGAGGAACGAATCACGGATGCCCTTCTCGGTCGCGGTTTTGGCGAACGCCCGCTCGGCGTTGACGAGCGAGTCGAGCGTGCTCGTGTTTTGAGCCAGCGCGTTCACGATCACCCCAATCGAAAGCACCGCCACGGCGAAAACGCTCGTTGTTTTCATGCCGCCAATCTTTCCCGGCGGTCGCAATTTCTGTCAATGTTTTGGTGACGAGGCGCTCGGACCGAATGTTCAATGTCCAATGTCCAATGTCCAATGATTCGGCCGGGCAACATTGAACATTGAGCATTGACCATTGAACATTGGATAGACTCTGCGCGGAGGATCTCCGTCGTGATTGCATCACGCACACTCGTGATCAGTGCCCTGGCACTTGTTGTCACTGGCGCCACCCACTTGCGACCTGCCGCCCAGGGCTCACCCATTCAAGGTCAGGTTGACGCGGCCCTGTTCTCGGAAATGCGCTGGCGAAACATCGGGCCGCACCGCGCCGGCCGCACGAAATCTGCCGCGGGACATCCGAGCCAGCCCTACACCTTCTATATAGGCGTGTGTAACGGCGGCGTGTGGAAAACGACCGATGCGGGTCGAACGTGGAAGCCGATTTTCGACAGTCAGCAGACTGGTTCGATCGGCTCACTCGTGGTTGCGCCTTCGGATGCCAACGTCTTGTACGTCGGCAGCGGCGAGGGACTCGGCCGTCCTGACCTGTCGGTCGGTGACGGTGTCTACAAGTCGACGGATGCGGGTAGGACATGGACCCATCTCGGACTCCGCGACGGTCAGCAAATTCCAAACATCGCCGTCGATCCCGGCAACGCGAATCGCCTGTTTGTCGCCGTCGCCGGCCATCCTTACGGACCCAATGAAGAGCGCGGGATCTTTCGCTCCACCGATGGCGGGCAATCATTCGAGAAGGTGTTGTTCAAGGATGTGAATACGGGGGGCAACGATGTCGATATCGATCCCTCGAACCCCAACATCGTCTATGCGACGCTGTGGGAAGAACGACAGGGTCCGTGGGAGAACGCCGTCTGGCGCGGCACCGGCGGCGGGATCTACAAATCAACAGACGGTGGATCGACCTGGAAGCTATTGACGAATGGCCTGCCGCAGAACGGCGCCCTCACTCAAGCGAATCTGGCGATCGCGCCAAGTAACCCGAAGCGAGTCTACGCGGCCGTGGCGGTGAATGCCGCGACGTCGTTCTTTCGTTCGGACGACTCCGGGGAGACGTGGGCGCAGGTCACTCAGGACAATCGGCCGATGGGTCGGATTGGCGGCGGTGATCTCCCGGTGCCGCTTGTGAATCCAAAAGACGCGGACATGCTGATCAGTGCCAGCACCGTCGCCTACAAGTCGATAGACGGTGGCAAAACGTGGGTGCCCTACAAGGGCGCACCGGGGGGCGACGATTATCAAAACGGATGGATCAACCCGAACGATCCGAACATCATTCTGCTTGTCAGCGATCAGGGGGCGGTCGTGTCGCTCAACGGTGGTGAATCGTGGAGCTCCTGGTATAACCAACCGACCGCGCAGCTCTATCACGTCAACACCGACAACGATTTTCCGTATCGCGTCTGCGGCGGCCAGCAGGAAAGCGGCTCAGCGTGTGTATCGAGCCGTGGCAACGACGGACAGATTACGTTTCGCGAGTGGCATCCGGTTGGCGTTGAAGAGTACGGCTACGCCGTTCCGGATCCTCGCAATCCCGACATCATCTATGGCGGAAAAATAACTCGCTACGATCGGCGTACGACGCAAAACCAGAACATCACGCCTGTTCCAGGCGGCAGAGGCGGTCCTGCGCCTCCACCAGGCACGCCGGCGTATCGCACGGTGCGAACGCTGCCGGTCGTGTTCTCAGGAGTGGATCAGCGCACGTTGTTTTTCGCCAACAACTACCTGTGGAAAACGATTGATGGCGGAGTGACGTGGACGCGGCTCGGTGACGATCCGACGCGAAAGACGTATGAGCTTCCAGCCTCGATCGGCAAGTACACGGACCCGTCGTTAGCGACCCAGCGCGGCGTCATCTACACAATCGCGCCGTCGTACGTGGATATCAACCGCATTTGGATCGGCACCGACGACGGCATCATCAAGACGACGACGGATGGTGGCGCGACATGGAAGGACGTGACGCCGCCGGCACTCAAGCCATGGATGAAGGTCTTCAATATGGACGCGGGACGTTTCGACGCCCAGACGGCGTACGCGGCGGTCAACACGCTGCGTCTCGACGACATACGCCCGCATCTGTGGCGGACGCACGATGGCGGTGCGACATGGACGGAAATCAACACGGGTCTCGAAGATGGCGGACCAACCAGCTCGATTCGCGAAGACCCGCAGCGCAAGGGCCTGCTCTACGCGGCCACGGAACGGCGAGTCTATGTGTCGTTTGACGACGGCGATCACTGGCAGTCGCTCCAGTTGAACATGGCCGCATCGTCGGTGCGCGACATCATCGTCAAAGACGACGACCTCGTCGCAGCGACGCATGGGCGCGGATTCTGGATCCTGGACAACGTCACCCCGCTCCGGCAGATCGATCAGACAACTCTCAGTGCGGACGCGGTCTTGTTCAAACCGCAGACAGCCTACCGAGTCAGGTGGAATACCAACACCGACACACCGCTTCCACCGGATGAACCGGCGGCACCCAATCCGCCCGAAGGCGCGATCATCGACTACTACTTGAAGACGTCGGCGTCAGCACCGGTGACACTCGAGATCACCGATTCGGAAGGGCGGCTGGTGCGTCAGTACTCGAGCGCGGATCCAATCGCTCGCCCGGATCCGGTCAGCGGAAATCTGCCGCCCTACTGGTTTAGACCACCGACTGTTCTCTCGACAGCGCCAGGAATCCATCGCTTCACCTGGGATGTTCATTACCAGCCGGTCGGCGGAGGCGGGGGTGGCGGTCGTGGCGGACTTCCCATCGCAGCCGTACCCTACAACACAGTCCCTGCTCCGACTGCTCCATGGGTATCGCCGGGTACCTACACGGTGAAACTGACGGTCAACGGGAAGTCGTACACCCAACCGATTACCGTGAAGCAGGATCCGAGAGTGAAGACGCCGGCGATCGTCATGCAGCGCATCTATTCATTGACGCGTTCAGCGTATACGGGTGCCGTGGATACGCAGAAAGCGACGCTCGAGGCGCAGAGTCTTCGCGCGGAGGTTGCACGACTGAAAGGACAAGCGACGGGTGCCGCTGCCGCGGCGTTGGAAGATTTCGACAAGAGAGTCGAATCGGCATTCGCAGGACCAGGCAACGCACTCACTTCGGTGATGAACACGCTGCAGTCTGCCGACGTCCAACCGACAGCGCTGCAGGTAAGAACGATCGAAACTGCGGTGACGAACGCCCGGGCCACACTCACGCGTTGGAATACGTTGAAGACAACCGAGCTGACCGCGCTGAACGCGCGATTAAAGGCGGCCGGTTTGGCCGCAATAGGACGGGTTCCTTGATCGCATCACGCCTCGGTGCTGCCGTACGAGACCTGCATGCGTCGGACGGCGAGACTGGCGATCCATAAAACGAATCCAGTGAGGAGCATCAGCCCGAGAATCGCGCCCGGACGCGACGCGGGAGCGGCGGGCGAGGCGAGCAGCCGGATCAGCGTAGGGGCATCATTGTCCATCGGTGCCGGAACGGGACACAGGGACTGCAAGTAATACAGGACGCTCATCTTCTGCAGCACATGCGGAAGGATGCCGTTTATCGCCTCCCAGCCGAGCAGCACCGCCGCCGGGATGATTGGATTGCGCACATACAGTCCGACGGCGAGAAAGACGCTGCCGTAGCCGACGCATCCGAGTGCAGCGGCCGCCGCATACCAGAACACCTGTCCCATGCCGCCGGCATTCCAGTACGCCTGGACTTCGACCGGATCGTGCGGCCAGATCATCGCCGCAAGGGTGAGCAGTGCGCCGCCGCCGAAGATGGCGGCCGCCGCAATCAGCCCCGCCGCATACTTGCCCGCGAGCAGCACGTCGCGCCGCGCCGGCGCAAGAAACCAGAAGTGCAGCGTCCGGTTGCTCATCTCGCCGCGGAAGAGATACATGAATATGCCAAGGCAGCCGAAGAAGACCGCGAGGCGGAGGTAGAAGTACTGGAAAATTCCCGCGAACACCGCGCGGTCCTCTTCGAAGTCGAGCAGACGGCCGATGTTTCTGTTCTCCAGCTTGCCATCGACGAACACGAGGTAGGCGGTCCGCCGCCCGTCGAAGTAAGTAATCTGGCGATACTCGGTCCGCTCCTCTACAAATCCGGCTCCAGTAGACGACGCGACGGTGGTGAAGGTCTTTCCATCGTTACTCAACTGGATGTTGAAGTCGCGAGTGTCGGAGTCCTCGTTTTCACCTCCGGCACTGGCGTGCTTGACGATGAATCGCGTCACCGGGCGAGCGGCCCCGAGGTCAACCTGGAGGAACAAGGGCCAGTCGTCGGCGCACCACTTATCGGCGACACTGCCGTTCACGGCTTTCTCCGGGCCCTGTTCCTGGCTGCACGGCACACTTCCCGTGGCTGGATGATTGAGCGCGAGGTTCACCTTGCCGTCCGGTCCGTAGACTTCGAACTCGTAGATCTTGGCAACCGGTTCCCCGCTATAGGAGGGACGACTGATATTCAGGCGGACGAAGCGCGCTTCAACCGCCGGCTCAATCACGTTCGTCGTCGTCCCGGCGTTGCCGGCGCGTTGCCGAACGCGCCGGCTCCGATTTGACCAGCGTTCCTCAGCCGGCTTTCCCAACCGCTTCTTCACCGCGTCGGCCGATTCTCCATTCTGGATGCTGTCCATCAGCGCCGGAGAAATCACGCCGCGGCGGGCAAGCCGTTCGGTTCGGAACTTCGCGTCGAGGCCATGCCCGAAAAAGATCACCGAAGGCAAGAGCGCCAGCGCATAGACCCACAACGACCGCTTCGCGAAGAAGGCACGTCGCAGTTCGATCCTCGCAATCGTCCACGTCTGCCTGGCGCGATCAGCGAAGGAACGCGACATCATGACTCACCGCCTATCAGGTACTCGTACAACGCGTCGACGTTCTCGTCGGCCGGCACCACACTCTCGATCCGGTGGCCGTCGAGCGCGATCCGTCCAAGGGCGCGCGAGAACTGCTCCCGATCGCGTGTCATCACCAGCATGCCGAGCCTGTCGTCAGTCAGTTTGATCTCGGTGATGTGCTCTTCATTGAAGAGCAGCGCCGCCACACCGGATGCGTTCCGATCGCGGCACCGGACGATGAACTGGCTGGGATGCTCATCGATTTCGTCGCGCACCTTGCGGATCTCCCCCTCGGCCACGATCATGCCGTTGGCGATCAGCACAACTTGATCGCTGACCAGATCCACCTCCTGCAGGACGTGGCTCGAGATGATGACGTGCTTTCCCTCGGCAGCCCAGGCGCGGAACATATCGATGGTCTCGGCGCGAACCAGTGGGTCGAGGCCGTTCAGTGGCTCGTCCAGCACGAGCAGCTGGGGATCGTGCGCGATGGCCTGCGCCAGACGGACGCGCTGACGCATGCCCTTGGAGTACGACGCGACCTTGCGATTCGCCGCCTCGGTCAGGCTCAAGCGCTCGAGCGCCTTCCACGCCTTTTCCTCTGCTTCGGTTCGCCCGTATCCGAAAAGAAGAAGCCCAGTGGTGATGAAGGTGAAGCCCGTGGCCCAGCGCGGCGCGGTGTCGTACTGCGTGGCATATCCGGTCATCCGCATCAGCGCTTCCGGATCGCGCGGCGAGATGCCGCGCATCGAGATGCTGCCGTGGTCGGGAAAGATCAGCCCGGTCATCAGGTTCATGAGCGTCGTCTTGCCGGAGCCATTCGGCCCGACGAGACTGGTGATTCCAGGCGGGATGTTCAACGTGACACGGTTCACGCCGAGCACCTCGCCGTAGAACTTCGAGACTTCGTCGAAAATCACCCCGAGGGTCTTCGCCCCTCGGACGCCCCCAGACGCTCCCTCACGCGCCGCTTCGCTGGCGTGCTCCGGCCGCGTGGCGCACTCGCTGCGCTCGTGCGCTTGGCTCATCGAACCACCTCGACCGGCCGCAGCTTGCGTTCGATCACGAGGACGAGCAGGAGAACAAACACCGTCAGTGAGAGCATGGACGCGCCAGCGCCCGGTCCGTCGGGCGGATCCACGCTGAGCAGCGTGCACCAGACACGGTTGACCGCCCACGCTGGATCCAGGACGTGCCCCCAGTTCACCCTGAAGACGTTGTCGATCATCTCGGACACGCCGCTCAGGATGAAAAAGAAGGCGAGGCTGACTGCTCCGGCCACGACTCTCCACTTCACGTAAGCGGAACTCGCCATCGCCACCAGGCCCAGGATCAGCAGCCAGAGAAGGAACCCGATCACCACGGCAGCGCCCAGCGTCCAGTTCGCCAGAAACCACCAGCCTCCGGCCAGGCCGACCTGAAGGCCGAACAGGAGCAGACCCGGAATCCACGTTACGACGGAGAGCATCCCGATGATCACGGTCAACCGCGCGAGGGCGTAGCTCCACCGCGTGAGGGGTCGGCTGAAGTACAGCGGGAGCGCGTTGTTCGACAGGTCAGGCGCGATCAGGCTGGGTCCTGCCAGCGCCGCGAGGAAGACCGCAAAGCCCGCCTGGACGTACATGAAGACCGAGAAGAAGCGGCCGTTCACCTGGATGAACGAAAGAAAGTCCTTGTCGAGACCCTGGAGCAGTTCCACGTGATTGGTGAGATAGATGAAGCCGGCACACAACAGGGGCCAGATGAACGAGACCATCGTGAGCAGAAGGACCAGCCGCTGCTCATAGAGTCTTTTCCACGCATAGCGCGGCAGGACCATGAAGCGCGTCCAGCGGCCCGTCAGAGGCCCTGCATATCGCTGATATCCGCGTTTGTAAACTGCCATGTGTTTACGTACGGCTCACGTCGAGCGCCGCACTCTCACCCGGTGTCTGTGACAGGTGACCCATCGCCTTCAAGAAGATCTCTTCGAGCGTGTCTCGGCGATGTGTGAGCTTTCTCACCAGCAGGTTCTGGCGCTCCGCGAGACTCCAGATCGCTTCGACTTCCACTCCAGCCGGTAGTACGATTCGCCATCGCCCTGCGCCTTCGGAGACACCATCGGCGCCGATTTCCGGCAGCGCCGTCCGCAGATTCCGATCATCCCCCGTCACTTCCAGCTCGACGAATGATCTGTTCGACCGGCGCTCTTCTTCGAGATTGCAGTGATGCACGATCGCGCCGTCCTTGAGGATTACCGCCTCGTCGCACACCTGCTCGATGTCGCGGAGCAGATGCGAGCAGACGAGGACGTTCATCCCCTGCTCCGTCTTCATATCGGTGACGAGCTTGAGCATTCGCCGCCGCGCGGCGGGATCGAGGCCGTTGGTTGGTTCGTCGAGGACGACCAGCTCCGGCCCGTGAACAATTGCCTGGGCGAGCTTGGCCATCTGCTTCATCCCGTATGAGTACGTCCGCAGCTCGCGGTAACGGGACTCTCCGAGCCCGACGTGAAACAGAACCTCGTGTGCTTTCTCGAGCGCCGCCTTGGGCGGTAGTCCCGACAACTCTGCCATTTGACGAAGGAAGGTGACCGCCGTCATTTCTCCCACGAACGCGTCGTTCTCGGGCATGTAGCCGATTCGCGACCGCGCCTCACCCATGCTGCGGCGGCAGTCCATGCCGAGGATTCGCGCGCGTCCACCGCTCGGACGGAGAAACCCGAGCAGGGTCAGGATCAACGTGGACTTCCCGGCGCCGTTCGGCCCGAGCAAGCCCACCGCTTTACCCGTACCCGAAACGCCAAGACGGCAGGTGATCCCGTGGAGGATCTCCCGCCGTCCAAGCTTGACCTTCAGGTCCTCGAGTTCGACGACTGGTATGGAATCGTTCATTGCACCGGTTGCGACGGCGGACGGCCCAGGTTCTCGAGCAGCATGAGATCCATGATCAGCCCAGAGATACGAGTACGGCTAGACGCATGGATCCGTTCCGGCGTTCCATCGAACACCACGAGAATCGGATCGCGCCCCGCGACAAGCTCGCTCACCGCCGGATTCGATGTCAACGCCGACAGCATACCGAGTGCGCCTTTCGCGTTCAGCCAGCCGAAGGCCGACGGATGCAGTCCGGCAGATGACGGGAGTTGGCCAAGAAACTCCGGTGACCACACGAGCGGAGAACCGCCGTTCGCGGTTGCGATGGCACGCTCTGCAGACGCGCGATCGGAGCCCGCCACCAGGTAACCGCGGTCGTATGTCCACGTGATGCCAACGGGAACGCCCCCCGGTTTGATCGTGTTCCAGGTCCGGCCACCCACGCTCTCCTGCGTCAGCGCGATTCGCTTGGCTTGATCCTCGGGTCCAAGCTCCGCGTTGAATGTGTCAACCAGCTTCTGGAGCGAGCCGTCGATGACCGACGGATTGTTCGCGACGCTCGTCATGATCCACGTCGGCCCGCTCGTCGAGAGCCCGGTCAACGCCAGTGCCGCCTCGGTACCCAACGCACCGGCCAGATTCTGTACGAAGCCGGCACCGAGTTTCTCGTCCAGGCTGGCCAGTCCGTGTTCGAAGTCTGGCTCCGCCTTCGTGATCTGCGCGGTGAACTCTTGGAACAGTTGTAATGGCTCGCGCGTCGACACGTATCCGGCGACGAGGGCATCAACCGGTAGATACTCCGCCGCGCCGCCGGAGCCCGCATCCGCCAGCCACGACCCCATGCCGGTTCGCGCGCCCTGGAATGCGAACGTGACTTCATTCTCGACTGCGCCTGCAGGCGCACGCTGCTCGAGGAAGAGGTACTTCATCCCCATCATCCCCGCGAGCTTGACCGGAGGCGCGTCGTCTCCAGACGCCATCGTTACCAATGGAGGCGCATCCATGCCGATCAGCCAGCCGACGCCGCGCTGGTACCGCTCACCGATGGCGGCCGCAAACGGCGAACCCGCACCCTGTCCCTGCTGCGCAAGGGCCCACGCCAGATGCGACGGCGTATTTGAAACAACCATCAGATCGTCAGACACCGAATACGATCCGATTGACTCGCCCGTCGCCGCGAACAGTCCTTCCAACGCGGTGGTCAATTCCGCCCGCTTACCGCTTTGGACGCGGGCCATGACGATCGGCACGGGTTCATTCAGAGCAGGGACACTGGCGCAGAAGATGATTTCATCCCCGAGCAGCGAGTTCACCGACTGAACGCGATCCATCATCTGTCTCAGCAGCCGACCTGTCTCTGAATTCCACCACGCCCCGAACGTCGCGTTCTGTGCGGACTGCTCCTCGGCAAGCGATAACGCGCGGTCTATCGTGATGCCGGGATTTGGAACGGTGCCGTAGACGACAGCGCCTGCGGGAAGATACGAGAGCAGCGTCGAATTGGTCCGCAGCTCGGCGGGAAAACTCGCAAGATCGCGTTCGATCTTCACGAACGAGCGGAGCAGCTCGAGATAAGACTCCGCGTCCGGACTCCACGACACGGCACTCGCAACAGAGGTCGCCAGCGCCGGAATCGACGCCGCCTGCTGGCCGGGACTCAGAAGCACTTCTCTGCCGGGCTGGTTCACCGCCACCGATCCCTCGACGACCGAGACCACCGAGCCTCCCATCCCAGCCGAGACGGCGAAGACAGTGCCTTTCACCGAGGCGATGGAATCACGCGTGAGCACGCGGAGGTAACCGCGGCGTTGTTTGGCGGCTTTGACGATGACGTCACCGCGCTGGAGATGAATGGCCTGGCCGCTCCAGGCGGCGGTCACGTAAAGCTCGGTTCGCTCATTGACATCGACGGTCGATCCGTCAGCGAGGCGCAATACCGCATGGGCACCGGGGCCGGTGCGCACGGACTCGTGTTCACCAATGGCCGCGCCTGCTTCGAGAGAGCCCATTGGCAGCCGGTACAGGCCGCCGTTGGCTGCAACGACCGTGGCCCGCGGACCGCTGGGAGCCATCATGCCGTCGATAGGGCCGCGTCCAAGATAGAGGACTCCCAGCAGCAGTGCGGCTGCAGCGGCCAGGCCTCCCCATCGCATCCATCGGGATGAAGAGCGTTGCGGCATCGCGATGACCGTTCTCTCGCCCTTCATTTCGGCGATGCGGGCGCGACAGCCCGGACAACGACTGAGATGGTCTTCCACCAGAAGACGACGGTTGTCGCTCAACTCTTTCCTGAGATATGCAGGGAAGTCCTGACGGAACTCGGCACAGGTCGCGCTTGAGACGTTCGTCATGTTTTCCCACACGCGCGCCCTCGCGGCCTCGATCGCGCGGAGGTCAACGTCTTCCGCTTTCATTTCCTGTAGTGCTTGTTCCAGACGATCTTCGGCCATTACCCTTCTCCTTCTTCACCGAGGGGCTTCGCCCCTCGGACTCCCCCGCACGCTCGCATTGCTCGCTCGCGCCTAACGTTTCATTTCAGCTTGCAGCCGCTGCCGAATCCTGTGGAGCCGGACGGTCGCGTTGTTCTTCTCGATCTCGAACATCCCGGCCAGTTCTTCGATCGATAAACCCTCGACGTGACGTAGCAGGAACAGCGTTGCGTCATCACTGTCCAGGGTCGCGATGGCGCGCCGAAGCTGCTCCCTCAGCACAAACGAGGGCTGGACGACGGGGCGGGACTCCTGATTGTCGTAACTCGATTCGGCGCGAAACTCACGGCGGCGCAAGACGTCCACGGCCGCATTGACCGCCGCACGCTTGAAGTACGCCGCCGGTAACTCAACCGCCTCGACGTCGCCACCCCGGGCCAACGCGCGCAGGAAGACGGTCTGCAAAACGTCCTCGGCGTCAGCCGGGTTTCCGGTGACGCGCAGGGCGGCGCGGAATACCGCCTCGTAGTGCCGCTCGTACAGCTCGGCAAAACCTGCCACCTGAGTCGTGGAAGGCATAAATATGGGCAACTCGTAGATTTGCGCGCTGGCTGTGTTCACCTCGTCCGCCTTACTAACCTTGACGCACGAGGAGGGCGACTATTACATGGGATGCGGAAAAATTGTATCTCGCGCCCAGAACTTGCGTCGGCGCCGAACGAATCGCACCGCACTGGCGACCATCGACAGGGCAACCCCAATCGTCACGATAAACGCGCCGACAGCGTGGTCGACGAAGAATCCAAAGATGCGAAGCGCGGTAACCGCACCATTCGACATCATTCCTGTGCCAGGGTTCACGCGCTCCAGATAGACAGCACCATCAAAATCTCGCGCCAGCACCGTGGAGCGGGTCCAGCGGCCTTCCATCCGCGAGCGTAGAGGGACGAGCCAGCCCGACAGAGGATCGGTCGTCGGCAGTGATCGGAGATTGACAAAAAACGAAGGCGGACCGGCGGCAGCCAACAGACGTTCGACTCCCACTTTGTTGAGCGCCGGAAGCTCGTGGACCGACAAGGGCGCAACATCGATGAAGCGACCGCTGCCCGCGAACAATCCGATGGTGTATACGGATCCGTTGATTTTGTCTCGAATGTGCTGGCCCATCGATGGGACTCTTGCGCGAGTAGAGTTGTAGGACACGTGGCTGTGATGCGCCCAGAGCACGATCTTGTGAGAGGACGATACCTGATCTCTGAGCATCAACGCGTTCTCCGCATTCAGTTCATCGCGGGTGGCCTGCCAGCTGGTCGCATGCTCACACAGCGTTGCGTGATCGCGCAGGTTGTCCGGGACCAGCCGAAGCGCGGCAAGGTGCGCCGCCGGCCGACTCCGTCCGACCGTTGGAGTAATCGCGTCGATCCAGCGTTGAAGACCATCAATGGCGGTCATCGCACGCGCCGTGGCTGCGCCGAGGCCAGCGGGATTGCCGATTTCGCATTGCACAACCGGACTGAGTGCGGTGACAAGATCGTTCTTCGTGAGATGTATGTCTGGTGGCGGGTGTCCAAAGGTCTCGACAGAGTCCGCCAAGGTCTCGAGCACCGCCGGAGTCATTCCGAACTCGGCAGACGCACCAGTCTGGACGTCGAAGCTCGTGAGATACAGCGGCCGCTCGGTGCGCTGTGACGCTTCGACATACGCCATGACCTCACGCATTTGGACCGTATTCCACAGCTTGAACCACGCGAACTGTTGCGCACGATCGATCCGGTCTTCTTCCGAATCCTGCGACCGGTAGAGATACTCCTGGGCGAGCCACGCCTGAGTCAATGAGCCTTCGAGTGCGAGGACGTCAAATCCCATCTCCTCGTGCAGATAGCGAATGAACTGAAGCCGCGCGAGTGGAAACTCCGCGGTCACGTGGATGGATTCGCCAAGCTCCACCACTGAAGCGGAACCGACGGCGCCTCGCAAAAAGCTGTATGCGCGGGGAGCGTAAGCGCCGCTGAAATCTATCGGCACGGCTCCTGCGGCAATCTGCTGCGCATCGCTAGCCCGTGGGGAGGAAGACAGCGGAAAGAACGCAGCCGCCAGGTCGGCGGTAACTGCGCAGGCCAGGATAAAACTCAATCTCGAAACTGAGCGCATTCGACTATCGCCCACTACGAGCAGCAGTGAAGGCCAGTTCCAACCCCCCGTGCATCGCGTCCTTAAAATTGATTGGCGCGTTGCCTTGTCAGTCGGACGATCAGCGCCAGGAGAGTGATGACGGCGATCGATAGAAACACCCAGAATTGGAGCGGTGAAACCAGTGAGCGGCGGGCAGGTTGCGTGTGACGTTCGGCGAGCGGGGTAACTTCGGTCGCGCCCGCTGTCAAAAGATCGTTGGACACGAGCGCCAGATCGTATCGAGGCGCGAGGAGATCGCTGCGCCCATAGACCAGCGACAAGGAGGATTGGGCAGGCCGATAAAAGCGAAACCGGTACGACGGCAGAAGCAATCGAACTGCTGTAATCGGCAGCCGGCTGTTGTCTCCTTCATCGATCGAGAGCCAGAGCTCAGAAGCGTCGCCAGACATCACCGACAGTGTCAGCGCAGACGCCGGCGTGTCGGAGTCGACGTGACCCCACGTCGTCGCGGCGATGATCTCGAGTCGCGCATTTCGTGAATGCCGATCGGCGGGACGCAGAACCGCGAGTTGGACACCACGCTGAAAAACGCGCGCCGACGTCTCGATCGCGACCTGTGACGCCGGCAGATTCGCGGATGGCAACTGGAGGCGATAGCTCGACCAGTTGGAACGCTTGACGGCTCCGGTTGGACTCGCCGGCGGATCCGAGCGCTCAGGCGTCAGCGCCACGATCAATGGATCATCACGATGTTCGACGACGTATGGCACCTGGCGGCGCGAGCCGTCCAGGATCCTGACGTCCGCAAAGTGTTCGCTCGGCCCCCGGCTATGCGCGAGCATCAATGGGTCGACGACGAGCGCGACGGCGCCGGGACGGCCGTCGGGAATCGTTCGTTGAAATGCAAAGAGCGCAGGATCGAGCGGGGCGCCCAGCTCTGGTTGCTGCGCGAACATGGCGGCCGCCGGCGCGAGCAAGATTGCCGTCAAAACCGCTCGTCTCATGCCTGTTCCTCGGGCTTGGCAAGAACAAACTTCTGGAGGGCAAGCGAGACGAGTGCAAGCGACATGGCGAGTCCGACGAAAGAGCCGACGCGATACAGCCCTTCGAGCGAGCCGAGGTCGTAGAGGAAGCACTTGAATGTCGTCAGCGCGATGAGGACGAGCGCCGCAACGCGGCCGAATCGGCTATGGAGATAGATGCAGGCGGCAAGAAGTGCCATGCCAAACATCAGCCATCCGATCGTATAGGTCAGATCCTGCGAGAGGGTCACTCCGAATCGGAACATGATCGTCGGGCCTGTCGCGTAGAAATCGGCGATCTCGATATTCAAAAGCAGAAATAGCAGGACGACCGCCGCTCCTGCGAGTACCGATGAGTAGGTGACCGGCTCCGGCGAGTCCTCCTGCTCGGAGCGAGCGAGCGACCATGCCCCAAGCAGAAATGCCGTCGCGCACACCAGATACGCATATAGGTACCAATTGAAAATGCGCATCGGGCCTCTCGGTTCGTACAGCAGAATCTCTGGATTCATCGCGAGGCGAACGAACACGGCGGCGAACAGCGCGAGTGACCAATAGAGAAGACCGCGATGCCTGATGCGTCCGAACAACCACGCGAGCGCGGCTCCCTCGAGCGCCCACCCAATCGTGATCCACTGCTTTTGAAGTTGGAGCGGAATCGCCACCGTCACGAAGGCCAGCGCGGTACCGGCAACCAACGCGAGCCGGCCAAGGTCGCGAGCACCCGGCTCTTCCATCTTCAGCAGCTCGCGCAGAAGGAGGGCCATGACCGCGCCTTCGGCAACCGGCAGCGCACCCACCATCCAGCCGTATCCGCCCGCGGTGAGGGCCGCGCGTCCGGCGACGAACAACATCGCACTGGCGAGCACGGCGGCAATCGACGGATCTCTGTCGCCTTGCGCCCGGCGTCCCAATACCAGTGGGTATGCGATGAACACTGCGTAGATCGACGATGAGAGCGCCAGCACTCTCGACCAGCCGACGGCGAGATCGGCCGTGAGCGTTTGAACGGCGACGGCATACGAGCCTGTGAACACGGCCGCTACCGCAACCCCGCGCCACCGTTGGATGAACGTCAGCGCGAGCAGGGTCGACAGGTTGAGGACATGCGCCGCGATGATGATCGCAAACGGGAACGATGGCCGGTGATGCGCGGCGATGATCGTCGTCAACTCTCCAGCAAACAGCGCCACCGCGGCGCCTTGCGGCACGGCCCGGTCTTTGTCGATCGGGATCCACAGCAGCGCGAAAACACTTGTCGCCGCCGATGCGACGATCCCGACGAGCGACCACGACGGACCCGCAGCATAGGTCCACACGGCGACAATCGTTCCCGACGCGGCGACGGCGGCGACGTGAAGCGCGCGTCGTTCAGTCAAAAGCGACACCGCGCTTGCGGTCAGCGTCAGCGCAGTGAGGGTGCCAAAGATCGGCCACGGCGGGATGGACCACGCGGGATTGGTCGACACGAAAAGCAGAAACAAGTGTCCAACGAGGCCGAGGTACAAGCCGTCAGCGAATTCCGCGGTTTCCAGTCCCGACCGCCGATTGACCCAGGCATGTCCGGCAAATGTGATGAGGGTGAGTGCGGTGAGAACGGCCAGCGAGGGCACGACACCAACCGCGGCTCCGGCACGTACCCACCAGCTTGCGAGAACGATCCACGACAGCAGGCTGCCGCCCACCGACACGGCTGGCAGTCCACCGCTTCCGCTCTCGATGAACAACCCGGCGTTCAGAATCGCGAGGAGAAGGGCAAGCGCCCACAACGCGGCCGGATTGATGTCTCCGAGTGACAGAAACAGTTGCAGCGCGAGGCTTGCGATCAGGACGAGACCGCCACCGTATCGGGGTTCGAGCGGACGGTCAACCCGACGCGCCACCATCGGAACGACGGTTGCGAGAATCCCGAACGCGGCATAAATGACGACGGCGCTTTCCAGCCGATCGAGGTTGAGATGACCTGCTGACCAGATCGCTTGCGTTGCGATCGAAAAGAACGCGGCAATGAAGTAGAGATCGCCTCGGCGATCGGCAATGGCCCGCCATGAAATCGCCATCATCAGGGCAAAGAGGATCACGAAGAGCAGCTGCGGATCGACGAACGCGGGCTCGATCCGGGCGAGCACAGCCGGCACGAACAGTAAGAGGGGTGCAGCCAGGTCGGCCGGATTGTTTTTCAGCGAACGCCCTGCGAGCGAAGCGGCAAGCGGCGTCCCGAGGAAAAACAGAACGAACACCGCACAGAACACCAGCGGAGGCAGATATCCGCCCGGCGTGTACGAAAAGGCCAACCAGCACGCCATCACGACGAGCGTGGCCGCCGCCCCGGCAAGATGCAGGAGGGCGCGATTGCGAACACACGCGACAACGAACAATCCGACGTTGACGAGCAGCAGGAATCCAAACAGCAACCATGGACGATCGCCGAACGCCGGAACTGTGCTCAAATACACCGCGAACAGGAGCGGCATCGCAGCAGCGCTGAGCGCCGTGTACTCGAAGGCTGAATCGGCGCTCGTGGATTCCGTCGCGAGGACCCGGCCGCGGGCAATCGCGAGACCAACAAGTGCGGCAAGCGGAAACACCGCGAAGATGCCCATCCCAAGCGGAAGTGATGCGGCGTCAAGAAATTTGAGGACCCAGATCCACTGGTAGATGGCGGTAAAGACCACCGTCAATGCAGTCAGCAGCGGCCAGACCTGGCGATATGCCACCCACGCCAGCCCGATGTTCAGCAACATCAGATACGCGAAGAGCGGGATCGGCTTGTTCTCGCCGGTTGAGAGCAGCGCTGGAGTCGCAAACCCTCCGAGCAGTCCGAGTACCGCGATGAACAGCGACTCACGGCGAATCGAGAGAAGGACCGCCACAGCCGTGACCAGGGCGAGCAGGACGAACGCGGCGATCGAAGGAATCAGGTTCCACAGCGCGTGAGCGGCGAAAAAGGTGGAGAACAGGACGGCGATCGCGGCCGCGTCGAGCGCGTTCGCGGTAATCGGATAACGACGCGCCGCCTTCATTTCGCAAACAACGAGCAGCGATACGCCAACCGCGGTGCCGATCAGCACTCGAATGGGCGGTTGCAGCCAGCCGTGTTCAACTGAGTACTTGAGAAAGAAGATCGCGGCGAGCACGAGCGCAATACCGGCGATCGCAGAGAAGAGCTTTACGCCAAGGAGACTCTCGAAGTCGAAGCTTGCCGGTGGCTGCGCACTGGCCGCTGAAGGTCGCCTCGGTGGCGGCGGTGGCGGCGGTGACGGCGGAGGCGGCGCAGCAGGACGCGCGGGCGGCGTCGGCGCTGCTGCTTCCCGCGGACGCGCGAGTTCGCGTTCACGCGCCAGCTCGGGCCAGGGGTTTTCCCTGGGCGCGACCTTCGGAACCGGCGGTGGTGGCGGCGCGGGCGATGGCTGCTGCTGCGCAAGGTCAGGCCACGGATTTTCACGCGGCGCCACGGGCACAGGTGCCGAGAGCGGCGGTTGCGTCGGGGCCGGAGTGGTGGGCGTCGGCGGAACCGGCTGCGCCGGTCGTCGGCTCGGTGCGGGAGGAGCGACTGCGCCGGCGGCGGCGTCGCGAGCGACCGGCTCGTGAGCGCGAGCCTCTCGTCTTAGCTGGCCAACCTGAGTTGACAGCCGCTCAATTGCATCCTGTTGGTCGCGGACGGTCCGCGAAAGTTCTTCGACGAGCGCGCGCGTACGTCGCGCCGCCATCCACGAGGCGATCGGCAGGACGAACGGAATCGCCGCCAGCAACAGCCAGAAGAGCACGTCTGCGACCTCCGCAGGGCGTGACCAGGTTGTGGGGGCCCCCACATCTTAACAGGCCTTGGTTGAAACAGGGTGCAGGCCTGTTCCGAACAAGCCTACAGCAACGGCCCCGGTTCGAATCGGCCACTTATAGGACGACGCCCAGGTGAGCACGGACGTAAAGCATGGTGAAATGGTATGCAGACATCAAATGGATAGTGATCAACGAAGCCCGGTGCCGCCGGCACCGTTCGTCATCGGCGTCGCCGGCGGATCAGGCTCAGGAAAAACGACGGTCGTGCGGCGGATCATCGAAAGCCTCGGCGACGATCAGGTGACCATCCTCGAACACGATCGGTACTACCGCGATCGAAACGATCTTCGTCTCGAGGAGCGCGCGGCGCTCAACTACGACCATCCGGATTCACTCGAAACGGATCTGCTCGTGCGCCATCTGCATGACTTGCGAGCAGGTCATTCGGTTGAGGTCCCGAAGTACGACTTTGCCCGTTATGCACGTCAGTCCGATACGGTCACGGCCCTCCCCCGCAAGGCGATCATCGTCGAAGGCATGCTCATTTTCGCCGACGCGGCGCTGCGAGGGCTGATGGACGTCAAGGTCTTCGTCGATGCCGATGGCGATACGCGATTCATCCGCCGGCTTCAGCGGGACATCGCCGAACGTGGAAGGACAGTGCCATCGGTGATCGATCAGTATCTCGGCACGGTCAAGCCAATGCATTTGGAATTCGTCGAACCCAGCAAGCGCTATGCGGACATCATTATTCCGGTAGGTGGACACAACACGGTTGCGATCGATATCCTGCTCACCCTGATTCGCGGCCTCGCGGCGCGCTGACTGAATATCCGCTCCGGCTCAGCCGTCGCCGCGGTGCTACACCCGTCAGTCACCTCCGGGTGATTTCCCCCTTCTCCACCCGCCTTTAATCTGAACATCGTCTCCCGCTCCAAGGAGTTCGGGTGAATGGTGCCGGCTGACAATGGAATCGAAGTCGTCGTGATGCGCCGATTGGCTGACGGGGAGGCCGCGCGTGCCGCCATCGCTGTGCTGTCTGCTGACGAACGCGAGCGAGCACAACGATTCATCCTTCCGCGTCACCGGCTGCAGTTCGTCGAACGCCGCGCCGCACTACGCAGGCTCCTCGGCGAACGGCTCGGAATCGCCGCCGCACGCGTTCGTCTATCCACTGCAATCGACGGCAAACCATCACTCGCCGCCCCCCTCGATCGATCCGGGGTCACCTTCAACCAGTCGCACTGCGGCGACCTGTCGGTCTATGCCTTCGCGTCGAGAACGGATGTTGGCATTGATGTTGAGGCGATTCGGGTCATCGAGGATGCCGATCACGTCGCGTCTATCGCGTTCTCCAAACGCGAGTACGAGACGTACGAGCGTCTGCCACCCTCTGACAAACCGATTGGATTTCTGAACTGCTGGACCCGGAAGGAAGCGTTCGTCAAGGCCGTCGGATCCGGGCTTTCTCATTCACTCGACGGTTTCGACGTTTCGCTCATGCCGAACGAACCACCTCGCCTTCTGCGACTCGGCAGCATTGACGGAAGTTCTGGCTGGCAGCTGCATAGCTTTTTCCCGGTATCCGGCTTCATCGCCGCGCTTGCCGCACGGGCCACGGCATGACCGGACATGAACCGTCCTGGACGACCGACGATGTGCGGAGTTTTCGCACGACGGTGCGTCAGTTCATCCAGAAGGAATTCGTGCCGCATCAAGCGAGATGGCGAGAGCAGCACCGACCTGATTCTGACGCGTGGATCGCAGCGGGCCGGGCCGGCCTGTTGCTGCCGGCGGTGCCCGAACAATATGGCGGCGGCGGAGGCACGTTTGCGCACGAAGCGGTCGTGCTCGAAGAACTCGCGCGCGCCGGCGTCGACTTCGCCTCCAGCATCCAGAGCGTCGTCGCCAACTATGTGCTGGCGTACGGCACCGAGGAACAGAAGCAGAAGTGGCTGCCACGGCTGGCCGATGGCACCCTGGTCGGTGCGATTGCGATGACCGAGGCAGGGGCGGGCTCTGATCTCCAGGGCATCAGGACAATGGCGCGACGTGAGCACATCGGCTACGTCATCAACGGTTCAAAGACGTTCATCACCAACGGCTGTAATGCGGGACTCATCTGTCTCGCGGTGAAGACCAACCCCACGGCGTCGCCGATGCGAAGCCTCTCGCTCATCATCGTCGAGACGCACAATCTTCCCGGCTATCACCTCGGTCGCTCACTCGAGAAAGTCGGCATGCACGCGCAGGATACGTGCGAGATGTTCTTCGACGACGCGCGGGTGCCCGAGGAGAACCTTCTCGGCAGGGTCGAAGGCCGCGGTTTTTCTCAGATGATGGAGCAACTTCCCTACGAACGGCTCACGGTTGCCGTCAGCGCGATCGCGACGGCGGAACGCGCCGTGGCCATCACAACCAAGCATGCGAAAGAGCGGAGCGCGTTCGGTAAACCGCTCATGGATTTTCAGAATACGCGCTTCAAACTGGCTGAATGCCGGACAGAAGCTCACGTCGGGCGAATTTTTCTCGACCACTGCATCGCGCGGTTCATTGCCGGCGATCTCGACGATGTCACGACGGCGATGGCGAAGTATTGGCTGACCGACACGGAGTGCCGGATTGTGGATGAGTGTCTGCAGTTACATGGCGGCTATGGCTACATGACTGAGTATCCAATCGCCCGCATGTGGACCGACAGCCGGGTTCAACGAATCTACGCCGGGACGAACGAAATCATGAAAGAAGTCATTGGGGCGTCGTTATGAATCGCGACCGTGAGCCAGTGAACCACCAAGTCAGCGAACCGCCAGTCGGCGACGCGCGCACTCTCCACCGGTTGATTGAGGACCAGGTAAGACGAACGCCTGGTCACGCGGCCATTGCTTTTGAAGGGCGAGTGCTTACCTACACAGAATTGAACCGTCGTGCCGACGCGCTCGCGATACGGCTGGTCGAACTGGGCATTGGCCCCGACGTTCTGGTCGCGCTCCTCGTTCCTCGTTCGTTGGAAATGGTCGTCGGGATTCTCGCGATTCTCAAAGCCGGCGGCGCGTACCTGCCGATCGACGCCCGGCATCCCACAGCACGCGTCAACTTCGTCCTCGACGACGCCCAACCGACGGTCCTCCTGACCGAATCGACGCTGCTGGAAAACCTGCCGCATACGATCCCGTCGACCATTTGCCTTGATACGTTCGATTGGAGCGGCTCGCGCTCCATGTCTGCCAACGTCGGGGTGACGGCCGAGCATCTCGCCTACGTCATTTATACGAGCGGCTCGACCGGTCAGCCAAAAGGGGTGTGCATCGAGCATCGGAATATCGTCAATTACGTTCTCGGAGTCTCCGAACGATTCCAGTTCGAGCGGGGAATGCAACATGCCCTCGTCTCCACCGTCGCGGCAGACCTTGGCAACACCGTTCTCTTTCCGTCGCTCGCCACCGGTGGCTGTCTGCATGTGATTTCAGAGGAACGGGCTGAGAGCGGCGCGTTGCTGGGGGACTATTTCGCGCGCGAACGCATCGACGTGTTGAAGATCGTGCCTTCCCACTTCTCCGCCCTGCAGACTGGCGGCAAGCCGGAGCAGCTGATGCCGCGACAACGGCTGATTCTTGGTGGCGAGGCGTCGCGGCCAGAGTGGCTCGGTCAGCTTCGCGCGCTGCGCCCCGAATGCGAGATCTTCAACCATTACGGCCCGACCGAAACGACCGTCGGCGTTCTCACCTATCACGTCGACGGACCGCCGCCCGCATCGGCATCGACGGTTCCGCTCGGGCGCCCTCTACCAAACAACTTCGTTCGGATCGTTGATGGTGACGGCGCGATCGTTCCAATTGGCGATGCAGGAGAACTGTGTGTGAGTGGTGCCGGTGTCGGCCGCGGTTATCTGAACCGGCCGGAGCAGACGGCAGAAAAGTTCATCCTGGATCCGCACCCTGCGCACGGCTCGTGGTCGCGGATCTACCGAACCGGCGATCGCGCCCGGTATCTGCCGGATGGCAATGTTGAATTCCTCGGACGAATCGACGATCAGATCAAGCTGCACGGAAATCGCATCGAGCCGGCAGAGATTGAGCGCGCCTTGCGGGAAACACCCGGCGTTCGCGAGGCGATTGTCGTGCCGCGGCCTGACGACGCCGGCGCACTACGGCTCGTCGCGTACCTCGTCCCCAGTCAACTCAATCAGCCCTTGTGGAACAACGCGTCCTTACATGTTCTTCCCGACGGATCCGCCGTCGCCCATCTGAACAAGAACGAGACCGAGTACATCTACCACGAAATATTCGTCCTTCAGGCGTACCTGCGTCATGGCATTACCGTCAATGACGGCGACGTGATCGTCGACGCCGGCGCCAACATCGGCCTGTTCACGGTGTTCATGAACCGCATCGCGCGCAATCTGACGACACTCGCGTTCGAGCCGAACCCCGCAGCATTCGCGTGCCTCGACGCCAACGCGCGAGCGTATGGCTCAGGCGTGACATGTCTTCCGTTCGGGCTGTCGTACGAGGACAAATCGGCCGACCTGACATCGTTTGCCGGACTCTCGCTGCTCTCCGGGTTTTACGCCGATGCCGCCACCGAACGCGAGGTCGTCAGAGCCTACGTACTCAACCAGCAAGCGGATTCAAGTGACACCGATCGGATCGCCGCCGAAGTCGGCGATCTGATCGACGAGCGTTTACAGAGTGCTACCGTTGCCGCGCAGTTGCGGACGTTGTCGGGTGTCATCGCGGAGCGTGGCATCGGGCAAATCGATCTGCTGAAAATCAACGTCGAAAAGAGTGAGCTGGACGTCTTGCATGGGCTGTCGGAGAGCGACTGGCCGAAGATTCGCCAACTCGTCATCGAAGTCGATACCGAGGCAAATCTTCGTCCGATCGTCAGTCTCCTGACCGACCACGGATTTGATGTGGCCGTGGAACAGGACGACCTTCTGAAGCGCACGCACCTTTGTTACGTGTACGCCATTCGCCAGTCGGACGAACGCGCTCAGTTGGTCAGGCATCAGTTTCCTGGCGCCCACGTGCGGCCCTTACCACCTGCGGACGAGAACATCGTGACGGCTGCGACGGTACGCCGTCATCTCAAAGAGCGTCTGCCGCACTACATGATTCCTGCCGGGTTTGTGCTCATGGAACGATTGCCACTCACCGCAAACGGCAAAATCGATCGACAGGCCTTGCCATCAACGAGCGAGCCCTCCACAGCCGGCCGGAGCTTCGAGCCGCCGCGAACCGAGACAGAAAGGACGCTTGCCGCCATCTGGTCAGAACTGCTGCACGTGCAGGACATCGGCGTGAACGATGACTTCTTCGATCTTGGCGGCCAGTCTTTAATGGCGATCCGGACGGTGGCGCGGATTCGCGACACGTTCGCCGTCGACATCTCACTCCGCAACGTGTTTGAACAGCCCACGCTCGGAGGTCTGGCTGAACTGATCGACGGACTGTCGTGGGTAGCGAAATCGCCGCGGACGACGACCGACGATCGCGAGGAAATCGCTTTGTGAGCGTCGCCGCGTTTCTCGCGGAACTGCGCAGCCTCGACATCGAAGTGTGGCCGGACGGCGAGCAGCTGCGCTGCAATGCTCCGGCCGGCTCTTTGAATCCGGCGCTCAGAAACACACTGCGCGAACGCAAAAGTGAGATTGTGAAATTCCTCCGCAGCGCTGAGGCGGCCGCGCGTCAACCGCACGCCATCGTACCGATTCAACCACGAGGAGCGCGGACACCGGTCTTTGCCGTCGGCGGACACAATGGCGACGTATTCTGCTATCGCGCGCTCGCGCAGTGCCTGGGAGAGGATCAACCGTTCTTTGGCCTGAGACCACCGGGGCTCGATGGCGAGGCCGAACCCCTTTCGAGCATCCCGGACCTCGCGGCGCACTTCTCCAGCGCCATTCAGTCGGTTCACTCGTCTGGTGCGTGCATCATTGCCGGCTACTGTGCCGGCGGAGCTATCGCGTTCGAGGTCGCACAACATCTCGTCCGGCAGGGAGAACAGGTGCAGTTTGTCGCACTGTTCGCCGGTCGATATCCCACCTGGTTCGGCAGGCTCGGACAATTCCGTCATCGTTTCGCGCATTACACGGATCGTCTTCACGTCCACACGCGTGCTCTGGCAACAGGATCACTGAGTCACGCCAGTCGATACCTCAGAGAGATGGTCAGCCACGTAATCACCTCGCCTCATGCGGTTCCAACGACAACGCCCGATCCGGCGCAGGCCCTGATTGCCAAAGTTCAGCAGGCGACGATGAAAGCCATCTGCTCGTACGCGCCCCCCTATTTCGACGGCCGCCTGATCCTGTTCCTGCCAAGTGCAAAGGCACGACGTCCCGCCGACGGACTGCTTCAATGGCGCGATCGTGCGCGATACGTCGAAGAACGCGTCGGTCCTGACGGCTGCGAAGGAGACACGATGCTGCTCGAGCGGCATGCTCCTGCGTTCGCCGGGCTCTTTCGATACTGCTGCGATCATCGACAGGCCGTCTGACACGGGCGATAATGCTTCCCTCCCACGCATGTCGTCGCCGGACGAGGAACGAGCCGACGCACTTCCACGCCATGGATGGACCGTGCCGCTGGTGCTGCTGGCAGCGCTGGCAGTCGTCCATACCTGGCCGCTTGCCGTCCACCCGGCGACGCTGTCCAGTAACGACAATGCGGACGCGCAACTGAACGAATGGATCCTCGCCTGGGTTCAGCACGCGCTGGTGCACGCGCCGTTTCACGTGTTTCAGGCGAACATCTTTTATCCGGCCAACGACTCGCTCGCTTTTTCAGAGCCGCTGATCGTTCCAGCCATGATCGGCGCACCGATTGCGTGGTTTGGTGGCTCGCCTGTTCTGGTCTTCAATCTGCTGACAATCGTCGGCTTGACGCTGAGTGCGCTGGCCAGCTACGCCTTGATCTTTGCGTGGACAGGAAACCGGATCGCCGCGCTGCTGGCCGGCTCGGTGTTTGCCTTTAACACCCACACGCTGACACGCCTGCCACACATGCAGGCGCTGCATATTTACGGCTTGCCACTTGTGTTGCTCGCAGTCGATCGTCTTGTCTCGACCGGGCGGACGCGTGACGCGTGGCTCATCGCATTGTGGCTGACGATACTCGCCTATACGTCCGGCTACCTTCTCGTTTTCGGCGCAGTTCTCGTTGGCGTCGCGATGATTGCCCGGGTTCGCGATTGGCTGCCACGGACGCGGACGGTCGGCTCGCGATTCGCTCTGGCATCACTCATCGCCATCGTCGCGATTGCTCCCCTCTCGGTACCGTATCAGCGCGCGGCGAACGAACAGGGGATGGTGCGTTCGCTGGCGGCGGTGACCGAATATTCGGCCACGCCAGCCGGCTACCTGGCGGCCTCGAGCCGACTGCACCTCGCAACCTGGAGCCGGCCATTCTTCACCGATCCCGTTAACAGTTTTTTCCCGGGCTTTGCCGTCATCACGCTCGCGATGGTCGGGCTGTTGACGGTCCGGCGCCTGGACGGACCGTCGCGCCAGCGAGTGACGATGCTGGCGGCAATTGCCGTCGTCGGATTCGTTCTGTCGCTCGGCACTCACACGCCGGTGTATGGCTGGCTGTATCGGCTGTTTCCACCGATGCACGGTCTGCGCGTCGCCGCGCGATTTGGAAATCTCTTTCTCCTCGGTACGGCAGGGTTGGCAGGGTTTGGTCTTGCCTATGTCCATCGAACGCTGGCATCGCGCGGCGCCAGCACGTCGTACGTCCCCATTGCCGCAGCCGCTTTCGTCATCCTGGCGAACGTGGAGTCGCTGCGTGCGCCGATTCAGTATCAGCGATTCACCGGGATCCCACCGCTTTACGGCTCGCTCGCGACAGAGCCACGCGTCGTCCTGGCTGAAGTGCCCTTCTATCCGCGACAGGCAACATTCGAGAACGCTGAATACGTGCTCAATTCAACGGCACACTGGCGTCCGCTGATGAACGGGTACAGCGGCTACACTCCGTCGTCGTACGTGAAGCTCGCCGATGCGTTCTGGTATTTCCCGCGCGATTACGCGATTGAGGCGATGCGCCGCGCCGGAGTTACGCACGTGATGGTGCACCCGGAGCGCTTCGGCAATGAAGCGGAGGACGTTATCCGCGCGCTGAATGCACGGGCGGATTTCGAACTGATGGGTGTCGGGACTCGCGGGCTGCGGCTTTACCGTCTTCGCTGAGGAAGGGACAAGGGCCAAGGGAAACCTCGCTCACCCGGTTGACCCAAATCCTCCCCGCGAGTCTTCACGCAGGACCTGCGTCTCCTCCCAGGTCACACGATTAACAGGCAGCAGCATGCCTTGCGCAATCCGATCTCCCGCCGCGACTCGAACGGGCGCCGACGTGAAATTCAGTACAGCAATCTTCACCTCGTCGTCAGGACCGCAGTAGTCCGGATCGACGATGCCGACGCCGTTCGCGACCATCAGCCCGCGTTTCAGCGGAGTACTGCTGCGCGCGAAGATTCCGAGAAACATTCCGGGCGGCACCTCGATGACGAGTCCGGTCGGAATAAGCGCGACCTGGCCGGGTTGGATCGTCACGTCGCCGGCTGCGGCAAGGTCGAACGCTGCGGCACCGTCGCTTTCGTACTGCGGGAGCGGCACCGACGGCGAGAGTCTTCTGATGCGAACAGAAATACTGGCTGGCACGCGAGCGTATTATATGGGCGATGCGCGCGGCGGGACTTGTGTTCCTCGGCATACTTGCCATTGACATGCAGGCGACACCACCACGTCCACGCGCGCGGGAACTTGGAATTGCTCCCGGCGTCATGGAACCGGGCCCGCTCAATGCGATTACCGACGTGCCGGGCGTGCTCGTCGGACATACAACCGTCGTGCAAGGATCCAACGTGCGCACTGGCGTCACCGCGATCCTTCCTCACCTCGGCAATGTCTTTCGCGACAAGGTCCCTGGCGCGGTGTTCGTTGGCAATGCCTTCGGGAAGCTCGCAGGCTCGACACAGGTTGACGAACTCGGAACCATCGAGTCGCCCGTTGTCTTGACGAATACGCTTTCGGTCGGCGCTGCGATCGACGCAGTCGTACGCTGGACGATTGCGCAACCCGGGAATGAAAACGTGCGTTCGGTGAACGCGCTTGTCGGCGAAACGAACGACGGAACACTCAACGACATCCGAGGCCTGCACGTCACGCGCGAGCATGTGACGGCGGCCATCGCCGGCGCCAAAACGGGAGCGGTGGAAGAAGGCGCGGTTGGAGCCGGCACGGGAACGACTGCGTTCGGCTGGAAAGGCGGGATTGGTACCTCCTCGCGGCGGGTACGCCAGCAGAGCGACACGTGGACGGTGGGTGTGCTTGTGCAGACGAATTACGGCGGGCGGCTCGTTATCAACGGCGTCCCTGTCTGGAAAACGTTATCGCCTGCCGGACGCGGGGCGAACGTGCCTGCGGCCGATGGGTCTTGCATGATTGTGGTGGCTACAGATGCGCCGCTCGATGCGCGCGATCTCAAACGGCTGGCTGCGCGCGCGATTTTCGCGCTGGCGCGAACCGGTTCGACCTACTCGAACGGCAGCGGCGACTTCGCCATCGCTTTCTCGACGAATCAAAACCTGCGCGCCTCGCCGACGACCGGTGCGCAGACCCGCACGCTGCTGACGACCGATAGCGTGTCGCCGCTTTTCGAGGCAGCCCTCGACGCGACCGAAGAAGCCGTCTACAACTCCTTGCTGAAGGCCGTGGATACAACCGGCAACGGGCAAACCGTTCGAGCACTCCCGATCGAGTCGCTGCGGGACTTGTTCGCACAATATGGCCGCTGATTGATAATCAGCGCCACTTTCTGCCACGGAGTAACGCGGATCAAACCTGGCCACGGAAGAACACGGATTCACACGGTCGGATCCCGGACAACGGGACAACGGATCCCGGATGAACGCTCATTAAGTCAAGGAACTTCACAGATGTCCCAATACCGATTCATTGGCCCGCTCGTCGTGCTTGCTCTGAGCGTCGCCGGACCTGCCCTCGTTGGTCAGTCTCAGTCGCCTGCAACTCCGCCCGCGATCGGGCCATTCGATTCGTTGCATTTCCGCCCGCTCGGGCCGGCGTCGATGTCGGGACGGATCTCCGATCTGGCGGTCTACGAGGCAAACCCCGCGATCTTCTACGTCGCCACGGCACACGGAGGGGTGTGGAAAACCGTGAACAACGGGACGACGTTCGAAGCGCAGATGCAGGACCGTGGACTGATGTCGATTGGCGCGATCGCCGTCTCGCAGAACAATCCCGATTTGGTCTGGGTGGGCACCGGAGAGTCGAACAACCGTCAGAGCACGTCATGGGGCGACGGCGTCTACAAATCGACTGACGGTGGCAAGACGTACACGTTCACGGGTCTCCGCTCCTCTCGGTTCATCAATCGCATCGTGATCGATCCGCGTAACAACGAGACCGTCTATGTGGCGTCAACCGGGAGCTTGTGGGGACCCGGCGGCGAACGCGGCGTCTTCAAGACAACCGACGGGGGCAAAACCTGGAAGCACCTTCTGAAAGTCGACGACGACACCGGGGCGAACGATCTGGTCATGGACGGAGCCAACAACCAGGTGCTGTACGCATCCACCTATCAGCGGCGGCGCACCGCGTGTTGCATGAATGGCGGGGGACCTGGCAGCGGCATCTGGAAATCGACAGATGCCGGCGAAACATGGACACGGCTGAAAACCGGTATTCCTGAAGGTTCCCTCGGACGTATCGGACTCGATGTTGCGCGCAAGCGTTCCAACATTCTTTATGCCTCGATTGAAGGCCCGGTCGCACCGGGACGCGGCGGGCGAGGCGCAGCGGCCGGTGGTGAAGAATCGCCGGAAGGCGGCGCGGCACAGCGTGGTGGCGGCGGCGGAGCCGGTGGGGGTGCCGCGGGCGGATTCGGACGAGGCGGCGGCCCACTCAATAACGATCCAACCGGCCTTTACCGCTCCGACGACAGCGGAAGCACGTGGAAGAAAGTCAACAACGCGAATCCCCGACCGATGTATTTCAGCCAGGTGCGGATCGATCCAGGCGACGCCGACATCGTCTACATGGGGGGCGTCGGTCTTCATCAGACCCTCGATGCGGGGAAGACGATCGCCACCGATATCGCCCAGCCGATCCACGATGACATCCATGCCATCTGGATCGACCCGTCGAATTCCAATCATCTGATCATCGGCAACGACGGCGGCCTTGCCTACTCGTACGATCAGGGCAAGACATGGGTGTTCGTCCCGAACCTTCCGGTCGGGCTCTTCTATCACGTGAGCTACGACATGGCGACGCCGTTCAACGTCTGCGGCGGGATGCAGGACAACTACAACTGGTGCGGGCCCAGCGCCGTTCGCGGGTCGTCAGGAATTGCGAACCATCACTGGGCGACGATTCAAGGCGGCGACGGCTTCGTGGTCCTGCAGGACCCCGAATCACCGCGCGTGATCTACAGCGAATCGCAGGACGGCAACATGGTCCGCGTCGATCGCGTGACCGGTGAGACGATGTCAGTCCGTCCACAAGCCGCAGCCGGTGAGCCCGCTCTCCGCTGGCACTGGGACACGCCGATCATTCTCTCGCCGCACGATGCCAAGGTGGTGTACACCGCGGCGCAAAAAGTGTTTCGATCGTCCGATCGCGCGTTGTCATGGACGGCGATCAGCGCCGACCTGACGAGCGGCGCGCGGCGGGACGATATCGTCACGATGGGCGTGAAAGGCAGCGACATCCGCATTGCGAAAGACGATGGCATCGTTGCCTGGCCGACGGTCGTTGCGCTGGCGGAATCATCGAAACGCGCCGGTGTTCTCTACGCCGGCACCGACGACGGCAACCTGCAGGCATCGCGCGACGGGGGAAAGACGTGGACCAGTGTTTATTCGAAATTGCCGAATGCGCCCAAGGGGGCATTCGTCTCGGAGGTTGCCGCGTCACGTTTCGATGAAGCCACCGTCTACGCCACCATCGACGATCATCGCCAGAACAATTTTGAAACTTACATCTACGTCAGCAACGACTTCGGCCAGAGTTGGCGGTCTGCGAATGGCAACCTGAGTGGCGAGGTCGTGAAGACGATCACCGAAGATCTCAGAAACCAGGACGTCCTGTATCTCGGAACCGAGACCGGACTCTTCATCTCGATCGATCGCGCGAAAACGTGGACCCGCGTGCACGGGAATCTGCCATCAGTTCGCATCGACGAAATCACACTGCATCCACGCGACAACGCCATGATTCTCGCGACGCACGGGCGATCGCTGTGGATCCTGGATCACCTCGAACCGATTCAGGAATACGCCGCGGCGCAGTCAACGTCAGCCGATGCGAAGCTGTTCACGTTGCCACCAACGGCCATGTACCGGCGTCCCGCTCGCGATCGGAATTATGAGTTCTGGGGCGATCAGACATTCTTCGGTGAGAATCCGCCACAGGCCGCCGTCATTTCATGGGTGATGAAACGATCGGCCAACGAAGTGCAGCTGACGATCACCGATGCCGCCGGTAAGGAGGTTCGCGAGATCGCGGGCCCGACGCTTGCGAATAGTGCCAAAGCGGGCATGCAGTCCGCGTGCTGGGATCTCCGCGTGCAACCGGCTCCTGCCGCTGCCGGCGGACGCCAGGGCGCAGGCGGCGGTGGCGGCACTGGCGGTGGACGCGGTGGACAAACACCGAGTCCATTCGGTGCGGGATGCAATGCGGGCGGAGGATTCGGCGGGTTCGGTTTCGGCGGCGGGGCAGGCAATCCCGGCCCCTACGTGCTGCCAGGCACCTACAACGTCGCGCTTGTCGTCGACGGCAAAACGATCGAGACAAAACCGCTCCGGGTTGTCGATGATCCGGAAATGGTGTTGACGAGTGTCGAACGAAAGAAACTGTTCGACATGGCGATGGAGATGCACGAATTGCAGAAGCGCGGCGTCGAAGTGGCCAATGCGCTCACGCCTCTCAATACTAGACTTACCGAGCTGGCGACTCAGGTCTCCGGCAGCAACGACATCCCGTCCGATGTCAAGGCGTCGTTCGACCAACTGAACAAGGAACTCGCCGAGTTGATGCCGAAATTTGCGCAGCCCGCCGGTGGCCGCGGCGGCGGAGGCGCCGGTGCAGGTGGTGGTGGCGGACGAGGCGGCACTGTCACCGAGAGCGTGATGGCGCAAGTCGCTCAAGCCAAGAACGGCCTGATGGGAGGCATGTGGCCCGGCGAGCAGACGACGAAGGCGTACGCGGAAGCGAAGACGAAATTGCCCAAGGCGATCGCCGACGCGCATGCGCTGATGGCCAAGGCGCAGACGCTCAACGCGGCGCTGACAAAGTACAACATCACGCTGCCGGTGACCACGCCGACCAAGCCAAGTTTGAAATGATTCCTGGTGTCGGGGCAGGGTCTGAGACCTGCCCTACACGACCAATTACGCCTGCCCCTGCAACAACGGCTCGAGTGAGGCGATCTTCGGGCCGTTCTCGTCACAGTACGCGTAGTTCATCGTCTTGCTGCCGTACATCGCGACGCCGGCGTGCTCTCCCTTCTTGTTCAGCACATAGAAGCTGATGTTGAAGTTGGGCTCGCCGCGCTGGTTGAGCAGGCGCTTCTCGATCGTGTTGCTCTTGATCCGCCGCAGCGCCGTCATGCCGGCATCCTTCGGGTGCGCGCCACGGCGCATTTCCTCGACAATGAGGTACGAGCAGAGATTGTACAGGTTTGCTTCACCGCGACCGGTGGAACCTGCGGCGCCGATCTCGTTGTCGACGTAGAGGCCGGCACCGAGAATCGGTGAGTCGCCGACACGACCCGGGATCTTCCAGGCAAGACCGCTCGTCGTCGTGACTCCGCAGACTTCTCCCTTTGCATTCACACCGTCGCAGTTGATCGTGCCGTAGAAATGATTCGGATCGATGATGCCTTCCGCGATCATCTGCAGTTCGATTCGACGCAGTGCCTCTTGCCGTTTGATCGGGTCGAGATAGTGAAGGGGATCGGTCTCGCGCTTCCACCGCAACCATGCGGCGCGCGATTTCTCGGTATTCAGATCGTCTTCGATTTTGAATCCGAGGCTGCGCGCGAACTCCTGCGCGCCTTTGCCGACAATCAAATGGTGGTCGGTCTGTTCCATAACGGCACGCGCGACAAGCGATGGTGTCCGCACACCTTCGAGGGCGGCGACGCCACCTGCCCGCTTCTTTGGTCCGTGCATGCAGCAGGAATCGAGCTGCACCACGCCGTCCGCGTTCGGCAGGCCGCCATAGCCAACACTGTCCTCTTCCGGATCGAGCTCAACGATATTGACGCCGGCTATGAGGGCGTCGAGAACGTCGTCCCCCTTGGTGATCTTCGCGAACGCGGTTTCCACGCAGGTCTTATCGCCGCCGTTCTTGAACCTGTGTCCGTTCGCCGAGGAGATGACCACAGGCTTGCTCGACGTGGTCACCGCGGGCGCTTGACCAAATACCGAGGGTGCAGCAGCGGCGACGATGCCGGCCGCGGTGCCGCTCTTGACGAATTCACGACGGTTCACTTTCGGCGACATTCAACTGCCTCCTTCCGCCTCAAGGCGGAAGCCACAAAGACGTTCCGTTTCACAGCTCGTGAGACACAGCAAACGAGCGAGCGATCAGAGTGTAACCCCATCGCGAATGAGCGCAGCGAGTGAGCCACCGGAGCGGAGCGGGGCGTTGCGGGGCCCCGAAAGCGCCCGCCTTCGGCACGCTTCAGCGAAGTCCCGCCGTAGCGCTTCGCGCGGAGGCGGAACGGTGTTGGGGAGTCCGAGGCCCTCGGAGTTTATTGACGAGTAGCCGATGAGCCGTCTACGATCAGCTTCTGTGCTTCGTGACGCCGGACCCGCCATCACGCGACGGATTTCACTCGAAACGGTACGCGAGGCGGCAGCAATTGTTTACCGTGCCGCTATTCGCACGCCGCTGGTGCGGCTCGATCTGCCGGGAAACGCGGTGGCAGCGCCGGAGATTTTTCTCAAGCTCGAGACGCTCCAGCCGATTGGGTCGTTCAAAATCCGAGGGGCGCAACACGCAATCGCGCGGCTGTCCGAGCACGAATTGGCAGACGGTGTGTGGACCGTCAGCGCCGGCAATGCCGCCCAGGGCGTCGCGCTTGCCGCGCGGCTTGCGGGAGTGCCGTGCAGCGTGATGGTGATGGACACGGCTCCCGAAACCAAGCTGCGCGCGATTGAGCGGCTCGGGGCCCGAATCGTCAGCGCATCGTACGACGAATGCTGGCGCACGGTGGAGCAGCACGGCTCGGATCGCATGCGCGGCCGTTTCGTTCACCCTTTTGATGACGACGACTTCATTTCCGGCAACGGAACGATTGGCCTGGAGATTCTCGAGGACCTTCCCGATGTCGACGCGATCGTCGCGCCGCTCGGTGGCGGCGGTCTGTTGAGCGGCATTGGTGTCGCCGCGAAAGCCCTTCGCCCGCAGGTGAAGGTCTATGCGGCCGAACCAGAAACCGCGGCGCCGTTATCGGTGTCGTTGCGCTCAGGAAAAGCGTGCCGCTTCGACGCGTGGCAGCCGTCATTTGTCGACGGTGCTGGCGGCAAATCGGTTCTCGACGGCATGTGGCCACTGCTCCACACATGGGTGGATGAATCGATCGTCGTGCGGCTGGACGATGCCGCGCGCGCAATGCGAACCGTGGCGGATCGCGTCCACGTCATCGCAGAAGGTGCGGCGGCGTGTGCGGTCGCCGCCGCGCTCTCCGACAACATGCAGGCCCGGGGGCATCGAAAGATCGTTGCCGTGGTCTCGGGCGGCAATATCGATCTCGCGAAGTTCGCCGAGCTCACGCGCTCCGCTGAAAGGGCATAAACGGTTTGAGTACCCCAACGATTCCAGAACGACTGCACCGCCTTCCCGAGCTCGCGAGAGATCTCTGGTGGACATGGAACCCGCAGGCACGGGAAGTGTTTCGGAAGCTCGATTATCAACTCTGGCGGCAGACCGCTCACAACCCGGCCTTGATGCTGGAGCTCGTGCCGCAGGACACGCTCACTCAAGCGGCCGACAACGAGCGATACCTGTCGATCTACGACTCCGCCGTCGAAACGCTCGAGGCCGCGCGAAGCGCGCGCGGGACGTGGTGGCAACATCATTATCCCGATACGCCGGGTCCCATCGCCTACTTCTCCGCGGAGTTCGCGCTGCATCAGTCGCTTCCGATTTATGCCGGCGGCCTTGGCGTGCTCGCCGGCGATCACTGCAAAGAAGCGAGCGATTTGGGAATTCCCCTGATCGGTGTCGGCTTCATGTACCCGCAGGGGTACTTCCATCAAAGCGTGTCTCCGGAAGGATGGCAGCAGGAGATCTACGAAAAATTGTCGTGGGAACATGCGCCGATCGAGCGAGCCACCACGCTCGAGGGGAAACCCTGCATCGTCGCGGTGCCGCTCGGCAATCGCAGCGTGCTCGTGTCGGTATGGCGGGTCCGCCTCGGACGGGTGACGCTGTATCTGCTCGACACGGATCTCGAAGAAAACGCTCCCTGGGATCGCGAACTGTCGGCGCGACTGTATGGCGGCGACCGGGAAACGCGCGTCCAGCAGGAAATCATCCTTGGTATCGGCGGCGTGCGCGCGTTGAAGGCGATGGGCTCGGCGCCGGTCGCGTGGCACCTCAATGAGGGCCACGCCGCGTTTGTCGTCCTTCAGCGCATTCGCGATCTCATCGAGCATGGCCAGTCGTTTGATGCGGCGCTCGACGAAGTTCGGCGGACGACCATCTTTACGACGCACACGCCGGTCGCCGCCGGGCACGATGCGTTTCCGTTTCATCTCGTCGAAACGCACCTGGCAAACGCCTGGGGAACCCTCGGCGGTTATCGCGACGCGTTCATGGCCCTTGGTCATTACGACAATGGCAGCGGACCGCTGTTCAACATGACCGCCCTGGCGCTCCGTACCGCGGGCGCGACCAATGCGGTCAGCCAAACGCATCAGCAGGTCACGCGCGACATGTGGGGCCCGATCTGGCCGGGCGTGGCCGAGGAGAATCGACCTGTTCGCGCCATCACCAACGGAATCCATGTTCCGACCTGGCTCTCGGCGGAGATGACCAAGCTTCTCGATGACTATCTCGAGGCCGGCTGGCGAGACCGTCACGATGACGCGGCGATGTGGCGGCGGGTCCTCGAAATCCCCGACGATGACCTGTGGAACGCGCGTCAGGCTCTGCGCAACTACCTGTTCGCGTTTCTTCGCGAGCGCGCGCGGTCGCGGTGGAAGGAAGAACACGTCACCGCCGCGCGCGTCGTCGCCGCCGGCACGCTTCTCGATCCCAACGCGCTGACCATCGGTTTCGCGCGCCGGTTTACCGGCTACAAGCGTCCCGAATTGATCTTCCGCAACCCGGAACGGTTGCTCAGCATCCTCAACGCGTCGCGCCGGCCGGTCCAGATCATCTTCGCCGGCAAGGCGCATCCCGCCGATGAAATGGGCAAGCACCATCTGCAACAGGTCTATAAGCGCGCGACCGATCCCATGTTTGCCGGGCGGATTGCATTCGTCGACGATTACGATTTGCACGTCGCGCACTTCCTGGTGCAGGGGTGCGATGTCTGGTTGAACAATCCACGCAAACCACTCGAAGCCAGCGGCACGAGCGGGATGAAGGCGTCGATCAACGGCGTTCCCCATCTCAGCATCGGTGATGGCTGGTGGGCCGAAGGCTTCACCGGTCGCAATGGCTGGCTGATTGAAAGCCGCCCGGATTCGGCAGACCACGAGGCCGTTGACGCAGCGGACGTCGAGGCGCTCTATCAGCTGCTCGAGAACGAAATCGTGCCGACGTTCTACGATCGCGACGCCGAAGGCATTCCGCGGCGATGGCTCGACGTTGTGCGCCAGGCGATCCTCAGCGTCACACCTCGCTTCAGCGCGCGACGCATGGTCAAACAGTACGCCGAGGAAATGTACGGACCGGTGGTGCAGCAGCCGCAGCCGCAGTAGCGGCAGTGTTCAATGTTCAATGTTCAATGCTCAATGCTCAATGCGGCGCCGGGACATTGAACATTAAGCATTGAGCATTGACGTAGTACAATCCCTTCATGTCCCGTAAAACCGTCGTCCAGACGCGGTGCGCGCTCTGCGGCGCGAAGGAAATCTCCGAGCCTCGGGGTGAAGAACGTTATTGCCGCGACTGCTGGGACAAGAAGATTGCGGTCGAAGAGATCGTCGCGCGCGAATTTGCGCTGAAGCGGTACATCCGCGCGCACAGTGCCGAGAAGTATCTGATCTACCACTCGACGGTGAAGCGCCCCTGCGGCCAGCTGATCGTGGTCGACGATGGATACGACCTGTTCCTGACCATGGTGTTGTACCCGTCGTTTGCGTGGGATGAAGCCGCGTACCACCTCGAAGGGGACCCTGAAGGCCGGACGTTTGCCGAGATTCTGGTCGACGTCGTTGCTGCTGAGGTGATCGAGCCCTGGGGCGGCGGCAAATGGCACCTCGAAATCTTTCGCTCATCGAGTCCCGAAGCAGAGGACTGGAATGGAGAGATGTAGAAGCCTATAATGCACCCCGTCCCCTGGTTCTCCCCATCCTCCGGGAGGTGGTCATGAAACGCATCGCCTTCGTGTCTTCCGTTATCGTTCTCCTCGCCTTCGGCGTGGTTTCAGTTTTCGCTCAAGCTAAGCCTGCACAGGCACCGGCATCCAAGGCGGCAGCTCCCGCGGCGGCTCCAGCAGCGACGCCCCCGGCCGCACCGGCAAAATTCGTCAAGCCGCTCAAAGGCACTGCAGACATCGAGTTCATGCAGATAGGCCAGTCAAAGAGAGTTGGCAACGAAATCGTCACCGTGCTGAAGGTCAAGAACCTGTCGACTGCGGCCGTGTCGCTGCTAAAAGTCGATGAATACTGGTACGACAAGGGCAATCCGCCGAAAGTGATTACCGGCGACCAGCAGAGGTATCTGAAACCGTTCATGCCTGGAGAAATCATCGACATCACAATGAAGTCGCCGTACAAAGACGGAGTCGGCGCCAGCCAGTATCAGTTCTCACACGCCGGCGGTGAAGTGAAATTGAAGCGGGTAAAGAAATTCGACTAGAACCACGGATGAGGGCGGAAGGGTAAGTCGACGGATACACGGATAGGTGGTTGTTTCAAAATCGAAGGCGGGGTTTGCCCCGCCTTTGGTATGTACAGACCCAAAATCCGTGTTGATCCGTGTTCATCAGTGGCTGTTCTTTATCCGTGTTTATCCGTGGTGATTACCCGCGCCGATCCGCGGCCAGCCGCTCGGCGTAGCGGCCCGCGACCGGCAGACGCCACCGCGACCCGCTGAATGCCTTGATCACGCAAACCAGCCACGCCACGACCCACACGATCGCCAGAACCCGCGAGAGCCAATACATCACTGTGAACGCAAGCGGTGACAGGAGCAGTGTGAGAAAGGAAAAGATCAGCGTGCCAGCCGACAGGAGTCCCAAGCCCCCAAGACCGAGGATCGATTGCCACGCGTGAAAGCGCACGAAGTCATTGCTGCGCTCGACGAGCAGAATGAGGATCCCTGAAAACGGTCCGGCAAGATAAGAGAGCGCAGCCGCAAAGTTCGGTTCCAGGCCGGTTGAAGACAGCACGGCCGCGTCCGACGCGGTGCGAACAAACAGACGATCGACATTCGGATTCGGCTGCTGCCGAACGGTCTCGTCGTCTGAATACGTTTGCCGGAACGGCGAGCCGGAAGCATCGGTGAATCGCACGTTCCCCTCATGACGCGGCAGTTTGACAATGTGAAAGGGGGTCACGATCATCTGCGCGGCGATCGCGTCGCGCGGCGGCGGGACTTCCCGGACGACAACGGCAAGCGATGCCGCGCCGTGCCGAGCATCGACGATCTCGATTTCGTGTCCTGGCGTCGGGCGCTCACCGGCGAATGCCGCCGCGACCATCTCGGTCGCGAAGTCCACAGGCGGAAGTTCTGAACTTGGTCCGCCGTGCGCCGACCAGAGCGCCTGCCAGGCTCCGACGTCGCGGACGATATGCCGCGCGGCATCGACGATCGCACTGCTTTGTCCCTTGGCGACCGTGGTGAGACTGGCAGAGGTCATCGAATTCGGAACTCCACTTCCCTCGTCGAACTTGCGCCATTGCTCGCCAGCGATTTTGCCGTCACTCGCAACACGTATCGACCGGGCGGCAGATCACCGAGCTGCAGCTCACGCGTGTAACCGTAGCCGCCTTTCTTTCCCTGCAGGTCATCGCTCGACCGTTCATCGGCAGCAGCAAACAACTCGCGCCCATCGTCGGTCACAATGCTGCTCGCAATCGAGACGCGGTGCGGAGGTGTCGGCTGGTTGTCGTACGCTTCGGCGAAAATCGCCAGCGTGTCGCCGCGAGGGAATTCGCGGTTCGCCGTCGGTGCGCCTGGCAGGACATCCTTGAACTGCGGATCCGGATTTGCCGTGGGTGTGCGAATCGCCGACCTCGCTGTGATCGCGATCCCGCTCAGCAGCAGGGGCGGCTTGGAGAAGTCCGGCACATCGATCGACTGCGTCACGGTGCCCACGGCGTTCCCATTCGATTCCTTGGCAGCGACGCGAATCTGGTAACGCCCCGGCGGCACTGTGAGCCGCCGAAGCACCCGGAAACCATTCGCCACGACGGCGTCACGGCTCGCGGCGCTCAGTCGAAGCGGCACGCTTGTCGGACCACCGTCCTGCATCTTTCCTGCTGCATCAATTGCAAGCACGTGCACTTCGATGTCTTCGTTGAACTTGCCATTCTGCTCGACAAATCGCAGCGTTGACGGTGCGAGCTCGATCGCAAGCGTCACCGAGGCTTTCGAGCCAGGACCGACAAACGGTGCGGCAAACACCGAAAGGCCGACGCCTGCCGATGGAATCGGATTGGCGAGCGCGTCGATGATTTCCGGCGGCACCTTGGGATCCGACTTGGCGTTGGCGGTCGCGGGCTTCCCTTTCGGCGCCGAATAACCATTGCGCGCCTGCACCTTGATTCCTGGTCGCGTGACCCGCACGTCAACCTTGCGGAACCGGCCGTCGCGTTTGTCGTTGGTCGGATAGTAACCAAGGACGTAGTAGCTGCTGTTGTCGGCAACGATTCGCTCGAACCCCGAGCTGAAGTCGTTCTGGTTGATGAGGGCAAAGCCGCCGGTTTGCTCAGAGAGCACGCGGATTTGGTCCTGCGCGCGACGGACTTCGTTCTGAATGATCGTCGACGGCGAAGCAAACGCGGGGTCGTCGGGAGGCAGGCTCCCGATGTCCATCACATCGTCGAGTCCCGCCCCCAGTCCCCGCGCGTCGACACCATAGAAGCTGACGCCCGCGCGGGTCGCTTCGGCAATGGCGTCTTTCATCGTATCGCGCAGGATGTTGGCGTCCGGCGTGAAGGGATTGTCCATGTCGTAGTCGATGCCTTCACCGAACCAGACGACGGCCTTTCGCCGGCCGCGAACGTTTGACAGATATTGCGCGAGATTCTTCAGCGTGATGAGCGAATTGCGAGCCTTGTGGCCGCGCTCCGCGAGGCTGGTGTCCCTCGGCGCCTGCTGCATTTGCTGCGCGCGATAGTAGTCGTCGAGCTTCGCCATCAACTCCGACTGAAGTTTGTTACCGGAAAATTTGTCGACCGAGGCAAGTAAGCGGGCACGGCTGTTGGTGAACTCCTGGCCATGATCGGAGACGCCGCCCGTGTAGACAATGGCGGTGAGATCGTTGGCGCCGATGTAGCGCTCGATGAACTGCCGCGCCGCACGCCGAACCCGCGTCGAGCGCCGGAAATCGGTCTGCAGATCGTCGAGGACGAGCACGAAGACACGCCCGTTGAATTCTTCGCGATTGCTGCGCACGTCTGGCTCGATCGGCGAGGTCTTGAAGAGCGGCGCATCCTGGCGCTCGATTGGAAGATTCACCCGGGTGAATACCTTGATCGCCTGAGGCGCGCCGTCTTCGAGGATCTGGAAATCGTTTTCCGTCAGATCGGCGACGAAGTTCCCCTGCGCATCGGTCGCGCGCGCATCGATCTCGACGTAGTTGACTTCGACCCGGAACGTCGGTGGCGTTTGCGGCGTCTGGCCGGACACCGAGACGCCGGCAAACATCGCCAGCATCAACAGGATGTGAAACTTGGGCGACATGTCGCGTCTTCGTTCAAACCCGCTTGCCTCGCCGTGCCAGTCGTGTCCATCCGTGTTCATCCGTGTTGTTCCGTGGCCCGTGTTCATCCGTGTTCATCCGTGTTCTTCCGTGGCCCCGTGTTCATCCGTGTTCATCCGTGTTCTTCCGTGGCCCGTGTTCTTCCGTGGCCCGTGTTCTTCCGTGGCCCGTGGCCTGCATTATACGGGCCCACTGTTTACAAACTTAACAACTATACGAAGACTTTCGTCGTCTTACTGGTTACTTACGCCTTGTTATACTGAACAGATGACGTTGCCGATCCCAGCGGTGCAGCAGGCATTGAAGAAAGACGGGCTCGACGGCTGGCTGCTTTACGATTTTCACGGCTCCAATCCGATCGCGCGGCGGTTGACCGATCTGGCGTCGTCGACGAAACTTTCGACACGGCGATGGTATTACCTGGTCCCGGCCGAAGGGGCGCCGAGGGGACTGGTGCACGCGATCGAGCGTCACAATCTGGACAAGCTTCCCGGGGACAAACAGCCATATGCCGGCCGCGAGCAACTGGCGGCAGGACTGAAAAGTCTGTTGCACGGAATGAAGCGGATCGCGATGGAGTATTCACCCGGTAACGCCATCCCGTACGTCTCTCGCGTCGATGCCGGAACGGTCGAGGCAGTGCGGCAGCTCGGGGTGGACGTCGTGTCCTCTGGGGACCTCATCCAGCGGTTTGAGGCAGTTTGGTCGGATGAGGCACTGGCGACACATCGCGCCGCGTCCGAGCGGCTCTACCGAATAAAGGATCGTGCGTTCGATCTCATACGTTCGCGCGTCGGCCAGCCGACGACCGAGTACGACGTCCAGCAGGCGATGGTGAAGTGGTTCAAAGAAGAAGGGTTGATCAGCGACTCGGCGCCTTGCGTTTCGGCTCAGGAAAATGCCGGCAACCCCCACTATCAACCGACCGCCACCGTCTGTCGTGACATCAGACGAGACGAGATCGTCCTGCTGGACCTCTGGGGCAAGCTTGCCACGGCCGGCGCAGTCTTTGCTGATATCACCTGGGTGGGGTTCACCGGGTCTGCCGTGCCGGACACATATGCAAAAGCGTTTGCGGCGGCGCGCGACGGGCGGAACGCGGGGATCGAGCTCGTCATGAACGCGGCTCGTGAAGGCCGCGAGTTACGCGGCTTCGAAGTGGACCGCGCCACGAGAAACGTCATCGACCGGGCGGGTTACGGTGCGCAGTTCATACATCGGACTGGTCATAGCCTCGGAGAGGAAGTACACGGCAACGGCGTGCATATGGACGACTACGAAACCCACGATGAGCGCCGGTTGATCCCCGGAACGGGATTCACTATCGAACCGGGCATCTACACGGCGGAGTTCGGCGTGCGCACCGAGATCAATATGTATGTGGGCGACGGCCGCGCCGAAGTGACCGGACCGATGCAAACGGAAATCATCGCACTTCTCTAACCAACGGGACACATCAACCGAAAACATACAACGAACATCTGCAACACACGAACATCGGAGAAATATCAATGTCCACGCGCAAGACTACACTTTTCTACGCCGTCCTCATCGCGATTGCGTCGCTCGCCGTCGGGATGGTCATCGCTTCGCGCCTCGATCTGACGCCGACGTCTTCGGCACAGATGGTGACGATGCCGGCGATGAACAGCACGCCGCTCGGCGGTCCGATCGACGCCACCACGTTCAGAAATATCGCCAAAGCGCAGATTCCCACGGTCGTGAACATCCGGACTGAGTCGCGGCAGCGCACCCAGGACCTGACCGAGTACTTCGGCGGCCAGGGTGGGGACGATCTGCTTCGTCGATTCTTTGGCGGGCAGATGCCGGATTCACCACGGCAACAACCGCCTCGCCGCCGCTCGCCCCAGGGGCAACTCACCGAGGGAGCCGGGACGGGCTTCGTCATCGACAAGAGTGGGTACATCCTGACGAACAACCACGTGATTGAAGGCGCCGACAAGATCACCGTGGCGTTTGTTGGCGCGGCGCGCAACGAGGAATACCCGGCGAAGGTCGTCGGGCACGATGCGTTGACCGACAGCGCGCTGCTGCAGTTGACGGAGATGCCCTCGACGCCGCTTCAGGAAGCGCGATTCGGCGACTCGGGACAGATGCAGCAGGGGGACTGGGTCATGGCGATCGGCAACCCGTTCAACCTTGGCCACACGGTAACCGTCGGCGTGATCTCGGCGCTCGATCGCCCGTTTGGCGGCACCGCGACGCGTCAACAGCCGATGATCCAGACCGACGCCGCGATCAACCCGGGCAACTCCGGTGGGCCGCTGCTCAATGTTCGCGGCGAAGTGATCGGGATGAACACCGCGATCTATACCGACGCCATGCGGTCGGCGAACATCGGCATCGGCTTCGCGACACCGATCAACACGATTCGTGAACTGTTGCCGCAGCTGCGGACGGGCAAGATCTCGCGCGGCGTCATTGGCGTCACGATCAGCAAAGATCTGATCACCAAGGACCTGGCCAAAGAGTTCGGTTTGCCGAACACCAACGGCGCAGTCATCTCGTCAGTCGCTCAAGGGACACCGGCGGCGCGGGCGGGACTCCAGCGCGGCGATGTGATCGTCGAATTCAACGGCCGTCCGGTGACCGACAGTGACTCACTCGTATCGATGGTCGTGGCGACAAAACCGGGAACGACGGTGCCGATCACGATCTACCGCGAGAACCAGCGGAAGACGCTGAGCATCACGCCCGACGAGCTCGATCTCGAAGCGGAAGCCAATGGTGGTCGATTGCCGCGACAGAACGGCCCCGACCGCGAGGCTCCGACCGCAACCGACTTTGGCATGCAGCTCGAACCGATTACGCCGGAAATCGCGCGCCAGCTCGATCTGCCGCGCGGCCGCGGCGGCGCCATCGTGACCGACATCGATCGTGGCAGCATCGCTGCCAACGCCGGCGTCCAGCCAAACGACGTGATCGTCGAAGTCAATCGTCAGCCGGTCGCCAATGTGAGTCAGGTAACACGCGCGCTGCAGAGCGCCGCAGCCGGACGCCCTGTGTTCATCGTCGTCTGGCGCGACGGCCAGGAATACTTCATCACGATGACGAAGCGATAGAATCCTGGACCGGGGCCGGGATCCGGGATCCGGACTCAATGAAGGCTAGAATCAGGGCCGGCGGACATCGCGTCCGCCGGCCTTTTTAATGCGCAAACTCCCGCTGTACGGCTGGTTCGGTCTGCTCGTCATGGTCGTCTCGCAAGTCGGTGTGCTCGCGAAGGCCGAACCCTTCTACCACTGGCACACGCCTATCGCCTGGACGGGGTACATCCTTCTCGCGGATGCGATCGTGTGGAAGCGGCGCGCGAATTCATGGCTCAACGACAATCGCGCGGAGCTGCTCTTTGTCGCCGCCACGTCGGTTCCGCTCTGGGTGATGTTCGAGCTTTACAACAAATACTCGATTCACAACTGGTACTACCTCGGCCTGCCTGACAACCGCATCGTGCGCGACCTTGGATACATCTGGTCGTTCGCGACGATAACGCCGGCGATCTTCGAGACCGCTGAAGTCGTCGCCTCCTATCGAAGCCGGCGGCGGTCAGAGGCTCTTCGCCATCCGGCGATCGCGCAGCACCTTGGTCTGGCGGCATGGTTCGCGGTCACGCTCGGGTTTCTTATGGTTGTGACTCCGATCGTCGTGCATTCGACGTATCTGGCAGCACCGATCTGGCTCGGCTTCATCTTTTTGCTCGATCCGCTCAACGCGCGCGTCGGCAGCGAGTCAATCCTCGGCGACCTGCGGGACGGACGACCGGGACGCTTGATCAACCTGATGCTGTCGGGGCTCATCTGTGGCCTGATCTGGGAGTTCTGGAATTACTGGAGCGGGACCAAGTGGATGTACAACGTGCCGATTCTTCCGGAACTCAAGGTCTTCGAGATGCCGATTCTCGGGTTCGGAGGGTTCCCGCCGTTTGCGGTCGAGTGTTTCGTGATGTACGTCGCAGTGCGAGCGTTGTTGTGGCGGGCCGCGTCACGCCCGATTGGCTTGTGACGCAAGAATCGCAATGACAGAAATACCCCATTAGTAGTAGTCTCCGTGGTCGCCGTCGTCGGAAACGTTGCGATAAGGAGCCATCCTTCATGAGCACGACGATTCTCGAGCGCGAAATCAAGCTGCGATTCAGTTCGGCCGACGAAGCGCGCGAGGCGGTCCTCGCAGCAGGCGCGCTGCCGCTCTACGGCCGGAGGCTGCAGGAAGATGCGTTGCTCGACACCGAGGACGAACACCTGCGACGGCAACGGTGTGTGCTTCGTGTGCGCATGGAAAATGGGAAGAGTCGGCTCACCTACAAAGGCCCGGTCCAGGTCTCGACGATGAAGGTGCGCGAAGAGCTCGAGACCGTTGTTGGCGACGGCGAAATGCTGGTGCGTGTCTTCGGCGAGCTTGGTCTGCACGTCTGGTTCCGATACGAGAAGTATCGCGAAGAGTTCTCGCATGAGGACGTGATCGTGGCGATCGATGAAACACCTGTTGGCGTCTTCGTCGAGATCGAGGGCACCGAGCAGGGCATTGCCGATATGACCGTCGCGATCGGCCGCACGTCCGACGACTACATTGTCGATTCGTACCGATCTCTTTTCCTTCAACATCGCGAACAGTACGGTCTGAACGGTTCCGACATGGTGTTCGATCCGGGCGCATGACCGTGCCGCAGGCAGCGGCCACTGCGCTGCGGGCACTCGTGCTAACGGCGGGTCTCGGCACACGGCTGGAGCCGCTGACCTACATTCGCGCCAAGGCTGCCGTTCCCGTCAACGGCGACACGCTCGCGCGACGCGTGATCGGGTGGCTCGTCTCAGAAGGCAGTCGCGATCTCGTGCTGAATCTCCATCACCAGCCGGCGTCAATCGCGTCTTCGGTCGGTGATGGCTCGGATCTCGGCGCCCGGGTACGCTACTCGTGGGAAAACCCGGTGCTTGGATCGGCCGGAGGGCCACGACACGCCCTGCCGCTGTTGATCGACGTGCCAGCAGGCAACAACCGACAGCCGTTCCTGATCGTCAACGGCGACACCCTCACAAACGTCGGGATCGCCGACATGCACGCTGCACACACGGCCTCTGGCGCGACCGTCACGATGGCGCTGATCCGCAATCCGCGGCCCGACAAATACGGCGGCGTGGTCATCTCCGACGAGCAATGGGTGACCGGGTTCACCCGCGCCGGATCAGCGAACCGCTCCTACCATTTTGTCGGTGTTCAGATCGCTGAAGCGCGCGCGTTCGAGGCGTTGACCGACGGCGTGCCATCGGAAACCGTGAACCAAATCTACCCTCGGTTGATTGCAGCTGATCCACACAGCATCGGCGCATATGTGTGCGACGCATCGTTTCGCGACATCGGCACGCCCGCCGACTACCTGGAGACATCGCTGTACCTGGCCGGGTTGGAAGGAGATCGTCTGGCGAGCGGAACCCGTGTTGGAATTCATCCAACGGCATCGGCCGTCCGTACCGCAATATGGGATGATGTGACGATCGGTGCCGGCGCCAAACTCATCGAATGCATCCTCTGCGACGGCGCGGTAGTGCCCGCGGGCGCGCGTTATCAGCGCTGCGCGATACTACCCGCTCGGGGTCATGGTCCGAAGGGGCGACAGCGGATCGAAGGAAACTTACTGATCGCCGATTTCTAACGTCCTTCACTCTTGTGGCTTCCGTCTTAGGCGGAAGGACCGAATATGACCACTATTCCCGATCAGCGTGACGGCATTGAAGCCAAAGAAAAGATTGACGGCTACCTGACGCGCAGCGGGCTTTCGTCGCGCTCACCGCGCGTGGTGCCGCTGACCGGCGATGCCTCGGATCGCCGCTACTTCCGTGTTCTCCTGCCCGACAGCGGCTCGATCGTGCTGTCGCTGCACGCCGCCCCCTTCGAGTTCGAGAAACTGCCGTTCGTCAACGTCGCGCGGCTCCTCGCCGCGATGCCCGTGCCGATTCCGGCCGTGCTCGGTCATGCCGACGATCTCGGCGTGCTTGCGCTCGCGGATCTGGGCGACGTCACCTTGCAGGCGCACCTCGGGGCCGCGAGTGCTGCTGAGCATGCCGCGCTTTACCGGCAAGCCGTGGCGTTAATCGCGACACTGCAGCGGCGCGGAGCGGACCTCGAATCGCCGGAGTATGTGCCCTTCGCGATCGCGTTCGACGTGGAAAAGCTGACGTGGGAGCTGGACTTCTTCATCAAACATTTCATCGAGGCGTATCGCGGCGTCGTGATCGCGACGCCGCTCAAGGAGGAGTTGCGGCGCGAATTTGCCGTCGTCGTCGACACCCTGGCCGCCGAGCGGCGCGTGCTCTGTCACCGCGACTATCACAGCCGGAACCTGATGCTGCACAGCGGCGAGCTCTACATCATCGATTTTCAGGACGCGCGAATGGGACCCGACACCTACGATCTCGTCTCGCTTCTTCGCGATTCGTACGTCGACCTCCCCGAGGAAACCGTGAGCGAACTGATCGCCTACTTCCTCGCGCTCAACGGGCGGACCGGTGAAGCGCGCGAGTTCCGCCAGCGTTTCGACATGATGGCGCTGCAGCGAAACCTGAAAGCACTCGGCACGTTCGGCTATCAGACGACGGCACGGCGTAATCCCGTCTACATCCAGTACATCCCACGAACCCTCCGATACGTCCGAAAGAACCTCGACCAGCTTCCCCAGTTCGGCAAGATGCGTGAACTGCTGGGAACGTTGGTTGAGGAATTCCGGTAAGTACGCCACCCGCAGATCGGGGAAACAAATAAAAAGAAGCAGGAGAACGGAGACAGGAGGATCTTTTGCTTTTGCTCATCCCTTCTCCTGTGATCTCTCAGGAGGGATCGGCGCGAACAGCGAACTCTACGGAATGGAACCCGATTGCTGGTACAATTAGGGGTTCTCCGTATGCGCTTCGGGATAAGCACGCACCTGTACCACGACCGTCGCCTCGACCGGCAGCACCTCGAGCAGATCGCGTCTTACGGGTTCGACGCGATTGAGCTGTTTGCGACCCGGACTCACTTCGATTACCACGACGAGGCTGCGATCACCCAGCTGGGTGCGTGGCTGTCGGAGACCGGCCTGACGCTGGCGAGCGTGCATGCGCCGATTGCGGAGAGTCTGACCAACGGCCAGTGGGGCGGGCCGCTCTCCAATGCACTGAGCGACAACGCCAAAAGGCAGCAGGCTGTGCGCGAGTCGGAAGCTGCGCTCCGGATTGCCAGGCAAATCCCGTTTCAGGTTTTTGCCGTGCATCTCGGGACGCCGACCGCCTACAGTCAAGCCGGGGACAACAATCGCGCCTCGGCGTTTCGCAGCGCCGATGAGATTTGCCGGCTTGCAGAGCCATTGGGAATTCGTGTCGCGCTCGAAGTCATCCCGAACGATCTGTCGTCGGCGTCGTCTCTGGTGTCGCTGATCGAGCAGGATCTGAATGCCGAACACGCCGGCATCTGTTTGGATTTCGGCCATGCCCATCTGATGGGTGATGTCGCCGACACGATTGAAACGGCAGCCGAGCATGTCATCGCGACGCACATTCACGACAATCGCCGCCGGAACGACGATCATCTGGTGCCGTATGGTGGCTCGATCAATTGGGACATGGCGCTGATGACGATGCAGAAAATCGGCTACGAGGGAACGTATTTGATGGAGCTCGCCAATACGAGCGTTCCCGAGACGGTCCTCGACGAGGCGCGCCGCGCGCGGCAGCGGTTCGAACGCACGGTTGCACAGTCATGACGGCTTATATTCAGGACATCGCGAGACACGCCGGACAGCCCGTCACGCTGAAGGGCTGGCTGCACAATCGGCGGTCGAGCGGCAAAATCCATTTCCTGACCGTGCGGGATGGCACCGGGTTCATCCAGTGCGTCATGTCGAAACAGGCCGTCGGAGAGGACGCGTTCAAGCAGGCGGACCATCTCGCGCAGGAAACGTCGATCGTTGTCGAGGGCACACCGCGCGCCGACGCGCGGGCACCTGGCGGATTCGAGATCGATGTCACCGGCCTGCAGGTGGTGTCCGAGTCGCAGAATTTCCCGATTTCACCGAAGGAGCACGGTGTCGACTTCCTGATGGATCGACGGCACCTGTGGATCCGCTCCCAGCGTCAGCAGGCCATCCTGCGCGTGCGTCACGACGTGATCAACGCGGTCAGGGACTTCTTCAACGAACGGGGCTTCATCCTCGCCGACACACCGATCTTCACGCCGGCGGCATGCGAGGGCACGACGACGCTGTTTCCGGTTCAATACTTTGACAACGAAACGGCGTATTTGACCCAGAGTGGTCAGCTATACAACGAAGCGAACGCCATGGCGCTCGGACGCGTGTATTGCTTCGGTCCGACGTTTCGCGCCGAGAAGTCCAAGACACGCCGCCACCTCACCGAGTTCTGGATGGTGGAACCGGAGATGGCGTATGCGACGCTGGACGACGTGATGGATCTCGCCGAGGCGCTGGTCGTCTTCGTTGTGCAGCGCGTTCTCGAACGTCGCCAGTCCGAGCTCAAGGTACTCGAGAGGGACACGGCGAAGCTGCAGAACGTCAAGCCGCCGTTCCCGCGCGTGTCTTACGACGACGCGGCGAAGCTGCTCAAGGAAAAGGGACTTCCTTTCGAGTGGGGCGGCGATTTCGGCGCGCCGGACGAAACCGCCATCTCCGAAAACTTCGATCGCCCGGTCTGCGTCCATCGATATCCGTCGGCGGTGAAGGCGTTTTACATGAAGCCGGATCCCCAGCGGCCCGAAGTTGCGCTCTGTGTCGACGTGCTCGCGCCGGAGGGCTACGGCGAAATCATCGGCGGCGGTCAGCGCATCGACGACTACGACTTACTCGTGGCTCGAATCGAAGAACACAAACTGCCCCAGGAAGCGTTCGAGTGGTACCTCGATCTCCGTCGCTTCGGAAGCGTGCCTCATGGCGGCTTCGGCATGGGCATCGAGCGTGTCGTCAGCTGGATTTGCGGGATTGAACATCTGAGAGAAGCGATTCCGTATCCGCGGATGCTCTACAGGATTTATCCGTGAAGATTGGGTTTCTCTCGCTCGGATGCCCGAAGAACCTCGTGGACGGCGAGGTCATGCTCGGCATCGCGCGTGACGCTGGCCACGAGCTGACGACTGACGCCACCGATGCCGAAGTGCTCGTCGTCAATACGTGTGCCTTCATCGATCGCGCAAAACAGGAATCGATCGACGCCATCCTCGAAATGGCGGAGCACAAGAAGAACGGTCACTGCGCCCGCCTCGTCGTCACCGGTTGCCTCGCCGAGCGGTACCGCGACGAGTTGAAAAAAGAGATCCCCGAGATCGATGCGGTTCTCGGCACGGGCGAGGTGCCGGGGATACTGGATGCGATCGAATCCGGGATCCGTGGTTCGGGATCCGGGATCCGATCTGCAAACGATGCGGTTCCGCTTCCTTTCGTTCGCGCGAAAGATCTTACCGGATCCCGCACACCGGATCCGGGATCCCGACCAGCCTCACTTCCAACATACATCTACGACGCCGACACCCCTCGCCTGCTGACGACGCCACAGCATTATGCCTACGTGAAGATCGCGGAAGGATGCGATTACACTTGCGCGTTCTGCATCATTCCAACACTCCGCGGTAAGTATCGAAGCCGGCCTGCCGAATCCATCGTGCGCGAGGCGCGAGCGCTTGCCGCACGCGGAGTTCGCGAGCTGCTTCTCATCTCGCAGGACACCACGTTCTATGGGATCGACCGCGGCGAGCGTGGAGCACTGGGCCGTCTGTTGCGCGAACTGGACGGGGTCGAAGGACTCGACCGGATTCGCCTGCTCTATCTGTATCCGACGACGATCACCGACGACGTGCTCGACGCGATGGCCGAGTGTGAGAAGGTCTGCCGCTACGTGGACCTGCCGCTGCAACACGCGTCGGCCGCTGTGCTGAAGCGCATGCGTCGGCCGGGTAATCGCAAAACGTACGACGCGTTGCTGCAACGCATCCGCAATCGGGTGCCTGGTGTCGCGCTGCGGACGACGTTAATCGTTGGGTTTCCCGGGGAAACGGCCGACGAATACGCGGAACTCGAGCGCTTCGTCATCGACACCGAATTCGACCATGTCGGAGTGTTCACCTATTCTCACGAGGAAGGCACGCGAGCGTTTGCGCTCTCGGACGATGTGCCCGCGGCGGTGAAGAGACGCCGGCGGAATGCCTTGATGGCGAAGCAAAAGCAGATAGTGACTCGCAATCAGAAAGCGCGGATCGGAACCGAGATCGACGTGCTCGTAGATGGCGCTTCCCCGGAACATGAGCTGGTGCTGCAGGGACGGCTCGAAGGTCAGGCGCCCGACATCGACCCGGTTGTATTTCTCACCGACTGCGACCCGGAGGCGTATCACGCCGGCCAACTCATCCGTGCGCGGGTCGTGGACGCGAAGGGGTATGATCTTATCGCCGCCCCGATCGGCGGGGTCTGAGGAGCCCGCCCTACAGTAACGGAAAGGTTGCAGGGCGCCCGTCTTTAGGCCGCGGCATGTTATATTTATGGGTGGCAGGTTCGAGTAAGGTACCCGAGTGGGCCGTTGCCCACTTTTTGTTTTTCAGGGGTCGTTTTTACGCCATCAGGTCAACAGCTTGAACGCGTCCGGGCGGCCGCGGAGCGCGTGGCGCGGAGCTACGGGCTCGAGGTATTCGACGTTCAGCTGCGCCGTGAGTCGGCAGGAACGGTCCTCAGGGTCATCATCGATCGGCCCGATGGCGGCCCATCGCGGCGACAGCCGGCGGCCACGCGGGAAGAGGCCAGGCGCAGGCTCGAAGAAGAATCGGTCGGCATTGCAGACTGCCAGCGCGTGAGTCAGGACTTGAGCGCGCTGCTCGACGTCGAAGAGGAGGACCTCGAGACTGCAGCGATCGGCCGCGCATACACGCTCGAGGGTTCATC